>Ga0193723_1000581_pt1 | contig 14378 bp, 16 predicted proteins | sample H2m2metaG_FD_143042 | JGI IMG/M metagenome (GOLD analysis project Ga0193723, IMG submission 143042) | Soil microbial communities from a riparian zone of the East river system, Colorado, United States - H2m2 | ecosystem: Environmental > Terrestrial > Soil > Riparian zone | place: USA: East River... | reverse complement strand
CCGGACGTCGTGCTGCTCCCTCCCGGAAACCAGGTGCATGCCCGCCAGCAGATCGACGGAGCTGTCGCCACTTTGTTCACTAAGTTCCCGCCGGCCGCTAAGGGCTAGGCGTCACTTTATGACCTACCCCTCGGCCACGACGATTCTGCCCCAGCGCCTGAACGCGGCGCTGGTGATTCTGCGTATCGTGGTAGGCGCCATTTTCATCGCCCATGGCGGCCAGAAACTGTTCGTCTTCGGCCTGGCAGGCGTGGTCAGCGCATTCGGCCAGATGGGGGTGCCGCTACCCGCCGTTACGGGGCCAGCCATCGCCTTCCTCGAGTTCTTTGGCGGAATCGCCGTCGTACTCGGCCTGTTAACGCGGCCCCTCGGCCTGCTCCTTGCCGCTGACATGCTCGGCGCGATCGTGCTGGTCAAGATCAGCAAGGGTCTCGTCGGCGGTTATGAGTTTGAGCTTTCTCTCCTGGGCATCGCGCTCGCTCTGGCTCTCGCCGGCGCCGGGGAATATTCGCTCGATCGTGTGCTTGCCGCCCGGAAAGACGAGAAGCGACGCCATGGGTGACAACATCACCGGCGCTTCTATTCCCCGAACGGGGGAGCAGGGAGGTGCAATCCACCCGATGCGCTGGGGGACACCTTCATTGGTGGCAAGCACCACCAGCGCTACCGTGCCGCAAAGGAGATCGCATCAATGAGCAGCAAGGTGCCAACCCGTCCGTTGGGGTCCAGCGGAATCGACATTACCCCGGTCGGCTTCGGCGCCTGGGCTATTGGCGGCGGCGGATGGAGCTTCGGCTGGGGGCCGCAGGACGATACGGCCTCGCTTGCCGCGATGCGCCGGGCGGTGGAGCTGGGCGTCAACTGGATTGACACCGCCGCGGTCTACGGCTTGGGCCACTCCGAGGAGCTGGTCGGGCGCTTGCTGAGGGAGCTGCCCCAGAACGACCGGCCCTTAGTCTTCACCAAGGGAGGGCTGGTCTGGGACGAGCAGAATCGCATGACCGAGCCGCGCCGGGTACTAGAACCGGCATCGATTCGCACCGAGGTGGAAGCCTCGCTCCGACGGCTCGGCGTCGAGCGGATCGATCTCTACCAATTCCACTGGCCTGACGAGACCGGGACTCCGGTGGAGGACTCGTGGGAGTCGCTGAGCCGCCTCGTGGACGAGGGGAAGGTCCGGGCCGCCGGCGTTTCGAACTTCAATGTCAACCTGCTACAGCGCTGTGAGGCCATCCGTCATGTGGATTCCCTCCAGCCGCCGTTCTCCCTGATCCGCCGCGAGGCAGGCGACCGCGAGATTCCCTGGTGTGCCGAGCACCACACCGGCGTCATCTGCTACAGCCCGATGCAGTCGGGCCTACTCACCAAGAGTTTCAATCTCGCCCGCGTCGCCGCGTTTGCGCCGGATGACTGGCGCCGGCGATCCGCCGAGTTCCAGCATCCAAGGCTCAGCCGGAACCTGGGACTGCGGGATGCTCTTCGGCCAATCGCGCAGCGCTACGGCACCTCGGTTTCGGCGGTCGCGATCGCCTGGGTATTGGCCTGGCCCGGAGTGACGGGCGCGATCGTGGGTGCCCGCTCGGCCGAGCAGGTGGATGGCTGGATCGGGGCGGCTTCTCTCACGCTGACCCCGGCGGATCTCAATAGCATTGCGACAGCCATTGCGCGCACTGGGGCAGGTGCCGGGCCGCTCCGGCCGGCTCCAATACGACACGGCGTGGCGATCTGACCGGGCTCGGGCGATCCGCTCAGGAGGTGGAGCTGGACACGGCGCTAGCGGTCGCCGATCGATGACCGGGCACGTACGGTACCAGGAGCACCACCTCGGTACCGTGGCCGGGAGTGCTTCGGAGGGAGAGCTTGCCGTGAATCTGGCTGGCCCGCTCGCGCATGCCGAGCAGCCCCCAGTGGCCCCCATAGGCCTGGAAGTCGGATTCCACAGCGAACCCCTGACCGTCGTCGATCACCGACAGTCGCACCCGGCGGGTCTCGAAGGAAAGTCTTAGGCGGACCGTGCGTGCGGCCGCATGCTTGACCACGTTGGTAATCGCCTCCTGCGCCACTCGAACCACCACGGCCTCGACCTCCGGATCCACTGGCCGGGGCGGCCCTCCAACGTCGTACTCCAGCTCCAGCTTGGTACCCCGTACACAGTCTTCCGCGGCGGCCCGCAGCGCCGCGGGGAAGTCGCCGCCTGCCAGCGCCGGCGACCGCAGGTCCCACACGGCCCGGCGGGCGTCGGTCAGTGTCTGTTGCGCCAGGCCGACCAGATCTCGCAGGGCAACGACGCTCTCCGGCGGCTCGGTGACCCGACTGATGGCGGCCACCAGCTTCAGGGCGATTCCGGTGAACCCTTGAAGCAGCGTGTCGTGAATGTCGCGCGCCAGCCGGGTGCGCTCCTCGAGCACCGCGGCGAAACGGGTCTCCAGCGCGCGCTCCCGGGCGCGACGGAGGGCGCGCTCCGCCCGCTTTCGATCGGTCACGTCCATGACCACACCCGTGACTTCGACCACGGCGCCCGCATCGTCGAGGACTGGCTGGCTCTTGCTGTGCACGTACCGGATTGTACCGTCGGGCCGGATGATGCGGAGATCGAACTCGAAGCTGCGGGCCTCACGGGTCGTGGCCTCCAAGGCCTGGTCGAATTGATCGCGATCGTCAGGATGACAGAGCTGGATGAGCTGCTGGCGACTGGGGGCGGGACTCCTGGGATCCAGCCCGAAGATGCGATAGGTCTCCTCCGACCAGTACGCCTCGCCGGTCACCAGTCGGGACCAGCTGCCGGTGTGGCCCAGCTCCTGGGCGGCGACCAGATACGCTTGGCTACGGCGCAGCTCATTGTCCAGGCGCCTGCGCTCGGTGATGTCGGTGATCGCCACCAGGACGCTGTCGAGCGTAGCCGAATCGGCAGGGAAGACAATCGTGAACAGCACGGAGAGCCGCTTCCCATCGCGCCTTCGCAGCACGGTCTCGGCTTCGAACCGGGTGTGCCCTTCGGCGATGGCGATCAGCTCGCCGGCGAGCGCTTCCCGGGTCTCCGGCAGAAAAATCCGGTGCAGCGAGACCAGGAGCTCATCCTTGCTCCGGGCCCCCAACAGCGTGAGCGTGGTGTCGTTCACATCGACGATCTTTACCAGCGAGATGGCGTGCAGGACGAAGTCCGGGTGAGTGGCGAGGTACTGACGGAAGTCGGTCACGCCCTGCGCCTTCAACTCATCGATAGCGGCCTTGACCCCGGAAAAGTCCTCTTCCCAGATCGAGACCCCGGCCGACTGGAAGATGTGCCGATAGCGTCCTTCGCTCTCGCCTAGCTCCGCTTCCGCCCGTTTCCGCTCGGTCACATCGTTGTTGGTCTCCAGAATCGCAGCGGGTCGTCCCAGCTCGTCCCGCTGCAAGGACCAACGGCTGGCCACCACGACCCGGCTCCCGTCACGCTTGCTGTGCACCAGCTCACCCTCCCAGCGGCCGGTCCGGAGCAGCTCGTCATTGATATCGTCGAGCGGTGCAGGAAAGATCGTCTGGGTCAGTTGGTGAGAGATCTTGCCGACTGCCTCGTCGCTGCTCCAGCCGTAGAGCGCCTCGGCACCGCGATTCCAGTAGGTGATGGCATCGCTCATATCGCGGACGAAAACCGTGTCGTGGGTGAGGTCGAGGAGGCGGGCGTTGTCGCGCAGCACGCTCTCCGCGCGCTTCAAGTCCTCGATGTCGGTGCTGGTGCCGTACCACTTCACAATGGCACCGTTCTCATCCCGCAGCGGCACGACGCGGTGAAGGAACCAGCGATACTGCCCGTCCGCTCGGCGGAGGCGGGCCTCGTCTTCGATCGGTTCTCCGGTAGCGAAGCGCGCCGCCCACTCGTCGACCAGACGTTGATAGTCCTCTGGATGAATGACGGACTTGTAGCCCCAATTCCGCGCCTCCTCCTCCGAGAGGCCGGTATACTCCAACCACCGTTGATTGTTGAAATCACTGGACCCGTCGGGGAGCGTGCCCCAGACCAGCCCAGGAATCCGGTCGATCGCGATGCGACGTTCGCTGTCGGCCTGGCGCACCTTGTCCTCTGCCCGCTTCCGGTCCTCGATGTCGTCAGCCGCGCCGTACCATTGAACGATAGTCCCGCCGTGGTCGCGTAACGGCACTGCCCGGAGCACGAGCCAGCGATATTCGCCGTCAGCGCGTCGCACACGCGCTTCGGATTCCAAGGGGACCCCGGACGACAGCGCCGCACGGTAGTCATCGATAAATCGACCCTGGTCGTCGGGATGCAGTACGTCCACCCATCTCCAGCCCTTCACCTCCTCCGACGAGAGACCGCCGAAGTCGCGCCACCCTTGATTGACAAACTCAACCTGACCGTCGGGTCTAGCGCTCGACAGGAGGGTAGGAACGGTATCGGTCACCAGTCGAAGTTGCTCGTGCGCGGCCTCCACGTCCCTGAGGGACTGACGCACCCTGAGGATCAAGCGGTTGATCACCAGGGCGGTTGTCAGGAAGACGATCAGAGCCACGACATCACGCGACTCGCGAATTGGGGATAGCCGAAAAATCGGGCTGGTGAAGAAGGAGTCGAGGGACGCTACGGCAAGTAGGGAGACCCATACCGAGGCAACGAGATTGCCGCGGACGGAGACGGTGACGACGACGAGGAGATACAGAAGGGCGACGGGCACGGCACCGGGTTGGAGCCGATAGGAGACCAGGGTCAGCAATGCAATCGCAATGCTGCCGAGCAACGCTGGCGCAACTGAAGTCCAGGAGTGTCGGATCGTGCTGGATTGCATCAAGAAATCCATCGGCCGTGGCCGGTCAGGCGCGCGCGCTGCATGCCCCCGGCATGCTCGGAGCTATGATCAAAGGACTGCGGCAGTTAGAGGATGTATACGGGTGAGAAGAGGGGTGCGCAACCGGGGGCAGATGCGGTCAGGAAGGCGAGCTCAGGTTACCGCGCCCAACCATTCAGGGTGCGCCATGGTGCTGTCGTGCTTGTGGGTTGTCTTGTAGGGTTCGAACCGGCCCTCCCGCGCCGCCCGGGCGGTCTTGGCGAGCAGGGCATCGACTTCCCTGGGGCTCATGGGACGGAAGCTCCCGGCCGCACTGAGCGCCTGCTCCAGTCTCTCCATCGAGTCGCAACCGGTGATCACCACGCTGGTCGGGAGATTCATGGCGTAGTGCAGGCATTCGATCGGCGTCGCAGTCTTGCTCTCGAGGATGACGGCATCACCCATCGGCTTCATGCCGAGCACCCCGACTTCCTGCTTGACCAGCAGCGGGAGGACCTTCTTTTCGAAGCTCTGATAGTGCGCGTCCATCACATTCAGCGGCATCTGAACGGTGTCGAAGTAAAACTGCTGGCTGGCGGCGGTTGCGAGCGTTTTCAGGTGGATCTCGGGACTCTTGTGCCCGGTAAAGCCAATGTACCGGACCTTTCCGGCGCGCTTGGCCTCGAGCACGGCTTCCATGGCGCCGCCCGCCGTAAAGATGCGACCGGCGTCCTCGATGCGGATGACCTCGTGATGCTGGAGCAGATCGACATGATCGGTCTGGAGCCTGCGCAGCGATTCGTCGATCTGCCGCGCCGCGGTCGGCTTATCCCGCCCGTCGATCTTGGTCATCAGAAACGCTCGCTGCCGATACCCGTCCCGCAGCGCTTTTCCCATGCGCAGCTCGCTCTGCCCGTCGTAGTAATCCCAGGAGTTGTCGAGGAAGGTCACCCCGCGGTCGATCGCGGTCCGGACGATACGGATGCTCTCCGACTCCTCGAGATAGGGCTTGCCCAGGTGGTAGCCTCCGAGGCCGATCGCGGAGACGCGCTCCCCGGTGCGGCCGAGCGTGCGGTAGGGGATCATGCCCTGGCTTCACCGCCCTCCCGTGCACAGTCCGAACAACGGCATCGGATGCAGGTCTGCGATGGTATAGTGCTCGCCGGGTTGGAGTGGATGAGGCTGCCACCCTGCCGTCAGGAGGACGTGGTGCAGCATCTCATGCCGGAGGTATGTCGTATCGTTGCGCACCAGGACGATGCGTTCTCCGACGGTGAAACCCCAAGTGGGGCCCTTGGGTCCCTGGAGTGGTGCGTCCATGACGGCCCAGCGGATCCGATCGTAGTCTCCCACCATCCCAGCGCAGCGCTCCACCTCATGATAGATCGCCCGCCACGCCTCCGGGGCCTTGATCGGCTGGACGGATGCGAACAGGAATGCCGGGGCGTCGCCCGCCGGGAGTGGCGGCTCCCCCGTTCCCTTCTGAGGCGCCGAGTCCGCGCAGCCCACGGTGGCCGCGGCGATCCGGGACTCACAGGGGCTGGAGTGTGCCGGCGCCCGAGGCGTGGCGCCGATCAGGAGCCCGGCTGGGAGCAGGGCCACCAGTGCTCCGGCGGCTGCTGATAAGGGGATCACCGTTAAGACTCGCATGGGCGCCTCCGCCGGTATTTGCCCGCTGGCCGGCGCCCGAGAACCACGTGTTCAGGGCTTGAGGACCGGTAGATTAAGGTCGGTGACCGGCGCTCAACGGGCTTGCATGGGGCTGCTCCCCCAATCGGGGGTCCCAGATGCCAGCAGCGACTCTTGCAAACCGGGTCGAGAAGTGCCAGTCGTCATCTGTCCTGGAGCCTGCATGAGCGACCCCGTGCTTCTCCTGCTGGAGAAGGATCGCATCATCGACGTCATCAACCAGCTGTTCATCGCCACGGACAAGCGGGATTGGCCGGCGGTGCGCCGCTGTTTTGCCGAGGCTGTACTCTTTGATATGACCTCGCTCACCGGCGGTGCGCCGAGCCGGGTCACCCCGGACCAGATCGCCGCCGGATGGGAAGAAGGATTGCGGCCCCTCGAAGCGGTGCATCATCAGGCGGGAAACCACCGGGTGGACCTTCGGGGCGACCAGGCCACGGCCTTCTGCTATGGCATCGCCTCCCATTATCGCTCCACCCGCTCGGGCCGGAACACCCGGGTGTTCGTCGGCAGCTACGACTTTCACCTGCTCCGAGTGGACGGACGTTGGCAGATCGACAGCTTTCGCTTCAACCTGAAATACATTGATGGCAACGCAGATTTGGAGCGGGAGCAGTAAGCTGGGGCTTGGGGCTTGGGGCTTGGGGCTGGGAGCTGGGAGCTGGGAGCTGGGAGCTGGGAGCTGGGAGCTGGGAGCTGGGAGCTGGGAGCTGGGAGCTAATAGCTAACAGCTAATAGCTGACAGCCGTGGTGGGTTCAGCGGCGCCGTTCGGCTGCGCGATCGCGGCGGGGGCGGCCGCCCCGGAACTCGAAATGGCTGTCGTTGAGCATCTTGGCAATCGACGTGGCACGGCCGTCACAGGGGACCCGGGCAAACTGCCGGGCCGAGAGCCAGGCAGCATTGTACCAGGTCCTCGGCTTGAGCCCAGGATACAGGTGGGCGAACTCCGGTTTGAGTCGGGCCTCGCGCTGGTCCTTCATAGTATTGTCCTGGGGGGTACCCTCTAAAGCTAGGGACCTATCCCGGTGGCGCAACTCGACGGCGGCGCCCCCGGCTACGTATACTTGGCGAGGCTAGGTGCAGGGAATTGCGCGCTGGCAGCGCCTCATTCAAACCTGAGGAACGGCATGGCCACGAAACTCGACAAGACGATCAAGCGCGAGCTGGAGCTCGACGGCAAGCTGTACACGGTCGCCATCTCACCAGAGGGTGTGAAAGTCACCCCCAAGGGCGCCCGGAAAGGGCAGGAAATCTCCTGGAGCTCGATCGTGAGCGGGGAGACCGAATTGCGCCGGGATCTGAACGCGTCGGTCGACGCCTATCGAGAGTAGGCCGGGGCCGGGAGGCAAACCGGGGGGAGATCCATGCGGCTCCGCTGGGTCCCGGCTCTGCTGGGACTGCTCGCGGCAGTGCTGGTGCTGGCGGCGGGCCCGGGCACCCGCTTCGGCCTCTGGGATTTTCGCACGGGCTTCAGCGCGCTCCGCTGGGGCGCGTATGCTGGACTGGCCGCAGTGGCGGTTGCAGTGCTGTTGTTCCTTGTCCGTCCAGGATCCGGCGGCGTCGTCCCCCTGGTCCTGGGGCTCCTTCTCGGGCTGGGCGCAGCGTTCGTTCCCTGGCGCTGGATGCAGCAGGCCCGCCGGGTGCCACCGATCCACGACATCACCACGGACCTCGACCGACCACCCAAGTTCGTGGCCGTCCTGCCGCTGCGGGCCGGGGCACCCAACCCCGCCACCTACGGCGGGTCCGAGGTCGCCGACGCACAGCGGCGCTCGTATCCCGACATCAAGCCGCTCCTGCTGGGCGTCCCGGCCGGGGCTGCCTACAGCCGGGCCCTCGCCTCGGCCCGCGGCATGGGCTGGGAGTTGGTTGCGACGGACTCCACGACCGGCCGGATCGAGGCGACCGCAACGACCCGTTGGTTCGGCTTCAAGGACGATGTGGTTGTCCGGGTCCGGCCCGAAGGGCCGGGAAGCCGGATCGACGTGCGCTCCGTCTCCCGCGTCGGCAAGAGCGACGTAGGAGCAAATGCGCAGAGGATTCGTACCTATCTGGCGGACGTCGCCAGCCGTAAATCCTGAGCCTGGAGGACGAAGGTTCGATGGCGGAGCCGAGCTTTGCGCAGCAGATCGCCAACCTCAACTCGACGCTCCGTGGCATCGAAGTGCGTTTGGCGCTCGGCCGGCCTCCGGCTGAGGGGTTCGAGGAGTTCAAGAACCTTCTGGATGGCATGCGGCACAGGCTCTGGGATTTATTGAGCCTGACGGATGAGGAGGACAAGACCCTCCAGGAACGGTTCCGGATACGCCGGGCCACTGAGCTATGCCGCGGGCTGGTCGCGGACCTCCGCAGCGGGGCCGTGACTGGCAGTCTTTCGGATCTTCCGGGTCTCCGGGAATCGGTAGTGGAGCTGGGCCAGAGCATAGAGCTCGCACGAACCCGGTCCTCATAGTGGCCGTCGTGAGCGCCACCCCCACCCTTCGCACGGCTCGTCTGGTGCTCGGCGCCTTCGAGCCGGGCGATGCGGCCGAGTTGCAACGCCTTGCCGGCGATCGCGAGATCGCCGATACCACCCTCGCTATTCCGCATCCTTACGAGATGGATCATGCCTTGGCCTGGATCGGAAACCAGCGCAAGGAGTCGGCGCGTGGCCGAGCCGAGAACTTCGCCATTCGTCTATCGGCGGGCTCGTGCCTCATCGGCAGTGCCGGGCTGCGCGACATCGACGCAGAGCACCTTCAGGCAGAGCTCGGTTTCTGGATCGGGAAGGAATGGTGGGGTCATGGGTATGCGCGCGAAGCCGCGGCGGCCGTCATCCGTTTCGGATTCGACACCCTCGGCCTGAACCGCATCAGCGCCCATCACATGCTGCGCAACCCGGCGGCCGGGAAGGTCCTCCAGCACCTTGGAATGCAGCGTGAGGGGCTGCTGCGCCAGCGGGTACGGAAGTGGGGTATCCATGAGGACGTGGTCGTGTACGCCATTCTTCGAGACGACCGCAACTGACGCCATCGGGAACGGGAGACGCTCGTTGAGGATGCCAGGGGTTCCACGGTGAGCACTCCCGAGGCGCGGAGCCATGCGGCAGGGCCGGAGAGACGCTCGGCCGGCCTGCTGATCGTCGCGACGGTTGCCGCCGGTGTCGCCCTGTATTTCGCCCAGGAAGTCTTCATCCCGATTGCGCTCGGCCTTCTCTTCACGGCGCTCCTCCGTCCGATAGTCCAGGTGCTGCTCTCGCGCTTCCGGATCCCGGCGCCGGTCACAGCCACGCTCGTGGTGCTGGGCTGCCTGGCATTGTTCGGCACCTCGGTGTTCCTGCTCGCCAATCCAGTCAAGACCTGGGTCAGCGAGGCTCCCGCGACCCTCGCGGCCGCGCGCGGGAAGCTGGAAAAGATCCGACGGCCCATCAAGCAGGTCTCCCAGGCAGTCGAAAAGGTCCAGAAAGAGGTCACGGGAGAGAAAAAATCCGTGCAGGCACCGGCCACCGCTTCCGCCTCGAGCCCGGTCATACCCCCCGTCGTCGGCCGGGTATTCGCCACTACGGCCGGGATTCTGGGGACTCTGCTTCAAACCATCGTGATTGTCTTTCTGCTCCTGGCCACGGGTGATCTCTTCACCCGAAAGCTTGCGGTGGTCATGCCCAGGCCGGTCTCTGGGACGGCTGAGGACGCGGTGGACGACGCTGAGGCGGTCATGCGGCGATACCTTTTGGTGACGGTACTGCTCAGTGCCGGCCAAGGTGTGGTGGTTGCCCTAACTTTCTGGCTGATTGGCATGCCTTCGCCGGTGCTGTGGGGAGTGCTGACTCTCGTATTCGAGTGCTTGCCCTACCTCGGCGCGCTGTTCATGGTCGCTGCCGTGACCATCACCGCCTTCGCCACCTTCGAAGGGATCGGCCAGATCCTCCTCGCTCCGCTGGCTTACATCACCATCTCGACCATCCAGAACAACGTCGTAAGCCCTTTCGCCTACGGCGGTGGTCTCCGCCTGAATGCGCTGGCGGTGCTCCTGGTCGTCCTGGTCGGATGGTTTCTGTGGGGAGTAGCAGGAGCGTTTGTGGCGGTGCCGTTGCTTGCCGCCGTGAAAGTCTTTGCCGACCGCTCCGGTCGGGACTCACGACTCGCAACTATCCTGGATGAGTGAGATAGCCCCGGCAAATAGCAGGCTGAGGGTACATGCCACCTGACAAGAAGAAGTTACCCGTGAGTGCGGAACCGGCGCCCGTAACGGCGCTCGAGACAGCCACTGACCCTCTGCTCTCCGAGCGCCCGGGACGGGTCCACTGGGTGGTGGTGATGACCCGCTCGCCGCAGCCGAAGGACAAGACGCCACCAGGCGCCACCCTCCTCACCAGGTGGTGGCACCCACGGGACCGGAACTGGAGTGAGAACGCATTCGAGTCTCTCGATCATGCCATTCGGCTGTTTGTTGATGAGAGCGGGTGGGTGCTCCGACAGCAGCAGGCGCTCGATGGTCCTCAGGCCCACGAGCTGCTGTTCGAGGCGAGACGGGAAGACTTCAGCCGGCCCAGCACGGAGCAGATACTGCATGAGGTCGGACTCACGCCCGAGGACGTGGCCGACCTCATGAACCGGGTCGATCGTGAGGGCGATGCGTCCCCGTGATGTCAGATTAAGCGGCTGAGCACCGAGCGCACGGCTGCGCCCAGCCGGCTGACTTCATCCGGCCCGATTGCTGTGGATACGTTGCCGACTCCACGAGGATCGATCTGCACGCCTTCATTGAAGAGACCGAGAAAAATCTGGTGGCGTAGGTCGGTGTCAGAGTCCAGCGTGTCCCGGTAGCTCCGCACCGGCCGGCCCGCGAGGTGAATGGCGAACAGCGAGCCGAGGCCGGTGATCTGAGCGGCGATCCCTGCCTCAGCAAAAGCGGCTGCCAGATCCCGTCTGATCGCCCCACCCCTGGTATTGAGCAGATCGATCTCCTGGGGCGTGAGCAGCTCGAGCGTGACGGCGCCCGCTACCATGCCGATCGGATTGGCATTGTGGCTACCGGGATGGGGAAGGGGCGGACGGCCATGGGTCGGGTCGAACAGAGCCATGATGTCGGCGCGCCCGCCGAAGGCCCCCAGCGGGAAACCTCCCCCGATCAGCTTGCCCAGACAGGTCAGTTCGGGAGAGACGCCGAAGTACTCCTGCGCGCCGCCAGCGGCAACCCTGAAGCTCACCACCTCGTCGAAGATGAGGATGATGCCCAGACGGCGGGTTGTCTCCCGGAGCATCTCGAGATACTCCCGTTCAGCCGGGATCATCCCCGCGGACCCGAGCACCGGCTCCACAAGAACCGCGGCCAGCTGCTCCCCTTCCGCTTGAAGGATTCCCGCCGCGGCGTCGATCTCATTGAACGGCAGCACAACTACGTCGGCGGTTGCGTCGGCCGACAGACCATGATATCCGCCTTCAATTGTTGCAATGCGGGCTCGCCCGGTGAATGCACGTGCCGCCCGGATGGCGTTCATCGAGGCTTCGGTGCCGGAGCTGGTGAAACGAATCCGTTCCACCGACGGGATGCGCTGACACAGAAGTTTGGCCAGCCGGAGCTGTGGCTCGGTCGATCCGGGAAAGCAGGTGCCTTTGCTGAGCTGGTGTTGAACCGCCTCGATGATGGCGGGATGCCCATATCCGTGAACCAGCGAGGAATGATTGCCGGTGAAGTCGAGTAGCCGGTTTCCGTCGATGTCGTACAGCCAGCATCCTTCACCGCGATCCATGACCGCAGGATAGGGCCGGTAGAAGAGCGTACTCCGGGAGTCGCCGCCCGGCAGGTATTCGCGAGCCTCCGCGAAGAAGCGTCGCGACGCGGGCGTCCGGAGCCGGTAGACCTCCTCTTCTCTCGAGATCCTCGGTACCACCTGGGTGTCCATGCGGGTGCTCACCGGCCGCGCCGGCCCTTGAACACCGGGCGAGCCTCCTCCCCCAAATCCTCGGGGCCGTCCTGCTTGCGTGAAACCACCGGCCGCGGCGGCGGCAAACGGCCGCGCTGTCCCGAGGTGGACACGGACTGACTCGCCGGGGGGAAGGACAGCTCGTAGTCGCGACGGGTGTGTCCGGACGCTTTGCCGGTCAGCGCAATCAGCGCGGCCTCTGCCGCGTTTCGAATCGCCTCCAGCGATGCCTGCAAGGTGCCTCGTGCCAAAGCGTCCAACCGGGGACCTTCGACCGCGAGTACCGATTCGAGCAGGCTGCGGGCGGACGGTTCGCTCATCGAAACGCCCATCCGCTGTAGCCTCTCGCACAGGATTTCTACGGCCTCTTGGCTGGGCTTGTAGCCGGGCTGAGGGTCGGGCGAAGGCATACGGGTTACCTCCATTCTCCTATAACTCCAGGGCGCGCCATAGATACCAGCTCGCGACGCTACGATATGGGCGCCAGCGCTCACCTCGACGCGCCATGACGGAGGGCTCGGGCAGCTTCCGGGTGCGAAAGGTCATCCCGAAGCCCTTCCGCACGCCAAGATCATTGAGCGGCAGAACGTCGGGGCGTCCGAGCCGGAAAATCAGCAGCATCTCGGCGGTCCAGCGGCCGATCCCCTTTACGACCGTCAGCCGCTCGATGATCGCTTCGTCGTCCATGCGCCGGATACGTGCAAGCGAAGGCACGGTGCCGTCGAGCGTGCGCGCGGCAAGGTCGCGGACTGCGGCGGTCTTTGCCGCAGAGAGGCCGGCCTCCCGCAGCCGCTCCGGGGATATCTCCAGGAGCTCACCCGGCGCGGGGAAGCGCCGCGGAGCAAAGAGCCGGTTGACCCGTCCCAGAATAGTCGAGGCGGCTTTTCCGCTGAGCTGCTGGTAGACGATGGAACGAAGCAGCGCGGTGAACAGACTCTGGGTGGGCTCGGGCCGCATGCGGTACTCGCCGACCCGGTTCATGAGGGCACCGAGGTGCGGGTCCACCGTCGCCAGGTGCCGGCACGCGTCATCAGGGTCGAAGCACAGGCCGTGCGGCCGAAGCGGGGCGGAAGCGAGAGCGGGCGAAGCCATATCGCAAACATACACGGATATGGTATGCCGCCACTCAGGATAAGGCCGGTGCCGGCTTGAAGGTCAGAAGCAGGCTCGCGGCGATGACCAGGAGCGAACCTGCTACCTGCCAGACGGTGGGCTGGTCGCCGAAGACCGGGATGGCCAGAAGGTAGGTGAATACGATGGATAGTCCCGACATGGCCGTCACCGGGGCAGCCCGGGCAAGAGAGTACGCCCGGGTCATCGCGAGCTGGGCGCCACCTCCGGCAAGGCCGGCGCCAAGGAGAAAGCCGGTGCCGGGCCAACCTGGCCAGTGCCAGACCGGGATGCTCAGGGCGAGGAACGTGACCGACGCGACCAATGAAAAGTGAAGGACCACTGCCTCGTGACTCTCACCGGGTCCTATCTTCCGCAGCCAGATCATCGCCAAGGCATAAAAGACGGCGCCGACAGTCGCGATCAGCGCAACCGGGATGTCCCCGCCGAAGGATGGGCGTACCACGGCCACCATGCCGGCGAACCCCAGCAGCACCGCCAGCGCGACATGCGTCCCGACCCGCTCGCCGAGCAACGGTCCCGAGAGCAGTGCCACAAAGATCGGCGCCGTTGCGCCAAGGGTCACCGCGTCCCCCAATGCAATCCGACTCGAGGCGAGCGCGTAAAAGGTGCAGACGGCGGCGGTGGTGCCGAGCACGCTTCGGCGCCAGGTATTGGGCCCATCGGTGATCCGAAGGGGGCTGCCCCGGTACCGGGCCAGGCCGAGTGCGATCAGCGCCCCCACGAGAAAGCGGGCCGCGGCGATCTCCGACCAGGGAAGCTCGCGCGCCCCCGCTCGGGTGCACACGTTCATGGCCGCGAAAAACACCTGAGCCAACACCATCCAGCCGAGGCCGTGGCGGGAAAGACGGGAAAGACGAGAAGGACGGGAAAGGCGGGAAGGGCGCGGGGG
>Ga0193723_1000579_pt1 | contig 14394 bp, 17 predicted proteins | sample H2m2metaG_FD_143042 | JGI IMG/M metagenome (GOLD analysis project Ga0193723, IMG submission 143042) | Soil microbial communities from a riparian zone of the East river system, Colorado, United States - H2m2 | ecosystem: Environmental > Terrestrial > Soil > Riparian zone | place: USA: East River... | reverse complement strand
TCCCTGAAAGACCCGAGCCTCATCTTCCTTAATAATAGAACGCCAGACGGTTTCCAACGCTTCGTGCGCTAACCAGTACTCGCCGGAATTGAAGAGGTCGCGCGCGTTTTCCAGGTATCGCTGCCGGTCATCCGGCGTCACGACGGGCCGAGGCTCAACAGGTTAACCGCTCCATGGCAGCTCGAGATGGTCCCCACCAACACGCCCGCCGCCGCCCCGCTTGCGCCGGCTTCAGCCACGAGCCGATCGCCTGCGAGCACCGCGTCCACCGCGAAGGTCCCGACGCCAAACACATGGTGTTTGCACACGAACAGCGCAGGTCCGGCGACAGGGTGTCCCTCCTGCCGCAGTCGCTCCGCCAGGCCGCGGACGGCGTCACCCATTTCCCATGTGCGGGGCGCGCCAATGGCGGGACAGAGCGCCGGCTCGATGCAGTGCGTGGGACACACCCAATCGGCGAACGAGACGTAGCGGGTCGCATCCTGCGCAGTCCGGTCGTAGGGCGTCCCGATGTCGCCGGGCACGGGCTCCACCTTCACGCTCCGGCCCGGCCAGCGCTGCCGCGCGCGTCCGAGCACCCACTCGAACATGAGATGCGGCATGTGGGGCGACGGGACGATGTAATCGTCGGCCGGACTGCCAGACGGCCCGACGGCCAGGAACTCGTCGAAGAACGCCGTCCAATCCTGCGTCACATAGCGCCGGTCAGGCGCGTCACCCAAGTCGCGACGAGCCCGGCAATCGCTGTCGCGATCCACGACGATGACGGTGCGGAAGTCGACCTTGCCGCGGGCCTTGGCTTTGGCGAGCTGGGAGGCGTAGAAGGTGCCGTAGCACCCACCCCCCACGACGACGACGTCTCTCAGCGGATGAGCCTCCCGCCATCCACCACGAGGACGGTGCCGGTGACGAAGTCGGAACCCTCGAGCAGGAACCGCACCGCCGCCACGACGTCGCCAGGGTCGCCGAGGCGACCCAGGGGTGTGGAGTTTCGGATCTGTTCTCGAGTCTCCGCATCCCAGCCGTCGGGAAGGAGCACCGGGCCCGGCGCGACGGCGTTGACGGTGACGTCAGGCGCGAGGGCGCGCGCGAGAGCCTTGGTGAGCATCACCACGCCCGCTTTGCTCACGCAATGCGGCACGTACGCGGGCCAGGGCTCGAACCCGGCGACGTCGGCGAGGTTCACGATCTTGCCGTGGGCGCGGCGCAAGTGTGGAATGGCGCCCTGCGCGACGAAGAACGCCGCGCGCAGGTTGAGGTCGAGCGTGTCATCCCAGCTATCCGGGGTCACCGTCTCGACGGGCTCCTTCACCATGATCGCCGCCGAGTTTACCACGATGTCCAGGCGCCCGAGGGCCTGCGCGGCGCGATCGCCGAGCCCGCGCGCCGCCGTCGCGTCGTACAGGTCCGCTTCGAGCAACTCGCTGCGGCGTCCGGCGGCGCGTACCTCCTGCGCCGTCGCCTCGGCGCCCGCCTGAGAGCCATGGTAGTGCACGGCAACGTCGCATCCTGCTCGCCCGAGCCCAACGGCGATCGCCTGGCCGAGGCGCCGGCCCGCGCCCGTGACGAGCGCCGCCGCCCCTTCGAGCTTCACCTCAGTACGCCTTCCCGGTGATGGGCACGACCTGGCCGGTGATGGCGCTCGCCGCGTCGCTCGCGAGAAAGAGCACGGTCTGCACGACTTGGTCGATCTCCACGAGCGGCGTCTTCGCGTCGGGCTGCATCGACGCGACGTTGTCGGCGGTGCGGACGGTGGCGGGCGCGACGGCGTTCACCCGCAGACCGGCATCGCGGTACTCCCGCGCCAGGGCGCGGGTCATCCCGGCGACGGCGGATTTCGAGGCACTGTACGCCGCCATGTGCATGAGGGACTGGACGACGGCGATGGACGCGAAACTCACGATCGATCCGCCGCCGCGCTTGAGCAGTGCGGGAACGGCGGCCTGACAGACGAAGAAGGCCGTCTTGAAATTGATGGCGAGGTCTTTGTCGAGCGTCTCGGGCTTGATCTCGGTGAAGGGGCCGTAGCTGAAGAATCCGCCCGCGACGTTCACGACGATGTCGAGCCCGCCGAATTGTGCCTGCGCCGCGGCAACCGCGGCACGTCCCGCCTCAGGCTGCGTGAGATCTCCAGCGGACGCTTTGGCGGCGATCCCCTCCGCGGCGAATTCCTTCACGCGGTCGGCGAGACCGACGGCGTTGACGTCGGCCAGCAGCAGTTTTGCCCCGCCGCGCCCGAGCCCACGCGCCACGGCGTGGCCGATCTGCCCGACCCGCCCCACCCCGGTGACGAGCGCGACCTTGCCCTGAAAATCAGCCATCCACCGCCGCCACGATGTCGTCCACCGGGGGCGCGCCGCGTTGCGCGAACCGCACCGTCCCGTCCTTCCCGATCACGTACACGGTGCGCTGGATACCCTTGCCGTCTTCCTTCAGCGCGTTGTACGCCTTCGCCATCGCGCGCTCCGAATCTGACAACAGAGGGAAATTGAACTCCATCTTATCGACGTACGAGCGGTGGCTGTCGACGCCCGCCGGATTGACCCCGAAGGGTTGGATGCCGGCTTTCTTGAACTTGGCTATCTCATCGCGCACGGCGGAGAGTTGGCGGTTTCAGCCGGGCGTGTTGTTGCCCGGATAAAAGATCAGGGTCACGGGGCCAGACTTCAGCAGGTCCGCCGTCTTGTAGGTCCGGCCGTCCGACGCCTGCGCCGTGAATGCCGGCGCCTTGGCGCCCACCGCCAACGGTTCGCTCATGCGTTCGTCCTCGTGTTCAGACCGCTCACGCTGCGCCGCTGCTCGAGCAGCTCGAGCCACTCCAGGGGAATCCGCAGCCCGCCGAGCGGCGCGTGGTTACCGCCGAATTCCGTGTCGCCGTGCCAATCGGAGCCCCCGCTGATGCCGAGCCCGAGCCGCTCCGCGATGCGTGTGAGCCGCTGCTCGACGGACGGAGCGTGGCTGGGATGGCGCACCTCCAGCCCGTCGAGGCCCTGCTCCTGGAACTGACGCAGCTGCCCTTCTGTGCCGTGGTCTCCCAGGTGCGCCGCGACGGCCACCGCACCCACCGAGTGCAGAAGGTCCGCGACATCGGACAGCCGGGGGAGCGGCTTTTCGACGTACGCGGGACGTCCGCGTCCGAGGTAGCGGCCGAACGCCTCGCTGATGTTGTCCGATGCCTCGCACTCGACCAGCGCGCGCGCGACGTGCGGCCGCCCCACCGCGCCGCCTTTCGCCTGAGCGTCTACGTCGCTCAGCGCGATCGGCACGCCCAGCCCTTGCAACTTGGCGACGATCTGCTCGCCGCGCCGGCGGCGAGCGGCGCGGGTCTCCTTGAGAAACGCTTCGAGGGCCGCGTCGCCGAGGGGCAGGAAGTAGCCGAGCAGGTGCAGCTCGCCCCAGGGCGCCTTGACGCTGAATTCGCATCCCGGCACGACGCGGACGCCGAGGCGAGCGCCTTCATCGGCCGCGGCCGCGACGCCGTCGGTCGTATCGTGATCGGTGAGCGCGATCGCGGTCAACCCCGCCTGCTGCGCTCGTTGCGCCACCTCCGCGGGGGCGCATTCCCCGTCCGAAGCCGTGGAGTGACAATGCAGGTCAACGTGCACCGTACACGGCCTCCGGCGACGTCCACCCCGGCTGGGAGTGGTGGAAGAGTGTCAGCAGCTGGCGGTCCGACAGCTCGGTGAGTGCGCGGTCGGGGGAGCGATGACCGACGGGCGCGTAGCGCGTGATCCGCTCCTTGCGCTGCGGACCGGTGCCGAGCTGGAACACCAGCGCGAACTGGTCGCGCCCGTACACGTTCAGTTTGCCCGACGGGGACACCTCCCAGGTCTCGCCGTCGACCACGACCTTGCGCCTCATCGCGCGGGCGCCGGGATCGAGACCTCACTCCACAGCTCCCAGGCGTCGGGAGCGTACGTGGCGAGACTCTGGAGACGCTTCTCGAGCTGGATTTCCTCGGGCAGCCGCGACGCTTGCGCGCGGTGCGACATCTCCGTCGGACTCTCCGAGAACTCGATGAAGAGCCGCGGGTCCTTGGCGTTGCGGAAGACCCAGATGCGCTGGCCGCGGGCGTCGGCGAACTGGCACAGCTCCCGGAGGGTGCTCAGGTACTCCGCCTCGTTGGGCGCGGGCACGCGCACGCGCGCGGCCGTGAGGACTTTGGGCATGTTCACACCGCTCCCTCTGGGAACTCCTGCAACAGCTTCTTGACGTCGGCGAGGAACCGGTCGGCGTCGGCGCCGTCCACGATTCGGTGATCGTACGACATCGTGAGCATCCCCATCGTGCGGATCGCGATCGTGTCACTGCCGTCCGGCAGCGTCACGACCTTGGGGCGTTTCTCGATCGCCCCGACACCGAGGATCGCGACCTGCGGCTGATTGATGATCGGGATGCCGGCGAAGGGCCCGAACCCGCCCGGATTCGTGATCGTGAACGTGCCGCGCTGGATGTCGTCGGGCAACAGCTTCTTGGTGCGGGCGCGCTCGCCCAGATCGGCGACGGCACGGGCGATCCCCGTCAACGACAGCGCATCGGCGTTTCTGATCACCGGGACGATGAGGCCCCAGTCGAGGGCCACGGCAATGCCGATGTTGACGTCGGCCCGGTAGATCGTGCTGTCGCCCGAGACGGCAGCGTTCACGACGGGATGCTTGCGCAGGTTCTGCGCGCAGGCCTTCACGATGTACGCCAGGAACGTGGGCTTCTCCGTCGCCTTGGCGCGGAGTTGCGCTACGCGCGTGAAGTCGACCTCGAAGAAGCTGGCCACGTGCGCCGACGCGCGCCGCGACATGATCATGTGGTCGGCGGTGATCTTGCGGATCTTGGACCACGGTTCGACACGATCGCCGGGCCAGGGCTCGACGCTGGGAGCCGGGAGCTGGGGGCCGGGAGCTGGGGCCACGCTTGCCGGACCACGCTCGATGAAGCCGAGGATGTCCTGCTTGGTGACGCGCCCGGCGAACCCACTCCCTGAAATCGTCGAGATGTCGACGCGATGCTCGGCGGCGATCTTGCGAACGAGGGGCGTCGATTTCTTGCGCAGGCGCTCCTCGGCCGTCTCGGTACCGTCTCCCTTGGGGCTCGCGGGGGCCGGCGCTGAGACCGCGGCACCTCCTGGAGCAGCGGGTGCCCGCTGGGCTGCTGCGACAGGAGGTGCCGCGGGCGAAGGCGCCGGCGACGCGGGCGCCCGCTGAGCTGCCGCTGGCGAAGGCGCCGGCGCGGCAGCGGCCTTGTCGGTCTCGATGACCGCAACCAAGGTCTGCACGGGCACCGTCTGCCCCTGCTCCACCTTGATCTCCGCCAGCACTCCAGCAGTGGGCGCCGGGATCTCGGCATCCACCTTGTCGGTCGAGATCTCGAACAGGGGCTCGTCGCGCTTCACCTCGTCGCCGACCTTCTTGAGCCACTTGCTCAAGGTGCCTTCGGCGATCGACTCCCCCATTTGCGGCATCAGCACGTCTACGCGAGCCATTGTCTCTCCGTCAGTATGCGGCAAGCCACCGTGAAGCCTTCACGATGTCTTCGGTCTGAGGCAACACGAAGTCTTCCAGGGTCGGCGCGTAGGGCAGCGGCACATCGTGCGCCGTTACCCGCATGATCGGCCCGTCGAGCCATTCGAACGCCTGCTCGTTGATACGGGCCGCGATCTCGCCGGCGATCCCGCCGGTGCGCGTGTCCTCGTGAACGATGAGGACCTTGTTCGTTTTCTGCACGGTCCGCATGATCGCGGCGTTGTCCATCGGCAACAACGTGCGCAGGTCCAGCACCTCGACCGACAGACCGTCTTCTTTCTCGAGCTGCTCGGCCGCCTCGAGCGACTTCCAGACGGTCGCGCCGTAGGTGATGATCGACAGGTGCTTCCCTTCGCGCGCCAGGCGCGCCTGGCCGATCGGCGTGATGATTTCTTCGCCCTCGGGCAGCTGTTCCTTGATGCGGCGATACAGCCACTTGTGCTCGAGATAGAGCACCGGGTCCTCGTCGCGGATCGAGCTCTTGATCAGCCCCTTCGCATCCCGGACGGTGGCCGGATACACGATCTTGAGTCCGGGCGTGTGCAGGAACGCCGCCTCCGGATTCTGTGAGTGGAACGGGCCGCCCCGCACGTACCCGCCGCAGGGACCGCGCACCACCATCGGCGTCGACAGACCGGCGCGGTAGCGCGCGGTCGCGACGTAGTTCGTGAGCATGTCGTAGGCGCACGAGATGAAGTCGATGAACTGCATCTCCGCAACGGGCCGGAGCCCCATGTGTGCCGCGCCCGCCGCGGCGCCCACGATCGCCGCTTCGGAAATCGGCGTGTCGATCACGCGCGACTCACCGAAGCGCTTCGCGAAGCCGTCAGTGACCTTGAAGGCGCCGCCGTAGGCACCGACGTCCTCGCCGAGGATGAAGACGCGCTCGTCGCGCTCCATCTCTTCCCACATCCCCTGGCGCAGGGCTTCGAGAAACGTGACTTCGGGCATCAGCGGTGCGTCGACCGGAGGTGGAAATCGACGGGCACGTTCACAAGCATGCGCACAGCCCTCCCGGCAAATCGAGGTGGCGCCTTCATGCGGGCGGGTCGAAACTTCATCTCGAGCGCTGCCGCGATCGCGGCATCAATGAAGCCGGCATCGGTCGCCGACACAACGCGTATTGACTTTGCGTCCGCTCGACCGAGCGTGTCCACGATCAACTTGATCACCACACGGCCTTCGATTCCTTTGCGCCGCATTGCCGCGGGGTATGCCAGGCTGGGTCCGGAAACGTATACCGGTGGATCGATCATGCTCCTGTCTGCCCTTAGCGGGAAGACGGTATCCATGGCCCCCGCGCTCGTATCGCTCGGCACCTGAGCGGCGAGGGCGAATGCGAGAGATTGGCTCGTGCATGCCCAGATGATCAACGCGCGGATGCCTGGCATCAGAGTGTCTTGAACCAGAGCTTGTCGGCCGCCGGCGGATCCACGTACACACCCGGCAGCGCCGTCTCCGCCTCGGGGAGCGGCTCGTCGACGCAGGCGTCCGTCGCCTGATCGACCTCGACGCGCGTACGGTCGTCGATGTCGGTCAGGTCCGCCTCCGTCACCAAATCGGCGCCGAGCAGGCGCTTCACGTAGCGGTCCACGGGATCATTTTCGCGCGCCCAACGCTCCAGTTCCTCTTTCGGCTGGTAGGACTGGTCGTCGTGCTCGGCGTGGCCTTTTCGGCGATAGGTCTTCACTTCGATGAAGTGCACGCCCTTGCCGCGGCGGGCGCGATCGACCGCGAACTTCGTCGCCTCGTACACGGCGAACACGTCGTTGCCATCCACCGTCACTGCGGGAATCCCGTACCCTTTCGCCTTGTCGGCGAGATCGCGAACCGCGAACTGTTTTTCGGGAGGGGTGGAGTAGGCCCAGTGGTTGTATTCGCCGATGACGACGAGCGGCAGACGCTGTACGGCGGCGAAGTTCAGCCCCTCGTGGAACGTGCCCGTCGACGTCCCGCCATCGCCGATGTACACGAGTCCGACCCGGGCCTCCCCGCGCATCTTGAACGTCATGGCGATCCCGGCCATCACGGGGATCATGTCCCCGAGATGCGAAATCTGGCCGAGGTACCCTTGTTCGAGGTTGTTGAAATGGACGTTGAGTTCGCGGCCGCGCGTCGGGCTCTCGGCCTTGGCCATGTACTGCCGCAGAATCTCGACGGGCTGGGCGCCCATCACGAGCAGGGAGCCCAGGTTCCGAATCAGCGGCGAAAGGATGTCCCGGTTTCGGCCCCGATCGAGCGCGTAGGCCGAGGCGACCGACTCCCCTTCCTGCCCCAGCGACCGGAAGAGCCCACCGATCACCTTGCTCTGGCGGTACAGCGCGACGAGGCGCTCTTCCAGGGTCCGCGTCAGCCGCAGGTAATAGTAGATCTCGAGCAGCTGATCCCGCGTCAGGACCGCCGGCAGGCCGGTCGGGAGAGTCGCGGGGATCGTCGAAGCAGGGGCGGCGCGCGGAGCCATGCGCTAAATTATAGTCGAAGGAGAGCTTATGGCGAACGTCAAGCTGAGAATCACCGGCATGACCTGCGGTCACTGCCTGGCCAAGGTCGAGAAGGCGCTCAAGGGCGTGAGCGGCGTCTATTGGGCGGTGGTCGACCTGCCGGACGGCGAGGCCGAAGTCGATTTCGACGACGATCAGGTGACACCCACGCAACTGATCGGCGCCGTGCAGCACGCCGGATACAGCGCGAAACTCAGCTAGTAGGCGCCCCGCACCTCGTGCGCCGGCTCGACGAGTCGGTGTACCTCGGCGAGAAAGCGCTTGGCGAGTTTGTCGAGCTCCGACTCTCCCACCTGATCGGTTGTCACATCCACGAACGTGTAGTGACCGCCCTCGGGACGCGCCGTAATCGCGACGCGGCCGAGCGAGCCGTGATACGCGCGACGGCGCGGCGATTCCTCCGCCGGCGCGAGCCGTCCGCTGAAAAACGTCTTGGCCGCGTCGAGCACGCGCGCGGGACTCGCAGCCGTGCGATGGAAGTACCGCATCAGGAGCCTCCTCCCCACGCCGGTTTGAATCGCCGCAGCGACAGACTGTTGAGCACCACCGAGAGACTGGACCACGCCATCGCTGCACTCGCGAGCACCGGCGACAGCAACCACCCGGTGAACGGATAGAGGGCCCCCGCCGCCACGGGAATCAGCACGACGTTGTACCCGAACGCCCACACGAGATTCACGCGGATCGTGCGCATCGTGCGACGCGCGAGCGCGACGGCCGTGACCACGCCGCGCAAGTCGCCGCGAATCAACGTGACGTCGGACGCCTCCATCGCGATGTCGGTCCCCGTGCCGATGGCGATACCGACATCGGCCTGCGCGAGGGCCGGGGCGTCGTTGATGCCGTCCCCCACCATCACGACGTGCTTGCCCTGCCGCTGCAGTTTCCTCACGATGTCCGCCTTCTGCGACGGCAGCACTTCGGCGAGCACTTCGTCGATGCCGATCTCCTTGGCGACCGCCTCCGCGCCCTTGCGCGAATCCCCCGACACCATCACGACCGGCAAGCCGAGACGCTTCAGGTGGGCGACCGCGTCCTTGGACGTCGGCTTGATCGGATCGGAGATCGCGATTACGGCGTAGACGGTGTTGTTGACGACACAGATCACCGGCGAGCGTCCCTGCGCCGCGAGGCGATCGGCGTCTCCGCCCAGCGAGCCGAGCTCGAGGCTGCGCTCGCGCGCGTGCCGCAGCGAGATCACCTCGATGATGCGACGGTCCACCGTGCCGCGCACGCCGCGCCCTTCCATCGCCGCGAACTTCTCGACCGGCAGGATCTCGACCTGCTTGTCTTTGGCCGCCTTGAGGATCGCCTGGGCCAGGGGATGCTCGGAGCGCTGCTCGACCGCCGCCGCCCACTTGAGCACGTCGGCATGGCTGATGGGCGTGCCGTCGGGACGCCGCGCGGTCATGATGTGCGTCACCGTGGGCTTGCCCTCGGTGATCGTCCCCGTCTTGTCGAGCAGCACCGTCTTGGCCTTGGCGAGGCGCTCGAGCGCCTCACCGCTGCGAATCAGGATGCCGTACTCCGCGGCCTTCCCGGTGCCGACAAGAATCGCCGTGGGGGTCGCCAGGCCGAGCGCGCAGGGACACGCGATGATCAAGACGGTCACCAGCGCGATCGTGGCGAAGAGGACCGCCGGCTGCGGTCCGAAGTCGAACCACACGACGAACGCGACGAGCGCGAGCGCGATGACGATCGGGACGAACACGCCGGCGACCCGGTCGGCGAGCTTCTGGATCGGCGCCTTGGTGGACTGCGCGTCCTCGACGAGCTGCACGATCTGGCCGAGCGCCGTGTCTTTGCCGACCCGGGTCGCCCGGAACGTGATGCTGCCCGTCGTGTTGATCGTACCGCCGATGACCTCATCCCCCGGCTTCTTGGCGACGGGGATCGGCTCGCCGGTCAGCATTGACTCGTTGACCGCCGACGCGCCCTCGGTGACGATGCCGTCGACGGGGAGTTTCTCCCCCGGCTTGACGATCAGGAGATCGCCGACGACGACGGCTTCGACCGAGATGTCGGTTTCCTTGCCTTCCTTCATCACATGCGCGGTCTTGGGACGCAGCCCGGCGAGATGGCGAATCGCCTCGGACGTGCGGCCCTTCGCGCGGGCTTCGAGCAGACGCCCGAGGAGAATCAGGGCGATGATCGCGGCGACGGCTTCGTAGTACACGTCGGCGGGAAGTCCTGCGCGCGTGAACATGCCCGGCACGGCGGTCGCGACCAGGGAGTACAAGAACGCCGCCGCGGTCCCGACCGCGATCAACGTGTTCATGTCGGCAGTGCGGTGACGGAGACCGCTCCAGGCGCCCTTGTAGAACTGCTGTCCCGACCACAGGATCACGGGCAACGTGATCAGGCCGAGACCGCGCTTCACCCATTCGAGGTCGATCACGTACCCCCGCCCCGACACCCAGTCGCGCATGGCCACCGCGACGGGCATCAGGAGGCGGCCCAGCAGATCGAACTGCTTGAAGGTGCCGTGATCGCCCGCGGGCCGGTCGGCCATCAGGAGCATGGAGCCTGCCATCGCCACGATGGCGACGACCGCCGCCAGCGCGAACTTGCCGGTGAGCGTCTTGATCTCCCGCTGGCGCGCGATGCGCTCCCGCTCGACGGGGTCCTCGGCGGCAATCGGTTCCGCGACGTCGAACCCCGCGGCCTCCACAGCCGCTTCGAGGTCCTGCGCGGCGGTCACGCCGGGGACGTAGTCGACCGTCACGGTTTCGGTGGCCTGGTTCGCCACCGCGCGGATCACGCCTTTCACGCCCGCCAGCGCGCGCTCGAGCGGGGCGACGCTCGGCGCGTAGTGCAGGTCGGTCACCGTGAACGCCACGGTGGCCTTGCCGCAATTGTAGCCGGCCTCACGCACCACCTTGATCAGCTGGCCGACGTTCGTCTGGCCGTCGTCGTAGTCGACGGCGGCCTTGGCGGTCGCGTAGTTCACCGCCGCGGACGCGACGCCGGGCGCGGTGCCCAGGGCCTCCTGCACCGTGGCCGCGCAGCTCGCGCAGCTCATCCCCTCGATGGGGAGGACGATGCGCGCTTTACTCATGGAACTTGTGGGGGGATGTGGCGGCGCGGCGGTCGCCAGGGGGCTCCACCACCAGGAGCCCCTTCAGCATGTTCATGCCGCAGCGAAACGGAAACTCGCCCGGATCGTTCGGCGTGAATTCGATCGTCGTCGTTTGGAACGCGGGCAGGGCCTCGTCGATCTTGAATCGCTCGAACACCACGCGCTCGGAGCAGTCGGCGGTTTCGTCGCGGTAGAACTGCAGGCGCACCGGCTTCCCGGCCTGCACGACGATCGTGTCGGGGGTGTAGCCGCCCTTCACGAGCACGCGCACTTCTTGCACCCCACCCGCCACCGCGGCCGTCACCGCCGTTCCCCGCGACAGCAGGAAGTACCAGAGCACCCACGCGGCGGCTGCGGCGCCCGCGGCCGTGACGGCGATCTGGATGGTCGTCATCAGGCCGACGTCACCGCGTGACGGCCCGCCCGGTCTCGATCCGCATGCGGTAGAACGACCGCCACACGAACACCAGGGCGACGGCGAGGAATACGCCCGCCAGCACGTGGCTCAGCATGGCGCCGCGCTCGGCCGTGAGCGACACGGCGAGCTCGACCGCGAGCAGCCCGAACAGCGTGGTGAACTTGATGATCGGATTCATCGCCACCGACGACGTGTCCTTGAACGGATCGCCGACCGTATCACCGACGACGGTCGCGTCGTGCAGGGGCGTGCCTTTTTGCTTGAGCTCGGTCTCGACGATCTTCTTGGCGTTGTCCCAGGCGCCGCCGGCGTTCGCCATAAAGATCGCCTGGTACAGGCCGAACAGCGCGATCGAGATGAGATAGCCGACGAAGAAGTACGGCTCGACGAAGGCGAAGGCGAGCGTGGCGAAGAACACCGTCAGGAAGATGTTGAGCATCCCCTTCTGCGCGTACTGCGTGCAGATCTCGACGACCTTCTTGCTGTCGGACACCGAGGCCTTGGTGCTCCCCTCGAGCTTGATGTGCGCCTTGATGAACTCGACGGCGCGGTAGGCGCCGGTCGTGACGGCCTGCGTCGAGGCGCCCGTGAACCAATAGATCACCGCACCGCCGGCGAGCAGCCCGAGCAAGAACGGGGGATGGAGAATCGAGAGGTTGTTCACCAGCTCGGGCCGCAGACCTTCGGTGAGGCCCAGGATGATCGAGAAGATCATCGTCGTGGCGCCCACGACGGCGGTGCCGATGAGCACCGGCTTGGCCGTAGCTTTGAACGTGTTCCCCGCCCCGTCGTTCTCCTCGAGGTTGTCCTTGGCGCGCTGGAAGTCGACGTCGAAGCCGAAGTCCTTCTTGATCTCGGCCTTGATGCCGGGGAGCTGCTCGATGGTCGACAACTCGTAGACTGACTGCGCGTTGTCGGTCACGGGGCCATAGGAGTCCACCGCGATCGTCACGGGACCCATGCCGAGGAAGCCGAACGCCACGAGGCCGAACGCAAACACGGCCGGGGCCAGCATCAGGTTGCCGAGGCCCGTCGTGCTCAACAGGTACGCGAGGCTCATCAGCCCCAGCATCGCCATGCCGAGCCAGAAGGCGCTGAAGTTTCCGGCGACGAAGCCCGAGAGAATGTTGAGGGAGGCACCGCCCTCGCGCGACGACGTCACGACTTCGCGCACGTGCGCGGACTTGAGCGACGTGAACACCGTCACGAGCTCCGGGATGATCGCGCCGGCGAGCGTGCCGCACGTGATCACCAGCGACAGCCTCCACCACAGCGAGAGGTCACCGCCGATGTCGGGGATCATGAGGCGCGACACAACGAACGTGAGCGCCACCGAGACGAGCGAGGTCAGCCACACGAGTTGGGTGAGGGGTGCCTCGTAATTCATGTGGCTGGCGTTCTTGTACCGCGCCTTGGTGATCGCGGCGTTGACGAAGTACGACCCGCCCGACGCCACGATCATCGTCACGCGCATCACGAAGATCCAGACGAGCAACTGGATCTTCACCATTGGTTCGTGTACGGCGAGCAGGATGAACGAGATCAGCGCGACGCCAGTGACGCCGTACGTCTCGAAGCCATCGGCACTCGGCCCCACCGAGTCGCCGGCGTTATCGCCGGTGCAGTCCGCGATGACGCCCGGGTTGCGGGCGTCGTCTTCCTTGATCTTGAAGACGATCTTCATCAGGTCGGCGCCGATGTCGGCGATCTTGGTGAAGATGCCGCCGGCGACGCGCAGCGCCGCGGCGCCGAGCGATTCGCCGATGGCGAACCCGATGAAGCAGGGCCCCGCGTAGTCGCCCGGCACGAACAGCAGGATCATGAGCATCAACAGCAGCTCCACGCTGATGAGCAGCATCCCGATGCTCATACCGGCCTTGAGCGGAATCTCGTGCCCGGGGAACGGCTTCCCCGTGAGGCTCGCGAAGGCGGTGCGGGAGTTGGCGAAGGTGTTGACCCGGATCCCGAACCACGCCACTCCGTAGCTGCCCGCGATGCCGATGAGGCTGAACGCCAGGATCACGATCACCTTGATCGCCGGGAACCCGCGCACGGCGTTGCCGGCAGCGTCCACCGTCTGGGCGAGCGCGCCGAAGTACAGCGCGACGATCGCCCCGATGAAGAGCCACAGGATAAGAAGGAAGCGCCCCTGCGTGAACAGGTACGTCTTACAGGTCTCGTAGATCAGCTCCGAGATCTCCCGCATCGACTTGTGGACCGGGAGGTTCCTGAGCTGGGTGTAGATGGCGAGGCCAAAGAGCAGGCCCAGGGCGCACACGACGAGCCCCCACATAAGGAGGGCGCGTCCGCCGATGCCGCCCAGGAACGTCGCCTGGGACAGGTCGGGGAGGACGAGGGAGGCTTCCCCCCCCGCGTGCTGAGCAACGGGAGGTGCCGCCGTCACGGCCTGGGCGGCTGCGGTGGACCCGAACAACATGAGGCCCGCGAGGGCGAGCGCGGCGGTCAACGTCGGCTTCGTCATCGACGACGGTCTCCTGAAAGCATGCGGTGTGAGAAGGCGTTCACTTCTCGGCGTACTCGTAGTACTCGACGCCGAGGTGAGTGATCTGGTCTTCGCCCATCATCCAGCGCAGCGTGTTCTTGAGCTTGGTCTGCTGGATGAAGAGGTCGTGCTCGGGATAGAGGCCGGCGGCCACCTGCGGGCTCTTAAAGTAGAAGGACAGCCACTCTTGAATGCCGAAGAGCCCGGCGCGGTGCGCCAAGTCGAAGAACAGGGCCAGGTCGAGGACGATCGGCGCCGCCAGGATCGAGTCGCGGCACAGGAAGTCGACCTTGATCTGCATCGGGTAGCCGAGCCACCCGAAGATGTCGATGTTGTCCCAGCCCTCTTTGTTGTCGCCGCGGGGCGGATAGTAGTTG
>Ga0193723_1000577_pt1 | contig 14401 bp, 19 predicted proteins | sample H2m2metaG_FD_143042 | JGI IMG/M metagenome (GOLD analysis project Ga0193723, IMG submission 143042) | Soil microbial communities from a riparian zone of the East river system, Colorado, United States - H2m2 | ecosystem: Environmental > Terrestrial > Soil > Riparian zone | place: USA: East River... | reverse complement strand
ATTTGTCGACTAGGCTAGATAGTAAGTTCTCCCTAGTAACTTGTTTTTTGTGTTTGTTAATTTTAGGCTTTCCAATCCTGACCTCTCAATAGGAAGAAGTTTTGATACAGTAAAGAAAAAGACAAGATATGATGATATAAGGAGAATTATTTAGAATGGCTTTAAAGTCAGATGAATCAATTCATGTCTTTCCATCTGTATTATCTTCCTGAAATGGTGGTACTATTGTTGCTGTTGTTATTGTTTTAGAGGTGGGAGAAGGCTGTGCTAATTGTTGCATCTTAGTATTGTTGATGCTAACTTGCAATACAGCATAGAATAATTATGTAGAGAGTAATAAAATAATAAAAAAGAAAATGCATACAACCAGCCAGCAAACAAGAGAATTAAATACGGTAAAACATCGGAAACCCACTCACGCTTTTGTCTGGATTAGAGCCCCTGTTGCTATTATAACCCAGACTTACGACGTGAATGTATCCTTTACTTGCTTGCATAATATCACAAAAGAAGGCAAAAACCTTACTTGCATGCTTCAGTCTTCTTTTTTAATATAAATATACATATACATACTTAACCCTGTTTCTTATAGCCTACGACAAAATCTGTGTGTCCTCTAGCTTCGATTTTTTGTATGTTAACAAATCCAACGCTTCTAAGCATATTTGATACTTCAGCAAACGAGTAAGTCCTTCCTTCTGAGGATTCTATTATCATATTAAGATTCATTAATGCAGAAGATATTGGTCCTGTCTTTTGGTCATTGAGTAGCCATTCACTTATTATAATAGCGCTAGTGCCAACGCTACTATTCTTTTTATTATTCTTATTGATTTTATCGATTTTATCTGGAATGAGATTATTGTAAATTCTCTTTAGTAATATTTTATTTTTATCTTCATTATTTCTACGGAGCATATTTGATACAATGGCTACATCATAACCATTATTGGATTCTTTTATTCCTTGTTCTTTCATTTCTTCTGCTTCTCTTGCTGTAAACCTTTCTTCTTCAAATATGTCGAATACCTTAGTATTCACTTTGTTCTCCAAATTGAATTGTTTTATGTATCCATTAGCTAATTCAGCAACCGGTTCCAAAGTTAAAATTACATCAGCTGATAGATTAGGATATGCCTTAACTGCTTGTAATGCATAGACTCCAGCACCAAATCCACCAATATCAATAAGTTTAGAATATTTTGAAAAATCAAATAACTTTGTAAGAGATGAGGCAGGACCAACATTAATATCATACATGCCATGAGCAAATGTTTTTATTTGCTCTATTGTCTTAGCATTAAACTCACTTATTGGATTTATATCTCCCACTACTCCTCCGCCCTTTTTTGAGCTTGGTGATGAACAAGATTTTCGCTTTCTCTTTTTTTCTATAGGGACAAATTCGTCCACAGGTTTGTTTGAACTTAGACAATCGATTAGGTTTTCCCAATTTTTATAAAAACGCTTGTCAAATATTGTAGCAATATCGCCTACGTAGTTACTAAGTTTACTTATATCAAGAAAGGTCTCAGACAACCTAGTATTAGAATATATTCTTTCTCCAGTTTCACTAGTAGATAGCCTAAGTAATCTTAGTGATACTAATGCAGTGGCTAATGCTTCAGTCGGACGAGATTCCATCTCCAATAACTTTTGTAATTCATTTAAAGTCACAGATTTGCCCGATAACTTACTAAAAACTTCAAGTTCCAATGCAGCTGCTAAGGTTTTGGATACCCATAAACCAGCAGCCATATTGAAAATAGTTTCATGTGATATGTCGTTTTTATCATTTCTTTTATTATTCTTAGTAGTAGCTTTGATAATGACTTTAGTATCAGTACTACTGGTTGCTGTCTGCTTTTCCTTCTCGTCCTTCTTGCATATATATGATTTACAAGATCAACATATCCTTATATTATGTTAAAGGATGAGCAAAAATAATATAATACTATATTTTTTGCTAAAAATTAGCTTTCTAAACAGATATTTCTTGTCTTTCTTACTACCACTGTTTTAATTTTTAATCTGTAGATATTTTGAATGCAATTATTACTTTCTATAAGGCAAATTGAATGTGACGCAATGTACTGGTTGTCCTAGCTGTGACAATTAGTCCTAGATTGATTCTTGATATAAATTCTAGTTGGTTGTAGTTGCATTATTATTGCTAGTAGTTGATTACTAGATATAGCTAGCTAGCTTTTTAGGATTATTCTCTATACCCTAATCTGCATCTTTTTCTTCTCCTCGAACTCTCCAGTTACATTATATAGAACACATACAAGGAACTGATAAATTCGATCGAATCCTTTTTTTCACATGAATCTAGAACGCAATAATTCTTTGGTGATATTAGTGCTTGTTTTTTCGTTAGCAATTTGCATTGGCTGTTCTTTTCATCAGAAGACATTTGCACAAGAAAAGAAGGAGCTGAATAATTTGGCTGGTCCTTATGCAACGGGTAAATCTGCGAGCGAAGCTGCTGACTCATTGATAAAATCCATGCCTGGTGGGTATATCTCTATGATGGAATCTGTAATGAATGCTACGGGTAATAACCATGTAAAAACTTCTCCTCCCACTAATAATATTATGTCATTGCCACACAATCCTATAATCCATAGTAAGTAAAACACTATCATTGTGCAAGAATAGTGCTTAATGTACTGAAAAATAGTACATTGACATACTGCTAAACCTCTCGTCTACATTAGTATTACTGAACAACGCTCTAAAAGGAATGAATATATCCAATAATTCTGGTTTCAATTGTTCTTGAAATCTGATGTATATGTATATGCACTATTCAGCAAATGATTATCCACACATTTCGTTATCTTTAATTAAGAGAAAAGATACCAGATATGTTTTTCTCAGTTGCTTGCTATAGTGACATTAGTAATTACTTAAATCAAAATTAACATAAAGTAGTATTCTGCAAATCTAATATATATTCGTCTAAATAGTTGCATCCACTATGTGGGTCACCCATTGACTGCTATTCTAGGGAAGAACTCGTTAACAACTGACCTATGCGATGCTTATTTAGATGCGGCTCTCTAAGTTTCTGGAATGATATTATCGGTCTCATCGACTAACCATTCCCCCATCAGCTAACAATGTGTGACCTAAGACAAAAGATGCCTTGTCAGACAATAGCCAGACTACTGCATTAGCCATCTCTTCAGGATCTGCAATGCGTCCTATAGGATGCATTGATTTAAGGGTTTCTAGAAACTGCTTGTTGTCTTCAGCTGCTCGACCGATCCGAACCGGATCGGTATCAACTGTACCTGGAGCAATAGATATTCGATATACAAGAAATGGTAAATCAAAAAGTTGCAATCATAACAGGTGGTAGCTCCGGTATCGGAAGGGCAACCGCAGTTGCTCTTGCGAAAGAAGGAGTTAAGGTTACGGTAGCCGCAGCAGTGCTAAAGAAGGAGAGGAAACCGTGCACCTAGTCAAAGAAGCTGGAAGTGATGGCATCTTTGTAAAGACCGATGCGGCAAACGAAGATGATGTCAGGTCGCTTGTAGAGAGAACAATCGAGATATACGGTAAGCTTGATATGCTTTTAATAATGCCGGTGTAGGAGAAATGAGGATACCATTAATAGAACAGAAATCAGATGTTTTTGATCAGGTCATGAACGTAAATGTCAATGGCGTTTGATTGTGTATGAAATATGAGATTCCGCAGATGATAAGAAGCGGACGAGGTGCAATAGTAAACATGTCCTCTGTAGTAGGTAATGGGATTTCCACAAATACCAATATATGTCGCAAGCAAACATGCTGTGCTTGGACTCACCAAATCAGCTGCACTAGAATATGCCAAATCTGGAATCAGAATAAATGCTATTGCTCCAAGAGATATCTGTCTTATCTTTACTTGATCTTGTACTATGTCAGCCTGTTTTTCTGCAGCTGTTGATCGGCTTCTTGCTGCTTTGGCTTGTTCCGAGCCCGATCATATTTTTCAATAGCTGTGTCGAGTGCCATAAGGCATTTTCACAAGATAATTTTAGGTGATAATACTTTATTAGAGAACTATCTAAAAACGCTGTGAGATACTTGTAGATATCTAACATGCTAATATTTTGTTTGAAAAAACTAATCTGATTTATGATGATAAAACTCTGCCGATCTGTAAGGATCAAAGATATCATCATAGGATGTGGCTTCCTTGTCTAATGATCCTTCGTTATCAACTGCACTTAATTCTGTAATTAGCTTATCAAATTTAGGATTAATTCCAACCAAGCGTCGATATATTCCCAAGTTCTCTTCTCATTTTCTCTGACTGACCTGTATCGCTTCGATTTCTGCTGATTGCGATCCTAGCTCTGTATTTACTGTAGCCACGCTTAGACGCAATATTCTTGATATTTCAGACTAGAAAGCTCAACATTTGGCGAAAATCATTATTAGACAGATGATCGTATTTTTTATCAGATTATGGCTAATAATAAACACAATCAGATCACAGAGCCAATAGCTAAACTTCTGCAAGATAGTAACTTTGCGTTTCTATCTACACTGATGTCTGATGGGTCACCTCAAGTAACTCCTACGTGGATAGATGTTGAAGATGATGTTGTCCTCATAAATACTGCTGAGGGAAGAATAAAGCATAAGAATATATCAAGGGATCCTAGAGTTGCAATTTCAATTGTGGATCGTGATAATCCATACAATATGGTTACTATTAGAGGGAAAGTTATAGGGCAGACAAACCAAGATGCAGATGAACATATTGATAAACTAGCTAAAAAGTACCTGGGTGTGGATAGATACCCAGGGAGATCTCCAAATGAAAAGAGAATTATACTAAAGGTAAAACCGGAGAAGATATTTCATCAGCAACCACCAAGGTAAGATGTACATAAGCTGTTAAGACATAACTTCATAATAATGAATATATTGGATATAAGCATATCCAAATATGATATAATGTAATACATGATAAATAGGAATAGAAATAAGGAGGATAAGGATAATGAGATAGATAAAATTGTAACTCTTTCATCGTTTAGTATGAGAAGCGCTGACACTACATATTGAAGTAAAAGTGAAAAAGGTATTTTCAAAAAGAAGCAGAAGCATATGGAGTGCCATCTCCATCGGGTTCTACTAGAGTTGAGATGTTAAAAGAAAGTGTTATGATACTAAGGAAAATGCTGTATTCTGATAACAATAATGTCAATAACAAATCCAATATTTCTTTTAAAGGAAAATATTACAATATATCAAATGCAGAATGCAATCCAAAAGTAGTTCAAAAGCCACATTTACCAATCTGGATCGGCGGAGGAGGAAAAAAGACTCTAAGCCTAGTGGCAAACTATGCCGGTGGTAGGAATTATGGGCTCTGCTCTTTTTATGAATACTTGGAGAAAACATCCATTCTAAAGCAATATTTCGATATTAATAACAACAATGATAATAATACCAAAGTAATTGCTAGGAGTTATCAGGACATATCTGAGGATGGCACTGCATTTTACTCTTAGGTAGGGATGAAAAAGAATTAAAGAAAAGAATGGAAAGATTCAAATGTCCTTATAAGTGGAACACCTAATAGAATATTAAATGAAATAACCCGATATTTGAAAATCGGTGTTACATACTTTACAATATACTTTCCAGATCTACCAGATACAACATCTTTAAAGTTATTTGCAGAGCATGTTATTCCTAATATTAGAAATCGATAGAGTGTTGTGTGTGATAGTCTAATCTAGCTTCTTAATCCCATCATTGATATCTGTGATATGTACTATCATTTTGTTATTTGAAATAAACTTACGAATTTAGGTATGTTTAATCTTTCAATGGAAGGACACCTGCGAAGAAATGCGGAATTAAAATCGAAGGAAATAATAAATGAATAACACTAATACAGAGCGCACCTAAAACTTGCGAACTAAATTCTTTAACATGCTTCGATTAGTACAACATCCACTAACTCTGGTATCATAAAGGTTCTGATCTATTAAATTCACTATCTCCTTTGCCATTACACGTATGTTTTGTATCTGATTTGACTGTGCTTCTAGACTGGTCTCTAATTCTGCAAGTCGTGTTAGCAAATCGTTATTCTGTAAAATTTCGTATAATGCTTTTTTCATTTTCTCAAATTCTTGTTTGCTTCCTTCACCACATGGTTGCCCGTTAAAGTAAAAAATACCATCTATACTTCTGTATGGTTTAGCGTTGTTGATATGATGTTGAACCCTTTCGACCCTACTCTCACTTGTCATGCGCCTCCAAACTCGTGAAAGATATGTATAGACCGAATTGAAATCGTACTTATATCTAGCACCGATTTTTAATGGTGAGGAAGAGGATGCTGCTAATTTGGACTTTATTGTATTGGTAATTTCATTAGAAGTCCTAACAATAAGTTCGTTATGCGTTTCCATCATGACTGTTAAATTGGATAATGATTGTGGGAGTTGTCGATTATTATATTCCAAATGTCTTAATGCAAGTGCATACACCACTGATGGACTAGACGGTATATTGTCTACGATACGTCTAAAGTCGTCTTCAATACGATAAGACTGTAAAGGCTGAATTAGTCTAAGGGAACTTAAATGGTCTAACACAAATGTATTTAATTGTCCATAATGCCTTCTTCTCCTACTACTAAAAAACGTAAAATTGAAAATAGAAAAGCGACCAAGGCAATCAAAGCAATAATCACTTCCGTGATTGCAGTTGTCGACTCCACAGTCAAAATAGGAGTCTGATTGGGCATGGCTGTATTGGATATAGTCTACTGAGTATTTAAGTTGGTTATCGAAGTATAGTTAAAACGCGGTTTTAAGCCAGCTATAACATTTTGTCAGACGACAGTTAACACTTTTTCAATTTACTATTAGCCGACGCTAAGTTAAGTGCCCTTCAAAAGGAACACTGTTTCTATTCCCATATGCTATTTCACTTGACGAGCTCAAATTATCACTATATTCTGTATTAAAAAACATTAAGAGTAATTAAAAAATACCATACAGCATTGTTAATAAACTGAAAATTAGGAGTAGTAACAGGGACTATTATAAAATCACAAAAATCAGAGAATAATATTGAATCTATGCTAGCCACATTATGTACTATTGTGTGTGCAGAAGATGATTGTTTGATTGAATAAACCCAATATTGATAGCGTTAGAAATATAGAAAGTGTTTTAGAACAACTAAACCAAACAGAATATGGATCTCACTATATCATAGTATATCCTAATTTAGCTAATTTAAGAGAACTTTATTCACGCTATATCAACAGAAATTGAAGAAAATGATATGATTGTTCTTATTCTCCCTTTTTATGAGACTACTGATAGTGTTAGACGCATTTTATCAGAAGATAATGCTGCCGAAGACACAAGTATCGATGTAACAAAATACGAGAAGCATCATTCCCTTATTATTGTTGATTCAGCTAGAGCATATTTTGGATCTTCTTCCTCTGTTGTTCTCGTATCTTTTATCAAATCATTGGCAAAGTATGCAAAGCAAATAGGTAAGAATGGAGTCTGCGTATTATGCGACATAGGATCGTTCTATCATTCTCGTCTAAAAATAGACGGTTTGATTGCACATGAAGCATCATTACCATCAAAATTTGATATGAACATAAAAGCATTCTGTCTTTACCATAAAGCAGACTATGATAATGGATTTACACGTGAACAAAAACAAGTGTTACTTGAACATCATGGCAGAGAAATAAGGATAAAAGTTTGAGTAGCAAATTAGAAATAAAATCTACTTATTAAATTTATAACAAGTGGTAAGATATCATCTTTGATCAAGAGAGCCAGACAATTAAGTTGATTTAGCTCTTCCAATACATAGGGACGAATGAAAGTTCATAATATTAAACATTTGAAAAATTATTGTGACAAGATCCAAAAGTATTGTAACTATATATAAAAATGGAAGTGCGAACAGAAATTATGAAATATTTACAATATAAGTCTAGAAATTCCTCCTCTGCTTCTCACAGTATATATCAACATGATGTCATCAGACTAGGGAAGATAAAATGACCTGTAAGGGCATATGTATGAGACATAGAGCAGAAAAACCATTTGGTATTGGTCGTTATGCTAGTGGACAGAAACGTTGTCAGGGATGTGATGAATATATAATATGGGATGGAATATTCTGTCCTTGTTGCAGCTACAGGTTAAGAACAAAGCCACGAAACTGGAAATTTAAAGCAAAATTAAAAGCAAGAAAGGAAGTAGGAGAATCTACAATGTTAATATCTATGCACCTATTATTACTCTAAAATAAAATAATGATAATAAATACTTCATCTTATCTGAAATAAACAGAAAGTAAATAATGACAATATTTCATTCTCTTTTTTATTGAACCTTTTGCTTTATGTTGTTAATTCGTCCTTCTGTTGGACAAAATATTCTAAACATAAAGATTCAATATATGGAGCACTTTATTCCTTTATTCTTTAACTCAAATTATATTCTTGGCATAACCCACAAAACTACATTAGTTCTTGTTTAACTCTTCTAATAGCTTCCATAGCATACTTTCTAACTTCACTATCCGTAGAACATTCAACGAGATCTTGAAGAGATGGTAAGGCTCTCTCTCGGAAGCTAACCAATGCATTGATTGCTTTATTACTTTCACTCAGGTCTAGCGAGTAAAGTGCATCATCATGTAGTGTCTCCATCCGATCCTGATCTTCTTCTTCTGACAACCTATACTACTTCCTCTGTATCCCTTTAGTATAGCCGGGGCTATTTTTCTCTAAATGTGTTGAAACAAAATGATTTTTTAGAATTCTGCATATATTCCGGATGGTAAGACCTGTCACTCCTGCTGCTTGAGCAAAAGCAATCTGGTTTTTCTGATCTCCGTTAAACAAACATGACAGGTAAAGAATTGAAGCTGCAAGACCCATAGGATTTTTTCCTGCAGATATTCTACTTCTTGTGACGTTATCCATTATATGCATCGCTTTACGTTTTGTCTTTTCGCTCAGCTCTAGATTGTTAGAGATTTTGATGAGACATTTCATAGGATCAATTAATGGAATATTAAAGTCAAGTTCTAATACTAACATCCTGTAGCATCGTGTAATATCTTTACGTTTAATATTCATGATCGTGGCTAAATCCCTTAGTGTCCTAGGATTTTCCATTTCTCTGCATGCAATATAAACACAAGCAGCCAATAGAGCATGCATCGATCTTCCGCGTATCAATCCTCGTTTATGCGCTTTTCTGTAGATGTATGCAGTCTTTTCTATTATTGCATACGATAAACCAAGTTTATCTTTTGATCTAGCAAGATTATTGAATGTCGTCTGAAAATTTCTATGAGAAGGCGAATAGGATGAAGGTTCTAATTGTGTTCTACTGTCCCACACTCTTAATCTTGAGATAGTAGAAAGCACGGGTGCACTTAAATTATGTCCACTAGCATCTTTATTTGTCTCTCCAATAATTGTATAAAGTCCCATGTCATGACGAGCTAGAGAGCTTGGAGTGCCTATTCTACTTCTGCTAATTCCTTCTGCTCCTTCACTACCAAAAGAACGCCATTCTGGCATGGTTTCTTGAACCTTATCCACCATTACATGACCGCAGTTACTACAAATGATCTCTCCACGTACAGGATCTGTTATAACCGCCTTATTCCAGTTACATACTGAACATGGCATGATTCGAGTGGCGAGCATTAATGAAAAAGACTTCCAGCTTTGTTCTGGTTTGCCGATCTTATAAAGAGTGGGTAGGAACATTTTGCAAAAACCTTCAATAACAACACCCATTATTGTAAAATTCATAAGTTTAGATCCCTTACACAGTTTATGAAACTTTTTTACATGTCACACAAAGGACAGACGATAAACAATTAAGACATAATAGAATGTGTCCTTCGATTGTTTACCGCTCAAAGGATATGATCAAGAAACATTCATCAGCTAATAGAAGAAGAACATAGCGAAGCAACACCTAAAGCTAACAGAGGTATAGTTCTAAATGCAACAACAAAAGAACGAACAGTATATGTTCTTTTGTTTGAATTTTTCTACAACTGTATATATGAGACAAACGTAATAGCAGAGAATAATATACTAGTTATAAGAAGAAAGATCTTAATAACGAGTTTGTTGTAAAATTACTAGTAGAGAGATTGAACCTTGAGTGAATTTGCTTTCTTCCACTTTAAAAGTAATAATATGCTGACTGTGGAAGAAGAGCAGCAAAAGGAAGAGATCATTGATCTTACAGAGGAGGTTCTTGAAGCAAAAGGTATAGAATGTGACTCAAGAATAGCAAAGCTATCCGACGAAAAATTAAGAGAAATACTAGAGGAGGTAAGAAAGTTACGAAGAAAGCGCAAAAGGCTTTCCCCAGACGAGACTGTTAATAGAATAAGAGAAGCCTACACAGAAAATGAACAAGGACAGCAACAGGAAGAGAACGAAGTGTCGTATATTAGATAGGTGCATACTTGTATTGATGGATAGCCTTACAAGCCGTTGGCTTTCAGCTCTTGGTATAGCTACATTATGTTTTGGAATATTCTTATTTGTTTTACGCCTTCCAGTACGAACGATAAGCATATTCTTTGTAATAGGAATACCTTTAATCTTATTATGGTTATATGTTGATGAAAATTCAAGGCAACAGAAAAAGATGGCTACTCTTTTCGCACAGCCGTGTATCTGTTCTATTTGTAAGCATGATCGAGCTGGAATTTGCTTAAAACAAAAATGTGCATGCTGTATTGTTATGAAAGGAAGTAACGCTGTTGGACATTCAATTAATTCAATCAATGATCGTAGAGATGGAACGGGAGAGAAATAGTAACCTTGTCATAATTTTGATAGTTTTACAAACCTCCCATAATTTAGAACATATCTACAATTCCTCATTAGCATTGCATTCCATTTCTTTTTCTTGGTCGTCTCCCCTTTACTCTCCCTCTTATTGGTGCTGCAACCCTTTTTTAACTATCTACTTGTTCTAGCTATGTTTCCAATATGGTTTGTCGAAATGTATTTGAAAGACTAGCAAAATAGTGGTAAGAAAGAGTCAATATTTCGTTGGAAAGAAATGCTAGAGAAGCCTCTTTAAGCTAGTATTGGCATATTATAGTATGTCATCATCATCAACACCTGAAGAGGCAGAAGACCATGTATCTACCACCGCAACAACAAATATGACAGTAGATGCTGATACTCAGAGAACCGTAGACTCGATTAAGAATATTGCAAAGAATATTCGTGAAGCCTCGAGTAGGATACGAGACACTGTGCGAACTTTACGTCAAAGTGGCGCTATAGATGAACTTACACAAGCTATTCAAGAAGCAATGATTGCCACACGTGATACTACACAAGAAATTAGTGCTACAGCTCGAGAATTAAGAGAACGTGGTATTATCAGAGATACTGCTAGTGGTATAGAAGAGACGGCTATTGCAGCTAAAGCAACAGCTGAAACAGTAAGAGGTGCTGCTCAACAGGTAAAAGAAGCAACTCCAAAGACAGCTGAGACCTTAAGAGAGGTATCTAAGAGTAAGAAGACAAAGAACAAGTGAAACAATGTTATTTTCAATCTTTAATTTTTTAGGTATAAGTAGAAGACCTTTAATAATAAAATAATGTAACTATACTGCTGATTTGGAGATTTGTGTGCATCATTGAAAGCTTGTGCATTATGCTTATCAGAACACTTGGAAGCTATTCGAAAAAAAAATCATATATAGCACTTTATCTTATTTCTCGTAACTTGTTCGCATTGTAAGAACGAATTTCCTTCAAAATAGACGATAGACCTAATAACAGCTTTTGATAGTAAGCATATATCATAGTCTAGCACACCCTTTTTTGTAAGATGGATCTTCCATGGAATGACAGACGCACAAGATAATTTATAACAAACGTTGGACTGATTACTACAAATGGTCCACTTGGACCAGATATAATGGCAGCCGAATGGACTCACGACATTTCTTATTCACCTAGCCTGATCTCTGTTAATATTCGAGGACATGATGCGACTGCTAAAAATATAGAGGTGTCAAAAGAATTTGGTGTGAATATTGCAGCAGAAGATCACAACGTTATACGCAGTATAGCCGGTAGATATAATGGAAGAAATGTAGATAAAATCTCAGTTCTTAAGGGATCAGGTATTGCTTCTTTTTATAATGCCAAGCAGACCAAAGCACCAATGCTACAAGGAGCTGCTATGAATGCTGAATGTAAGCTAATAAAACAAGAAGATCAGATAGGCTACCATATTATGTTTGTTGGTGAAGTTATCCAAATATCAGGGGATGAGAATAAGAGACCGCTAGTTTATCAAAATGGTAGATACTGGGAGCTTGGAGAAACGATAGTAAGACCACCAGCTGAAATATTTAATAGAATAGAGGAATTAGCCATGAGATATCTTAGAAGTGGCGCCACATAAAACTACTATATATTAAAGAATGATCAGCTTACAGAATGGTGCTTCTAAAAATAAAATATATAATAACACAATCATAAATTCTATTAATGGTCTGAGTTAATTATACTCACGCTCATGGCGTGGAGAGGAATGAAGCAGATAAATTTTCATTGAAAATACCTCTTTTGGTTAGTAATAGGTAATCTGTTGCCAATATTTGCGCCCGAGCATTTTTTAATGACAATATGCCTCGATTTGACTGATTGTAGATATGATAAGTATAGCTGACGTTTTAGATACAATATCTGACGACAAGTCTTTAGTGCTTTTTAATACTATTGCGCTTTCCAACTCTGATGGTAGCGATATTCTGATAAGTAAGCTAAAGCTCACAAGAAAGCAGTATTATTCAAGAATATCTAAATTGGTTAAAGTTGATTTGGTGGTTAGAAGGAATGGAAAATATTTTCTTACTAGTTTGGGTAAGATAGTATATGATGCCCAAAAAATAATTGGAAATGCTGTAGGCGATTACTGGAAACTTAAAGCAGTTGATACACTGGAAGTAACTGATCAGATGCCAAAAGAAGAATATAATAAGATTATTAACGCTTTGATAGAGAACGAAAAAATCAAAGAAGGATTAATAATTAAAAGCTATCCAGTTGCCCACTAAAGAAGTCCCACGCTAGATCCTCTCAAAAAGTCTTGACAGATATACACTTTCAGAAAAGTGAAAAATCATGACCTTTACATCTCCTATACTAGTAACTATTTTATTAGCATTTTTACCAATTTCAACTTCCAATCAAGTCACACATTTACAGGATCACAATAACACATGGGATAGCATTAGTAGCGATAATTCGACTTTGACTTTAAGAACTAACTCTGAAACTCTAAATAAAGTAACAAATGTAACAGCATCAGCATCAGCAGAAGCCAAAACAAAACCATCCTTCCCACTACCAACACCACAGATAACGTCCACCAAAGCATACCTAACTAAGAATAGCATTGATAAATTCGGTATAAAGAAAATATATCCAACCAAGATGGGCGGAAGAGAGTGGTATGTCAATATGAATAGCCCAGTAAATGATAGCATATTCTCTATCGGATCTGATCAGAGCATAACTAAACAAAGTAGTGGTAAGGGCGGTGATACTTCGTGGCGCATTAGTAATCCGGAAGATAGAATGGTTGTTACTACTTCTGCAGATCACGCACAATGGAAGAATGTAGAGATAACAGGGTATGTCAAAGTAAATTCGACAAGAAATAATCATCATCATAAAGATATGCCTACTGATATTGCATGGCTTGCAAGAGGTGGAAGACATAATAACGATATTCCATGTGATGGTACGGCTCTAATAGGTGGAATACATGATGATGGTACTGTAGGGTAGAAAAAAGAGATATGGTTTACAGGTGGCTATACGAATGAAACTGCTCAAGCCCAAGTAGCAAATCCAATAATTGGCAGGTGGATTGGCTGGAAGGTTGTGATGTATAATATAAACAATGATACTGCAGTAAAGATGGAATCATATTTGGATGACCAAAACAGTAATCGTTGGGTACAAGTAACAAATCTTACAGATAATGGAGGATGGTATGCTGATACTTCTGATAAGGAGTTCTATAGCGTTGATTGTGGAAAACCCAAAGACTATATAATGACGAACGCTGGTCCCAGTGTAATGTTTAGATCAGACAATCTTATACTCGATTTTAAGAATCTCAGTACAAGAGAGATTCAATCTCCTGAATAGAATAATAATATATCATAACGTAAGCTGCTACTTTTTACGTCACAACCCTAGGAGAGTGGGCGGAATGTGATTTGACTTCGAAGTAGGTAGATATTATGCGTGCGCTGAAGAAAACTATTATTCCTTGATGTGACATACATCACGATGAGAAAAATATATGTCTGAA
>Ga0193723_1000576_pt1 | contig 14402 bp, 11 predicted proteins | sample H2m2metaG_FD_143042 | JGI IMG/M metagenome (GOLD analysis project Ga0193723, IMG submission 143042) | Soil microbial communities from a riparian zone of the East river system, Colorado, United States - H2m2 | ecosystem: Environmental > Terrestrial > Soil > Riparian zone | place: USA: East River... | reverse complement strand
GCCGGGGACGCACGGAGCTCGAGAGCCTTTTCCCATCCGTTCCAAAGATGATCGTGATCGGCGTCGGACGGCTTAGCCCGGAAAAAGGATTCGACCAGCTCGTGAAAGCCGCCGAACTTGTTGCCGAGAAGGGTCACAGTGTGGGCTTCGCGCTCATCGGAGACGGTCCCGACCGCGCCATGTTGGAGACTCTCGTTCGATCGCTGGGATTGCAAAGCCGAGTCGCCTTCGCAGGCTTTCGAACGGATATCGATCGCCTGATCGCTGGAGCGGATATACTGGCGCAGTCATCGTATACCGAGGGGTTGCCCAACGTCTTGCTCGAGGCCGGCGCGGCCTCGGTACCAGTAGTCGCTACTGATGTCGGAGGGACTCGCGAGATCGTGCGCGACGGTAAGACTGGCTATCTCGTCCCGTCGGGAGATCCGGCCGCTCTCGCTGCTCGCCTCATCGAGTTGATCGAGTCTTCCACCCAGCGGGCGGACATGGGAGCGCGGGCCCGTAGGCTCGTGTTACTGGAATTCTCCTTCGTGCAGCAGACCGCTCAATACGAGACCTTACTCCAGGAGATGACGCGCCAGGGTAGTGGGTCAGCTTGGGCAAACGGACCCACCGCCGCTTATAGGCGGTGAGGTCGAGACGTTTCCGTCGGACCACTGACTGTTGCGTCGACGCCACACTGTCCGACGTCGCTGCACGCGACTGCGCATCGAACCCGCTTCACAAGGCCATTTCTACCGTCTTAACAGGCGCAAGACAACGCTACACGACTAGCATGGTTGCTGCGCATGACTCGTCGCCTCTCCGAGAATCCCTCACTACGACCCGAACCTATTGCCGGAGCATTCCATTAGCGCCGTACTTGATGCCCAACGCTTCACAGCCGTAGACGCAGTCACCCCGACCTCCTCGTGCACGGCGGTCCTGCGGATCCTGCTAGTCACTGAAGACGATCCTTTGTACGTCCGTCTTTTCTTCAGTGAGTTCTTCGCGCTTTGCCAACCGGAGAAATTCGAGATCTGCGGCGTGACAATCGCCAAGGCTTTTCACGAACCGCTGTGGAAGACCGCCCGCCGGATGTGGCGTTTCTATGGGCCGATCGATTTTGCTCAGCTCCTGGTTCGATTCGTCCGTGCAAAGGTTCGCGGTGACTCTATCGAGAAACACGCGAGGGAGCGTGGGATCGCTCGCCTGCCGACCCACTCCGTGAACGCTCCTGAATACGTGCGGCTCGTCAAGACACTGGCACCCGATGTGATCGTCTCGGTGGCCGCGCCAGAGATCTTCAGGAAGGGTATCCTCGACGCAGCCAGGTTGCGCTGCATCAACATCCATTCTGGTCGGCTGCCATTGTATCGTGGTATGATGCCCACCTTCTGGCAGTTGCTGCGCGGCGAGGAGCGCGCGACGGTAACGGTTCACGACATGGCGGAGAAACTCGATGCCGGTGACGTTCTCGCAACGCTCGACGTCGAATTGCGCCATCGAGATAGCCTCGACCGCGTGATCAGGGAAACGAAGCGGGCCGGCGCCCGGCTCATGATCGACGTACTGGGAAAGATCGCCGATGGTTCGGTGAACGCGACGCCATTGGACATGACAACAGCGCGGTATTTCGGATTCCCAACATTCACGGACGTGAAGGCTTTCCGCGCAAAGGGCCATCGCCTGCTGTGATGGCCCGAGGAGCATTGTGAACCGCCCCGTGAGCACGCCCGCCGCGATGTCGATCGACGTCGAGGATTGGTTCCAGGTTGAGAATCTGAAGTCGGCCATCCGCCGCGACTCCTGGGATTCCCAGGTGCTTCGTGTCGAGCAAAACACCGATCGCATGCTCGAGCTGCTCGATACGCACGACGCGAAATCGACGTTCTTCGTACTCGGATGGGTTGCCGAAAGGTGCCCTCAACTGGTTCGGCGGATTGCCGAGGCCGGACATGAAGTAGCCTCCCACGGATACGGGCACGAGCTGATCTACGATCTGACTCCAGCCGCGTTTCGCGAAGATGTCCTCCGCGCCAACGGCTTGCTCGAGGACATCACTGGAGCAAAGGTGCGAGGGTACCGCGCCCCCAGCTTCTCCATTACCGACTGGGCGGTCGACATTCTGCTCGACGTGGGCGTCGAGTACGACTCGTCGGCATTTCGGACGATCGCGCATGATCGGTATGGGAAGTTGTCAGGTATGAGCGCTGGGCAACCCGTTATCAAGCTTCGCAGCGGTTTCACCGAAGTGTGTGTGAGCAGCCTGAACGTTGGCTCGTATCCACTCCCGTGGGGTGGTGGGGGCTATTTTCGCATGATCCCGTACTCGATTTTCAGCCGGGGCGTGCGACAAATCCTGAGATCGGGAACGCCGTACGTCTTCTACATCCACCCATGGGAGATCGACGAAGGACAACCAAGAGTAGCAGCCTCGCGCTTAAGGCGGAGTCATCGGCTCCGCCACTACGTCAACATTGACCGGTGCCAGGCGCGGTGGACTCGCCTCCTCGCCGATTTCGCATGGATCACCATCGCTGATCTGCTTAGCCGAGGGGTCGAAGCGTGATGGAATTCCTGTTCTGGACTCTGCTCCTGGCTGTCACCTGGTGTTACGGCGGGTACCCGCTCTACATCATGGCTCTCGCGCGATTCTTCCCCCGGCCAATTCGTCCTCCCGTGCCGACCTTTTTTCCGTCAGTGACCGTCATCGTCGCGATCAGAAACGAAAGGGACATGCTGCGCCGTCGGCTGACGAATCTGCTGGCGCAGGAATACCCTGCCGAGCGGCTTGACGTCATAGTCGTCTGCAACGGCTCGGTCGATGGAAGTGAAGAGATTGCGAGGGAAATCGCACTCACGGAGCCACGCGTACGGTTTTTGACGAGCCCGGCGGAGCGCGGCAAGTCCGGAGCTATCAACCTGGCATCGGCGCATACCCCGGCTGATGTGATCGTGTTCGCCGACGCGCGACAGACGTTCGCTCCCGATGCGGTTGCACGCCTTGTCGAGCCATTCTCGGATCCGGACGTTGGCGTTGTGAGCGGTCGAAATGAGATTCGGCGAACTGAGCTCGCGTCAGTGCAAGGCGTTGGGATGTACTGGAGCCTGGAGACCAAGTTGCGCTACGCCGAGGCCCGAACCGGGTCAGTACCCGGCGCGACCGGAGCCATCTACGGAGTGCGGCGGTCGCTGTTCCAGGAGATGCCCCCGAATCTCATCCTCGATGACGTTTACGTGCCGATGCGCGTCGCAATGCTCGGCTCTCGTGTCGTCATGACTCCTCGCGCCCTATCGTTTGATGTCCCTGCACTTGATCAGAAGGCCGAGTACACGCGCAAGCGTCGCACTATGGTGGGCAACATCCAGCTCCTTCGCGTCTTTCCCGAGCTGCTATCACCGGTCCACAATCCGCTTTTCATTCGCTTTGTTTCTCACAAGATCCTCAGGCTGTTGACGCCCTTCTGTTTCGTAGCGCTGCTCTTCTTGAGTGCAATACTTCCCGGCTGGATATACCAAACGTTCTTTGCTGTCGAACTTGGGCTGTACTTGCTGGGGTTTCTCGGATTGTGGGTCAATTTCGCCGTCTTGTCCGTCCCCGCCGCGTTCGTGCTGATGCACGCTGCGATTTTCGCCGCCGTGTGGCATTGGAACGACGACGCGGCCCATGTCTGGACTCAACCAACGCTGTCGGGCGCCATCCCCCCGGCACCGCCCGCATTTTGATCGGAGATCTCACCGCGTGTCCCACGTAGCGTCCGTTGTAGAAGCCGAGTCGAGCGTCGCGCCATCAACCATGAGCGCGCCGCTTCAACAACCCGTGCCCACTCAAAAAGCTCTCGGCGGGACCGCCCTGAGGGGCATGGTCTGGCTCGGGAGCGCGCGATGGGCAGCCCAACTCTTTACATGGGCCTCCACGCTGGTGATCGCGCGATTGCTGGCGCCCGATGATTACGGCCTTGTCGCCATTGCGATGGCGTTCACGGGCTTCCTCGAGGTCATCACCGATATGGGACTGGGTTCCGCGCTCGTCCAGAGCCGCGACTTATCCAGCCGGGATATCGAGGCGACGATGGGTGCTACGTGTCTTCTCGGAGCTGCCGCCGCGATTCTGATCGCGTTGAGCGCTCCACTCTGGGCGAACATACAGGGCGATCCACGTATCATTCCGGTCATACGTGTGCTCGCCCTCGGTGTGCCGCTCGGGACAGCACTCAACGTCCCATACAGTATGCTGCACCGGCGTCTTGCATTCGGTCTGGTTGCGCGTGCGCAGTTCGTTCGTGGAATCGTAACGGCCGGCGTCACTCTCGGCGCGGCCTTCGTACTCCAATCACACTGGGCGCTGGTGACCGGCGCTCTGGTCGGCAGAGTCGCGTTTACGGTGATGTTGCTCTGGGCCGAGCCCATCAGGCCTCGGCTCCCCAGCGCCGACACCAGGATCGGAGGACTGCTGCGATTCGGCGGCATTTTGACCGCCGATCGGGTGCTCAACTACGCGCGAGCGAACATCGACGTAGCGCTCATCGGTGCGCTGCTCGGAGTGCGTATGGTTGGCCTGTATGTCATGGCGCTCACGCTTGCGCGCTTGCCCCTGGAGAAACTCGGCAGCGCCTTCGAACCCGTTGCCTATCCCACTTTCGCTCGCCTGCACGACGACAAACCCGCCCTCCGGCGCTATTTCCTCGGCCTTTCCGTTGGTACGATGGCTATCGCGCTACCGGCCTCCTTCGGCCTTATCGTAACCGCGGGGATCCTTGTACCGACGGTGATTGGTAGTCAATGGATCCCCATCGTGCGCCCGCTGCAGATAGCGGCGATCGTCACTCCGCTGGCCTTTCACCTTATACTCGTCAGCGCCCTGTTCAACGCGATGGGTCAGGTGAAGCTGAGTCTCCGCGTCACGACGCTAATCAGCGTGCTGACAATTCTGGCGGTCATCGTCAGCGTTCCGTTCGGTATCGTGGGTGTCGCTGCTGCCACGGGTCTCGGGTTCGCACTCGTCTGGGTCTACGCTGAGCTGCTCGCGCTGCGGCTCATCGATCTGCCCGTGCGTGAAGCTGCGCGCGCGTTGCTGCCGTCGCTTTCCGCTTCGATCGGAATGGCGGTCGCCGTTATCGCTGTATCGTTCCTCCTCGCCCCGCAGTGGCCGGGAGCCCTTCGCCTGGCCATCCTCTGCGTGGTGGGAATAGCCACATTCGTTGGCTGGGCCCTGCTGCTCCACAGGGACACTGTGATGGGGCAGGTCCGATCGCTACAGGCCGCCTGGAGTGCCACCTAGGCACACGTCGCAAAAGGACTACTGTGGCGACCGTGCAACACCCCATCGACGGCCCGATGCAGCGGTGCGACACTGGTCGCCAAAACCACAGCCATTTTATACGCTTTTCACTCTGGAAACCGGCATAACCGCACTTGGCACTGGCTGGTATGGCCCGTGCCCTAGGTGACGAGATCGATGCCACACCAAAGCCGAGACGACCACGCCCTTGTACGACCAGGAGTCAGATGATCTGGGGAAGCTGCAGCGCCACAACGTATGCGACGTGTCACCTGGACGACGGGATCGAAGTTGTCGCCCTTGGGCTGGACGTCACTCCCGATGCGTTCCACGCATCGGAGGCGCTGCTATCGGGGGCGGAGCGTGATCGCGCTTCCAAATTTGCTTTTGACTCCGACCGACGCCGATTCACAGTCGCACGCGCAGGACTTCGTACGTTGTTGGCAGCGCGATTGGGTGTGGCGGCAGAGGCGGTTGAGCTGACCTACGGGAGGAATGGGAAACCTGCGCTCGCGAACGAACAGGCAGATTCGCGGCTGCACTTCAATGTCTCGCATTCCGTCGACGTCGCCGCATACGCCTTCAGCTTCGGGCAGGCCATTGGGATCGACGTCGAAAACATTCGGGAAGTCGCCAACGCGGATAATGTCGCCGCGCGTTTTTTTTCGGCTCGTGAGAATGAGTCGTATCACACATTGGCTCCGATGGACAAGCCGCTCGGCTTCCTGAACTGCTGGACACGCAAGGAGGCATTCATCAAAGCGCTGGGCGATGGTTTGACTTACTCGCTCCGCGATTTTGACGTATCGCTCCTTCCGAATGAGCCAGCGCAGATACTCCGTGTCGGTGATATCCCGGGGGCCGAGTGCGGCTGGACCCTACGCGCCATCTCTCCTGCGTCAGGGTTTGTAGGCGCCTGCGTTGTGCGAACGGCTGCCGTGCGTGCTGGGTCGGGGACGTATTCGATGGCGACATCTTCAATGGCGCGATCATGAGCGCAGACCCGGCAACCTTTCTATTCGCGCCGGTTCACGCAGTGCCGAACCCTGCCAGAAACGGCCATTGCGACGTGCGCGCTCGGATTGGGGACGATCAGAAAGGCGCGCGCGCGCGCTACTTCGGGCCTCATCGACGCCTGTTTGGCATCTTCGACGAGCCCGACATTTCGAGCGATCGCGGCGTCGTTCTGTGTTATCCGCAGGGTGCGGATTACGACAGCGCGTTTCGTTCGTTCCGGATTCTTGGAACACGGCTGACACGCGCGGGATTTCACGTCCTCCGCTTCGATTATTTGGGCACCGGTGATTCATGGGGGGACATCGAGGACGCGTCGATCGGTCAATGGACTGAGGACACCGTGGCTGCGATTCACGAGCTCCGGACGTCGTGCGGTTTGCGGCAAGTCGCGGTAGTGGGGCTGCGCCTCGGTGCCACGGTCGCCGCCCTCGCCGCCGCGGAGTGTGGGGCAGTCGACCAGCTCGTAGCCTGGGCGCCCGTCTTTGAAGGCAGGGAGTATCTCAGCGCCTTACGCGCACAGCATCAGCAGTGGCTCAAGGATGAAAGGCGCAGGGGCCGAGCCAAGTCCGCCGCCGATGACGATCTGCTTGGCTACCGCCTTACGCCATCAATACGGAGGGATCTGGAGAATCTCAGTCTCCTCTCGCTCTCGAAGCTCCCAGCGCCGTCTGTCTACGTTGTGAACCATGAGCCGTCCGCGAACCGACCGGAGTTTACAGCGTGGCTCCGCGCGCGCGGAGCCAGCGTGGACGCGGACGTGATCGACGCCCCGACGATCTGGTCGAGGAGTCCTACGATGCCCGAGGCCTCGGTTCCAAACCGGAGTCTCCAGATGATCGTGAACTGGATAGCGGGAGCCTCGCGATGACCGAGCAAGGCGTTCTGTTCTCCTCGCAATCGTTGGTCGGCGTACTCACGAACGCCGACGAAGATGGCGATGCAAGTCGTCCCATCGTCGTGTTCCTCAACGCCGGCATGGTCCATCGCGTGGGCCCGAATCGATTACACGTCAGGTTGGCGCGCGAGTTGGCGCGACGCGGGTTTGCGTCGCTGCGTTTCGATCTTTCGGGTATTGGGGACAGCCCAGCCCGAGTCGATGGTGCATCCCTGCACGATGCCGGCTTGCGTGACGTGCGCGACGCTTTGGATTTTGTCGCCCAGGAGCACGAAGGATCGACGTTCCTGCTCGTGGGCCTCTGTTCGGGAGCCGATCTGGCCTTCCGTGCAGCGCTCGCAGACGAACGGGTGGTCGGAGGAGTCCTTATCGATGGCTTCCCGTACCACACGTTCCGCTCACGACTGCACCGCCGCGCGCGACGCTACGCGTCGCAGCTCAGAGGGCGAAGCTGGCGCGAGCTCGTGGGACCCAATGGTCCCATATTGCGCCGTTTGCGCCACGCACCGAAAGCCGCCCTTCCGCCGGGCGCCTATCGGCAACGCGACGTGCCATCGAAGGATGACGCGAACGCGGGGCTTCATGCCCTGACAGACCGTGGTGTTCGTCTGCTCGTGCTCAACACGCCCGACCGCGACTACAGCTATCCTCGCCATTTCGTAGAAACGTTTCCAACCGTGCGGTCCAGCCGGATAAAGGTCGCCTTTTTCTCGGATGCGGACCACACCTTCACGCTGCGCGCCAATCAGGATCTTCTAATTCGCACTATCACCGAGTGGATCTCATGTTTCCAGTAGAATCGGCTGTCGATGACCTCGCCCTTGCCCTCGAGCGACCGATTGTTACATCGATCGAGCGTCTGCTCGCCATCCAGGCCGAGCACCAGCCAGACGCCGCGGCTCTGATGTTCTCGGGCGGGCCGCCCATTACCTACCAGAACCTGCACCAGCAGGTAGTGGCAATCGGAGCGAGCCTGCGCTCGGCTGGAGTAGCGAGTCATGACCGCGTCGCGATCGTCCATCCGAACGGCCCCGGAATGGCGGTCGCGTTTCTCGGTGTCGCTTCCGCGGCCACATGCGCGCCTTTGAATCCGACGTACGCGGCGACAGAGTTCGATTTTTACCTCGACGACCTCGACGCGCGCGCCGTCATTGTAGCGGCGAACTGGGACTCTCCGGTCCGCGACGTAGCGGCAAAGCGCGGCATCAGCGTGATCGAACTCACGGATCGGGTGTCGCCCGAGGGGCGCGTGTTCGCCCTCGATGCCTCGACGAACGGATCATCGTTCTCGGAGCCGGAGGCGAGCGACGACGGAATTGCCCTCATCCTCCACACATCGGGCACCACTGCGCGGCCGAAGATGATTCGCCTCACTCAGCGGAACCTTTGCGCTTCCGCTGAGAACATCCGGGCGACGCTGCGTCTCACAGAGTCAGACCGCTGCCTCAACGTCATGCCGCTGTTCCACATCCACGGACTTATCGGAGCGTTGCTGTCGTCGATGGCCAGCGGTGCCTGCGTGGTGTGCACTCCCGGCTTCTCGCCGGTGCATTTCTACGATTGGCTTGACGAGTTTCAACCAACCTGGTACTCCGCAGTTCCCTCAATGCATCAAGAGATCCTGGCTCGGGCGGCGGCGAGCCAGGCGATTATAGCGCGAAGCGGTCTGCGCTTCATTCGGTCTTCGTCCGCCGCACTATCCCCACTGGTCATGGGCCAGCTCGAATCGACTTTCAACGCGCCCGTAATCCAGGCGATGGGAATGACCGAGGCGTCCCATCAAATCGCCAGCAATCCACTGCCGCCGGGAACGCGAAAGCCCGGTTCCGTGGGACTGCCCACCGGCGTTGAAGTCGCCATCCTCGACGATCAGGACAGCTCACTCCCATCTGGTGTAGCTGGCGAGATCTCCATTCGCGGTCCGAATGTCACTACGATGCGGCCGAGTGCCGGAAAGGATCTCATTCCGCGCGCGGCCGACGAATGGTTCCGCACGGGAGACGTCGGATTCCTTGACGAAGATGGCTATTTGTTCATTTCCGGACGGATCAAGGAGATCATCAATCGCGGCGGCGAGAAGATCGCGCCCATCGAGATCGACGAGGTGCTTCTCGAGCACCCGGCGGTTGCCCAGGCCATAGCATGTGGAGTTGCCGACGCGCGACTCGGCGAGGATGTGATTGCCGTCGTCGTACGCCGCGCCGGCAGCACTCTGACGGAGCGCGAGCTACGGGAATTCGCGTCGACCCGCATCGCTGCGTTCAAGGTGCCGCGCCGGATCATGTTCGTCGAGCAGATTCCCAAAGGTCCGACGGGCAAGATTCAGCGAATCGGCCTGGCCAAAAAGCTGGGGATCGAATCGCTGTCATTTGCCCAGCCCGGCGGGTCCGTACAGTTCGCGGCGCCTCAGACCCCTACGGAATTGACGCTCGCGGAAATTTGGGGCGCTGTGCTGGGAATCGATCGCATCGGCGTTCACGACAACTTCTTCGAGCTCGGTGGCGATTCGATGGCCGCCGCTGACGTGATCGCTCGCTGCGAATCACAGCTCGGAGTCACCATCAACATTCGGGACATGGGATTCGGAACATTGCAACAGATCGCCGCTGGGTGCGGCCAAATTTCCGCGGTCGATGCGTCACAGAAGCAGCCCGGCGGCTGGATGCGACGCATCGCGAGCCGCGTGCGGAGGGGATCATGAGCCCAGCGAAGGCAGCTAGACGCTCGGCGGGCACCCTCCTTCGCGCCTGGACGCGGCCGCTGGTGAGGCGCGGAGCGATCGAGCGTCTGCCGGGATGGGTCGGCACGCTGCACAGCATCAAGGTTCCCGCAAACGTGGAGCCGAATCCGGAGCGGAGTACCGCGGGATCGGCCAATATTCGAATAATTTTCCAGCTCCTCGAGTCGACCCTGGCACTTCCGGGAAACGTCGCCGAGTGCGGCGTGTGGCAAGGCTCGACTCTGTTGCCGACGGGGCTGTTCCTCCGGCGTCGCGCCCCAACGAAGCGCCTCATCGGATTCGATTCGTTTCAAGGCCTGAACGAGACTGTCTCCCGCGATGTGGTGCTGGGCGGCGACGTCGACGACCGGAAACGCGTTGGTGGATTCTCGAATACGTCGTACGAGGCGGTCAATCAGCGAGTGGCCGAATTTGGCCTCTCCGACACCGCGACCCTCGTGCCCGGCTATTTCCAGGACACCTTAGCTGGCTACGCCGATTGGTCTTTCTCCTTCGTACACCTCGACTGCGTAATCTACGAATCGTATCGGACGTGTCTCGAATTCTTTTACCCTCGCCTCGTCGCGGGAGGCGTGATTCTCCTCGACGAATATATGGATCCACCGTGGCCCGGCTGCACGCTTGCCGTGGACGAGTTCCTCAAGGACAAGCGCGAGCAACTCACCGAGGTCACGAGCGACAACCACACCCGCTATTACCTGCTCAAGCTCTGATCGCAACGTGCCGACACTGAGAACGCTCAAACTCTCGTTGTTGAATGTCACTCGCGCCACCGGAGTGTTCCGACTCGTTCGGAACACCCGATGGCGTGACGAGCAGTTGCTGATCATTTGTTACCATGGGGTCAGCATCGACGACGAGCATGAGTGGGCGCCTGGGCTATACATGACCCCTGAGGGGCTCGCCGGTCGCTTTGAGCTGTTGCGGCGGCGGCGCTGTACAGTGCTTCCGCTCGACGAAGCAGTGCGCCGTCTGCATGAGGGTGCGCTGCCACCGCGAAGTGTCGCGCTCACCTTTGATGACGGGAACTTCGATTTCTACAGTCGCGCATGGCCACTGCTCAAGGCTTACAACCTTCCCGCCACTGTGTATCTCACGACATTCTATTGTGAGACGAACCTTCCGATTTTTCCGTTAGTCGTCTCCTACATGTTGTGGAAACGGCGCGGTTTCGAGTTTTCCTTTCCGTTGTCATCTCGCGGTGATATTACGCTCGACACCCGTTCAGCCGAGGGCCGGCGCCAGGCGCAGCAAACCCTCCTTCGCTTCGCACAGGTTGAGAAACTATCAGCGAAAGAGCAGGATGCGCTCGCCGGGCGAGTAGCCGACGCAGTGGGTGTTGACTACGCCGAAATCAAGCGTAAGCGACTGATACACCTCATGAACCCCGAGGAAGTTCGCGAGGTCGCGGCAGGGGGCGTCGACATTCAGTTGCACACACACCGGCACAGGTCACCGCCAGACGAGGAGCGGTATCGTGCCGAGATCGCAACGAACCGCGATCGGATCGTTGCCTTGATCGGGGCAACACCGCGCCACTTCTGCTATCCGAGTGGCGTCTGGATGCCTCATTTCTCGAAATGGCTGGGCGAGGAGGGCGTCCTCTCGGCGACGACGTGCGAACCGGGAATAGCGACTGGGCGCAATGATCGCTTCAGGTTACCGCGACTGCTGGACCATTCCGAGGTGACTCCCATCGAGTTCGACTCATGGCTCTGCGGACTGGGGGCGGTTCTTCCCCGGCGACCGCTAGTATCTCCCGCAATCGACGCCGATGGGAAACCGCTCCTCGGCCAGTTGTCCAGTACGTTGGTGCCTGCCGCAGAATCTCGCGTGTATCAGGCGCCGACTGACGAATCCGCCACGATTTCAACGGAGCATTCCATTGAGCGGTGACAGGGAATTCGGCGCGCCGCCCAGTGACATCGAATTCGGCGCGCCGTACAGCCGTGAAGTGCCGAATTATTCTGTCGGCTCATTGGTGCGCAGAGCGCCGAAAGAGCCGGGCAGCGCGATCATGTACGTGCTCGCGCTGCTGAAAGGATACTGGTATCGCGCGATCCTATGGGCGCTCGGCCGACGCTTCCGCGCCGGACGCAGGTTCCGCGCGTACGGTCGACTCAACGTTCGTGGACCAGGCTCGGTTGTGTTTGGCGACAACGTGGCGCTGTGGGGGCGCGTCAACGCGTGGACGTATGCGCCTGACGCCCGTATCGTCGTCGCTGACGACGTAATGATGAGCGGGACACGTTTTTCGTCCGCGTGCGAGATCCGGGTTGGACGCGACTCCATTCTGGCCGATGCCGGCATCCGCGATACGGATTTTCACAGTACGCGGGCAGATCGTCGCTCCGCTGCTGCACCGGTTCGAGTGGCGCCGGTGGAAATCGGAGACAACGTCTGGATCGCATCCGGTGCAGTGCTCCTGCCCGGTACGAGCATCGGAGAGAACTCCGTGGTCGGTGCTGGCGCCGTCTGCATGCGTAAATTCCCAGCGAACAAAGTTATCATTGGTAATCCTGCCAGAGTCGCCATGCCAATTCCATCGATTCACGATGGTGAGCCGCAGTCCGCGGAAGTTCTCCCTGCTCTTGAGAAGCAGGCGGTTGCGCTATTCCAATGAGCGTGGGAGTATCCCACTGTGGGAAGCTCCACGCGATGGTAAAAAGCATTTGATGCGTGCGCGTGCGTTCGAGTCCCCCCGCCCGCAGGAACATACGATTCCATAATCGCTCATCAGAATAAGCGTTTCTGGTGGCATTTCGCGTGACTGGCGCTGCATTGGCGCGTCCAATTTATAGCACGCAAAGCATGCCTCGCGAAGCGCGAGTGTAGTGAGTTCGGCATGATGCGTGAATACGGGTCACGAGCACCACGCTGCCCAGAGTAAATCCGTCGAAAGGCGGTGACACAGAGCCACGGGGCTGTAGCGGGATACCCGCCATGCCAGCCGAGCCGCCAGCGAGTCCGACAATTGTCGGTGTCGCGGCGGCTTTTTTTTTAATGCGCGTCGACACCCCTTCAAAATTCGCTGTGCCTGCACGGCACTCTAACGCGGAATGGGAGACGTCGTATGTCATATATATTCGCAACCATAGGACCGATGGCACGTCGTTGGGCATGGCTCGCGCTGCTGCCGGCGCTCACCGTTTGCGCAGCGGATGTTTCGACCGGAACACTGATTACACCTCCACCGGGATCCATCTCCGATCTTGCGATCGGAACGACGTCCGAGACGTCCGTCACGCTCTCGTTTACACAGGTCGACAACGGCTCGGGTCAGCCGGCCGGCTATGATGTCCGTTTCGCCGCACGCCCAATCTCGTGGAGTTCAGCGATCCCGGCTGCGAATGGTAGCTGCGCAAGCCCGCTAATGGGCACAGGAGTAGGAACCTCGCTCTCGTGCACCGTTCTGGGCTTGTCGCCTTCTACTGGCTATGACTTTCAGGTAGTCGCATTCCGCGGAAATCCTGCCGGGAAAATGGTATATGGTGAACTCTCGAACGTCGCATCTGTCTCGACAAGCGGCTCAGAGCCTGCAGTGGCATCGACAGTCACTGTTTCGCCGGCCGCAGCCGCGATAGCTGTCGGAGCGAGCTCCACCTTGCAGGCCTCGGTCAAGGATCAGAATGGCAATGTCATGGCGGGTGAACCCGTCAGCTGGTCGACGAGCAACGCAAACGTGGCGGGTGTCAACTCAAGTGGCGTCGTGAGTGGAGTCACGGCGGGCTCAGCCACGATCACCGCTGCAACCGCTGCAGTATCGGGTACGGCTGCGATTACAGTCACCGCGGGACCTCCGCCGCCTCCTGTTCCGACGACGGTCTCGGTCACTCCGACCTCAGCTTCAGTTCTCGCCGGTTCGACAGTTAGCCTTCAGGCAACCGTGAATGATCAGTACGGCAACGCGATGAGTGGTCAGAGCATCACATGGTCTACCAGCAACGCAGCCGCCGCGACTGTGAACTCGAGTGGCGTTGTTACTGGTGTGGCTGTGGGTTCAGCGACAATCACCGCAACGAGCTCGGGTAAATCGGCCACGTCGGCAATCACTGTGACGTCGGTGCCGCCGGTTGTAACAACTGTTACGGTTGCGCCGGCATCCGCATCGGTCGTGGCGGGTTCGACTGTCAGCCTACAGGCGACCGTGAGGGATCAGTACAACAACGTGATGGCTGGCCAGAACATTACATGGACTACCAGTACTCCGGCCGCCGCGACTGTCAATTCCAGCGGCGTCGTTACTGGTGTGGCCGCTGGTTCAGCTACCATTACCGCGACCAGTTCGGGTAAATCGGGCACGTCGGCAATTACTGTGACGGGGGTGCCACCGGTCGTAACCACTGTGACGGTTGCGCCGGCAACAGCTTCTGTCGTGGCGGGTTCGACGGTGAACCTGCAGGCAACCGTAAGGGATCAGAATGGCAACGCGATGACCGGTCAGACCATTACGTGGTCAACCGACACCCCGGCCGCCGCGACTGTCA
>Ga0193723_1000575_pt1 | contig 14406 bp, 15 predicted proteins | sample H2m2metaG_FD_143042 | JGI IMG/M metagenome (GOLD analysis project Ga0193723, IMG submission 143042) | Soil microbial communities from a riparian zone of the East river system, Colorado, United States - H2m2 | ecosystem: Environmental > Terrestrial > Soil > Riparian zone | place: USA: East River... | reverse complement strand
GCTGGCGTAGGCGCCATAGGTCCAGCTCTTCTGCTCGCGCAAGATCAAGAAAAGGCGCGCGTCGGCTCCGCCGCCGAGCACCTGGGTCGCGACGCGCGCGGCGTAGTACCCGGTGTCGGTCGGGAGAAAGGTGGTGTTCCCGAGGACGATGTTCGATTGCACCGATCCGGGCCGATGGACCAGCACGATGTCCGTGCCGCGCTTCACGGGCACCGCCGGAGGCGGCGGAGTCGCGGGCGGTGCACCGCGCCAGCTCCCGAATGCCTGCAGCGCCAGCGCCCGCGCGCGCTCCAGCGTCATGTCGCCGGCGACGACCAGCAGGGCGCCCGCGGGGCGCAGTCGCCGGCCGGCGAACTCTACCACGTCATCGCGTGTGATTGCCTTGTACGACTCCGGTGTGGCGCTCCGCCCGTAGGGATGGCGTCCGTAGATCTCCTTGGCGAACACGCGGGTCGCCACGTTCTCGGGCTGCGACAGCTCCACCTCGAGCGATGACAGGGCCCGGGTGCGCGCCAGGTCGAGCTCATCGGCGGGGAAGGTGGGGCGACGGGTCACATCGCCGAGCAGCTCGAACGCCAGGTCGGAATGGTCGCTCAGCGCATCGGTCGAGACCGTGAAGAAATCCTCGCCCGCGCCGGCGCTGAGACTCCCACCCACGCCCTCTATCGTGGCCGCGATCTGGTCGGCGGTACGGGTTGGCGTGCCTTTGGTGAGGAGTTCCGCGACGACCGCCGACAGTCCCTCCTTGCCGGCGGGGTCGTAGGCGGTGCCCGCCCGGAAGCTCAGGGTCACGGAGAGGGTCGGCTGCTCGTGGTTCTCGATCAGGAGCAGCGTCATCCCGTTCGGCAGGGCGGCTTCCTGGAACGGCGGGAACTGCGCGGGGCGCAGCGGCGTCGGGGCCGGCGGACGGGTCGGGAAAGGCGTCTGTGCGGCGAGGGACGTGGCCGCGAGCAGCGTGAGCGTCAGCGCCGCCTTCATTGTCCACCTCCCGGAGCCGCGGGTCCCGCGCGCACGATCAGCAGCACGAGGTTCGCAGGATCGAGGTAGGTGTTCGCCACGCGCTTCACGTCGTCGGCCGTCACGGCCAGGATGCGGCCCAGGTCGGTATTGATCTCCTCGAGCGCGCCGTGAAACAGCAGGTAGTGGTGCAGCTCCTCGGCCTTGCCGAGCGTCGTCTCCCGATTCCCGATGAAGCCCGCCCGCACGATGTTCTTCGCTTTGTCGAGCTCGTCCGCCGTGATGCCGTTCGCTCGAATGCTGTCGAGCTGCACGCCGATGAGGCTGTCGACACGGTCGACCGCGATTCCCTGATTGACGATCCCATACGCGGCAAGCACGCCGGGCCCGTTCCGCGACCCGGTGGGACTCAGCACGACCCCCGTGGCGACCGCGGCCTTCTCCCGCCGTACTACGGCGACGTTGAGCCGCGAGCTTTCTCCCCCGCCGAGGATCACGTTCAGGAGCTCGAGCGCGGGCGTGTCGGCATGACGATGCTCCGGTACCCGATAGAACCGCAGCGCCGCGTCGAGATTGGCGTGCACGTCGCGCACCTCCCGGCGCTGTGGCCCCCCCCCAAGCCGCGCGTCGCAGCGCACCGGCTCGGGTGCCGGGTGGCTCGGCACGCCGGCGAAATAGGCGTTGACGAGACGCCGCAACTCGGCGGGGCGGAAGTCACCGACCACGACCAGCGTGGGTATGCGCACTCCGTAATAGGTATCGAAGAAGGCCTGTACGTCAGGCAGCCGGGCGGCATCGAGGTCCGCCATGGAGCCGATCACGGAGTGCGCATACGGGAAGCATGCCGTGCTGTCGAACGGCCACGTAATGCCGTCGACGAACGCCGCCTGGTAGGGCTGGTTGTCGAACCGCAGACGTCGCTCTTCTTTCACCGCCTGGCGCTGGTTCTCGAAGTTGTCTTGCGTGATCGCCAGCGAACGCATGCGATCGGCCTCGAGCCACAGCGCGAAGTTGAGCCGGTTGGACGGCACGGTCTCGAAGTAGTTCGTGCGATCTTCCTGCGTGCTCCCGTTCGCGGAGCCGCCGATCCGCTCGACCTGCTGGAGGTGCTCGGACTTCTTCACGTGCGCCGAGCCCTGGAACATCATGTGCTCGAACAGGTGCGCGAACCCGGAGCGTCCGGGCCGCTCATTGCGGGACCCGACGTTGTACCAGATGTCCACCGAGGCAATCGGCGTCGAGTGATCTTCCGAGTAGATCACGCGGAGGCCATTGGGAAGCGTGAACTGCTCGTAGGTTATGCGGCCTTGCTGAGCGGCCGCCGCCGCGGGCAGGGCCGCCAGGAAGAGGAGTGAGCGCAAGCGCGAACTACCCATGAAATGAGGCTCCGTTGTCAGGGCTGGACCAGCTCGAACCGGAACATGCCATCGAGCGATTCGCCTTTCACGACACGCCGTGGCGCCGCCCGCGTCACATACACCCGCACCACCGAACTACGCAGCGGCACGGTCTCGAACGTACCGGCGGGGACGGTGACGGTCGCCGGCGCTTCGGCAACGAGGCTCAGCGTGGTGAGAGAATCGCCGAACTCGCTGTAGGCGCGCCCGTTCAGGACGTCGCCCGGCGCCGCGATGGCGACGGCGGCCGCCAGGAGCCCGTAGTCCGACCACACGGCGCCCGAGGGCAGGGAAGTCCGGACGGAGCGCGTCGTGACCCGCCCGTCGCGCAGACCCACCCGCCTGGTCCCCTCGACGTGCCCCTGCCGCACGAACAGATCGTGCTCCATCAGGACCGTGTCGGACTGAGGATTGAAGACCGCGATCCGATGGAAGCTCGAGATCGGAGCGCCGCTGCGCCGGTCCATCACCACGCGCACGCTTTCCGCATCGGCCGGGCGCAGCTCCGAGGTCGCCGTGAAGACGAGCTGGTCCCCCTGGATGTCGTACTGCCACACTGCCTGACCGCGCTCCTCGCCGTTCAGGTAGAAGACGAAGGAGTCCCGCGCCGCCACCAGGGCGGCGAGGTCGAATCGCAGCGGCTTCGGCGTCTGGACAGCCGTACTAACGAGCAGGAAACAGAGCCAGGGCATTAGTCTCGAGGATCGCCTTCCGCTGCGCGTCGGAGAGCGGGAGCGCCAGGAACTGGTCGATGTTCTGCCGCAGATCCTTCACACCCGGGCTGGGCCAGTCGGTGCCCCAGAGCACGCGGTCCGAGATCTCGGCGAGGCGGGGAAAGTACTCCAGCAGCTTGGCGGGCGGAATGCCCGACACGTCGAGCCTGACGTTTCCGTGACGTCGCAGAATGAAAAACGCTTCCTCCATGTACAACGGCCGGCCGCCATGCGCCATCACGAGGCGGAGGTCGGGAAAATCGATGGCGACATCGTCGAGCTCCATCGGATTACCGTACTTCGAGCGGGCCCCCGGAAAGATCGATGTGCCGGTGTGGACCATCACCGGCAGGCCGCGCTCCTCGCAACGGCGGTAGATCTTCCCGAGCGCCGCGAGCCCCTCCGTATAGGCGTTCGCGGCGAAGCACTGGTGCGGCGGATGGATCTTGAGGAGCCGGATGCCGAGGTCCATCAACCGGTCCACATCGCCCGCGGGGTCGTTGGTGAAACGCGCGTGCACGCCGCCGTAGGCGATGAGCCGCTCGGGGTTCGCCCGGGCATACTGCGCGGCGAACGTGTTGGTCGAATCGTCAAAGCCCATCACATCGGGGCTGGGGTAGTTGACGAGTCCGACCCGCCACACGCCGGAGCGATCCATCACTTCGAGCAAGGCCTTGGGATCGTCCATGAGCGACAACAGAAGGTCCCAGTGGGCTTCCTTGCCTTTGCGCATGGCGTCCTGGACCCGAGGCTTCAGGTCGCGCCACGGCTGGATGTGGATGTGGACGTCGGTGATGCGGGTCAGTCGCTCCAGGAGTAGAACCCCTTTCCCGTCTTCTTCCCTAATTCGCCCTTCTTCACCTTGTCGCGCAGGATCATCGGCGGTTCGTAGTGCGGCAGCTTGAGCGTGGCGTGCAGGTACTCGGCGATGGCGAGCCGCACGTCGAGCCCCACCAGGTCGGTGAGCTTGAGCGGCCCCATCGGATGGTTGTACCCGAGCTCCATTGCCTTGTCGATGTCTTCCGCCGAGGCTACGCCCTGTTCGAGCATGCGCATCGCCTCGAGCCCGAGCACGACGCCCAGACGGCTCGATGCGAAGCCGGGCGAATCCTTGACGACGATCGGCTCCTTGCCCAACTGCACCACGAATGTCACCGCTCGATCGGTGACGCTCGGCTCGTTGCTGCCGTGGGTGACGACCTCGACCAGCTTCATCACGTGCACCGGGTTGAAGAAGTGCATCCCGACGAGCCGGCTCGGTTGCTCGAGCGCCGCCGCGAGCTGGCCGATCGAGAACGATGAGGTGTTCGACGCGAGCAGCGCGTCGTTCGGCGCCGCCCGCTCGATTGCGGCCAGGAGACGCTGTTTAACGGCGAGGTCTTCCACCACCGCCTCGATGACCAGGCCGGTGCCCTTGACGGCGTCGTCGAGCAGGCGCTCGACGTGCACCCGCCCGGCGACGCGCGCGCTTTCCTCCTCCGTGACCTTCCCTCGCTTGACGGCCCCGGCGAGCAGCTCATCGATCTTGGCCCGCGCCTGCGGCAGGGCGTCGGCACGGCTGTCGTGGAGTGCGACTTCGCACCCGGCGAGGGCGGCGACATAGGCGATGCCGTGGCCCATGGTCCCGGCCCCCACCACCGCAACCCGGGGCAGGCTCATGCGGCGCGCGGGGAGTCGACCACCTGGCGGGCGCGGGCGGGAAAGTTGGTGCAGAGCCCATCCACGCCCAACGCGACGAACCGGGCCAGATCGGCCGGGTCGTCCACCGTCCATACGAACAGGCTCATCGCCGCATCGTGCAGTGTGCGCACCAACAGGTCGTCCGCCACCGTGCGCTCCTGCCACAGGATCGACGCGCCGGCATCCTTCAGGGCCGCGAGCGGCCGGACGGGATAGGAGCTCGACAGCACGCCGCACCGCAGGCCTGGGCGCTTTTCACTGAGCCGCCGAACGATGCGATGGTCGAAGCCGTGGACGGCGTAGCCCGACGGGTTCGGCCCACGATCCATGATCTCAAACAGGCGAGCATCCCAGCGCGGGTCGAGCGTCTTCACCTCGATGAACACCTGGAGTCGCGGTCCGACGGCAGTCAGGGCCTGCGCTAGGGTGGGAACCGGCTCGCCGTTCTTGAGCCGCAGCGCAGCGATCGCATGTGCGGTCGACTTGGCGATGTGCGTGCCGGCGATGGTCTCATCGTGATGGACGATCAGCTCGCCGTCCGCCGTGCTATGGATGTCGAGCTCCACGCCGTCCGCGCCCTGCGGCGCCGCCGCGCGGAACGCCGCCAGCGAGTTCTCGAGCTCGATACTCGACGCGCCGCGGTGGGCGATGACCAGCGGGGACGGGATCGGTTTCACCGCTCGAGGCTGTCCGCTTTCTTCGCCTCGATCCAGTCCGGCTCTTTTTCGATGCTGTGCACCACGGCGATGTCCTCGGGCCGAGGCAGCACCGCGGTCAAGTATGCGGGGTACTTCGCCGCATCGAGCGGCTCACCGTCCACGTTGAAATGCTGGTGGGCGTAGAGGCCGATGCGGCGGTTGAATTTCAGGTCGGGGACTTTGAGCTGCCGCTCGCGCTCGGGGATGAACATGTTGAGGCGCTCGACCAGCTTCACGATCTCCTGACGATACAGGCCGCGCGCGGACTCGTTGAGCTTCGCCTTGTCGGGCTCCTGGGCATTGTCACGTTCGTCGTAGCGGCCCTTCAGCCCCCAGACGTAGGCCCAATGCGCCGAGGAGGAGTTGTCGGTACCGAACAGGTCGAACGCGGTGGGAATCCACTTATAGAAGAACCGCTGGATCACCTCGGGCGGCATCTTGCCCGCCTTGACGATGCGCAGCAAACCGTTGTTCCCGGTTCCCAAGTGGAAGGACTCTTCCTTGAGCATCGGGCCCATCGAGCGCGCCAGCGGGTCGAACGCCGAGACCGAGAGCATCTTGAGCTGGAACTTGCCGTCGCGGTCGATGAACTGGGTGTAGGTGAAGAAATCCAGCCAGTTGTCCACGATCTCATTGAACGACCCGAGCAGCCGTTCGCCTTCGTCGGCGCGGCGGTCGAGCAGCTTCGCCGCTTCGCGCTTGCCCTCGTCGCCGAAATAGGTGCACAACAGGTACGACATCTGCCAGCCGTGGCGCATCTCCTCCGTCATCACACGCTGCAGCGACAGCAGGTCATAGTCCGAGGGCGCGTGCTGCAGCAGGTTGCGTTGTTGCTCGACCGACGCGAACTCGGTGTCGCCCTGATAGACGATCAGATTGAGCAACGCGTCGCGGATCCGTTGGTCGGGGATGTGCATCACCGTGGGCCATTTGCGCTGGCCCTTGTAATGCCCGAACTCGATGTGCGGCACCTCGGCGTCACCGAACTTCGCGTCGAAGGTGAACGTGCGGAGCTCGCCCTGCGGTAAGCCGATCGAGTCCTGCCAATAGCGGAAGTAGTCGATCCAGTCGTCGAAGTTGCCCAGCTTGCGGACCATCAGCGGCTCCTGATCAGGTTGCGGGCTTCCGGGGTCTGGAACAGCGCGGTCTGATCGACGATCTCGAGATCGAGCATCTCGGTCAGCGTGCTGTGTTCGGAGCGATACAGCGCGTCTTTCGCCTTGCGCACCGCGAGCGGCGCCATCGCCGCCCACGTTTCAGCGAGTTTCCGGGTCTCCGCGGCTAGATCCGCGTGGGGGACGACCCGATCGAACAGGCCGAGCTGCGCGGCCTCGGCGGCCGGGACCATGCGGGCGCTCCACGTCAGCTCTAGCGCCTTCGAGATCCCCACGACACGCGGCAAGAAGTAGCTCCCGCCCCAATCGAGACTGAGGCCGAGCTTGTGGAACACCTGGCCGATCGACGCTTGGTCCGAGGCGAGGCGGTAATCGCACGCGAGCGCGAGGTTCGCGCCGCCGCCCGCGGCCGCACCGTTGACCGCCGCCAACACCGGCTTCGGCGCCGAGCGGATGATGAGCGCGATTTCCTTGCCGGCGGCGACGAGCGTCGGACCGTCGTTGCCGAGCACCGAGAGGTCGGCACCAGCGCAGAAGGCGCGCCCCGCCCCCGTCAGCACGATCACCCGTACGGCATCCGACCCCGCGAGCATGCGCAACGCTTCGATCAAGTCGCTACACGCGTCGGTGTCGAATGCGTTCAGCTTCTCGGGCCGGTTGAGCATAAGCGTCCCGATGCCGCCCGCAATCTCGACGAGCACGCGCTCGTATGCGGCCATCAAACGCGCTCCACGATCACTGCGATCCCTTGGCCAACGCCGATGCACATTGTGACTAAACCGTAAGAAGACTTCGTACGATGTAAGGCGTGAACCAAAGTCGTCAGAAGCTTCGCGCCCGTGCAGCCGAGGGGATGCCCGAGCGCGATCCCACCGCCGTAGATGTTCACCTTGGCGGGGTCGAGCTTCAGGTCGCGGATACACGCAATCGCCTGCGCAGCGAAGGCTTCGTTCAGCTCGATGAGATCGATCTGGTCGATCTTGAGCCCTGCGCGTTTCAGGGCCTTGTGTGTGGCGGGGATGGGGCCCAACCCCATGCAGCACGGATCGACGCCGGCGACGGCACTCGCGACGATCCGGGCGAGGGGTCGTTTGGCGTGCGACGTCACCAGCAACGCCGCCGCCCCGTCATTGATCCCACTCGAGGTCGCCGCGGTGACGGTGCCGTCCTTACGAAACGCGGGCTTGAGCTTCGCCACGGCCTCGAGCGTCGTCCCCGCGCGCGGGTACTCGTCTTTCGAAAACACCGAGCCGTCCGGCAGCGGTACGGGGACGAGCTCGTCGGTAAAGACGCAGTCCTTCAGCGCCCGCTCGGCGCGCTGCTGGCTCTCCACGGCGAACGCATCCTGCTCGGCGCGCGAGATCTTGTATTGCTGCGCCACCACCTCGGCCGTTTCGCCGAGGGAGATCGTCCATTCCTTCCGGAGTCGCGGATTCGTGAAGCGCCAGCCCACCGTGGTGTCGGCCGTCTCAGGCGCCTTGCGGCTCCAGGGCTCTCCCGACTTCAGGGTCACGTAGGGCGCGCGCGTCATGCTTTCGACGCCGCCGGCGATGAACGTCTCGCCCTCGCCGGCCTTAATGGCCTGCGCCGCGCTCGCCACCGCTTGGAGGCCCGAGCCGCACAGCCGGTTCACCGTCTGGCCCGGCACTTCTACCGGCAACCCGGCCAAGAGCAGCGCCATGCGCGCCACGTTGCGGTTGTCCTCGCCCGCCTGGTTCGTGCAGCCGAAGATGACGTCGTCGATGGTGGTGGGATCGACGCCCGCGCGCTCCACAACGGCCTTGATCGGCACGGCTGCCAGGTCGTCGGCGCGCACGCCCGCGAGCGACCCGCCGTGTTTCCCGACGGGAGTCCGCAGGGCGGTCGTGATGAACGCTTCGTTCACAGCTGCACCCAGACCGTCTTCGTCTCGAGATAACCGTCGAGTGCTTCGCGGCCCAGATCGCGACCGAACCCGGACGCCTTGAACCCGCCGAACGGCGCACCGGAATCGTAGAAGTTGTACGAGTTGATCCAGACGGTGCCGGCGCGGATCGCCTTGGCGGCACGGTGCGCCTTCTGGATGTCCTTGGTCCAGATCCCGGCAGCCAGGCCGTAGATCGTCTGGTTGGCGAGCTTCACCCCGTGCTCGAAATCGTCGAACGTGAGCACCGCGAGCACCGGGCCGAAGATCTCCTCGCGGGCGATGGTCATGTCGGGCTGCACGCCGTCGAACACCGTTGCCTCGACGAAATAGCCCTTGCCGTTCGATTTCACCGCGTGGCCGCCGGCGACGAGCTGCGCCCCTTCAGCCACGCCCTGCTTGATATAGGCGAGCACGGTCTCTTGCTGTTTCTTCGACACGAGCGCGCCGAGACGCGTGTTTTTGTCGAGCGGATCGCCGGGCGTGAGCTTCTTCGCCCCGTCAGCGAGCTGTTCGATGACCTGTTGATGGACCGACCGCTCGACGAGCAGGCGCGAGCCGGCGGCACAGACCTCGCCCTTGCCGTAGAAGATGCCCGTTTGGGCGCCGCGCACCGCCGCTTTCAGATCGGCGTCGGCGAAGATGATGTTGGGGCTCTTGCCGCCCAGCTCGAGCGTCACGCGTTTGTTGGTGTCGGCCGCCATCTTCATGATCTGACGGCCCACCTCGGTCGAGCCCGTGAACGAGATCTTGTCCACGTCGGGGTGGCGCACCAACGCGGCCCCCGCCGTCGATCCGCCGCCCGACACCACATTGAAGGCTCCTGGCGGCAGGCCCGCCTCGAGCGCCACCTCGGCAAACAGCAGGGCAGTGAGCGGGGTTTCGGAGGCCGGCTTCAGAATGATGGTGCATCCGGCCGCCAACGCCGGGGCGAACTTCCAGCTCGCGATGTTGAGCGGGAAGTTCCAGGGCACGATCGCCCCGACGACGCCGATCGGTTCCCGCAGCGTGTAGGCGAGGAACGGTCCGTCCACCGGCAGGGTGTCGCCCACGATCTTGTCGGCCCACCCCGCGTAGTAGCGCAGCGTGTTGACCGTCATGGTCAGCTCGATCTTTGCCTCGAACAGCGTCTTGCCGTTCTGGGCACTCTCGAGTCTGGAGAACTCGTCCAGCCTCGCCTCGAGCAGATCGGCGGCCTTGAACAGAAGCCGGCCGCGCTTGCGCGCCGACAGATCGCGCCACGCCGCCGACTCGAAGCAGGCTTTGGCCGCCCGGACGGCGTTGTCGACGTCCGCGGCGTCGCCGGCGGCCGCATCGGCGATCACTGCTTCGGTGGCCGGGTTCACGACTGGGAAGCGCTTGCCCGAGGCGGCCGGCCGCCACTCGTTATTGATGAAGAGGTCGGTCTTCACTTCCCCTTGAACTCCGCCACGCGCTTTTCCTGGTTCGCCGCGATGCCTTCCTTGGCGTCCTCGCTTTGGAACAGCTGCTGCTGCAGCTCGCGTTCGATCGCGAGCGCCGACTCGAAGGGGACTTCCGCGCCCGACTGAACGGCCCGCTTGATCAACCCTACGGCCTTCGACGCCTTGTGCGGCGGGCAGAATTGCTTGGCGTACAGGACGACCTGCTCCCAGAAGTCTTTGCCAGGGAAGATCTCGTTCACGAGTCCAATCTCCTTGGCGCGGTCGAACGAGAACAGCTCTCCCTTCACCATCAGCTCGATCGACAGGGGTTTGCCGAGAATGCGCGCCATCCGCTGGGTGCCGCCGGTTCCGGGGAGGACGCCCAGATTGACCTCGGGGAGTCCGATCTTTCCGCCGTTCTCCTTGGCGAGCCGGATATCGCAGGCCATCGCGATCTCGAGACCGCCGCCGACCGTATGCCCGTTGAGCGCCGCGATCGTGAGCTTGGGCGTCTGTTCGAGGCGGTTCAACGTCTCGTTGGCGTGGAGGCAGAAGAAGTACTTGAAGCGCGGCGTGACCGCGTTGAGCATCCCGATGTTCGCGCCCGCCGAGAAGAACTTGTCCCCGTGCCCGCGGATCACGATGACGTGAACGTCGTCGTCGAACCGCGCCTTGAGGATCGCGTCGTCGAGCTGACGCATCATCTCGTGGGTGTATGTGTTCGCGGGAGGATCGTCGAGCGCGATGATCGCGAGCCCGTCCTCCGCCCGGTATTGAACCAGCACTTTCTCTTCGGCTTTGGGTTCCGTCATGGTTGCCATGGGCGATCAGTCTCCGTGTACCGTGGAGGGGGAAGGGGAGGGCGTCTCAACGAACCCGCCGAGGAAGATGCCCGCGATGAGATCCGCCAGGCGGCGCGGATCGATCTCACCCGCCGGGTCGTACCAATTGTAGATCCAGTTCATCATGCCGAAGAGCACGTAGGCAGCCGCGCTGCGGTCCACCGGCGTCTCGTCGGGCGCCGCGTCCTTGAGCAACCGCTCGAGCAGGTCGACATAGCGTCGCTTGATGGCCGCGACGCCGCGCGCCGGCTCGTGCGACAGCACCTTCATCTCCGCCATGTGCCGAGCGAAGAAGGTCACGTGGTGGCGGATGAACGCCTGCAGTCTTTCTGACGCGTCGTTGGCCGCGGCGACCGCCTGCTCCGCGCCCGCCAGCACGCGGGTGAAGCAGCGCTCCTGGATCAGGGCGAGCAGATCCTCTTTGCCCCGGGTGTAGTAGTACATCCCCGCCAGCGACATGCCGCTCGCGGCGGCGAGATCGCGCATCGTGGTCGAGTGGTAACCCTTCTCGGCAAAGACTCGGGCGGTCTGGGCGAGAAGGTGGTCGAGACGTTCGTCGTAGGGCCGCATGGGTTCGAACAAGCGTTCGAATCGGGAAGGTACCGCGTCCTTAATATCCACGCAACTGGCACGTCTACTCCCCGGAGCCAATGGCGCAACCCCTGCCGCTCACCGAGCCATCCCCCCCCCCTGACGCGGCGCTGATCGCCGCGTGGCAGGGGGGAGACGAGCAGGCGGCGGCCGAGCTGGTACGGCGTCACGCGCGGGCGCTGGCCCGCTTCCTGGCCGGCGCCGGGGCGCCCGAGGCGGATCTGGATGACCTGGTACAGGAGGCGTTGATCCGGGCATTCCGAGCGGTCGACCGATTCCGTGGGCAGTGCCAATTCCGCACCTGGCTCCTGACGATCGGCGGCAACGTCTTGAAGGATCACGGCCGCCGCGCGGCGCGGCACAGAGTGGTGCCGCTGGACGAGGGGCTGCGGGCGCGAGATGGTGACCCGCACGAGCGGGCTGAGGCGGGGGAGGCGGAGTCCAGGCTCGTGGTGGGAGTGAAGGAGCTGCCGAGGCTGCAGCGCGAGGTGTTCTTGCTCCGCGCCCAGCAGGGCCTCGAATACGGCGAGATCGCGGCGGCGCTGAACACGACGGAAGGGGCGGCCCGGGTGCATTACCACCACGCCGTCAAACGATTGAAGGAGCTGCTGCAATGAACGACGAAGCGAAGTTGGAGGCGATGGCGCAGCGCTTGGGGGCGCAGGCTGCCGAGCGCTTGAATGTGGAGCGCACCGCAGCCGCGGTGGTCGAGCGCCTGCGCGCCGAGCCGGCGAGCGATGCCCGCTGGAGCTGGATGCAGCCCAGCTGGCTCCGCATTGCCGCGGCGCTCGTCATCCTCGTCGGTGGCGGGCTGATTGCACGTCAGCTCCTCCTACAACCGAGCACGAGTGGTGGAGGGCATGAGATCGCGCACTTCGTCCGTGAGGACCTGACCGATCTGTCGGCCGATCAGCTGCGTGAAGTCTTGAGCACGTTGGACGAGACGCTGGACCTCCGCGGCGCCCGCACGCCGGAGCTCGATCTCGAGGATCTCGACGCCCAGCAGCTCCGTGCGGTGCTGCGTTCCCTGGAGGGATGATGAAGCGACTGTGGCTGGTCTTGGCTTTGGTCCTGGCGCCTGGTCTCGCGGCGCAGGAGCCCGCGGCTCCCCAACGGCCCGATACCGTGGAAGCGGAGCGGTTGCGCGCGCAGATCGAGGACCGGTTCGCGCAACACGTGCAGGAGCAGCTCCGACTCACGCCCGACCAGGCGACGAAGTTGCGCGCCAGCCAGGAGCGGTTCGGGACGCAGCGCCGCACTCTGGCACGCCAGCAGATGGGGCGCCGCATGGCATTGCAGGATCAGATGCAGCCCGGGGTTGCCGCGAACGCCGATAGCGTGAGAAAGCTGATGGATGGCGTTCAGGCAGGCCGCTCGGCCATGCTCAAGATCGATCAAGACGAAGATCGAGAGATGGCGGGCTACCTGACCCCGGTGCAGCGGGCCCGCTACCAGGAGATGCGCGCCCGGCTGCACCAGCGCGTGAACGAGATGCGCGAGCAGCGGCGCGGCCGGATGGGGCCGGGGACGGGCCCGGGCCAGCGGGCGCGCCCCGAGGGACGGCGACCGCGGCCCGGCCGTCGAGGGATCTAGGCCTTCGACAGCTGCTCGCAACGACCGAGCAGGCTCGGGCTCTCCATGGCCACGCCGGCACCATCGAGGAAGTTGAACCAGATCCAGGGATTACCCCCAACGCCGCCGCGCGACGGTTGTTTGTTGAACCGCACGTCATGGCCGGGCGGCACGAGCTGCACCTTCACGACGTTGTCCGCCGTGGCCCGATGCGGGCCGCCAACGGGGTTGTCGTTGTTTTGGAAGATGAGCACGGCATCGAGCCCTGCCGCGACGTACAGGTCGCCATCGAGGGTGATATAGGGACCCGGGCTGTTCTCGCAGTCGGAGACCGCGATCGTCGCCAACGCGCGTGCCGCGCTCGAGAAGTCGGCGCCGGTGCCCTTGGTGAGCCCTTGCACGCAACGCCCGAGGTACACTTCATTCGTCAACGCCCGCCCGTTTCCGTCTTCGAGCTGGATCCAAATGAAGGGATTGCCGCCGACGCCGCCCAGAACGGGCTGTTTCGGAATCGTGATGCTCGATCCCGCGGGCACGACGGTGAGATCGACGTGCGCCTCGTCGGTGTAGGTGTGGGTCCCCTTGGCGTTGTTCGTGAACATCATCCGGGTCCCCAACCCGCCTAGCGAGAGGCCGCCCTCGACGGTGATGTAGGGTCCGGGCGAGTTGTCGCATGCCGTCACTGCGGTCGTGACCGCGGCGCGGACCGGCATCTCGAACGACCGTGTGACCTGCACCGGCGTCGCCGTGGCGGACACCGCCGCGGTGATCTCCGGGCTCGTCCCGTTGTCCCGGCACGCGGCGAGCGCGCCGGCCCCGACCAGGACGAGCAGCATGTGGGTGGTGCGTCTCATCGGAACCTCCAATTGAGAGATGGATGTCTCAGGAGCCGCTTTGCACGAGAACGACCCCCCGGGCTCGCGGGCAATGGGCGTGCCATCAGAGGTTTCGTGCAGGAGACCCGCCGCGGGCCGGGGGTTTTGTGGTATCGCGGCGACAAAGGTGTGGCTCGTCGACGACCACACGCGCTCGGGTCGGGGGAGGGGAACCTCGCGAATCGCGTTACCGGAACAGTGTTACGGGGATCTCGGGCCGACGACTTGATTCGGTCTTGATCGAGGGGCGTGAACATGTGGGCGTCCTCAACAAAGGGCACCCAGATGCGATTCCTCCAGTTGTCGTTCCTGGTCCTGCTTTCAGCGACGGCGAGTTGCGCGACCGTTGGCATGATGCGGGAGCTTCCGCCCGATGCCGGCCAGCTCGCCCGCTATGACGCATCACCCGACACCCTCGCCATAGCCGCTGAAGCGGCCATTAACCAACAGGGCTTGGCCGTGGCGGAGGTCACTCGGCCGGACGCCACGACCCGCGTCCTCATCGCGGAAAAGCCACGAGGCTTCTTCAGCAAAGGCGAGTACGTCCGCGTCCGGATCGCGCGGGACAGTGCGGAGGACGGCTTCGCGGCGGTTCGCGTCGTCACCAAACCGGGGTATCTGCTCGAGATCGGGCATCGCGAGCGCGCACCGCGTGTGTTT
>Ga0193723_1000574_pt1 | contig 14445 bp, 15 predicted proteins | sample H2m2metaG_FD_143042 | JGI IMG/M metagenome (GOLD analysis project Ga0193723, IMG submission 143042) | Soil microbial communities from a riparian zone of the East river system, Colorado, United States - H2m2 | ecosystem: Environmental > Terrestrial > Soil > Riparian zone | place: USA: East River... | reverse complement strand
AGTCCGGCTCATTGCGATCGGCGCAGCAGTGCTTGTCGCTCACCTGATCGCATGGATGTACGACATCTCGCCGACTGGAAGTCTGAACGGCTCATTCAGCGAGTCAGTGCTCGGCTCAACTCCGGGAAGGATCGAAGCAGCTCGTGTCGTGTTCGCGCTTCTCGCGCTCTGGGCGATCGCGCTCGCTCGCCGAGAGACCTTGGCTCTAATCCTCGGCGGCGCATGCCTTCTGGTGAGCGGCGCGGTAGGGCACCCCGCAGCCATCCATCCCTATTTGAGCATTCCAGCAAAGATGGCGCACTTGGTCAGCGCGTCACTGTGGCTGGGCGGACTTCTTTGGCTCGGCTGGCTTTCCCAACGCGATGAGGTTGCCTGCCGGACGGAAGCGAGACGCGTTTCAGCAGCTGCTCTGATCGCCGTGGTAGCGATCTTCCTCACGGGCTCGCTCGAGACTGTGATGTTTCTCAATTCACCTGGTGATCTGATCCATTCCAGCTACGGCCAGCTGGTAGTAGCCAAGGCTGTAGGACTCGCGATTCTCGTGGGATTCGGCGTGTACAACCGATTTAGACTCCTTCCTCGCATCGCTGAACCTGGCGCCACGGGGAGACTTTCGCGCTCGGTGCGCATAGAAATCATTGTCGTGATAATCGTGATACTGGTCGGAGGATTCCTGGCATATGTGCCGACTCCGCCAATTCCACACTCATCGTTGTCCGCCTCTACAGGACGCTCGCAATGAGAAGAAATCCCAGGACTTCAACCCGTTCCCCGCAGGCGATACGCGCGATCCTTCTTCTATTGGCGATCCTTGCCGCGCCGTCGATCGTGTTCGCTCACGCCGTTGTCTTCCCAAAGACGTCCAAGCCTGGAGCGTACGAGAAGTACGTCCTGCGCGTCCCCAACGAGCGCGATGTTCCGACGATAAAGGTGGAGCTCCACTTTCCTGACAGCCTCCGCGTCGTTTCATTCGGCGACGTACCCGGCTGGAAGCTTGAGGTGCAGACCGACTCGGCCCAGCGTGTAACCGGCGCGGTGTGGACCGGCGTCTTGCCCAAGGAACACTTCGTCGAATTCCCTTTCGTTGCGGTGAATCCGAAAGACAGCGCTTCTCTCGCCTGGCCGACGTTTCAAACGTATCAAGGCGGCGAGAGAGTCGAATGGACAAGCCCTGACACTGCGTCCAAAACGCCGGTCTCGACCACGTTGATAAGTGACCCGACCGTGGTCCCCGTCAAAGTCTCGCGCACCTCGCTCTACGTCTCCATCATCGCCCTGCTTATCGCCCTCACCGCTCTGGGAGTCGCTCTCCGGCCGCGCGGAGTGGACGTCAACCCGTAGGTCTACAGTTCACCGTTGACATAACAACTTTCGTTGATATAATAAGCTCATGGCAGTAGCGACCCACTCCAGAACCGACCGCGCGATCGAGCTCTTTCACGCTCTCTCCGACGAGACCAGGCTCGAGATCATCGAGCTGCTTCGCCGAGGCGAGCGCTGCGTGTGCGAGCTGACTGACACGCTCGACGCTGCTCAGTCTCGGCTTTCGTTCCATCTTCGTGTTCTCAAGGACGCTGGAATTGTCCGGGATCGAAAGGATGGGCGCTGGGTTTACTACGAGCTCGATCCAGAGGTGTTCGAGGAGACGGAGACACTCCTCTCAGCGATGAAACCGCTGTCACTCAAGCGGAGCGAGCAGTGCTGCGCTTGATCTTTTTTTATCCCAAATACATCAACAAATATTGTTTGGAGGAGGATAGATGACCACCGAGAATTCGGCCCTCAAGGCTACAGTGAAGGAGAAGTACGGCCAGGTTGCATTACGAGTGCAGGCAGGCGAGACCGACGCATCGTGTTGTGGATCGAGCGCCTGTTGCGGAGCGACGACAGAAGCATGGGATCCGATCACTTCTGACCTCTACGACGAGAGACAGAAAGCCGGTATTCCCGCTGAGGCATTGCTTGCTTCTCTTGGCTGCGGCAATCCCACAGCCCTGGCCGAGCTCACGCAGGGCGAGACGGTTCTCGACCTCGGTTCGGGCGGTGGCATCGATGTTCTCCTCTCGGCGAAGCGGGTGGGGCCGACAGGCAAGGCCTACGGTCTCGACATGACCGATGAGATGCTCGCGCTGGCAAACGAGAACAAACGCCGAGCAGGCGCGGAGAACGTCGAGTTCCTGAAAGGAGAGATCGAGCAGATCCCGCTCCCCGACGCATCGGTCGATGTCATCATCTCTAACTGCGTGATCAATCTCTCAGGCGACAAGACGAAGGTCCTTCGCGAAGCCTTCCGCGTGCTCAAGCCGGGCGGCAGATTCGCGGTATCGGATGTCGTGGTCCGGGGCGACGTTCCCGCGGCTGTGAAGACCAATATTGAGTTGTGGATTGGCTGCGTGGCCGGCGCCCTCGAGGAGCAGGAGTTTCTGAATCTCCTGAACGAAGTAGGATTCGAGAAAACCTCGATCGAGCCGACCAGGGTCTACAAGCTCGAAGATGCCGCGGCGTTTCTTACCGGCACTGGGCTGGATTATGACGAGTTCGCATCACAGATCGATGGGAAACTCATGAGCGCATTCGTGCGCGCGACAAAGCCAGGAAAGAATTGCTGCGGACCGGACTGCTGCGGAGGTTGAGATGAGGATCAGAGAAGCGACCGATCGGGATCTCGACGCCGTCGAGAGTTTGCTAACGGCCAACGATCTCCCGCGCGATGGAGTGAAGGAGAACTTTTCCAGTTTCGTTGTGGCTGAGGACAAAGGAGAGATTGCCGGTGCGATCGGACTCGAGAAGTTTGGATCCGTTGCGCTTCTGCGCTCAGCGGTTGTGTCGCCCGAATATCGTGGGAGCGGAGTAGGCCGCAGACTGGTCGAACAGGTTCTCGAACAAGCATCACATGAAGGGATCGAAGAGCTGTTTCTGCTCACGACCACCGCCGAGAAATACTTCCCGCGATTCGGCTTCAGCCCCACGGTTCGGTCGGCGGTGCCGGCCGCGGTCAAGGCATCGGCCGAATTTCAAGGCGCGTGTCCCGACACCGCTGTAGTGATGACGCGTCGAGTCACCTCGGCCACGAAGGTTCGTGCCTGATGCGGTACGCACTCATCTCCGACATTCACGCGAATCTTCCCGCGCTGCAGGCGGTCCTCGCCGATATCGATAGCCGCAAAGACATCGATGCGACCTACCACCTCGGCGATCTTACCGGGTATGCACCGTGGCCGAATGAAGTCGTCGCTCTCCTTCGCGAGCGGCAAATCGCGGGGATCGCGGGCAATTACGATTCGACCGTCGCGACCTACTACAAGCACTGCGGGTGCCGAGCCGATACTCCGCACGAAGAGGAGCTCTCACATCTCTCTTACGAGTGGACCCGGTCGCACGTGACGCCGGAGACGAAGGGATATCTCGCGAGTCTTCCCTTTCGCATCGATATCCGGCCGTTCGGTGGACACGTCTCAGGACCGACGATAACGCTGATTCACGGCAATCAGACGTTGAATACCGTCTACGTGACCGAGGACCGTCCTGATTCCTTTCTGGAGAAAATGGCGCGCGACATCGGCGCTCGCCCGGGCGACGTCATCTGCTTTGGACACACTCACAAGCCATGGCAGCGCGTGGTCAGCGGAATCCAGTTCATCAACACTGGGAGCGTCGGCCGGCCAAAGGATGGAGATTGGCGCGCCGGGTACGTGTTGTTATCGGTGGAAGCTTCCGGCGCCCGCAGCGAGTTCGTTCGGGTCCCCTACAATGTCGACGAAGCTGCCGACGCCATTCGTGTGAGCGATCTCCCCAGCGAGTTTGCGGAGGTTTTGAAATCGGGCGGAGCGGGCGCGGCTACTTCTTCTGCAGCCTCCTAGCTACCACTTCGGCTTGCGCGAAAACACGAAGGAAATTCTCTCCCGCCAGCTTCCTTAGATCGCCGTCCGACCAGCCTCGTCTCGCCAACTCGGCGAATAGCGCCGGATACGTCGAGACGTCTTCCAGTCCCTGCACTACCTCCGTTATCCCGTCGAAGTCTCCGCCGATGCCGACATGGTCCACCCCGGCCACTTTGCGCACGTACTCGATCTGATCAGCGACCTGTGAGAGAGTCGCGCGCGGCTCGGGATGTGCCGCGCGCCACTGATTTATCTCGCGCGTGATCCCGGCAGTGTCGTTGCCGTACTTCGCCTGCAGATCTTTCATCACCGGGCGAGTGGACTGATCGTAGAGCATTACGGCGGGCGACACGAATCCCGTGACGAACGGCACCATCACGATTCCGCCGTTCGCGGTCACGCGTCGCAGAATCGAGTCTGGCACGTTGCGCGGCACATCGACGAGCGCCCGGGCAGCCGAATGGGAGAAAATCACTGGCGCCTGGCTCACGTTGAGCGCGTCGCTCATCGTTGCCGCCGACACGTGCGCCAGATCGACCAACATTCCAAGCCGATTCATCTCGCGCACGACGCTGTCGCCGAAAGGCGTCAGCCCGTTGTGCCTGGCCGAATCGAGAGCCGCATCAGCCCAGTCGAGCGTGACGTTGTGCGTCAGGGTCATGTAGCGCGCGCCGAGGTCGTAGTAGGCGCGCAACGCTCCCAACGAATGCTCGATTGCGTGACCGCCTTCCATTCCGATCAGTGACCCGATCTTGCCCTGCTTGAAGTCGCGGCGGATGTCTTCGGCGCTGAGAGCGAGCGCCAGTTGGTCCGGGTACTTTGCAATCATGTGACGCGCGATGTCTATCTGCTCGAGCTGAATTCTCGCGTATCCGGAATCACGCCATTCGCCAGGAACGTAGACCGACCAGAACTGGGCGCCGACCATCCCCTTCCTGAGCCTCTCCAGATCGGTGTGCCCGGGCGTGTGCTTGCGCAGATCGTAGACATCGACGTTGCCGCGGGCGATCGAATCTTCCCTGATTCGCCACGGTAAATCATTGTGTCCGTCGATCAGGGGAGTTTGCCTCAGTACTCGCTTTGCCCGCGCGAGAAAGCGTGCGTCGCCAGGAGCAGCCTTTGTCTGAGCTGCCAGCGGTACCGCCGCGGCAAACAGCGAACACAGAATCAGACCACAAACAAGAGAAGCAAGCGCGTGATGGGTGGATCGGAAGTATGAATTCATTGGCGATAAGCTAATCCGCGATCGAACGACCGCGCGGGTGGGTTACTGCGGGTCTGGAGGCGAATCCAGGAGCTCGACAGCCTCGATGCTATCCGCCTCGCGCACGACAAGGCGAATGGGATGGAGCCATTGCAGCCATGGCATCATCCCGCCTGCGTCGTCGCGAATCAGATTGGAGTCGATTCCGTTGGCGTCCAGCACAGCCTGGGCTACATGCGCTTCGACTTCATTGGCAAACGTCCTTATGACCGTGTTGAGCTCCGGTAGTTCTCTCTCCATCTTCCACCCTCACGCTGACACACGGATGTACGCGGTCGAAATCTGTATTGCTGTCGCGTCAACCGCATGGATCGCCGTCCAGTGGAAACCATGGGTTGGCACGTTGTCTGCGCGAACTCAGCTATAATGCCACCCCTCTGGGCGAACATATGAAAATGCTCCATCAGTTCCCGGCTGCGGTCTGCCTTGTCCTCATTGCCGGCGGAGTAGGTTGTCGCGGCAAAAAGACGCCGGACGTCGCTAACGTCGCTCAGGACACGATGTTGCTCCGCGATTTGGCCGAGGCAAACAAGAACACCGCCTCGGCGGCGGCGATGGACAATAGTCTCAATACCGTCAGAACGAGCGGCGATGGCTCACTTCCGGCGCTCGCGAGTGGGACACCAGAGACCAGACCGGGTGACCCCCGCGTCATTCGGCGGCCATCGGCCGATAGTCAGGTACTGACCTCCGGGTCGAGACTTACTCCACCCTTGAAGGCCAACGACGCGTCGGGTCCGACGACGGTCTCGGAACGGTTGTCTCCAGCATCTTCAGGTGACCCATGCGACTCGCCAGCGCCCGTAGACCAGCGGTCCTGCCTCAATCGCTCGATCGTGAAAAACGATGCGGATCTCAATCGGATGTACCAGGATCTGCTGGTGCAAAGCCGCAAGTCGGGCGGGCCCGAGCTTGAGCAGCGCTTCCGGCAAGCGCAGCGGGACTGGGTGAATCAGCGAGAAGCCGAATGCAGTGGAAGCGGCAATGGCGCCCTGTGGGCCAAGGCGCGCGCGCGTTGCCTCGCCGATCATTCCAACCAGCGAGAGGCGGAGCTGCGGCGGAATCTGAACAGCCTGCGCGGTCAGTAGCGACAAAGGCCTGACGCTGAGCGTCAGGCCTTTGTGCTGTCCGAAGGGACTAGCGGTTCGCTGTCTGGACTCCAGAGCTTGCCAGCGCGCGACCCTGAAGCAGCGCATCGATCTCAGCCGCGGCAACCGGACGGGGGGATATCCATCCGCCACCGAGCGGGCGTGTTGGAACCGTCACGCCGGCGACGCCGCCTGTTGGGCTGATCTCGACAACCGCGGTCGCATCCGTCACACCGCCCGACCCGCTGTTGATCACCAGAACCCATCTGCCGGCAGCGGGACGCTGCCAGCGCACTGCGTACATGCCCGCCTGGGATCCGGGGCGAATGTCCAACGCCATGCTCTGTCGCTTCCCGTTGACGACGCCCTCGGCGGTACCGGTGACGGTTTTCGCCATGAGGTTGCCGTGGTGGTAGGTCCGCACAGTTAGAAACGCATCGCGCGAAGTGCGATCGAATGGATTGGCGGGATACTCTATCGCGATCCACGGCGGGCCGGCGTGGGCGGCGCTGAACGCCGGCAGTGAGAGCGCTGTGACCAGCGCGAGGGTGCGAAGCAGCGTGCGTGTCATGGAAAACTCCTGAGAGGGTTTTTCGAGCGCCAATACGATGCCGCTCGTGCCCTCAGGGTTTGACGCGACTTTATTTCGCTCGTCGCAGCGTGACTGGCCCCTTGAACGTGCGCACAGATACCTTCGCGCCACCACCGCTCTCCTCGGAGCTGAGCTCGGCGCCGCGACCAAAGCGCCCGGAAATGGGAGTTTTCCTCGAGAGATTGTTGGTGATGCTGCCGGCGATCGTCACGACCGAGAATGTCGCTCCCGTCTTCTCCGGAATAGCGATGTCGATGCTGCCGCTATGGCTGTCGAAGTCGAACGCACCGCTGCGGTCGAGACGGCCTGCGAAGCTGATGTTGCCCGTGACCGTTTCTATCTTCGTCCTCTCAAACAATCCGGTTCCACCATCGACTTTGATCGGCCCGCTCACTGTCGAAAGTCCGGCATCCGGACTAGCTCCCTGAAGCGTGATCGCCCCTGACGCGCTCTTTGCTCTGACCCACGCGGGAGAGCCGGTGATGTGAATGTCCCCGTCGATCGCTTCGGCGTTCAGCTCGTGCGGATTCCCGGTAACGTCAATCGTTCCGCTCACCACATAAAGATCGAGCCCGCCGGCCACATCGCTGACGTCAATGTTGGCTGTCGCAGTCTTTATCCAGAGACGAACTCCCGACGGTACCCATATTTCGAGTTTCGTCGGCTTGGGATCCCGATCGTTCAGCGATTCCACGAACATCTTGGCGCCGGTGTAGCCGCCGCCCATGAAAAAACTATCGCCGGCACCGAGCGTTCCACGCACCAGCACAGTGTCTTTGGCCCAACCGTGCACGACTACGCTGCCGACCATGTTGACGACGCGGAGCGCGCCTTCCATCCCCAGCGGCAGCTTGCGCTCGATTTTCTTCTGCGCAAGGAGCGGGGAGGACACCAGGAAGATTGCCGCCAGTGCTCCAGCGAGCGTTCGGCCTACTGAGCGGCCGACAGCGTTAACTCCCACGAGTCATCTCCGCCGTTCTGCGCAGCAGATCCACTTTCTGTCGGTAGTTACCCGACAACATCTCGATCAAGGTCTTGTTGGCGGGATCGCGGGCGAGCGCGTTGCGCGCCTCGAGGATCGCTTCGTCGATCGTACGCAGACTAGCCTTGAGCTGCGCGACGGTTTCGGGCGCGAGCAAGGCCTCCTGCTTATCGAGGAGATCCTGAAGGACCGCGACATTTCGCAAATAGTTGTTCTCTTCGATGGTGAACGCGACGAGCGTCGCCGGTGTAGCTCCGCCCGCATTGGTCGCGACCGAGTTGGACGAGTTTCCGTCAACATTACGCGAGCTCATATAGAGGGCGGTTCCGGTCGACGACAGGACAGCTACCAGAATCGCCGCCGCCGCGAGCGTGTACGGCCGCCGCCAGAATCCTGACCTCGGGTCCACGTCGTGCGAAGCAACCGCCTTTGCGTCGCGCTCGATCGCCGCGCGGATATTCGACCAGGCTTCCGCCGGTGGATCGATGGATTTCGGAAGATCGGCAGCGCGAGAGAGAATCCCGCGCAGGCTTTCGACTTCGGCCGTGCAGATGGCACAGGCGGCAACGTGTTCGGCAACCGGACCACGAGCGTCCTCGGTCAGCTCACCGGTTACATAGTCGTCGAGTAAATGCTTGATGACTTCGTGTGTCATCTCTCCAACCTCTCTCTCAATAGTCTGCGCGCGCGGTGCAGCTGCGCTTTTACCGTTCCGACGGAGACGCTGAGCTGCTCGGCGATCTCCTGGTGTTGAAAGCCTTCCACGTCGTGCAGTACGAACGCGAGCCTCGCTCCCTTGGGCAGAGAGGCGATCGCGTCTTCCATGTCCATCTTCAGCTCGACGCCGCTCGACCGGGCCCCGCCCGGCAGAAGTGACATATCATCCATCGGCAGCACTCTCGCGATCCTGCGCCGATCGCTTCTCGCGTTCTCGAGCATTGTGTTGACTGCCATCCTATGAAGCCAAGAGGAAAAGGCGGAGTCTCCGCGAAAAGTCGCGAGCCTTCTCCATGCCTTGATGAAAACATCCTGCATCAGCTCGGTGGCGTCAGCGCTGTCCCCGCCCTGAAGCCGCAAGCAGAGAGCGAAGACTCGACCAGCGTGCTCCCGGTAGAGAAGCTCGAAGGCGTCGACGTCTCCGGCCTGCGCGCGCCGAATTGAATCCAGCGCTGCAGCCTCGTCTTCCCTCATCGTGGACGGGTTGTGTCCGATAGAGTCTGATACCACCGCGCTCATCTTCATCTCAGCCGGGAATAAGATGCCACTCGGGGCTCCAGGGTTGGAAAACCCGGAGCCCCGATCATTACGACTTATGCCCTTCTACGCGCACCTGGCGCTAGTTCGGCGATTAGAGCGGCTACTCGATGTCGCCACCGAGATCGAACTTGGCGCGGGTCAAACCGATTATCCGCTCGAGGCCCGCCTTCACGTCAGGCGGCAAATCGCGCCGAGCCATGAGTCTCTCGGCCTCCCCCCGAATGGTGTCCAGCGCCTGCATGAAATTCCCCTGCTTAAGCTTGCCGGAATCGTCGGGCATTGATTAGGCCTCTTTGAAGAATCCTTCGAATCAAATAGCAAAAAGCCAATTCCGCATTTTTCCGTTCATTCCGCGTGGTCCGCGTACCCCTTTCCGTCATTGTAGCCGGCCCGAGCGGCAGTTCTCAAACCGGCGCGAGCTGCGCCGGTTTGCCTGAAGGAAGCTGTGGCGCCGACCGACGTTCGCCAACCTGCTGGCGCCACATTGCATAGTACAGACCCGTGCGCTCGAGCAGATCCTGGTGTTGTCCCGCCTCGACGATCTTGCCCCGCTCGAGCACGTAGATCCGATCAGCGTGCATGACCGTTGACAAGCGGTGAGCGATGAGGATCGTGATGACCTCTCGCGAGGTTGCTACGTCACGCATGGTGCGACTGATCTCTTCCTCGGTGAGCGAATCCAGGGACGACGTAGCTTCATCGAAAACGAGAAGATGCGGATTCCGAAGCAGTGCGCGCGCGATCGAGAGCCTCTGCTTCTCGCCACCCGAGACCTTCACCCCGCCTTCACCGATCAGCGTGTCCAGTCCCTTGTCAGCGCGCGCCAGAAGCGTGTGGGCCGCTGCCTTGTGCAGCACATCCAGACACTCGGCATCGGTCGCGTGAGGATTGACGAACTTGAGGTTCTCCCTGATCGTGCCGGAGAACAGCTGCGCATCCTGGGTGACCAGTCCGATTCGCTCGCGCAGGCGATCGAGATCGACTTCGGTGCTGGATACTCCGTTGTACAGGATGTCGCCGGCTTTCGGCTGGTAGAGGCCAACAAGCAGCTTGACCAGCGTTGTCTTCCCCGCGCCTGACGGACCGACGAACGCGATCGTCTCGCCGCGCGCAACCGAGAAGGAAATGTCGGTAAGCGCGGGAGTGCTCGCCGATTGGTGCATGAAGCCAACGTTCTCGAACTCGAGATTCCTGATGTCGCTGATCGGCACCGGATTGACCGGCTTCGGGTCCTTCGGCGTCTCCAGAATCTTCCTGAAGTTTCCGACCGACACTTCGGTTTCCCTGTAGACGTTGATGATGTTCCCCAGCTCCTGCATCGGTCCGAAGATGAAGAACGAATAGAACAGCAGCGAGAAGAACTGCCCGACCGTGATCTTCTGGGTAAAGATCAGATACAGCATCATGAACAGAATGCAGGTGCGCAGCAGGTTGACCGACGTTCCCTGAATGAAGCTCAGGCTGCGGATGTATTTGACCTTCTTCAGCTCGAGCTTGAGGATCTTCTCCGTCGTCGCGTTTAGCCGCACGACTTCCTGGTCGGCCAGGCCAAGACTCTTCACGAGCTCGATGTTGCGCAGCGATTCCGTCGTCGAGCCCGCCAGTGCCGTAGTCTCGGCGACGATTACTTTCTGGATCGTCTTGACGCGGCCGCTCAACGTCCAGCTCAAAGTGCCGAGGAGTGGCACGGTCGCCAGGAAGGCGGGCACGATGATCCAGTGCACGGAGAACGCGTAGATGATCACGAAGACGACGCCGACGAGCGTAGTGAAGATCAGGTTGATCGATAGCGAGATGAATTTCTCGACATCGGATCGCACTTTCTGGAGCTTGCCGAGCGTCTCTCCGCTGCGCTGGTCTTCGAACACGGAATAGGGGAGCTCGAGGGAGTGCCGGATTCCATCCGAGTACATCTCCGCGCCCACGCGCTGGACGATGACGTTGACGTAGTAGTCCTGGAAGTTCTTGGCGACACGCGAAACGAATGCGACGCCCATCGCCATAAGCAGCAGCTTCCCGGCGCCTTTGATGAACGTCGACGTCTGATATTCGCGGAACCGCGTCGCGTAATCGTCGATGACGTGGCGGAAGATGAGCGGGTCCAGGAGCGAGAAGACCTGGTTGGTTGCCGCCAGCACGAGCGCGAGAAGAATCAGCGCGCGGTATTTACGGAGGTATGAAAAGAGGAGATCCACAACCGGATACTATTGGGGTGCAGCTACGCCCGCAAATATTCAATCTGGATTTGTGTGGAAAAAGCTGACCGACTCCCGCGGTCGGCCGAGTTAGATTCTTGATGGCATACCCCCCCGCCTCGCGAGGGTTTAAGGTCTTGCTCGTCCCGAAGTCGATCACGACGCTCAAGTCGTACAGCCGATCGCAGTTCACCTCTGATCTCATCGCGGGGGTGATTGTCGGCGTAGTGGCTCTCCCGCTGGCGATCGCATTCGCGATCGCCAGCGGCCTGACTCCGGATCGCGGGCTGTACACGGCGATCATAGCCGGATTCCTGATCTCCGCACTCGGCGGCTCGCGTGTTCAGATCGGCGGACCGACCGGCGCTTTCGTCGTAATCGTCTACGGAATCGTCCAGCGCTATGGGATAGACGGACTTGTCGTGGCGACGATCATGGCCGGCGTGATCCTCGTGATACTTGGTGTCGTCAAACTGGGTGCCGCAATCAAGTTCATTCCGCATCCGGTTGTCGTCGGATTCACCAGCGGAATCGCGGTGATCATTTTCTCGAGCCAGGTAAAGGATTTTCTCGGCCTTCGCATGGGAGACGTACCAGCCGAGTTCATCCCCAAATGGCGGATCTTTGCATCGCACCTGGATTCGATAACTCCTCAGGCGCTCGCCGTTTCGATCGCGGCATTGCTGATAATGGTGCTGTGGCCGCGCGTCAGTCACCGCATTCCGAGCCCATTCGTTGCGCTGATCGCGACCACTCTTGCGGTCAAGCTTTTCAACATCCCCATCGAGACGATAGGAACACGATTTGGCGCAATCAGCGCCACTCTTCCGCATCCGATCGTTCCTCACGTCTCGCTCGCACAACTCACGGCTCTCGTCGGACCGGCGTTCACGATCGCGCTGCTCGCCGCGGTGGAGTCGCTCCTTTCAGCCGTCGTCGCCGATGGAATGATCGGCAGCCGGCACCGGTCCAACATGGAGCTGGTCGCGCAGGGCGTGGCCAACATCGTCTCGCCATTGTTCGGCGGCATGCCGGCTACAGGTGCCATCGCGCGCACGGCAACCAACGTCAAGAACGGTGGCCGCACCCCCGTCGCTGGGATGGTGCACGCGCTGACGCTCCTTCTCATAACGCTGTTCTTCGGCAAGTGGGCCGGTTTGATTCCGCTGGCGACTCTCGCGGCGATTCTCGTGGTGGTTTCCTACCACATGAGCGAGTGGAGAACGTTTCGAAGCGAGCTCACGGCACCCAGGAGCGACGTTGCGGTGCTGCTCACGACATTTGCTCTGACCGTGCTGGTAGATCTCACGGTGGCGATCGGAGTCGGAATGGTGCTCGCCGCGTTTCTGTTCATGAAGCGCATGGCGGAAGTCACCAACGTCAGCATAGTTACGCGAGAGCTGGCCGACGGGCGCGATAGCGATGAAGAGGATGATCCGAATTCCGTGCGCAGGCGCGAGATCCCGCCGGGTGTGGAAGTGTTCGAGATCAGCGGCCCGTTCTTTTTTGGAGCGGCCGAGCAATTCAAGGACACGCTCAATCAGGTGGCACGGAAGCCCAAGGTGCTCGTCATTCGCTTGCGCGATGTTCCAGCCATCGATTCAACGGGCCTTCACGTCCTTCACGAGCTTGCTCGCAGCTGCAAGCGCGATGGCACCCTCCTCCTGCTCTCGGACGTACACGCGCAGCCAATGTTCGCGCTCGTTCGTTCGGACATGCTGGTCGAGCTCGGTGAAGAGAACCTGTTCGGCAATATCGACGACGCCCTCAACCGCGCGCGCCAATACCTGGGACTGCCGCTGGTACCCCGTCCTGAGGGAGCAGTTCCGACTGTAGCCCGCGAGACGCCGCAAGGCGACGTGCCGAAGATCGCCTAGCGGCTCATTTCATTTCGTTACTTCGACTGGACGGCCTATCGTCCAGGGAATTTTCGCGGCGTCTAGCGCCGCGTTGAGCGCGGGAATTCGACGCTGAAGCAGCGCGTTGATCCTTCCGACTTCGCGCTGCAGATCAGACGCGGCAAGCGTGAGGGTCGAGCGCTGGAGCTCGGTTGGCTGGGAAGTCACGTTTCCGATCTCGTCCGCGACGTTGTTGACGCGATCCTGAATGGACGGCTCCTCTGTTCTCTTGTCGTCACTCACTGCCGGCGCATCGGGATCGCCACGAAGCTTCTTCAGAACGTCGTTGAGCTCCTTGTCGATCGCATCGGACTGCCTGGAAACGGAATCCGGTGCCGCACTGCTCTTGAGCGCCGTCTTCACGTCCGCGATCTGATCTTTCAGCAATTCCGCCGTGCGCACTGCTGCTTGCACCGTCGCCTGCAGCTTGCCGTTGCTCACACGCATGTCGTAGAGCGAGCGATAGTCCGCATCACTCATTTGCACCAGCGGATCGGACCGAACCTCGACTGGCACTTCGCTCACGAGCGGCGCTCCTGATCCTCCTTTGACGGTTAGTCGAGCAGTGTAGCGGCCAGGGAGCACGAACGGCCCCTGCGGGTCGCGCTGTCTGAACTCGGTCTGACCGGCTGGTCGCCGGACAGTGTAAGGCGGCGCAGTGCGCAGATCCCACGTCACGCGATGCATTCCGCGCTTCTTGTTCGCCGTCAGCTCGCGCACTTGTTTGCCAGTCGCGTCGTAGATGCCGAGCGTGAGATCACCACCCTTCGGCAGAGAGTCGCGGACGAAGTAAGTGATGATGGCGCCGAAAGCCGGATTCGGCGCGAAGTACTCGCGGTCACCGAGAGCACCAGCGCCCCTCTCACCCCCCGGGATCGAGCTGTTGGGATTGTACTCGGTAGCCTGTTTCACCGGGAACAGATACGTTCCGGCCCGATTCGCCTCTGCCAGCTTTTCCAACGGCGTGATGTCATCGATGATGTAGATCCCGCGTCCGTGCGTCCCGATCACCAGGTCGCGCTCGCGGGGATGGACCACAATGTCGTGGACGGCTACGGTCGGCATGTTGTACTTGAGCTGGGTCCACGAGCCTCCGCCGTTGGCCGAATAGAATGCTCCGAATTCGGTTCCTGCGAAGAGCAGGTTCGGCTCGACAACATCTTCACGGACCACTTGCACCGAGCCGCTGGCGGGAAGGTTGCCCGTGATCGGACTCCAGTGCGCACCGTAGTCAGTGGTCTTCAGGACGTATGGCTTGAAGTCGTTGTTCCGATGGTTGTCCATTGTC
>Ga0193723_1000573_pt1 | contig 14450 bp, 10 predicted proteins | sample H2m2metaG_FD_143042 | JGI IMG/M metagenome (GOLD analysis project Ga0193723, IMG submission 143042) | Soil microbial communities from a riparian zone of the East river system, Colorado, United States - H2m2 | ecosystem: Environmental > Terrestrial > Soil > Riparian zone | place: USA: East River... | reverse complement strand
ACCCAGGCAGCGACAGCGCAATTTATAGGATCGACCTGGCGACCGCCAAGGTTACGAAGTTGTCCCTACCCGTCGGCGCCGAGGTGGTTTCCCCGACGGGAGATGGCGATTTGATCGTCGGGATTCCCGCCGACGACGGTTCTGAGCCCTGGTTTGTCTTCACTGGGGCCGGCCAGTTGATATCCCTGACGCTGCCCTCCGATTTTGACTACGGGTACATCTTCCCCGCCGAGATCGCCCAGCCCGGCACCTGGTTACCTCTTGAGACTGGAGTGGGCCTGTACACGAAGGCATCCGGATTGCACGTCATGGCCCGCAGCCCTTATGGAAAGATCATGTTTCCGATGGGGGACTGCCGCTAGGTCGGCGAGACATTTCTAATGGCGGGAAGGGAGGGATTCGAACCCTCGAGGGAGCTTTACACCCCCTACCCGCTTAGCAGGCGGGTGCTTTCGGCCACTCAGCCACCTCCCCGGGGCATCGGGATCGTCGTTCGATTCTATCCGCCGTGAAGGCTCCGCATACTTAACGCCCGATGGAGGCACCAGGAGGCCCAGGAGCACCCCCGATGTGGGGTCCCAGTCGCAAGATGGCGTTTGGGGCAGCACCTGGTTCCAAGAGCAAGCTCTGGTACACGCTTGTCGATGGCGCCCTCAGCGAGGTCTTCTTTCCTTCCATCGACCGGGTCGCTTTGCACGAGCTTCGCTTCTTCGCGTCGGCGGGCGGAGCGCCTCCTGTCGACGACGCGGGCGACGGTGAGCACCGCATCACGTGGTTCGCCCCGGGCACGCCAGGGTTCACTGTCGACAGCACGCATCATGAGTACCGCCTCACCAAGGATTTTTTCTCGGACCCCGAAGAAAACGCTCTCCTGATCAGCGCGACTTTCACTCCTGAGCTCCCTGACGTGCGGCTCTACATGCAGGCCTCAGCCCACTGGCAGCCAGGCACCGAAGGCAATTTCGGCCAAGTCCTCGACACGCACCCGCCCGCCTTGTTGATGCGCCAGCAGGACGTGTGGATCTGCATAGTCGGGCCTTTCAGTCGCGGCACCATCGGCTACTTCCAGAGCTCCGACCTGCAGGTCGACCTGCACGATGGGGACGGCTACCTCACAAGCTCATACGACCGCGCCGGGCCTGGCAACGTTGCGGTCGGGGCCGAGATCGGCATCAGGGCGGGCGCGTTCCAGATCGCCATCGGCTTCGCGCACTCGCGCGCCGATGCCGAGGAGGTGGCACGACAGGTGCTGCAAAAAGGCGCTGGCAATGTGCGGGCGGCGTTCGAGCGCGCGTGGCGCGGCCTCTCCGATCTGCCGCAGGCCCTAAGCAAAGTGAGTGGTGACGAGGGCAATCTCGCACGCGCATCGCTCGCGGTGCTTCGCTGCCTCGAGGACAAGTCCCATGCCGGCGCTTTTGTCGCGTCCCCCTGCTCTCCATGGGGCGAGAGCAATCACAACGGCAACCACGTCTATCACCTCGTGTGGCCGCGCGACCTGTGCCGGATCGCCACCGCCTTGCTCGATTCGGGCGACAAGCCTGCGGCGCTGCGCGCTTTCCGACATCTTCAATCGCGACAGCGACCGGATGGCGGATGGTTTCAGAACTGGTTCGTCGATGGGACGCCACACTGGACGTCGACCGAGCTCGACCAGGTAGCGCTGCCGATTCTTCTCGCGTGGCGACTCGGGGTGGCCGGATGTCTCGACCACGACCCGTACCCGGTGATGGTGCGCCCGGCGGCTCAGTTCCTCCTCCGCGAGGGCCCGCTCACGCAGCTGGATCGCTGGGAGGACCTCGGCGGATTGTCGCCCTCGACGCTTGCCACTTGCGTTGCTGCACTCGTCGTCGCGGCCGAGTTCGCGCACGAAGCTGGTGAGCATGTAGCGGCCGGCCATCTCCGCGCTGTCGCCGACTACTGGAACGATCGCGTCGAAACGTGGTGCTCAACGCCTGCCGGCCAGTACGTCCGCCTCGCCGCCGATCCGGATCATCGGCCGACCGAGGGCGCCATCGCACCCGAGTTCCTCGAGCTGGTCCGCTACGGCCTGCGCCGGCCGAAGGACGAGCGCATCCTGCGCAGCCTCCAGGGCGTCGACGCGACGCTGAAGGTGAGCCTGCCCGCCGGCCCCGGCTGGCGCCGCTATGCGGGAGATATGTACGGCGAGAAGGACGATGGATCACCTTGGGACGGCAGCGGCAAAGGCAGGGCGTGGCCTGTCCTGACGGGCGAGCGAGCACGCCATTTCTTCTCCATGGGGCTGCCCGCGGCCGAGATAGTGCGATCGCTGGAAGGATTCGCGGGGCCCGGTCTCATGTTGCCCGAGCAGGTCTGGGATGCCGCCGACAATCCGGCCCGCGGACTCTACTCCGGTCGTGCCACCGGGTCGGCAACCCCACTCGGTTGGGCGCACGCCGAGTACCTCGAGCTGCTCGTAACGATTGCGCTCGCAGGTTTCCCGGACATCGTGCTGCCCGCGCGCAGACGCTACACGGAGGGTGCGTCGCAAGAGCCCGCATTCGTCTGGACGCACCGCCACCAGATCACTCGCCTTGCTCCGGGACGACGCTTTAGAGTGCAGCTGCCACGTCCGGGCTCCGTCCATTACACCTTCGACGAATGGAAGACCTTCGGCGAGGTCGAGGCAGTGGACACGACCCTTGGGGTCTGGGTCGCCGAGGTCCCTTCCAACAAGCTGGCGGCGGGCTCGACCTTCTCCTGGACCGCCCACTACATGACGGGCTGGGAAGGAAAGAACTACACCCTCAACGTCGAGTAAATCTGCCCCCACCTGGCCGCGGTAAACCGCGGCCTGTCCTCCCCGCCTGCGGCAGGGAGGTTAGCGCTCTGCGGGTGCGTCCAAATCGTCGAGGCGAAGTTCGTTGGCGCCGTCTTCGTCGAACTGGCTATGGAGCTCGCCGCAATCGGCGCAGCGGTAGTACTCGCCCACGAACCCCTTGTGCCACACGGCATAGCTGACGATTCCCGGTTCCTCGACGAGGATCTCCTGCTCGAGACGGTAGATCACCTGCTCCCAGCCGCCCACCTCGATCTCGTCGTCGAGAATCACCAGACAGTAGGGATGAGGCTCTCCCCAGATCATCGTCACCTCGCCGCGGCGCTCGTCCTCCGGGTTGACGATCGACCATGCTTCAGCGGCCTGGCCGCGCGTGCTGCGCACCAGGCGAAGCTGAGCCCAGAACCGTTCGGCTGATTCGCGTTCGGCCTTGTCGTGCTCGGCCTGCGCCTCCTGGAACGCGCTCCACATGCGCAGCAAGTGATTGCGAAACCGGTGGTATGTCGGCAGCAGCTTGGGTTGCTGCTTGGGCGAGCCGATCAGCTGCTCGAACGCGTGCTCGAACGCCGCCTCCACGCGCTCCTGGCGATCGGCCACGTCAGGCGCCCAGCTCTCGTCCTCCGACAGCCGCATGCTCTCGTTGAGCACCACCTCGAAGTCAAGCCAGTCGTCGCCGAACTCCGGCACGAACACGCTCTCGACGAGGTCGGCAAGCCGGTGCTCTTCCAGCAATGCGGGGGTCACCTTGCCTCGGGCGTCGGGCCAGCCCTTCCAGCCCATCACGTTGTGGATCCAGTAATCGAAGATCGTGACCGCGTACTGCAGGGCGGCGGGCGAAGCCCAGATGTCGGTGGGCCAGGTCCTCTTGCCGGTGCGAACCTTGTTATAGAGAGCGATGACCTGCTCTTCATCTAGGTATTCGGTTTCCATCGCCCCTTCAGTTTAGGAATAACGGCCACGAGACCCTGGGTATAGTGAATTGAGAATGGCACAGGGGCGCGGCTTCACTCCCGATCAGGTCTCCCGCTACGCGCGGCACCTGATCCTGCCCGAAGTCGGCGGGGCGGGCCAGCGCAAGCTGCTGTCCTCAAGCGTCCTCCTGCTTGGCGCCGGCGGCCTCGGTTCTCCCGCGGCGATGTACCTCGCGGCGGCAGGGGTCGGAAAGGTCGGCATCGTGGACTTCGACGTCGTCGACGCATCCAACCTCCAGCGCCAGCTGTTGCACGGCAATGACGACATCGGCCGCCTGAAGGTCGACTCGGCAGCAGACACCCTGCGCAACCTCAACCCTGACGTCGAGGTGGTCCCCATCAACGAGCACCTCAACTCCGAGACGGCGATGCGCATCTTTGCTCCGTACGACGTGATAGTCGACGGCACTGACAACTTTCCAACTCGATACCTGGCCAACGACGCGGCGCACTTCCTGGCCAAGCCTCTCGTGCACGGCAGCATCCTGCGATTTGAGGGACGCCTGGCGCTCTTCGACTCAGCCAAGGGGACCGGCTGCTACCGCTGCCTCTTCCCCGAGCCGCCTCCGCCCGGTGAGGTTCAGAGCTGCGCCGAGGCCGGCGTGTTCGGCGTGCTGCCAGGGATCATCGGCAGCATGATGGCCTTCGAGACGATCAAGTATCTCTTGAACATCGGCCGGCCGATGATCGGCCGCTACTTGCTCTTCGAAGGCGAGGACATGACGTTCCGCGAGCTGAAGCTTCCCCACAACAAAGCATGCCCGCTGTGCGGCGAGCACCCGACGGTCACCGGGCTGATCGACTACGAAGCCTGGTGCGGCACGCCGGCCATGGAGCCTTCGCAAGCCCAGGCCAGCTAACCTCTCCTCGGAGAGATGATCCAGCTCGACAGGAACGACCCGACTCGACTCGACAACGCGCGTGGCATCGTGCGCGACCTCGGCTCGGTCCTTGTTGCGTACTCGGGTGGAGTCGATTCCTCGCTACTGCTGAAGCTCGCCCTCGATGAGCTGGGCGATCGTGCTGTCGCTGTTCTCGCGAGCTCGCCCGCGTACCCCGAGTCTGAGCAGGAGGAGGCGCGCGCCCTGGCCCGGTCCCTGGGCGTCCGGCTCGTGGAGGTGTCGACGAACGAGGTGGAGCTCGAGGCCTACCAGCGCAACAACCCCGATCGCTGCTTCCACTGCAAGGAGGAGCTCTTCGACACGCTCGAGCCGGTTCAGCGCGAGCTCAGCCTCGAGCACCTCGCTTACGGCGCGACCGCCGACGACGCCGAGGACCACCGGCCGGGCCATGGTTCGGCGGTGCGCCGCGGTGTGCGCTTTCCTCTCCTCGAAGCGGGCATGGGCAAATCGGAAATCCGCGCCGCTGCTCGAACGCTCGGCCTCCCCAACTGGAACAAGCCGTCGTTCGCGTGCCTGTCGTCGCGCATCCCACATGGCACCGCAGTGACGGTGGCCGCGCTGCGGCAGATCGAAGCTGCAGAGGCGGCGTTGAAAGCCGCGGGTTTCACCCAGGTCCGCGTGCGCCATCACGGAGACGTGGCCCGGATCGAGGTCGAACCTCACGAGATCCCGCGTGTGGTGGCCGAACGCGATCGCCTGGTGCGCGTGGTGCGCGAGGCGGGTTACAAGTTCGTGTCAGTCGACCTCGAGGGCTACACGACAGGCAGCCTCAACCGAACCTGGAAGCCGGGCGACTAGCGCGTTGGTGCGCGATCTGGCCGAGATCGGCGTCTTCGGCGGTTCGGGCTTCTACAGCTTTCTCGACCAGGTCGAGCTCATCCGCGTCGAGACCCCCTACGGCGTGCCGAGCGACGACATCGCGATCGGCAAGGTCGGCGAACGGAGCGTCGCCTTCATCCCGCGCCATGGCCGCAAGCATTCGCTGCCGCCCGCCGCAATCAACTACCGCGCCAACCTCTGGGCCCTCCATTCGCTCGGGGTGACGCGCGTGGTCGGACCGAATGCCTCAGGAAGCCTCCAACCTCAGATCAAGCCCGGTGACTTCGTCGTCAGCGATCAGTTCGTCGACAGGACCCACGGCCGAGCCGACACTTTCTTCGACAGGGGCCCGCAGGTCGTGCATGTCAGCACAGCGCACCCGTACTGCCCTGTGCTTCGGGAACTGGCTGTGAAAGCAGGCAGCGCGGCCGGCATCACCGTCCACGAGCGGGGCACCATAGTCGTCGTCCAGGGCCCAAGGTTCGCGACGCGCGCCGAGAGCAGGTCTTTCTCGTCGAGCGGCTGGGACGTCGTCAACATGACGCAGTACCCGGAGGTGGCGCTCGCTCGCGAGCTGGAGATGTGCTACGTCAGCGTCTCGCTCATCACCGATTACGACTCCGGGCTGGAAGGCCATCCCGAAGTCAAGCCGGTCACCGCCGAGGACGTAGCGCGAGTTTTCGCCGCCAACAACACGCGGCTGCGCGACCTCATCCTTCGCATGATCCCGCTCATCCCGGCCGAGCGCGACTGCCCCTGCGCGACCGCCCTGAAAGGCGCAGTGATTGGTGGCTGAGAGCGGCGTAGTTCTCAGCCTCGATGAGGGAACCACCGGCGCCACCGCGGTGGCGGTCGGGATGGACGGCCAGTTTCGCGGCAAGGGCTATGCGGAGATAGAGCAGCACTATCCGCAGCCGGGCTGGGTCGAGCACGACGCCGAGGAGATCTGGACCGCGGTGCGGAGCACCGCTCAGGGTGCGCTCGATGCGGCCGGAGCGCGGCCGAGCGACGTACGCGCGATCGGCATCACCAACCAGCGTGAGACGCTCGTCGTTTGGGATAAGAAAACGCTGAAGCCGCTCAGCCACGCAATCGTGTGGCAGGACAGGCGAACGGCGTCCGAATGCACGCGGCTCCGCGAGGCCGGCCATGAGGCTCGAGTCACCGAGGTCACAGGTCTGGTCCTCGACCCTTACTTCACCGCCACCAAGCTCGCGTGGGTCATGAAGCATGTCGACGGCGCGGCCGGCGCTGCGGTCGGCACCGTCGACAGCTGGTTGGTGGCGCGCCTCTCCGGCGGACGCGACCACATGACGGACGCCTCCAATGCGTCGCGCACGCTGCTGTTCGACATTGGCCGCGGAGTGTGGAGCGAGGAGATGGCGGCCCTGTTCGGAGTATCGCTCGTGAATCTTCCCGAGGTTCGTGATTCCAGTGGCGAGATCTCGCGCAGCGATCCTGCGGCTTTCGGCGGGATCGATGCGCCGATCAGTGGTATCGCGGGCGACCAGCAAGCAGCATTGTTCGGCCAGGCCTGCACCACTGCCGGGATGGCCAAGAACACTTACGGCACCGGTTCATTCGTCCTCATGCAGACGGGCGGCGAGCGCGTGGCGTCGAAGTCGGGGATGCTCACCACCATCGCGTGGCGGCGAAGCGGCGCGTTGAGCTACGCGCTCGAGGGCGCCATCTTCATCACCGGGGCTGCGCTCCAATGGTTGCGAGACGGCCTGGGCATCATTCAATCCGTTGCGGAGGCAGGGCCACTCGCGGCCTCGGTGCCGAACAGCGACGGCGTCTTCCTTGTCCCCGCTTTTGTCGGGCTGGGTGCGCCCCACTGGGACGCATACGCACGCGGGACGATCGTCGGGCTCACGCGCGGCAGCGGACGGCCGCAGCTGGTGCGCGCTGCAGTCGAGGCGATGGCCTATCAGACACGCGACGTGATTGAGGCGATGGAGCGCGACACCGGCGAGCCGCTGCGCGAGCTGAGAGTCGACGGCGGCGCCGCCGTCATGGACGTTCTCTGCCAGTTCCAGGCAGACCTCCTGGGCATTCTCGTGCGGCGCCCGCGGCAGACCGAGACCACCGCTCTGGGGGCCGCATTTCTCGCCGGGCTTGGTGCAGGGGTCTGGAAGGATGCCGACCTCGCCGACCTCTGGAAGATCGACCGCGAGTTCGAGCCGAGCATGTCGCGCGACCAGGCCGACAGCCTCCAGGCTGAATGGCGGAGGGCGGTCGAACGGAGTCGCAACTGGGTCACGGGTGCGTCGGAGCGGCCCAGCCGGAGCTAAGGACCCCCATGCGGCCCGATCCGTGCGTTAGGGGGCCCGTCCCGTCGTCGCGCACTTGCAGTGCGCTCCTAGCCGGGCCACCCCTGCCTTCGGCTCGGACCACCTGGTGACCTGATCTCTCGCCCGGGTCGCTCCGCCGCACCCGCGATAATCAGTAGCGTTTTGAGCTCAAACGGGGATCAGCCGGCGAGCGGAAGGCAGCCGATCCTCTACGCGGACCAGCTGTGGCGCCAGCAACGATTCTTCGCCGGCTTCCTTATCGCAGTCGGCTTCGGTATGACCGCCCTGCTGATCTACAAGGGCCAGCTGATGCAGACATCGAACCTGATCTGGGCCGCCTACATCCCCAGCGGCCTCCTCCTTGGTGGAGCGTTCCTGCTTTACAAATATCGGAGCTACATCGAGCCGCTCGACGTAGGGCTCAAGGTATCGGCCCTGCGATCGAGCGTGCTGATCGATTACGGCGACATACGTAGCGTCAGAGTCCAGCCGCTCAAGCTCGCTTTTCTCGATAAGCGAAAGCGGCTGGTGGCGCCGATGATGCGACCTCTGCTCGAGCGCCCCGCGCTGTACGTGAGACTTCGCAACGACGAGTCCTCGATGGCCGCCCTGAAAAAGACGCTCGGCGCACGAGTCGTGTACGAGGACATGATCGTCCTCCCTCTGAAGGACGCCGACGCCGTGTCATGGGAGATCAGCTCGCGGCTGCCGGAACGCCTGGGCCAGAACCAGGGTGGCGGCAGGCGTCGCAAAAGGCGGCGGTGATTGAGCCGCGCACCGACGCGGTAGTTCGCCGGTACTTCGACGACTGGGACCTCATCGCCTTGCTGGCGCTGACGGTTGTCGCCTTCGTGCTGCGCTTTTTCAGCCCGCTCATGCCCGACTTCTTCTTGCATCCGTTTCAAGGGCCGCTGGTCACCAATTGCGTTCAGAGCACCCCGATCAACGCCCAGGGCGACCCAGGCACGCTCTGCGGCCTCGCTTACCCGTTCAACCGTGGCTATAAGGACCAGAACGGCGCGCTATCGCCACAGGACGGCGAAGTCTTCGATGAGGTGTACTTCCCGGTTTTCGGCTATGACGACCTCAAGGGCATCGAGCAGTGCAAGCCCACAACGCATCAGTGCAAGTTCAACTACTTCGACCCTGAACCTCCCCTCGCCAAGATGTTCATCGCAGCAGGCGAATGGAGCTATGGCTGGTACCGCGCCCATTTCGAAGGGGCCAAAGGGGACTACCTCGACCTGGGCTTCAACACGTTCGGCTGGCGGATCGCCGCCTGCATTTTCGGAACCCTCTGTGTGCCGATGATGTACCTGTTCGCCAGGCGCTTGTGGCCCAACAGGCTGTTCGCGATTGCCGCAGCGGTGCTCGTCTGTTTCGACGGCATGTTCTTCGTGCAGTCGCGCATCGGCATGATCGACATCTTTCCGATCTTCTTCATCCTGCTCGCTTATTACTTATATCTCGTTCACATCCAGAGCCGGACAAAGACCGCCTCGGTGACCTCCCTGCTCCTGCTGGGAATCGTTCTCGGCGTCGGCATCGCTTCCAAATGGATAGTACTGGCCGCGTTGGCAAGCATCGTTTTCCTGCTCGTCATGAGGGCCGTGAGGCGAGTGGTCAGCCTCTACGTCGGTTCGCCGGCCAACCCCATGTGGGAATGGGGCAGGGGGGAGGGGCCCGCGATCGCGGGCGGCGTGTACTGGCCGTTCTACCTGGTGCTTGCCGTCGTCGCGCTGGCGGCGATCCCTCTGGTCATCTATATCGCCTCCTGGTATCCGTTCTTCGCGCGCGGCCAGTTTCACACGCTGACCGACCTGGTCGATTACACGAAGGCCTCATTTGAGTACCACGCTCATCTGACGGCCACTCACCCCTATGGCTCGCCATGGTGGTCGTGGCCGTTTCTGTCCCGGCCCGTCCTTTACTACGCGGAATATGCAGGTCTTGGCGTTGACAAGTTCACAGGGCAGCCGCTGGAAGCGTGGATGTCAAACCTGGGGAACCCGTGGATCTGGTGGACGAGCCTGCCCTGCGTCCTTTCGCTGCCGTACTTCATCATCCGGCACAGGAGCTTTCCAGCGACTGTGATCCTGCTGGGATTCATCACGCAGTACCTGCCCTGGTCGGAGATCACCCGCGTGATCTTCATGTATCACATGTTCGGTGGGCTGATTTTCATGATCCTTGCGCTTGCTTTCGTGCTGGCCCAGCTCGCTGAGCGGGTCCCTAACGCGGGCCGGAAGATCCTGGTTGGGCACCTCGCGGTGGCAGTTGCCTTCTTCTTCTACTTCTATCCGGTCTGGACGGCGCTTCCAATCTCCAGCTCCGCCCTCACCTACTCGCAGGGCACGACGCCGATCTGGGGCCCAAAGCTCTGGATCGTCAGCTGCCAGACCGACATGCCACCTGGGAAGCCTGATCTTTGGTGCTGGATCTGATGGGAGCAGAGGGCGTAGTACGCCCGATCGCATTGCCGGCGGAGCGGCCGATGGCGCCGCTGGTCGGAGCCGGGGCCGTGGTCGTTGTGGTTGCCGTCCTGCTGTTCGCTCTGGTCGGCGGCCCGGCGGTCCTGCTTGTCGGGTCAGTCGTGGCCGGCTTCGGAATCACGTACCTGAGCGGGGTCGCCCTCAACCTCGAGGAGCGGCTGGCCTTCGGGACCGTGCTGGGCGCCATGGCAGTTGCCGCTTTGAGCTTTGTCCTTTCGATGGCGATACGCGACGTGACAGTGGCGTCCGTCCTCCTGGGTCTGGCGATCGCGCTGGCGATCGGCATCGCTGCCGCGATCGTCAAGCGCGATCTCGTCGCTTCCGACCTCTCTGACGCGGTAGCGCGATGGGGGGCATCCCCGCGCTCGCCGGGCCACCCCTGGCCGTTGGGGGCGGTCGTGCTCGTGTGCGGGGCGTGGACGTTGCACTTCCTCGGCCAGGCCTATGTGTACAAGCCGGACGGACTCTATGCGGGCTACGTCAACATCTGGGGCGACTGGGCGGCGCACCTCTCGTTCGCGGGCTCATTCGCCTACGCCCACAACTTTCCCCCGGAATTCCCGATCGATCCGGGCAACCACCTCGGCTATCCGTTCATGATCGATTTCCTCGCGGCCAACCTCGTGCCGCTCGGCAGCAAGCTGACGTCCTCCCTGGTGTTGAGCAGCGCGCTGCTCGGGCTCGCATTTCCCGCGGTGCTCTATCTCACGGCGCGGCGATTCGCCGGAGGGCGGGCGGCAGGAGCGATCGCAGTCTTCGTCTTCCTGCTCAGTGGCGGGCTGGGATTCGTCTACCTGATCGGTGACATTCGGGACGGTGGATGGGGCGTACTGCGCCACCTCCCACGCGAGTACACCCTGGACCGCGCACTCAACTACCAGTGGCTCAACCCTGTCCTGGCCTACCTCGTGCCGCAGCGCTCGACGCTTTTTGGATTCAGCCTCGCCCTCATCGTGCTCGTCCTGGTTTGGCTGGCGGTGCGCGAGAGGCTGGGTTGGCGAACCTTCCTCTTCGCGGGAATCGTCGCCGGCGCCATGCCTGTGTTCCACGTCCACGCGTATGGGACTGTCGTGGCGCTATCGGTTTTCTGGGCCGCATTCAACTGGAGGCGCGAGTGGCTCGCCTACCTCATCCCTGCTCTGGTGATCGGCGTACCGGTCATCTTTTGGATGCTGCCTCCTGCCAACAACAGCTCGTGTGGCGACGAATGGACAATTCGCGGCTATTGCATCCAGCCAGGGTGGCTTGCCGATGGCGACTTCTGGCTGTGGTTCTGGATCAAGAACACATCGCTGTTCGTCCCGCTTCTGATAGCGGCCCGTTTCCTGCAGCGTTGGTTCCCGACCGGTTTTGGCAAATGGTTCACGCCGATGTGGCTGTGGTTCCTCGTGCCGAACCTGATCATCCTGCAGCCGTGGGACTGGGACAACACCAAGTTCTTCATCTTCTGGGCGCTGCTGGGCAGCGTCATGGTCGGTGGGGTGCTTGCGGGGATGTTCAAACGTGGGCCGGGGGGCGTCGCGATCGCGTCGGCGCTGTTGGTGGTGCTCGTGCTTGCCGGCGCCCTGGACCTGGCGCGTGCCTCCGACCCTGCGGTGAGCGCCTATCAATTCACGGACACTAAGGGGCTGCAGGTGGCGGATTGGGTGCGGCAGAACACTAGCTCTTACGCAGTGTTCGCGGTGGCCGACGAGCACAACAACCCGATTGCCACGCTCTCCGGTCGGAGGGTCATGGTGGGCTATCCGGGCTGGCTTTGGACCTACGGCCTCGGCGACTTCGAGCAGAAGGGCGCGGACCAAAAGCTGATCCTCCAGGGGGCTCAAAACACGGCAGACCTCGTCGACAAGTACGGGATCGGATACGTGCTCATCGGCCCTCAGGAGCTTGCGGACCCGCGCAACGCCAATGTCGCGTACTGGAACCAGAACGGCGCGCTGGTCTACACGAACGGCGAGTACGCGGTCTACAAAGTCCTGGTCTGATTCGTCAGGGCGCCGGGATGCCGAGGGGCCTCTCGGGCCCGCTCGGCCGGGGTGTTTCGGCGCGGGGCTCCTGGGCGGCTTCCATGAGGCGGGCCAGTCGCTTCATCTCGCGATCGCCTCGGTCGAGGCGATTGACGATCTGCAGCAGGATCTCGTCCTGGTGCATCAGATGGTTCATGAGGGCCTTGAGCTCCTCCTCCGCTTTTACGTTCAGCTCGTAGTCGTGCTGGGCGCGGATCCGGTCGCGATCGGCCTGCCGGTTGAAGGCCATGAGCACGAGTGAGACCCACGCAGCTACCTCGAGAGTGAGGATGAAGTTGAGGAACTGGAAGGGGTAGGGGTCCCAATGGTTGATGAGGCTGAGCGCGTTCAACACCACCCACACGAGCATCAATCCGAGCTGCGCCAGCACGAAGACCCAGCTGCCGACCAGCCGGGTGAAATCGACGGCTATGCGGTCGGCGAGCGTCATCCTCCGCTCGGTCTCGCGGTTGAGGTCGCGGACCGGAGGGTGGTCGTGTTGATGCTTGATCAGATCTCGGGCGATGTCTTCGATTTCTCTGCCGATCGACATGGGTTTTTCCTTTGGGGCTGCTGCGTTCAGTGCCGTGGCTATAGTCCGATTGGGCATAGCTTGGCTCAAAAGGACCCTGCCTGGCTACAGAAAGTAAGCCGGAGGGCTGGTTCAGCGGTAGTCGTGAGAGCGCTGGCTCGGCCTTGGTACGCCCTCGAGGGCCTGGATGTGGGAGGCGAGGACGGACCAAACACCGTCCTGTCTTTGCATCACGCCATCGATGACGAGGATGGGTTGGCGGTTGGCGACCTGGCGGTGGCGGTCGAAGACGTCGGGCTTGATCGTCACGTTGACCTGGCCGAACTCGTCCTCGAGCGTGAAGAAACGGATCTTCTTCGCCGTCGAGGGAGCCTGGCGCGTGATCACGAGGCCTGCGACTCGGACCTTGCGTCCGTTGGGGATGGCGGGGAGCCTGTTGCTCTCGAGCGCCCCGAGCTCGGTCAGGCGGTCGCGACAGAAATGGATCAGGTGATGACCTGTCGAAAGATCTGAGATGCGGTACTCGAGCTGGTTGACGTCGAAGTCGTTGAGCCTCGGCAGCTCGGGTGCGGTGCCGTTCAGCCGCAGCTCGGACTGTGCCTGGATGCCGCGCCTGAGGCCGTGGCCGTGCCACCGCTCCTGCCACCCCCAGAGCAGCTCGCGCCGCGGTTGCCCGAGCGCATCGAAAGCGCCGACCATCACGAGGTTGCGCACGGCGCGGGGGCCGATGGGTCCGCCTCGCAAGCGGTCGTGGAAGTCGTCGAAGGATTTGTAAGGTCCCCGTTCGCGTTCCCCGACGATTGCCTTGCGCCCGTCCTCGCCGAGGTCGCGCACGTAGTTGAGGCCGACGCGCATCGCGTGCTCGGTCTTAACAGGCAGGGTTGCGTCGGTTTTGAAATCGACATAAGTTGCCGCCTGGTGTGTCGGCTGGGGGAGGGAGCCGGCTTGGAGGAGGGAGGGCCCCGCGAGAGTTGTGCCGATTGCTTCGGGCAGGCAGCGGATGTCTGAGCGGTTGACGTCGACCGGCAGCACCTTGACTCCGTGGCGCTTGAGGTCCTCGACTAGCACGCTGGGGTGGTAGAAGCCCATCGGCTGGTTGTTGAGCAGGCCACAGCCGAACTCGACAGGGTGATTGAGCTTGAGCCACGCCGTCTCGTACGCCGTGCGCGCGAAGGCGGCGGCATGGGAGCGGCAGAAACCGTACACAGCGAATCCCTGCACAGCCGCGAACAGCTGGTCCGCCACCTCGCGTGAAACACCGTTGGCGAGGCACCCTTCGATGAATGCGCCCTCGAGTGACGACATCTCGACGTGGTTGAGGTGGCGGGTCATCGCGCGCCGAAACCCATCAGCCCCGCCGGGTGTCATGCCCGCGACGCTCATCGCGATCTCGATGATCTGCTCCTGGTAAAGGATCACCCCCAGCGTGTCCTTGAGGATCCTCTCCAGCAAAGGGTGCGGATACGTGACTGGCTCCCGGCCCTGCTTACGGTTGATGTAAGGGTGGACTGCGTTGCCCTGTATCGGCCCGGGCCTGATGATCGCCACCTCGACCACCAGGTCGTTGAAGGTGTTGGGCCGCGTGCGGGGAAGGGTCTGCATCTGGGCGCGCGATTCAATCTGGAAGACACCGATGG
>Ga0193723_1000572_pt1 | contig 14454 bp, 11 predicted proteins | sample H2m2metaG_FD_143042 | JGI IMG/M metagenome (GOLD analysis project Ga0193723, IMG submission 143042) | Soil microbial communities from a riparian zone of the East river system, Colorado, United States - H2m2 | ecosystem: Environmental > Terrestrial > Soil > Riparian zone | place: USA: East River... | reverse complement strand
CGGCCGTCGTGCGGCAGGCGGCCACGGCGATCCTGTCGCAGGATCCCGGGATGGTCGTCACCGTGGCGGCAGATCCCTATATCGCGTTGGATAAAATGGGCCGCTCGCGGCCCGACGTGATCCTGCTGGACATCGAGATGCCGCGGATGGACGGCCTGACCTTCCTCAGGAAGATCATGACCGAGGACCCGATCCCGGTCGTGGTATGCTCCGGGCTCGCGGCGAAGGGCACCGCCACCGCGATTCGCGCGCTCGAGGAAGGCGCCGTCGAAGTCATCGCCAAACCGCAGCTCAACGTCCGCGACTTCCTGCATGACTCCGCCAGCACGCTTATCGATGTCGTCCGCGAGGCCGCCGAGGTTCGCGTGCGGCGCCGCGTTCCGAGTACGGCTCCGGTACCGTTGGAGTCGCGGCGCCACACGGCCGACGTCGTGCTGCCCCCTCCGGCGCGGCGCCGCAGCGATCGCCGGCACGCCGCAGCCGACATCGTGGTGGCGATTGGCGCGTCCACCGGCGGCACCGAGGCGCTGCGCACGATCCTGACGTCGATGCCCAAAGACGCCCCGGGCATCGTGATCGTGCAGCATATGCCGGAACGGTTCACGGCGGCCTTCGCGCAACGCCTGGACCAGATCTGTCCGATCACGGTGAAGGAAGCGGCCCCCGGCGACCGCGTGGTGCGGGGCCAGGCGCTCATCGCGCCGGGCAACCGCCACATCCTGCTGCACCGGCATGGCACCGAGTACGAGGTCGAGCTCGTCGACGGCCCGCGCGTGTCGCGACACCGCCCCAGCGTCGACGTGCTGTTTCGCTCAGTGGCTCAGGCGGCGGGGCCGCACGCCGTCGGCGTGCTCCTGACCGGGATGGGAGACGACGGGGCCGCGGGCCTGCTCGAAATGAAGCGCGGGGGCGCGGCTACGCTCGCCCAGGACGAAGCGACGTCGGTCGTCTTCGGCATGCCGAAGGAAGCGATCGAGCGCGGCGCGGTGGACCGCGTGCTCCCGCTCCCGGGCATGGCCGCCGGCATCCTCACCTTGGCGCGTTCTTCAGCTCGCTGACCTCGCGCGCGGCGGCATCGCCGGCCGCGGTCCCTCCATAGCGATCCGCGAATCGCGCCAGCTCGACCCGCAGCCGGTCGCGCCGTCCCGTCCGTCGGTACAGATCGATCAACCCGTTCGCCGCGCGCATCTCCTGCCGCGGATCGGGTTGCATCCGCCGCACCTCCTGATACAGCCGCTCCGCCTCGTCGTGGCCCTGGAGCCGCGTCTCGAGCAGCTGGGCCAGCTGCAACCGCGCCTCGTGGTCACCCGGTTCGATGCGAATGTGGTCCCGGAAGTAGTCTGCCGCTTCCGCGTACTGGCCGCGCGCGATCATCACGTCCTGGCGCGGGTAGGTCGGTGGTGGCGGGATGTTGCCGGCCGCGAGTATCGCTTTCACGAGGCCGGTCGAGGTCACGCCGACGGTGCGGTGAATCGCGAAGATGCCGGCGATGGTGACGGGGACATTCATTATGACGAGCAGGAGAAACACACTGCTGGAGATCCACTGCTGGCGCAGGAAGAAGTACCACAAAAAAGACAACATCACGAAGCACGCCGGCCCGAAGAACACGGCCACCTTGAGCAGGTGGGCGTGTTCCGCGGAGTCGACGTCCTTCAGGCGCTTGTCTACGGGATCGCCTGCCCCCAGAGGTCGCGGTACACGATCGGCCCCTCGTTCAGCGCCTTGATACCCGCCTCGATCTGGCTGCGGTCGCCGACGATCACGATGTCGAACGTGTCCGGATCGATGTAGCGACGCGCCACGCGCTGCACGTCCGCGGCCGTCACGGCGTTGATCCGCTCAGCATACCTGCTGTAGTAGTCGAGCGGCAGGCCGTACACGAGCAGATCGCGGAACCGGAACGCCGCCCCCGCGGTCGTCTCGAAATCTCCCGGCAGACCCAGGTTGATGTACTGCTTGGCTTTCGCGAGCTCGGTCTCGGGGACCGCTTCGTCGCGGATGCGACGCAGCTCCTTCAGGAACTCGATCAACGAGCTGTCGGTCTTGGCGGTGACGACCGACGCCTGCGCGACAAAGGGTCCGCCACCGCGCCGCATCGCGAACGCGGACCCGGCACCGTACGTGTAGCCGTGCGTCTCGCGCAGATTCTGGTTCAGGCGCGACGTGAAGGCGCCGCCCAGGATCGTGTTCAGCACCTGGAGGGCGAAATAGTCGGGCGTGTCGCGCGGCGGGCCGAGGTGCCCGATACGGATCACCGACTGCGCCGCGCCCGGCTTGTCGATCAGATAGATGGTGCGCGGGGCCGGCTGCGGAGCCGTCCCCAGCGACGTGGACGGTGCGTCGCCGCGGGTCCAGCCGCCAAAGCGGGCAGCGACGAGCGCGCGCGCTTCCTCGAGCGTCACGTCACCCACCACGAGCAGCCGCGCGGCGTTGGGACGGTAGTAAGAGCCGTAGAACGCGGCGACGCGGTCGCGCGACAGTCCGGTGACCGAGCTGTCGTTGCCGGCCAGTGGGCGGCCGTAGGGGTGCGCCGCGCCGTACACGATCGCCGGGAAGGCGACGTTCGCGACTTGCGTCGGCTCGTCGCGCTGCTGGATCAACTGCGTGCGGCGCAGCTCGCGCTGCCGCGTGATCTCGGAATCGGAGAAGGTGGGACGCAGCACGACGTCGGAGAGGAGATCGAGCCCCGCCGCGAAGCGGCGCTTCGGGACATGCAGTGCGACCGTCGCGACGTCGAACCCCGCGTTGCTCGAGAGTTGCGCGCCGAGGAAGGCCGTCTCCTCGGCGATGTCGAGGGCGGAGCGACGACCGGCGCCCTGCTGCAGCATCGTAGCCGTGAAGGTGGCGAGGCCGGGCAGATTCGCGGGGTCTCGCACGGCCCCGGCGTCGAGGACAAGCGAAACGTCCACGACCGGGACCTTGTGAATCTCGACGACGGACAGCACGAGCCCGTTGGGCAACGTGGCCGTCCGTACGGCCGGCAGCTTCAGGGCCGGTGGAGGCGGCAGGACGGGGGATTTGGTCCGATCGACGGGACCGCCCTGCAACAGCAGCACCGTCAGGAGGGCGTGCGTCATGGCTGGACTCCGGGTTGCACGGCCTGCTCCGGTTTGCCCTGCGGCACCACGCTCAGCACGACGCGATGCGCGTCGACGAGATAGCTGCGCGCGATCCGCTGCACGTCGGCGGGCGTGACCTTGAGGTAGCGATCCAGGTCGCGCTGGAAGTAGTCCGGTGTCCCGACGAAGTACTGATAGAACCCCAGCTGATCGGCCTTCCCCCCAAAGCTCCCGACGCGCTCCATGCGCGAGAGGAACTGCGCCTCGAAGGTGTTCTGCGCCCGCTGTACCTCACGGAGCGTGGGTCCCGCGTCGGCGACTTTCTTGACTTCTTCGTCGACGACGCGCTGCAGCTCCCCGAGCGTGTGGCCCGGCCGCGCCGTCACCCACAGCACAAACTTGCCGTCGAGGCGGCTCCCGTCCTGGTACGCGACGGCGTCGCTGGCGATCTGCAGGTCGTACACGAGCCGGCGGTAGAGGCGCGACGAGCGCCCGCCCGCGAGCACATTGGCCAGCACGTCGAGAGTCGCGTCGTCCGGCGCGAAGGCTTTCTGCGTATGCCATGCATTGTAGACGCGCGGCGTCTGCACGCGATCCTCGAGCGTGCCGTAGACGTCGGCCGTCAGCTGGACCGGCGGCGGTGTGGGTCGCGTGACCACGGGCCCCCGCGGGATGTCGCCGAAGTACTTCTCGGCGAGCTGGCGCGCGTCACCCACCGTCACGTCACCCGCGATCGTCAGGGTCGCGTTGTTGGGCGTGTAGTAGGTCCGGAAGAAGTTGCGGACATCCTCGAGCGTCGCCGCCGACAGGTCGGTCATCGAGCCGATCACGGGCCAGCTATAGGGATGGGTCGCCGGGTAGAGCCGTTTGAGGATGTTTTCGTCGGCGAGCCCATAGGGCCGGTTCTCGTAGCTTTGACGCCGCTCGTTTTGCACGACGCCCCGCTGCAGATCGACCTTCTCCGCGGTGATCTCGGGGACCAGGTAGCCCATGCGGTCCGAGTCGAGCCACAGCATCAAGGGCAGCGCGTTGGCGGGCGCGTCCTCGAAATAGTTGGTGCGGTCTTCGGTCGTGGAGCCGTTGTTATCGCCACCCGCGGCTTCGAGCAGCTTATCGAACTCTCCCGTCGGGACATGTTGCGAGCCCATGAACATGATGTGCTCGAACAGGTGCGCGAAGCCGGTCCGACCGGCGCGCTCGTCTCCAGACCCGACGTGGTACCAGATGTTGACCGATACCACGGGCACCGAATGGTCCTCGTGGACGATGACCTGCAGCCCGTTGGGGAGCGTGAACGTTTCGTAGGGGACGTGCAGGCCCTGAGCCGTGAGGGGCCCGGCGGCGGACAGGCCCAGCCCGAGCGTTGCCAGGCGGAACAGCGTTCGTGTAGTCATATAGAGGAAGATTTGCCCTTGAAACGCCGGTGCCGCAAGTTGCGTACGGGTCGCTACTGTCAGGAGGCTGTAATGCTTGGGTTCGTCGTCGCCGCCGCCGCGCTCGTCGGTGGGTTCATCCTCAGTCGCAACTTCGTTCGCCGTCGCCTCCGCTACGTCGACGCCATCCAGAAACCATCGATCCCGCTGATCGCGGGTGTCGTCGCCGCCGCCGTCGTCGCGCCCGTTGCCGCGCTCCCCATCATCACGGTGGGCACCGCGTTGGCCTTCGGCGTCGGCGTGGCAGGCGGAGTAGCGAGCGGACGGTCCGCCCCGCCTCCCGACGCCTAGCTAGCCGACTCGCAGCTCTTTTTCCGGGCGGCCCGCGACGATGCGGAGGCCGCGCACCGCTTCGCGGGCGAACGTCTTCCCCGCCCCCTTTTCGACTTCTTCCAACGCGCTCCAGCGCGTGAACGCCGGCCGCACCGGCGTCGCCATCTGCAACGTCTCGAACGCGTCGGCGACCGCCAGCACTTTGACCGTCAGCGGAATCGGCAGCGCTTCGATGTCCCAGTCGTCGCCCACGATCTCGTAGTAGTGCGCGTACTCGGCGATGATCTCGGCGGCGCCGCGCAGGCCGCGCGCGACGGCCAGCGTCTCATCGGTCACCGATCGTGACAGCAGCTTGAGGAGTCGCTGGTCCGCCGTGCCCACTTCGTGCAGCAGCGCGCCGATCCGCAGATTCTCGATCTCCGTCTCCGACAACCTCATCTCGTGGGCAATCGAGACGGCCAGCTCGGCGACGCGGTTCGAGTGGCCCTGCTGGTGCCGCTCGGTCGTCTCGATGTGGAAGGTCAGGACCTCGAGCGTCGCCACGTACGCGTTCTTCAGATCGGCGAGGCGCGACGCGCGCTGTTCCGCCAAGCCACCGACCACGTATCCCGTGAGGATGAGGAACCCCGCCCAGGGGATCAGCGTGACGAGGGCCTGTTCGGTCAGCCCCGCCGCCATGCCAAGTCCCTCGATCATCTGGAAGAAGAACACCAGCGCCACGACGAACACGCCCGCGAAAACCGCAAAGCGGCGCCCGCCGAAGAATCCCGCCAGGATGATGGGGAGATAATAGAAGCTGAGGAACGCGAATTTCTCGTCGATCAGGTAATTGATGCCAAGCAGCGACGCGACGAGCAGGATGACGAAGATGCGCTCGAAGTACCTGAAGAAGAACTGCTTCGCGCGCTCTAACGAACGCGTCTGAACCAAGTTGACCTCGGGGCGAGGGATGTCGGCAGGCGCGCGGCATCAAAGTGGGGAATGAAGCGGCAGACTGCAAGCGTGAGCGACGTCACACCGGCGGCCGACGACCGCTAAGCAGCGCTGCGCGCGCGAGATACACCTGCACAGCCCGTCGGCACGGAATTCGCTAAAGGGGGGGATGGGGACCGGCCGCCGCGCCTTAGGGGCCGGCCCCGTGATGGCAGGAGCATCCTACATTCCCACGATGCTCCTACTCCTCTCGCTGCTCCAAGACGAAGACGCGGTGGCTGCCCCGTTCGGGACCTTCATGCAAGCGATCCCGCATTGGGGCTTCATCGTCATTCACACCACGCTCAGCATCGTGGCGTTCTGGCTGTCGCGGAAGACCAAAATGAACGGCTTCCTCTTCTTTATCCTCGGCGAGCTGTCGTACATCACGTACCACGCCCACCTGACGCACTTCCTGTTCGCCCATACCATCGCCGAGGTGCTCGACATCGTCGCGTTGGTGACGATCGCTACGGGGTTGATGGCTCGTAGCCCGGACAAGTGAGCACGGGGAGCGCGGGGTAACGGCGAAACCGGGGGTCGTCGTCGGCCCGCCGACAGCGGTAGAACACCGAACCGCGCCGGTTCGACACGGTCCGCATCCACATACAGGTGGCGCAGAGCCCTACGGGGCCCGCAGGAACGGGATCGGTCATTAGGTCAATGCAGAAGCTAGCAGTATCTTGGAGTCCGTGAGCCAAGTGGACGATCTCGGGCTCCCGCCCGGCCTCCGGGACGAGTACCTGCAGGGAGCGAGGGACCAGCTCGGGGGAATCGCGGAGCTGGCCGAGCGGCTCATCGCCTCCGGCGACGACGTGGCGGCGATCGAAGAGTTGCGCCACGATGCGCACAAGCTTCGCGGCTCGGCTGGGTCGTTTGGGTTCGCCCAGGCGAGCGTGGTCGCTGCCGAGCTGGAGGATGCGGCCAAGGAGTGGCTGGCGCAGCCGGCCGATGGCGCCGCGACTCGCGGCGAGGCAGCCCGCGGATTCGTCCGCCGCCTCGCCGCCGCGCTGTTCACGAAGCAGGCTGTCGCAGCAGCTCCGCCCACGCCCGACGCACCTCCAACCACGCACACCACGCACGACCCATCCCCAGGCGACGTCCCCGAAGTGATCGTCGTCGAAGACGACGCCGCGCTCGCCGACCTGCTCACGTTCGGGCTCGAGGCGCGGGGGTATCGCTTCGTGCACTACCGCAACGGCCGTGACGCGCTCGACCATTTGCGCTCACTGGACACGCGCGGGACCGTGCCGCTGCTGTTGCTCGATGTCGACCTGCCGGCACTCGACGGCTACTCGATCTTCGAAGCCTTGCAGAAGGAATGCGCCGGCAAGTTCCGTGTCGTCTTCACGACGGTGCACGGGAGCGAGGCCGAGCAGCTGCGGGGCCTCGAGGCGGGCGCCATCGACTACATGGTGAAACCGATGAGCCTGCGCGTGGCCCTCGAGAAGATCCGCCGCTGGGTGGGGAGGTGACGAGCCGCCAGTTTCTGCTCGTCGTCGCGCTGGTTCAAGGCGTGCTCCTGGCCGCCCTCGTCGTGCTCATCATTCTGAATCGTTGGTTCCGGCTGCGGCGTAGCGCGCACCTCCAACCACGGCGCGCGGCCGTCGACGACGCGATGCGGCGTTGGGCCGCGGGGGCAACCCCCCTCGCCGGCGTCCTCATCGGCCTGGCGCGGCTGCCGGTATCCCTCGCGATCGACGCGCTGGTCGGGTGGTCGGCGCGCGTGCCGGGAGAGCGCTGGCGCGAGCTCGCCGCGGAACTCGAGCACCAATGGTGGGCGCGAGTCGTCCGCGCGAACGGCAACTCGGCCCGCTGGTGGAAGCGCCTCGAGTGCGCGCGCTTTCTGAGCGTGGGCGCGATGCCGAGCGATATCGCGCGGCTTACGCGCCTGATCAATGACCCGCACGCCGCCGTGCACATCGCGGCAGTCTCGTCCCTCGAGCGGATGGAGAGCACTCCCCTCACGCTCACCGCGCTCGAGCGTCTCCCGAGCCTCGCACCCACCGTGCAGGCGTACTACGCGGGCATGCTGCGGCGCTCCCGGCCCGTGGTGATCCAGCACTTGCAGAAGCGGCTGCGGCGCACCGACGACCCCGCCTTGCCCCGCCTCGCGGAATTCGCCGTGCGCCTGGCGGAGCCGGCGCTGCGCGAGCGCATGACCGCCTTGGCCGACCACACGAACCTCGAAGTCCGGACCCAAGTGGCCCGCGCCCTGGGCAGCTTCCCACATCGCGAATCGGTGGCGGCCCTCACCCGTCTGGGCGCCGACTCCGCTTGGGAAGTACGGGCCCAGGCGGTGCGCTCATTGGGGATGATCGCGGACGCGACGACGCTGTCGCTCGTGCGCGGGTTGGTGCGGGATCCCATCTGGTGGGTGCGGCTCAGGGCCGCGCTGGCCCTCATGCGCTTCGGCGGGGCCGGTCGCAACGCCCTGCTGGAGATCGAGGTCGGCGGCAATGCCGAGGCCCGCGACGTCGCCAAGATGATCCTGGGCCTGCCCGCTCAGGCGTTGGCGGAGTTCGCCGCGTGAGCGTCTTCGGGGGAGTGATTCACGGCACCGACCTCGCGATCCTCATCTATTTCCTGGGCCTGAACTCGTTCTACGCCCTGCTCCTCGTGCTGTCGATCCCCGAGATCTGGGAGCAAACGCGCCTCGCCGAGGACGACGATTTCCAGCGCCTCATGCAGAGCGACGCTCTGCCGCCGATTACGATGCTCGTCCCAGCCTACAATGAGAGCGCGACGATCGAGGCCAGCGTCACCGCAATGCTGACGCTCGAGTATCGCAGCTACGAGGTCGTCGTCGTGAACGACGGCTCCAAGGACGATACGATCGACCGGCTGCGCCACGCCTTCGATTTGTACGAAGTGCCGCGCATCTATCCTGAGACGATCCCGACGAAGCCGCTGCGGGCCGTGTACCGCTCGCGCACGCGCTCACGTCTGCTCGTGCTCGACAAGGAGAACGGCGGCAAGGCCGACTCACTGAACGCCGCGATCAACGCCAGCCGCTTTCCACTCGTCATCGCGGTGGACGCCGACACGTTGATCGAGCCCGACGCGCTGCTGCGTCTCACGCGACCCTTCCTTTTGGGGCGCGAGATCGCCGCGGTGGGCGGCACCGTCCGGGTCGCTAACAACTGCACCGTGAAGGATGGCCGCGTGACCGACGCGCGCGTCCCCCACAGCCTCCTCGCAGGCATCCAGGTCGTCGAGTACCTGCGCGCGTTTTTGTTCGGCCGCCTCGGCTGGAACCGGCTCGGCGGCAACTTGATCATTTCCGGCGCCTTCGGGTTGTTTCGAAAGGACTACGTGTCGGCGATCGGCGGATATCGCACGACCAGCATCGTCGAAGACCTGGACCTCGTCATACGGCTGCATCAGCACCTGCGCCGGCTGAAGATCCGCTACGAGATGCCGTTCATCCCCGATCCCGTCGCGTGGACCGAAGTGCCCGAGTCGGCCAAGGTCCTCTCGCGCCAACGCGAGCGCTGGCACCGCGGCCTGATCGCCGCGACCTGGCAGTACAAAGGAATGATGTTCAATCCCCGCTACGGGCGCGTCGGATTCCTGGCGATGCCGTTCTACGCGTTCGGAGAGATGCTCGCGCCCCTCATCGAGCTGTTCGGCTGGATCGTCACGGTGGGCGGTTTGGCGACGGGGATGGTCGACACATCCTTTGCACTGCTCTTCGTGCTCGTCGCGTGGGGCTACGGCATGCTCCTCTCGATTTGGGCTGTCGTGCTCGAAGAGGTGAGTTTCCGCCGCTACCGTCGGTTCGGCGATCTCCTGTTGCTGCTGCTGTACGCCTCGCTCGAGAACTTCGGGTACCGCCAGCGCACTGTGTGGTGGCGCCTCAAGGCATTCGTGAGCGTCTGGAAGCACCAGCACGTGTGGGGCGAGATGACCCGGAAAGGATTCGCGACGCCGCCGTCGTGATCGTCCCCCTCCTGCTGCTGCTCCAGACACCCGCGTGTGACCGCCCCGCGGCACTCCGCGCGATCGATCTCGGATGGCAGGCCTACCGTCGAAACGAGATCGCACAAGCCGAGAGCCACTTCACCGCCGCCGACTCTGTGTGTCGCAACATTTCTGAAGCACAGACCGGCCTCGGCTTCGTCCGCCTGCGCCAGGGAGATGCGGCCGGAGCGGAGCGACGCTTCCTCGCGGCGCTACGCGGCGACTCCAGCGTCGCGGACGCGTGGTACGGCTTGGGTCTCGCGCGCGACCGTACGGGACGACGAGCGCCGGCCGTCGCCGCGTGGCGGCGAGCTCTCGCCGCGGTGCCAGGGTACGGCGACGCTCTCGACGCCCTGCTCGCGGCCGGCGTCGACAGCGGCATCCCACTGCCTCCAGCCCTACCGCCCGCCGTTCCCGTCCCCGCGCGCGCCACGGGCGAGCAGTTCGAGATCCGCGTCGGTGACGCCTGGCGGCCGTTCTACGTGAAGGGCGTGAACCTCGGCGCCGCCTTGCCGGGAAAATTCCCTGCGGAGTTTCCACCCGACGACTCGACCTACGCCCGCTGGCTGCAGCTGATCGCCGTCGCCAACGCGAACGTCGTGCGCGTCTACACGATTCTGCCGCCCGCCTTCTACCGCGCCTTCAAGGCATGGAACGACAGCCATCCGGAGCGGTCCCTCTGGCTCGTGCACGGCGTCTGGGCCGAGCTGCCGCGCCGGAGCGACTATGACGATCCGGTTTGGAAGACGCAGTTCCGGGCCGAGATGCGGCGCGTCGTGGACGTTGTGCACGGCCGAGCCGCGATTGGCCTGCACGCCGGGCACGCGTGGGGCCGCTACGACGCCGATGTGTCGGACCACGTTCTCGCCTACATCATCGGGCGGGAATGGGAGCCCTTCTCGATCAAGGCGTTCAATGCCCTGCGCCGCACGCGCACCGCCTACGCGGGGCGCTTCCTCGCCGTGGATCGCGGGACGCCATCCGATGTATGGATGGCCGAGCAGTGCGACTACATGCTCGCGTACGATTGGGACACCTGGCGCTCCGCGCGGCCGATCGCCTATACCACTTGGCCGACGCTCGACCCGCTGCACCATCCCACGGAGGCGACGCAGGCCGAGGAACAGGCGCTGCGAAAGCGGCTCGGCCTCCAGCCCAACGTTCGGCTCAAGGAGTACGACAACGACAGCGAGGCCCTCGATGCCATGTTGGTGCGCACCACGAGCGCGAATGTGGCAGGCTACTTCGCTTCTTACCACGCGTACCCCTACTATCCGGATTTCATCGGCCTCGACTCGGCGTACGGCGCCGCGCCGTCGCACTACCTCGGGTATCTGCGCGACCTCCAACGTCATCACGCCGGCCGGGCCCTGCTGATCGCGGAATATGGTGTCCCCTCGTCGCGCGCCATCGCGCACCTCGACGCCGATGGCATGCACCACGGCGGCCACGACGAGCGTGCCATGGCGGCGCGCGACGTGCAGCTGACGCGGGAGATCCGTGACGCGGGCCTCGCGGGTGGGATTCTGTTCGCATGGCTCGACGAGTGGTTCAAACACAACTGGGTGACGATCGACGTCGAGATGCCTGCCGACCGCACTCGGCTGTGGCACAACGTGATGGACGCGGAGCAGAACTATGGTCTCGTCGGTCTGTACGCCGGCGACTCAACGCGCCCGGAGCCGGGCGGCGATCCCGGGCGGTGGCGCGGGCTTCCGATGATCGCCGAAAGCGCGGGCACCAGCCTGCGCGTGGGAGCTGACCCGTCCTACCTCTATATAGGGCTCGTAGGGCCAGTTGGGCGCTGGACCGTGGGCATCGACCGCTTCCGGCTCATCTTGAACGACAGCGCCGATGCACAGCTCTTCGTCGACCACTCTTACAATCCGTACCTCGGCCCGCGTCCCGGCATGCGTCCCACGGACCTGGATGCGTTCTACAACCGGCGCGCCGCCAGTGACGCGCCGGCGACGGGGACATTCGACTCGTTATTCGTTGCGACGAACCGGTTTCGGGTGGCACGAGACGGCCGCACCTTCCCGGCCCGGGGTGTGAATCGGGGGCGGCTACGCTACGGACGGGTCGCCGAGTCGTCCCTCGCTGATTGGTTCGTGGATCCGACGGGCCTGGTCGAGGTGCGGCTGCCTTGGGGGCTCCTCAACGTCACGGATCCGTCCTCTCGAACCGTGCTGAAGCGCGTGCGCGATCCGGGGCCGTTCCTGACCGAAGTGAGTCCGGGGTTCGCGTTCGTGGTTACGGACCCGCAGGGCCGGCGGCTCGCGAACGCGCGGCCTTATGCCTGGCCCGTTTGGGAGGTCCCCGTTTGGCACGAGCGCCTGAAACCGGCATACTACGCCATGCAGGCGCTTTGGGGATCGTGGTGATTCATTTCTTGCTGCCATTGCTCGCGGCCGCCGTCCAGCTGCCGGAAGCCGAGGAGGCGTTTCGCCGCGGCGACCAGCACGCGGCGCGCGCCGGGTACGAGGCCGTTCTCGCCAAGGACTCGACGAATGTCCGAGCCCTGTACCGGCTCGCCGTGCTCGACAGTTGGGACGGCAAACTGCAGCGCTCGCTCGACCGGTTCGTGCTGCTGCGACGCCTCGAGCCGGCTGACCAGGACATCATGGTGGCGCACGCCCGCGTGCTCGCTTGGGCCGCGAAGAACGGGGCGTCGGAGCTACTGTACGACTCGGTGCTGGCGCGGACGCCCGGCCGGAGCGACGCGATGGCCGGCCGCGCCCGCGCGGTCGCCTGGGCCGGGGACCTGGAACGTGCCGAGCGCCTGTGGCGCGAGGCCCTGGACGCGCATCCCGACGACGCCGAGATCATGATCGGGCTCGCGCAGACGCTCTTCTGGATGGGGAAGGCCGAGCTGGCGGAGAGCTACGCGGCGCGCGCGCGCCAACTCGCGCCCAATGACCGGGCGGCGCGGGACCTGCTCAGCGTCGTGCGCGCCGCGCTCCGCCCCGAGGTCTCCACCGCCAGCAACTACGCCCACGACTCGGACGACAACGCATTCTTCGCGCAGGACGGCTCGTTCACCTCCTCCCTCGGCCGCAACCTGCGCGGGACGTTGCAGGCCGGCTGGCGCCGCGCCACGGATCCCGCGCGTTCGGGTTCGAGCTACGGAGCGGGCGGCTTCGTCATCGCACCACTCGGACGTGGCACAGTGCTGCGGGCGGGGCTCGGCGCTCGCCGCCTCGAGCCGGAGGGTGGGGTCGCGCGCACGCCCCTCACGGCGCAGCTGGGCCTCGGCTTCCGGCCCGCGCGGTTTGCCTCGCTGAGCGTCGCGTACAGCCGCATGCCATTCGACGAGACCGCGCTCCTGATCGAGCGCGGCTATAACGTGAGCGGCGTGGACGTGAGCTTCGACGTGACGCCGCGCCCCGGCGTCTCGGTCTCAGGTGGAGGAGGAGCCGCGTGGTTCTCGGACGCCGTCTCAAACCGGCGGCTCGGCGGCGTGCTCGCCGTGATGTTCGCGGTGCGCAAAGGCGTCGAAGCAGGTGTACTCGGCCGCACGATGGGATTTCGCATCCCCAATCCGGGGGCCGGCTACTTCGCCCCCGATCGCTTCAGCGTGCTCGAGGCGCGGGGCGCCTACAGCTGGCGGAAGGAGCGTTGGGGTGTGCGCGCCGACGGCGGTCTAGGGATCCAGCAGGTGGGGACCGGCGCTCCGACGCAATCCGTGTGGCACGCGGGGCTCGCGATCACGCGCGGTTGGAGCGCGAACAGCGAGGTGGCGCTCATAGGGTCGCTCACGAACAGCGCCGCGAGCCGCTCGGGCACGGCGACGGCCGCCGGATTCAAGTACGCGACGGTCGCCCTGAGGTTACGGCAGGGGCTCTAGGGGCGCGCCATTTGTGCGCTCACCCGCTCCGCATCTCGCATCACGCGCAGCGCATTCAGCCCCACGACCTTCCGTACATTCGCTTCGCTCCACCCACGCCGCAGCAGCTCGGCCACGAGATCGGGGAACTTCGAGACGTCCTCGAGGCCGACCGGCACTTCGCTGATGCCGTCGAAATCCGACCCCAGCCCGACGTGGTCCACCCCCGCGATGTCGCGGATGTGCTCGATGTGGTCCGCCGCCTGTTTGAGCGAGGCCTTGGGTCCGCGCGCCGTCCAGGCCTTGAGCGAGTCGGCGCGCGCGACCGAGTCCGCGCCCGCCGCCCGCAACGCCCGCATCCAGGCCGTCACGCTGTCGCCGTAGAGGCGTACCGCCTCCGACACGAAGCCCGGGTTGAAGTTCACCATCACGACCCCGCCCTTCTGGCCGACGATCCGCAGGATCGAATCGGGGACGTTGCGCACGTGGTTCGCGAGCGCGCGCGCCGAAGAGTGGGAGAAAAAGACAGGCGCGCGCGAGACGCGCAGCGCATCCATCATCGTCGCGTCAGACACGTGCGACAAATCCACGAGCATGCCGAGCCGGTTCATCTCGAGGACGACCTGCTCGCCGAAGGCCGTGAGGCCGTCGTGCTTGGCGCTGTCGGTCGCGGCGTCAGCCCAGTCGATGGTCTCCCAATGCGTCAGCGTCATGTAGCGGACGCCGAGATCGGAGAACGCTCGTAACGCCCCGAGGGAGTTCTCGATGGCGTGCCCTCCCTCGATCCCGATCAAACACGAGATCTTCCCCGCCTTGAAGTTCCGTTCGATGTCGGCCGCGGTCCGCGCGTCGGCGAAGGTCCCGGGGTATCGGGCACAGAGCCGGTGAGACAGGTCGATTTGCTCGAGCGCATAGACCCCTGGGT
>Ga0193723_1000571_pt1 | contig 14493 bp, 15 predicted proteins | sample H2m2metaG_FD_143042 | JGI IMG/M metagenome (GOLD analysis project Ga0193723, IMG submission 143042) | Soil microbial communities from a riparian zone of the East river system, Colorado, United States - H2m2 | ecosystem: Environmental > Terrestrial > Soil > Riparian zone | place: USA: East River... | reverse complement strand
TGGTACTTTTGGAGGAACGTGACCGTGATCTGGGACGGGGGGATCTGGGTGCCGACCCCGTCAAACGCCAGGAGGACCGGCGCCGCGAGGCTCCCGGTCCCGCTGCTCCGGTCGAAGCGCACCGTGTCCGGCAGGCCGGGGAAGGTCATCGTCAGCACGCCGTTCTGCCCCTGTCCCTGGGCGTTGACCGACCACATGACGAAGTGGTTTCCGGTTTTGGCCGCATCGCCGTACATGGAGCCGACTCCGTTGGCCAGCGTAGCGGACGTGCCGGGAAATTGTTGGGAGGTCCAGGAAATATCGAGTCCCTGGCCGGCGTACTCGTTGGTGATCGGGCAGACATTGCAGGTTGGAGTAGCGTTGGGATAGGTCTCGAAATCGATCAGTGTCGCCGCGGCGGCGGATGTTTCCGCTCGCATGGCTCGGGTCGAGTCCGGTACGCTGGGGACCGAGCCTCCCGTCGCTGCCAGAAGGACGAGCAACAGACCGCGCATGAGCCTCCGGGGGGTAAGCCTTGCGTCGATTGCGGACGACCGTGGCTCAGTATACGCCCGGGTACATCGCTCGGTGAGAGGGATAAAATCCCCCGCCTGCACCGGGGTGCAAACGGGGGAATGGTTTGCTTAAAACCTGGTGACTAGCAGCCCTCGGCCGGACCCTTGAACAAGTCTATGTAGGTATACCGCTTCTTGTAGGCGATCGACGGCACCTGCCGGGCGAACCAGGAGAAGTAGACCTCATCCTCCGGATGCCATACCCCGTTGGAATTGGGCTGGGGGTTGCCGGGCAGGGGGAACCAGTAGCCGACCACCGGGTCGCCCGTCTCCAGGTACGCCGTGCAGCCATACTGGGGAGCCGTCGGGGTGAGCCAGGGGTTCACCCGGTTGTTCACGAAGGGATCGTCGTACCACTCCGACACCTCGTGGCTGAGCGCGTGGATGTCCCCCAGGCCGTTGCCCTGCTGGTCGAAGCCGCCGAAGGTCCCGGGGATGATCCATGAGGCGTAGACGTAGGTCTGCACCTGCTGGCCGCCGTTGCCGCTGACGGAAGAGGCGGCGCCGTGATAACCCAGCACGCAGCAGTTGTCGGGGGTGCCGAAATACAGGAACGAATTGTCGGTCAGCACGATGGGCAACGTCTGGGCCGACACGTGCAGCGAGTTGATCGCGTTGTTGAGCTGGTTGCCGAACCACCCGACGTCCATCAGGCCGACGAAACTGCCATTCCGGAGCAGGAATGCGGTTCCCTGGTTGGCCGGCACGGCGATGGTCTGGGTGGGGTACACCGTGGGGGCGTCCAGCCGGACGTGATAGGCGGTCTTGAGCTTGTTGAACTGGGCCCGCTGAATCGCGTCGCCGTACTGGGTCACATCGTTGGCCGAGAGCGGGTAGCTGTAGTCGGTGAAGATCGGCGACGCGAGGGTGGCCGCCACATCCCCGCCGCCATCCATGACGACCCCGTTGGCAAAGACGAACTTGAAGGGGATGATCGCAGTGGGGACGCTGGTCTGGTCGCTACCGGTGAACGGGTTGGTGCCGACCATGGTGTAGGGGTAGGTCACCCCGTTGGTCGGGTCGGTGAAGCTCGAGCTCCAGAACGGGATCGTGTTGGAGGTAGAAGCGCTGGCGTGGCCGACCGTGGTGAACTTGGGCTTGGCGGTGGCCTCGAACTGGGCCGCGCCGTAGTTGCTGAGGGCGGCGGATATCTCCGGCGTCGACGTATTGGTGGTGGAATCGGAGCACGCCGCGGCCACGAGGGCCGCCGCGGCGGCCGCGAGTACTCGTGCCGGGTTGTTCAAGATCCGTCTGACTTGGGTCATCGGCTGGTTCCTCAGGGAATGTCCACGGGCAATGGATCGATTGGTGAGAACTGCAGGTCACAGAATGTGCCTCAGGAAACGACAACCCGCTACCCTGTTGAGACCAGCATTGCGTTTCGCCGGGCTCTGCCTGGTCGCCTTCCCGCTCCACGCGCAGCAGGCCGACGACCACGTCGCCCTGGGTATTGTCGCCACCGAGGCGCGCGATCTGCCCGCCGCCCTCCAGCACTTCGAGGCGGCCCTGAAGCGGGACTCGTCGAATTACGAGGCCAACTGGCGGGCGGCGCTGACGCTGGGTCTGCTGGGAGATCCGGTCCCGATGAAGGTGAAGAGCGCCAGGCGAGACTCGCTGTATGCCCGGGCGGAGCGCTATGCCCAGCGAGCGGTGAAGGCCAACCCCGCCGGCGCCGATGGGCACTTTGCCCTTGCCGCCTCACTGGGGCGCGCCGCATTGATGGTAGGGCCGGAGGAGAAGGTCCGTCGCGCCAGCGTCATTCGAAACGAGGCGCTCCGAGCCCTGGCCATCGATCCCCGCCAGGACGGCGCCTACCACATCATGGGCCGATGGAACGCAGAGGTCATGCGACTCCCCGGGATCGGTCGCTTCGTGGCCAAGCATTTTCTGGGCGGCCGGGTGTTCGACCAGGCCTCGTGGCCCAACGCGATTGCTTATATGAGGAAGGCGGTGGAGCTGGCACCGGGGCGGATCTACCATCACCTGGCCCTGGCGGACATCTACCTCGATACCGGGCAGCGTCGAGAGGCCGAGGCCCAGCTCCACCTGGTGGACTCCCTTCCCGTTCGGGAGGCGATGGACACCAACTACCGGCAGCAGGCAGCCTCCCTGCGGCGGCGCCTGGTGACGCGCGGCTTGTAGGCCCTCCGAGGCCCGGGTTATGCTGCCAAGGGGACGGTCGTCCTCGGAACCGGGGCGCCGGCCGCAGGGCACGCCGCCGAGCCATTTGTTATGAGGAGAAGCAGGAATGCCGGAAGGATGGAGCATGAGGGGTCGCCTGGCCCTGGTACTAAGTGCCGTGGCCGCAGCGGCTTGCAACGCCGGAAGCCTCACCACTCCGGGCGCCGGCAACGAGCTGACCGGCGACGTCGGCGCCACCATCCGGGACGAGGTCGAGGCCACCCTCAGCGCCCTGACCCTGTCCACCTCGCTGACCCCGATCGGCACCAGCCGGACCCCCGCGTCCTCCGCCCCCTGTGTCGTTTCGTCAACTCCGGCCGACAACGATGGCGACGGAATCCCCGACGACGCCACCTACGTCTTCACCGCGCCTCCCTGTCAGTTCGATGGCTGGCGGGGCGGCACCATCGACTTGGTGGGCCAGCTCCGGCTCCAGGACCCGGCACCGACCGACGCCGGCTTCGGCTACGACGCGATGCTCAGCGTGCTCCGCTCCCGCTACACCAACGCAACCAAGGACGCGATCTACGACGTGGAGCGAAACGGCACCCGGACCCTGAGCGGCTCGGTGGCCGGGCTGCTCCTGACCTCCGACCTCCAGCTGATGCGCACCTTCGTCGGCAAGCCCGACGCCAACATCGTCGAGCAGTGGACCGTGAACTACGCCCCCGCCACCCCGCTCCAGATCAACGGGCCGGTGAACAGCGGCACCCTCGACATCTCGGGGACGCTGAACTGGAGCCGGGGCGACGAGCAGCTGTCACTGGTCATCACCACGCCCACCCCCCTGGAGTACGAGGCGAGCTGTACCGACACCGTGCAGCGGATCAGGAACGGCGAGCTCCACGCGGCGGGGGACTTCGGGGACAACATGGTCGGCTTCGTGCGAGTACGCTGGAACGGGTGTGGTCAGGACCCGACTTTCGGCTTCGGGGTGAAGTAGGCTGTCCACTTTCATGTACACTCCGACTGTCCACAAACACAGGCAACCGCACTAGGCTGTATGAACATCAAGGCACGGAGAAAACTGGAGATGGGTGCGCGCGCGCTGGAATTCAGTCGCGAGCACCCGGACGCGAGCCCCGGATACGCCGCGTCGCTGGCTCGGCTGGAGGACCGGCTGAGCCGGGCGGCCCAGCTCGAGTCGCAGCAGCGCGAAGGGATTCTGCTCGCGCGCGCGGCGAACTCGCGGAAGAAGGAGCTGCGCCGGGACCTGAAGCAGGGCCTCCTGGGGCATCTGGCGAGTGTCGCCGCTGCCGCATCGGCCGACGCGCCGGGGCTGCAGCAGAAGTTCACGCTGCCGCAGACCACCCAGTCGTACGGGGCGTTTCGGGCGGCGGCTCGCGGCATCGAGGCCGAGGCCCAAAGCCGGAAGGAGCTGCTGGTGAAGCACGGGCTCTCGGAGACGGCGCTTCAGGCCCTCACCCAGTCGCTGAACGAGTTCGATGCCATGGTCAAGCAGGGCTCCGACAGCCGCATCGCCCATGTGGGTGCCAGCTTCGAGCTCAATGAGGTGGCTGACGAGGTCGTCCAGGTGGTGAAGGTGATGAACGGCCTCAACCACTTTCGCTTTGCCCGAGACGGTGAGCTCCAGGCATCGTGGCAGACGGCGAGCAACGTGGTGGCGACGCCGCACCCGGCGGACGAGAAGGCTGGTCCCCCGGTGAGCCCGCCGGCCGCGGGTGATGTGAGGCCTGCGGCATGAAGGGCGATCGGTACAGTCACTCCGCAGCACACTGACCGCCGTCGGGAGCCAACTCTCGGCGGCGGTCTCCCGTCAGACCGTCTTGGGTGAGCAAGCCCGCGTCTCCCGTGCGATGTCCATCACAGCCGCTCCATTCCATGTAGTCGACATTTCCGCCGCGCACTCGGCCTGACATGACTTAACCCACAACGTTCCCCCAGACCTGCGTCGCTTTGGCCTATGGCCCTTTCTCAGGAAGTCACGGCATTCGTCCAGGCAGCCGTTCGGCTACCCGAGGAACGCCTCAGGAGGGTCGATCGTGCCTGGGAGCGCCTCCAGCCTTACAGCGCCGTGGTCGCGGAACTGGTGCGAGGTAACCCGACGCTCCTCGAGCAGGCCAGGGAGCTCCGAGAGTTCGTGATCACCGAGGCCCGCCGAACAGCAGCAGAGCGGGAGAAAGAGCGGCTCATTCCGGAGGATGTTGCCGAGGCTGTTCTTCCCACAGCTCGTGCCCTGCTCTTGCGAAAGGTGCTGGAAAACTCGAGCGACCAGAGGCGGGCCCAGGCCTTCACCGCGCTGACCGCCCCTTATGCGGACATTCTGCTGCCAGACAGAGGCGGGAGCCCTAGCCCTAGTGCGTAGGGCTTGGGCCTAATTACCCTCGCGAAGCAGGTCCCTTTGCTTAGGAACTTAACGCTTGCCTTTCGGGGGGTTTGGATCGCGGCCGTAACCTAGTCGGGACAAAACGTCCCCAACGTCGCAGCCATTGATCCCAGGCTATTCGGGTTCTTTTTGGCATCTGTTCGTGAGCTTCCTCACCTCCACCTCCTAGCCTCCGGCCTAGGTTCTCGGTCCGCAGTGGCTCCTCCGGGGGCTGCATTTCCTACCATCGTACGGACGGAGATTTTCACCAATGCGACTCAGACCCTTTCTCGCCGCCCTGGCTCTCACGGGCGCGCTCGCGTGTTCCGATAATACGCCAACCGCAAATACCCCAACCACCCCGACTGACCACAACAATGCACCATCGGCGGCGCTGACGGCGACCGGCCCGATCATCCAGAGTGTCACGGGGACCTTGCCGGGTGGTGGCACGTTCGCCGGTACTCTGACCATCACTCAGCTCACCCGATCTGCGACAGGCGCATTGTTGGCGACCGGCACGCTGGTGGGAACAGCCACGCAGGGTACGACGATAACCCAGATCACCCAGGCGTTCACGGGCATACCGCTGGCGATCGATCCCGCGGGTAGCTGCCGGATTCTCCATCTCGATCTCGGGCCGATCTTCCTGGATCTGCTGGGACTGCAGGTGAGCCTCAACGAAGTGATCCTGGACGTAACAGCGGTCTCAGGCCCGGGCAACCTCCTGGGTAATCTGCTCTGCGCAGTCGCCCATCTCTTGGACGGGACCCCCAACCTCACGGCGCTGGATCGGCTGCTGGCGCAGATCAACGCGATACTCGGCGCCCTTTAAGTCTCCTGAACCTCTCACCCAAAGAGCCCCGTGAGTGCGGGGCTCTTTTCGTGACTAAGTGCTCGCGGCTGAGGCGATTGGCGTCACATCGCGTCAGACTCCACTGATCTATTGTCTCTGCCGGAGTCCCCGACGTGCATAACGGGACTCCTGCCTTCTACAAGTCCGGGAGGTCGATGCCCACTGCATGTCGGTCGAAATTCTACGTCCAGGAGCAGTACCATGAGCCTCAATTCGCTGGAAAGTCTCTTTATCGAGGAGTTGAGAGACATTTACAATGGCGAGAAGCAGATCCTCAGGGCCCTCCCCAAAATGGCCAAGGCGGCTGAGTCGGCTGAGCTGAGCCAGGCGTTCACCAAGCATCTAAAAGAGACCCAGGGGCACGTCCAGCGCCTGGAGAAGATCCTCCGCGAGCTGGGCCAGGCCGTTCGGGGCAAGCAGTGCAAGGGAATGATGGGACTGCTCGAAGAGGGTAAGGAAAAGCTCGAGGAGGACGGCGAAGCAGCGGTGCTCGATGCCGCCCTGATCGCCTCGGCGCAAAAGGTGGAGCACTATGAGATCGCCGCCTACGGGTGCCTTCGCACCTACGCCCAACTCTTGGGCTATGACCAGGTGGCGAAGCTGCTGGAGCAGACACTGGCCGAAGAAGAGGCCGCCGACAAGAAGCTGACCCAACTGGGAGAGAGCGGGATAAACCAGGCCGCGGCAGCGGCCGGCAGCGGAATGGAAGAGGAATAGGACCTATGATAAGACCGATATTGCTCAGTGCGTTAGTCGCCGCGGTCTTTGGCTGCGCCGGGAACAGGTCGGAAGCCGCCGGTGCCCGGATCCACGACACCACAGTCACAGCTCGGGACACCGTGAATCCCAACGACACACTCCCCCGGATTCGGGATAGCGTGCCGGATTCTACCCGGCACTAGGGAACACCGAGCCTTCTGGAAAGGAGCCGTATGGATACGCATCGATCTGAGTGGACCGCGTGGCCGGTGGCGTGGAGCGCTGTATGGGTTGGAGCACTCGCGGCCCTCGCCGTGGGATTGATCATTGGCCTGCTGGGGTTCGCGCTCGGTGCCAATGAAGCCGCGCGCTATGTGGACTGGAAGAAGGTCCGACTGGTCAGCGTCGTCTTCAGTGTCGGCGGGGCGTTCTTCGCCTTCGTCGCGGGCGGGTGGGCGGCAGCCCGGATTGCCGGCATTCGCCGGTCCGAGCCGGCCATCCTTCACGGAGCGATCGTCTGGCTGGTCACGCTGCCGCTGCTGCTGGCGCTGGCCGCCGTCGGGATATCGGGTCATTGGGGGGGCTGGTATGGTGGGCTAGCGGGGATGCCCGCTTGGGCTGCCGCGACCCCGGCCGATCCGGAGCTCGCGATAGCCACCCGCAACAACGCTCTGGCAACCGCGGTCGCACTACTGCTTGGCCTCGTCGGCGGAGTCCTTGGCGGCTGGATGGCCTCGGGGGAGCCGATGACGTTCACCCACCATCGCAGGCGCGACCGATTGCCAGAGGAGCGCGTCACCCCCGCACGACCAAAAGACCTGAGAGAAGGGAGGTTGTAAATGGGCCTCATCCTGCTATGGCTGCTCGGCGTACCCTTGGGTATCATCTTGCTGCTGTTCTTCGTCGGTGTGGGACACTGAACGTTGGCAACACGGCGAGCGGCCTGCCGCTCGCCGTCCCCGCCTCTTCCATTCCCAAAGCAAACTGGTGACGCCAATCACTGTCCATCTGGCTAGTTGCAGGCCAATGTGTCGGTCAGGTTGTTGGTTGCCGAGTTTTGCTCGTTGGCTCCCCGCCGGGGTCGGACCATGTCAGATGATCTGCTAGACCTTTTCCTCAGCGCGACTGAAGACTACGGCATCATCCTGCTCGATGCGGATGGACGGGTTCACCGTTGGAGCCGGGGGGCGGAGCGGTTATTCGGGTTCCAGGCCAATGAAGTAATAGGCACGTTGGCCCATGAGATCTTCGTTCCGCCAGACAGGAAGGCCGGGGTACCTGAAATTGAACTCCAGACGGCAACGGAGCAGGGGCGAGCCGAAGACGAGCGGTGGCATCTGCGCAAGGATGGAACCCGCTTCTGGGCCTCCGGAGTGATGATCGCCCTCAGGGACAACGGCGTACTCCGGGGATACGCCAAGGTAGTCCGCGACTTTACCGAACGCCGGAGATTGGAGGAAGCTGTCCGCCGGACCCAGAAGCTCGAAAGTGTCGGCGTGCTCGCGGCTGGTGTGGCCCATGACTTCAACAACGTTCTGACAGCCATACTGGGTAACGTGTCTCTGGTGCGGCGCCGGCTGGCCGATGTCGTTACCGACGGAGACATCGACGGGATGCTGGCCTCGGCAGAGCGGGCAAGCAACCGAGCTGCCGATCTCGTGAAACAGCTGCTCAACTATGCCGGGACCGGGCGCCGCGAAATGCGGCCGGTGGATATTTGCCAGGTTACCAAGGATGCCCTGGCCATCGTGCAAGCGTCGGTGTCGAGGAAGATCAGAATTCTGCGAGATGTCCCCCAGTCTTGCCCGATGATTCCGGCCGATGTGGGACAGCTACAGCAGCTGGTGCTGAATCTGGTACTCAACGGCGCGGAGTCTATTGGCGAAAACCATGGAGAGGTCTCAGTCCGAGTCCGAGTCCGTGATGTACCCCAATCTGAGCTGGCCCAAATGTATGCCGGGTTCTCGCTGCCCAAGCGGCCTTATACGGAAATCCAGATACGGGATACCGGTATCGGGATGGATGAGGATACCCTGCAACGCATTTTCGACCCCTTCTTCACAACCAAGTTCCTGGGTCGGGGCCTGGGACTCGCCGCGGCACTCGGGATTGTCCGCAGCCATGGTGGCGGCATCGCCGTCCAAAGCGCGGCCGGCAAGGGAACCACGTTTACAGTCTTGCTGCCGGCTGAGCAGCATACCGGTGATGCGCCACTGACGGTCTCCGAGTCGATCACCGAGTTGGCGAGGGGTGAGGGGCTGGTGCTGGTGGTGGATGACGAGGTTGCCATTCGGAATCTCATGCAGCATACCCTCGAGGACCTGGGATATACGGTGCTCACCGCAGAGCACGGGGCTCAGGCCCTGGAACTGTTCGATCGCGTGGGGGAAGAGATCGAGCTGGTGTTGCTCGATTTAGTCATGCCGGTGCTCGATGGGGCGGAAACGGCTGTCGCACTGCGTTCCCGCAAACCGGACGTCCCAATTCTCGTGATAAGCGGATTAGCCGATGACGATGCCCTCAGACGCTTCGGCAACGTCCGGATTGCCGGCTTTGTCCCCAAACCCTTTGCTCCCGATCAGCTGGCGCAGGCTGTTGCTGTGGCACGACAAGGCGTGAAATGGGCAGGGAAAGAGCGACGGGAAGAAGGCGACATGGAGCGGGTCGGGCCGGATCGACGGGTTACTCGCGTCAAGGAGGCTCAAAAGAGCCTCTAACTCGGGGCAGCATCCGAGCTTCGCTGATCATCCTGGCCTCGTGCGAGAAGGAGGTGGACTGCCTCCAGCAGTTCGTGCGCACGAAATGGCTTGACCAGTAATGGCCACTCAAAATCCGTCGCCCGGAGCCCGTAGCCTGACATGAATAGGATCGGCGGCGGATGGGGCATGATCTCCATGCATCGGGCCAGTTCAACCCCATCCAGACGAGGCATGACGATGTCAGATACGACGAGATCGATGCGCCCGGCCATGCTCTCCAACAGGCTCCACGCGTCAACCCCGTCGGTGGCCTCAATGACACCATACCCCTGGTCCTCAAGCATCCGCGCGGTGAGCGACCGGACGATCGCTTCATCGTCCACTAGCAGGATGGTTCGCTTGCGGGATTCCGGAACGGCCGTCATCTGACTTCCCGCGTCGGGGCGGTGAGGCGTATTTCGGGGAATGCGAGATTTTCCAGGGCGAGTAGGGCGGCGGCGATCTTTTCGAGCGGGAGCGCGAGGTCAACCGCTCCCGTGGCGTTCACCTGTGGAATTATACGCCTTCGGAGCTCGGTACGCTAGCGTACCGAAGGGAGCGACAGGATGCCCAGAACCAGAGCAAGGTCGGCCACCAAATGAAACTGAAGCAGGTTCTCTGGGAGCCGACCCGGCCTATCGAAGCTGTGTATTTCCCCATAGACGCCGTCGCCTCGATACTCGCCCTCACCGACGGCCACACGGTCGAGGTCGGCACCATCGGCAATGAGGGGTTGGTGGGACTCCCGGTGTTCCTCGGCGCCGTTAGTTCCTCGGGAAGGGCCCTGGTCCAGGTAGCCGGTCAAGGCGTGCGCCTGGACGTTGCGGTCTTCCGCCGGGAGGCGCGGAGGGAAGGGCGACTTCGGCAGCTCCTGGAGCGCTATACTCAGGCATTCATGACACAGGTCTCGCAGACTACGGCCTGTAATCGCGCGCATTCCGTCCAACAGCGCCTTGCGCGCTGGCTTCTTATCGTTCGTGATCGGGTGAATCGAAACGAGTTTCCGCTCACCCACGAGTTTTTGGGGCAAATGCTCGGCGTGAGGCGAGCTACTGTATCGGATACCGCTGCGGCGCTCCAGCGAGTCAAGTTGATCAGCTATCACCGTGGTGTGATTACGATCCGGAATGGACGTGGCCTGGAACGAAAGGCCTGCGACTGCTATCGGCTCGTCCGCCAAGAGTTCGAGCGGCTGCTCGGGACTCGCTCGGGGTGAGTGAGAGGATCGTGACCGGCAGGCGCCGAAGGCTCCGCCTGGATCCTCCCCTGACAAAGCGATTCGATACGGTCCTCTAAATCGGCCAGATCCGCCTGGGCTCGCAGCTGGACGTAGAGCTCGTGGGCCAGGAGGAGAAGGTCCAGCGCCTCGATGGCTCTTCCTTCGGCCTGGTACAGCGTCGCCAACTCCTTGGCCGCGTCGGCCTGGATCAGCGGCGCGCACGAGTTCGCCGCCATTTCCAGGGCGGACCGGAGATGGGATTCGGCGAGCGCGATCTGGCCCCGCTCCCGATAGATCATGCCCAGCAGCCGGTGGGCGCCGGCCTTGTGGCGGCGCGCCTCTACCTCGGTGAAGATCTCGAGCGCGTTCTCCACTCCAGCCTGGGCCTCGTCCAGCTGGCCCTGCGCCAGCCACACCTCGGCCAGGTTCATCGTGGCGATGCCGCCGAGGTGACGGTCGCCGGCGGCCTCCGCCAACGCCCGGGAGATCTGGTAGTGCCGGTCCGCCTCCACCCACTGCTTCTGATCGGCGTGGATCATGCCGAGATTGTGGTGCGCCAGGGCGCAGCCCCGCTCATCGGAGGCCGTCTCATAGGCGGTGAGCGAACGGCGATAGTGCTCCAGCGCCAGCGGCCACTCGCCGCGGATGTTGGCCACGATGCCGAGATTCTGCTCGATCTTGCCGACCAGGAAGGGATTGCCACCGGCTAGCTGGAGCGCGTCGCCGTACTGCCGTTCGGCCTCGACCAGGTCGCCCCGCTCGAGCGCGAATCCGGCAAGGGCGTTGCTGGCATCCGCGGCCAGGTCATCCGCCTTGGCCTCCACCGCGACGTCGCGGCTTCGGCGGCAGAGCTCCCGCGCGACCTGCGGCTCGGCCCGGAGGTGGTGCAGAACGGCAAGCCGCCGCAATGCTTCCGCCCGAACCCGGGGCTCTGCTCCCCCCGCAGTCAGATCGATGACCGCCGCGTAGCACTCCATGGCCTCGGCCGGCCTGCAGCCCAGGTCGTGGCCGCGTCCTTCACGCAGCAGCTCTGCGACGCTGTCGTAGCCGAGCGTGTGGCCTAGTTGTTTGCCCATGGATGGTATGCCGCCGACTCAGTACGCGACCGCATACGTGGACACGATGACGTAATCAGAAAAGTGGGTCAGCTTCGCGTCAACGGTCAGGGTAGCCGGATCGCTGACGGAAGGCTGCGTCTCCAGGATGTTCAGGGTCGCGCTGGTGTACGCCACCTGCTGAATCGCGTTCGGAGCGACCACGCAATTCTGATAGCCCATCACCAGATGCGCCGGGTAGTCGCTATTGAAAGTCAGCCCCTCGGGCCCGAAAACCACGTGGCCGATATTGCCGGACGGTGTTTCCATGGTAATGAGCGTGGCCGCCTTCAGGGCGCCGGCTGGGACGTTCAGGATGTGCCCCCCGGCCTTGACCCTGCCGCCATTGGGCCCGATCCAGACCGAGGCCGCGCCGTAGGGCTGAGTGCAAGGCGTGATCGTGGGCGGCCGCGTGGTGCCAGCCACTGCGAGCGCGGGTGCGCTCGGTGCCGTCGCCTCGTCGGAGCAGGCCGCGATGAGGGTGGCTGCCAACACGCCTGCGACGATCGAGAAGACCCGGGTGCGGCGGTTCACGGTAAGCCTCCTGCGTGAGGGACAGCCGGACTGGCTGCTTTGAGGCGCCGAGCGGGGGCGGCTCGGATGGGCGGGTGGTGACTGCTGCAGGTAGTGGCACGCCGCCTCCCAAACTGCCACCGGCCTGCCGCTTCACCGCTGCCAGGTCCGACGGCGCTGACAATGATCTCGACAATCGGCCAAGCTCACCTTCGACCCTGCTGTTGCAGCGGTCCTACCACGAAACCTAAAGTCATGCCACAACTTAGAGACGCATACTGCTGCATAAGTGACTACGGTTGAGCCGGTTTCCTGTCATGAAATCGTACTCGGGTATGCCGCTTGCCATTGGGGAGGTGACCCTCTAAATACCTATTCATCCATCATTTGAACGGGGCTCATGGCATACCCTGCGGGACCCGAGAACTGGGAACCAGGTCCGAAGAGGCGTCCGGCTGCACCAGAGCCTGCCGCACTGGCGGCCGCGCTGCTGGAGGAGGCCGTGCGTCTCGATCGCGAGGGTCGCGCCGCTGAAGCCGGCGAGCGCTATCGCGCCATCATCGGCGGCAGCGCCCAGCCGGATGCCACCTTTGCGGAGGCCCTCCGCCGTCTGGGTGTCATCCATCACCGGCGGAACGAGCCGGCCGCCGCTCGCGATCTGTGTACCCGCAGCTTCGACGTCGCCACCGCACTCAAGAACGATCGACTGGCCGCCGAGGCGCTCAACGCTCTGGCCGGGTTCGAAATGGAAAGAGGAGCGCTGGACAGCGCCGCCGAGATCTACGGCAGGGCGCTGGCACTCAGCGGCATGAGCCACGAGGTGCGAGGCCGGATCGAGCAGAACCTCGGCATCCTGGCCAACATCCATGGCGACCACGCCGGGGCCCTGGTGCACTACAGCCGGGCGCTGGAGGCGTGCCGCGGGGCCGGCGATGAGCGGGGCGCCGCCTACGCCTATCACAACCTCGGGATGGTCAGCGCCGATCAGCAGCAATGGGACCAGGCCGAGGAGTATTTCCAGAAGAGCCTCCAACTGGCCGACGTGCTGCACGACCTGCGGCTTCGCGGGCTATGCCTATTGAATCGGGCCGAAGTTCAGCTGGCCCTTCAGCGCTACGAGCAGGCGCTGCGGAGTGCCGAGGAGGCGCTCGGCATTTTCAACGAGCTGGACCTTCAGCTGGCCAAGGCCGACGCCTACAAGATGCTGGGCATGATCTTTCGAGAGACCGGGAGGCCGGCTCTGGCCGAGTCCCGGCTCAAGACCGCGGTCGAGCTGGCGGTGGCCACCGGCGCGGTGCTGAGCGAGGCAGAGGCCACCCGGGAGTTGGCCCTGCTCTGCCAGATGATGGGCCGCAATCGCGATGCTCTGGCGCTGCTCACCAGCTCGCACCGGCTCTTCGGGCAGTTGCACGCCCGAGTGGACCTGGGGGATGTCGCCGCGAAGGTGGAGGAGCTGGAGACCACCTACCTCGCGGTGGTGCGGGACTGGGGCCAATCAATCGAATCGGCCGACAGCTACACCTTCGGCCACTGCGAGCGGGTGGCCACCCACGCGTTGGCCGTCGGCAACGAGCTGGGGCTGGATGACGTCGACCGGACCACGATCCGGATCGGGGCCTATCTCCACGATCTGGGCAAGGTCAAGGTGCCCCATGAGATCCTCAACAAGCCCGGCCCGCTCACGCCGGCGGAGTTCGAGATCGTCAAGAACCATCCGGTGTGGGGCCTGGATCTGCTGGCCGGGATCGAGCTGCCCTGGGACATCAAGCCGATCATCCGCTCGCACCACGAGCGGTACGACGGCTCCGGCTATCCCGATGGACTGAAGGGCGATGCCATTCCGCTGGCTGCCCAGATCATCTGTGTGGTGGATGTCTACGATGCGCTGACGACGACCCGGAGCTACCGGCCCTCGATGACCAAAGAAGTCGCGGTCGCCACCATGGAGGACTGCCGCCATTGGTGGCGCCCGGATGTGTATCAGGCGTTTCTTCGATCGATCTGAATTAGGCTCGCGTAGAAAGCCGAAAGGCGGTGCCGGGATGGCACCGCCTTTCTTGCTACACTACGTCCGGGCTTAGTAGCAGGCCGGGGCGCCCTCAGCCTTGACGGCCGCCGGGTTCGGCGAGTTCGCTGCCACACCCACGTACACGCCGCAGAGGTCGCTCGAGGCCGAAGTGACCGCCGGGTTGGTCGAGGTAGCCTTCCAGCCCGCCGCGTCCACATAGGTCACCACGACGGTGTTGTTGGCGCTCGGGGTGAAGGCCAGCCGGCCCGTGCCCACCAGACCGTTGGTCTGGGTGTAGACCGTAC
>Ga0193723_1000569_pt1 | contig 14516 bp, 22 predicted proteins | sample H2m2metaG_FD_143042 | JGI IMG/M metagenome (GOLD analysis project Ga0193723, IMG submission 143042) | Soil microbial communities from a riparian zone of the East river system, Colorado, United States - H2m2 | ecosystem: Environmental > Terrestrial > Soil > Riparian zone | place: USA: East River... | reverse complement strand
GACGCGGACGATTCAGATCTACATAAACTTCACGCAGATTGGCTGTTCTTGCGATACCGGCCCTAACATCAGCCAGGTCGTCTGCAAACAGCTTCGATACTTCTTCAGCGGTGATTGTGCCGTTAGTCACTTCGCGGCCCACTGCTTTACTGATGATTGCATTGATTCGTGCGGTATCTTTGGTACGTTCGCGGATCAACAGGTGACCGATACCAATTGTCGGATAGCCTTCCGAATCACTATACCAGCGCGTGCGGATACCTTCATCACCTTTGAGCATTTTCTCAATAGTGAATCCACCGGTATCAGTGCGGTTATCTTCCGGGATCTCATCCAGCGGGCGATCATCGGGGCTTACTGCAATCGACGTGTTATCATCACGGATCACAACTGAAGATGAGTTTCGACCAGCATCACCACCACGGGCAAGAACGTTAACATCGTTGCCAATGTATCGCGGATACTCGCCAAATGGATCACAGAACCCTTTCTGAGTATCCGGCTGCTCGACATAGCTACCAGCAAGCGTACCTGTTACGATACCATCCTGATGCCATTTGTCGCGCCAGTATCCATTCACCAGGGAACCGCGAACGATGCCGGTCGGGGAATAACCGATACCGGATACAGCAGCACTGGTAATACTCTGAGAGAGCATCATCCATGGCAGTTCTTCGACCGGAATACCGATAGCACCCGATTTCTGTTTCTGTGCAGGATGCTCGCCGAATACGCGCACCTGAACCCGGCCCTGTTTTAAGGGGTCGTCAACTTCTTCTACGACTCCTTCGAAAAAAGGAGAGTAAGCATTTGCACCGTATTTCATACTGTTGCCTTTTCCATCTCTTTAATAAAATCACTCACGAATGATTGAATGTCGGAGGGGTTGATGATCTTAATGGTTCGTTTCGCTTCATTCTGCAACACAGCATCTTCATAAATATCAACAGGGACCAATGTACCCTTGAATTGCAAATGCAGAAAGTTCTTATCGCCTTTGTCATACCAGTGACCAGAATTGTTCGGGTCTTCGGTAAGGTTGTAATAGCGATTGCTGTTACCATCCATGTGATAGAGAACCTGTTCCCCGCCAACATTCGAATACCGCTGGATCGCGCACTGATACGCGGTTTCCTGGTCAGTAATCCAACCGTAAAACGGGTCGTAATTGTTATTGAGCATCAGGATAACCCAGTAATATTGCTGCTGACCATACAGGGTTTCTGCAAGTTGCTCGGGTCGTAATGTACCGGTAAGTTGATATGATCGGGGTTTGTAATTTCTCAACACCCTGTTGAAATAAAATCGATAGTTTCGATAGATGTCAGCAGTGGGTGTCCCTTTATAATCAACACTCGGGAAGAATGAAAAAATCATAAAATTTCCCCTAGTTAAGTTTAACTATATTTAGGATCTGAATAATGGCTGGAAGACAGACATACAAAGGTTCTTTTATGCCCCAGAACCTGCAAAAATATAAGGGCGACCCCAGGAAGATCACATACCGGTCTTCGTGGGAACGGTATATTATGGGCTGGCTCGACAAGAACCCGCACGTAAAGCGATGGAACAGTGAAGAGGTTGTAATTCCGTACTTCTGCAACGCAGACGGAAAAAGACGCCGGTACTTCATGGATTTTTACGTAGAAATGGACAACGGGATCACCTACCTCTGGGAAGTGAAGCCGATGAAAGAGACCTTACCACCTCCGAAGCCGGTGAACAACAACGTTCACAACAAAAAGAAATTTATCGATGCTATCTACACATATTCGGTTAATATAGACAAGTGGAAAGCAGCAAACGCAGCCTGTAAGTTAAAAGGCTGGGAGTTCAAGATCATCACTGAAGATACGCTGAAGCGGGTTTTTGGTTGGTCTGGCTAAATAGTAGCGGAGGAACGTCATGGCTGGATTAATTTTTGAAATTTCAGTTCTCGCAGAAGAGGACAAACCAAAACCGATTGTCAAGCGAAAGTTGGATGACTGGGTTCAGTTAGGTGTTGATTTCCGTCGCGCCAAACTGAAGGGAGCAACAGCGAAGAAATTCGCAGATGATCGCGGTATTAATTATGCGACTTTCACAAAGTCCATGGCCCGCTATAAGAAACAGATCGACCTTGAGGTTGAACGACGCAAGGAAGAGACGGAAGCACGCCGGAAGCGTAATGACTACCGCAAAAAACACGCGGTCGATATCATCAACGATTTCAGGAACAGCCTTAAGCGCGTTACCGTTGGTGTATCTGCGGCTAAACGACAAAAGGATTCCTCTGAGTGGTTCGGTAATTTCCTGAAGACCAGCATCAGAACGCATAAGGTTTCAAAGCCCGCGACCGGTCGTCTGTATACGTTTGGATATGATGCCAAATACAAAGACACCTTGCCATACTGGGACCGCTTCCCGATGATCATTTTTCTGGGATCCGGTAAGTCGAAAGCAGGCAACCTGGTGTTCTACGGTCTGAACCTTCACTATGCGCCACCAAAAGCCCGTCAGGAGTTTTTAGAGGAACTTCTGAAGCGTGGGTACGGTTCGACTGATCGCCTCTCTAACAAGACTATGCTTAAGATTAACTGGGCCAACGTAAAAAACATGCGTGGCGCGGAACACATGATCAAAGCGTATCTACCATCTCACCTACAGACGCCACTTGCGGAGATTACACCGCGAGACTGGGCGAAAGCTGTATGGTTACCGACGCAGGCTTTCCAGTCGAAAGGAAAAGCATTCTCTGCGAAAAAAGTATGGAACCGATATTAACAAAGAAGCCCCGACCGAAAGGAAGGGGCTTTATTTTTATTTGTCGAGATGGAGACTGTTCAGGACAGTTTCAAACTCTTTACGGTTCTTACAGTCCGCCAGGCGAGCGAATACGGATTGTGCGTATTCATCCTTAATCTGCTTTTCGAAGTGTTTACACTCTTCCGCAATTTTCTTCACTGTACGCTTGCCGTGCGCGAGATCATCTTTAATCCCTTTCAGCGTGTTGATAACATCACGGTCCAGATTGTGTTCTGCTTCAACCAGAGTCAGGTTTTTCAGAACGTCCGAACCATAGGACTGGGTGAACTTTTTACCCTTGACCAGGCGAGGAACACCCTTCGCATCAACCACGGTAAACACCGGCTGGAATGAAGTGCCTACTGCTTTACTGCGACCGGTATATTTCAGCAGCATATCGTTGCTGGCGGCTTTGTAGATCTTGTCTTTGACCAGAGTTTGTTCTGCTTCATCGACAGGCATCGACACTTCCAGATCCTCAGCAAGCTGGTTATAGAGTTCGAGATTTTCTTCTGCTTCCTTGAACAGGGTCGCAGTCTTGAACTTAACCGGCTTATCGAAATCTTTATCGTCGCCGTGGTTACCGCTGTAGAAAGAGACGGTGCCTTTCTGCCAGTCAACGTAAGCAGCCTGCTCTTTACCGGTAGTTTTACCCTTCAGGCGAACTACGTTTTTACCGAAGTAAGCCAGGTCGTGACTATCAGGCGCGTAAACGTCAAAGTCAGACCCATGAGCATAATGAAGTGAACCGATCTGACCTTTTGCAGCATGAGCAGCGCGATCAGAGGTAACCACGTTCTTCGCATACTTAGAAGGAAGTGACATTGATTCACTCAGTAAATCTTTGAAAGATTGCATATTTTATTTCTCTTGTAAAAGGTTGGTACATGATAACTTATTTATAAACATAGATCAAAGGAAAGATTTTCGAGCGAAGCGAGATTCGGCGAAGCCGATAAGAAGTTGTTCAAAAAGTATACTAAAATGTCCACTTTGATCTATATATAAAATATAATAATAGAATGTAGACATTTCTGGACACTCCCTTCGGTCGCGTCACTCGCTACGCTCGGATCTCTAAATAGCTTCAAAGGAGATCCAAAACATGACAAATGCAATGATTCTTAACCAGATCTCAGCAACCAATTTTACAGTAGATATTCCTGATAATGATTACACAAGGGGATTGAAACTTCAGATTCAGGGTGTTACACTACCTGGTATCAGTATCCCTGTGACCACTGTTGCCCTGAATCCAATGCTTACCAGTCACATCCCTGGTTCTGCTGTTGAGTTCGATCCTTTGATCCTCCGCATTGCGGTTGATGAAGAGCTTCGATCATATCTGGGTGTTTACAAGTGGATGCTCGGAACTGTAGATTACATAAAAGCTGAAAGTATCCGGTGGCTGGAGAAAGACCAGACCATTAGCCTGCACATCCTGAACAACTCAGGTGATCGCGTGATCGCGACTATGCATTTCTTTGGTGCGTGGCCTTCCAACCTCGGAGAACTTGAAATGATGTACACCAATGACACCGACGAGATTGTTACGTGCATGGCGACTTTCAACTTCAAATACATGGAAGTCGAATTCGATGGCGTGACTGTTCGTCCAGAACCCCGGAAGAAAAATTAATGTTATATGTGATTTGTGGTAAAAAGCGCTCGGGTAAAACCGAGGCTGGAAATATTATCCTTGATAACGTTGATATGGACGTTATGGCCCTGGGTAACTATGTAAAACGAGTTCTCGAAGAGGTTGGAACTAAACACAAGTTCAGGGAGAAAGGAACCTTCTGGATCGGTGATCGCGACTTCGGCGCTCTGCTGCTGAATAACGACGATGTTTATACCATATTCGCAGCGGGTATTAAGCTGATTGAAAAGGGCGGATACGGCGAAATCGTTGATGATAAAGCATGGCTGGATATTGTCCACCAGATCCGAAGAAACGAAATCCCATGGACCTCGCGTCGTCTGATGCAGATGTTTGCGACCGATGTTGTGTGCAACTGCATTTCTCCGACCGTGTGGACTCGTATGCTTCTGTCCGATCTCTTGATCAATGGCGAAAGTGTGGATACACTGATCACCGATTGTCGTCAGGAACACGAGTATAAATACTTCCGAAGCTTAGGCGCAAAGTTCATTTTCATTGAACGTGATACCGGCCTGAATGATCCGCATTCGACCGAACAAGGACTGACCCCGCAACAGGGCGATGTCGTAATTTTAAATAATGGTACTCTGGACGAACTGAAGAGCCAGATCCTTAAACATATCAAACCGAGTGTATAAATGAGCGAACAAATTCAAAAACTGCAAAACGACCTGACTACCCTGAAAGTACGCGTGTTCGATCTGAACGAAGAGATCGCATTGCGTGATAACGAACTGACCAATTATCGTAACCTCCTGGGTCGTATCTGTCAGTCGCTGGAACTGGATGGTTCTCGCGGTGTTGAACCCGAAGCTGTGATCGCAGCAATCGAAGCACTGAAATTCTCCGGCTCCGAGACAGCCGACGCGGAAGGCGAAAAGGCAGAGGGTGAGCAGTTGCTGACCGAAGCCTAAAAATAAATTCAATCACCAAAGGGGCTTAATTGCCCCTTTTTCATTTTGAGGGAAATATGAAAACATTTCTCGAAGTAGTCAAACCAAAGAAAGACCCTGGCGTTTATATGTCAGTGAAATTCGATCAAACGTCAAACGATGCCCTGGCTGGGGTTCAGAAAATGCTGAATCTTAAAAATCCGGTCGGAACCGATAAACTACACTCGACCGTAGTCTATAGTCGCAAAACCGTTGACCTGTTCCCGATGGACGGTCTGTCTGAGGTTGCCCGACTGGTTGGGTTTGAAGTCTGGAATACGAAATACGGCAAGACCGTTATCGGCAATCTGGAATCTGATTTTCTTCATCGCCGGTTTAAAGAAGCTATGGATATGGGTGCGACCTATGACTATGACGACTATAATCCTCATGTAACGCTTGCCTATGACGGCGGTGATGGTGGCGATATTGATATTTCAGAAGCGCTGTCCCGTGTGTCTCTGCCTATGGATCTGCGCATCGTGTCTGAACATGCCGAATCTCTGGATTTGGATAAACAGGTGGATGATATCACATAAATCGTTCTCTAAATAATTTCAAAGAGGAACGATTATGGCAAAATTGCGTTATATCCACGAATTAGAAACAAGAAAATCTGCATTTCTTGTAGTGGGTTACTGGGTGATAGAAGAGATCCAGCGGGCAAAAGCCCTGGGCCTTGACTGGAAAACAGATTACGACAAATTGCGATATTCGGATGACCTCTACACGCTTGCATATATGCTCGAACATTACGAAAAGGTTGAAGTGCAGGAATCCCGAAACGGATACCTTTTCGACAAAGCCCAGGTAGAGGCCGGATATCCATATTACCACTACGATTTCGACAATGGAGGCAACCCACCTCCAGACCCCGACCCGGATCCAGAACCGGAACCTGTCGGAGATGTCGATATAATGTTCAATCCATTCGTATTAACCGTGATGTAAAGGGAAAATAATGGAACTTAAAAGTTTTGTAACACTGAATAAAGAGGGCAAGGTTGTTCCCTCCGCTAAGACGTATGTCTATAAGCGAAGTACGACTGAACTCGCGGTTGTATACGATGCGACCGGCAATACATTAACCAACCCGATGACCTCCAATTCAAGCGGCTTTATCGAATTCGCTGCTGAAGATGGTGCATACGATCTTCGTTTCGAAGTTGACGGCGAAAAGGGCGCAACCTATGCGATTTCTTTCGCGGACGTTGTTAAGACTTCGACCAAAGTCAATAAGCTGGAAAGTGATGCACTGACCACGCAGACCGATATTAGTACCCTGAAAACCGATGTTGCGGATGCAAAAACCACACTGACCGGTGTTGCTGATGATATCGACGCAGTTAAAAGCGCAGTTGACAATCAGAAGACACGCGTTGATGCAGTTGAAACTGATACGCTTGCCCATGCAGATGATATCGCAGCGAACGCAGCAGCTATTGCCCAGGCAAAAACCGATATGGTCGGTATCCCAGCGCTGGTTAAGAACGATTTCGCAGCCGATAAAGGCTATGGCCTGTTGGGTCAGGTAGCGAGCTTCGACAAACTGCGCACGTTGCAGCCCGATTATGATGGTCAGGTTGTCCGTCTGCGGTCCTATAACGCGGGCAAAAAACGTGGTGGCGGTCTGTTTGTTGGCTTCTCTGGTACACAGAAAGATGACGGCGGTTTCCTCGCAGCCGGTACTGGCTTCTATTGGCACCGTATGGATCTGGACCTGTCGAAACTGACTCTGGACGACTTCGGCGCATTTGCTGACGGCGTGACTGATGATCAGCCTGCGGTTAAACGCATGTACGAATTCACCCTGTCTGCATTCGCTCGCTTGCTGACTGGTGCAACCGGTACGGGTGCGGATATGGTAGGCGGTCGTGTCGTGCAAATGGCTGTTAAGTTTGCTCCGGGTACTTACCTCGTTAAGCCAGGAGATTACACCAAATACGGTAAGAAAGTCTGGGATGGTGCTTCCGACGCAGGCCAGAACCCGTCAGGCTATTATGCTGCTGGTGAATTTAAGCTGGAAGGTCCACCAACTCCTTCGGGTCGTCAGATCTCCGTGAAAATTATCTCGGACAAGACCTCGAACTATGTGTTCCTGCTTAATCATCGTCGCCTGACTGTTCATGGTATCAGCTTCGACGGTCAGCAGACTGTTGAACAGGACCAGACTACAAAAATGCTTACGGGCGCAACGTCATACGACGACTACCCCAATTTGCTGTCTAACCAGCAAGGCTTTTTGAAGAACCAGTGTCCGGCAGGTCAGTATGCTACGCTTACTTCGATCAACATCAGCAACAACGGTGGCCCAGGCTTCGCATTGCAGGATACACTGGATACAACGATCAGCCAGATGTTCTCAAGCAAAAACGCTGCTCCTGTTGTCCAGTCTGGTTGGTCGGATCCACTGAACCAGTTCTATGGTAAATGGGACCACTCAACAGCGATCAAGATTACTGACTGTAACTTCCAGTCTGGTATGGCTCCTGCTCTTTGGATCCCTCGCTGTGGTCAGTCTATCATGGATAACGTGTGGTTCGAACACAGTTACTGTCCGTTTGATATCAATAACGGTCAATGGACTCTGAGCACAGTTTGTATCGAAGACTGTATCAAAAATGGCGTGGCGTATAACGCTAAAATCCTGCTGACTACGGAATCGGTCCCGACCGGTAACAAAGTTGATATGGAAAGCGGCCCGACTTCTGATGCATGGGGTTCATACAAAAAGAACCCGGATGGAACCGACATCACGTCATGGATCAACGGCTACGAAACTGGCTATGCGGTATTCCAGAACCACGGTTCTTACCTGAACCATCCACTGCGTTACAAGTGGTTGTCTGGTTGTGTGCGCGGTACGAACAACGTAAACAGCAACCTGTGGGTTAACGTTGGCTCATTCACTACCACGGCAGTAGGCGGTATGTGGGAAATCGAGGTAATGACTTCTGGTTACCTTTCAGTCGCCAATGCTCCATTAAACGTGATTGCCGACCGTACGCCAGGCAAGGCAGTGATTATGGTTCAGCGTAGCGGAGGCTCGGATCCTAAAGTTACATGGCATCAGGTTGGTAACAGCGCGGTCAATGCCGTTAAGTACACCAAGCCATATAACACCGTTGTTGGTCAGTTGTGGATCCAGATCGGCACCTATACCGGTGAGTACTCTATCACGGTGAAAGGTACTGGTGATACCCGTCGCGAAGCCGGACAGCCTAGCATGTTTACTATTGCAGGGAACACCCAGACTGCGACACCAACAGGTACAGTAGATGCTATCGCTCGTTTTAGTATGACGAACGGTAAAGCTGGTATCGGTGCGCAGGATGATATGCTTGCCATGACAACAGCAGTAGTGAACTCGGCTGACGTGTATACTGATGCATTTGTTCAGTATCATCGCTTTATCGTCAACGGTAACGTTCGTGTGTGGCCTGTTTATGCAATGAAACCTGTTATCACGACCCAGCCAACAGCACAGGCTGTAGCAGTGGGAGGTACGTTAACGCTGACCGTAGCGGCTAACTATACCAAAACAACTGGCTCATGGGATACGTATCAGTGGTACAAGGACAACGTAGCGATCTCGGGTGCAACAGCAGCAACGTACACGAAAGCGAACGTCACTACAGACGACGCAGGCAGTTACAAAGTACAGGTTCGCGGCGATACAGCAGCAGCCAACTCAAAAGACAGCAACGCCGTTGCCGTCACAGTCGCATAAGGTTGAATAAATGGCTAAGGTAATCAAGAATGACCTTGTTCAGTCTGATGATCCAAACGCTCCAGTGGACGCCAATGGCGTCTTTCTGGTTCTGGAACACCAGTCAGTAACAGGAGAAACCGTTCGTTGTGCTAACGACCAGTACGAAGGCGCAGACGGCGCAGTAACCAAAGGCAGGGACTACAAAGTAATCAAAGGCCATAACGATGGCGCGGGACTGGATGAAGCGATTATTCTGGATGATAACGGCGAACAGTATGTCGCCCAAATGAACCCGGAAAATCCTTCTGTTTCATCTGGATTCTTTGCGCTGTTCCGCATCGTCGATGATGAAGCATTCCAGGCAACACTCCCTAAATAAATTTGACTTTTGATATAACCCTCCTGTATGGTAAAGAAAAACAAGTGAGGGTTATATCATGCAATTTTATAGATTAAAAAGAGAGATCCGTGACATTCGTCAAAATCTCAAAAATTTGTTAACTTCTTCTTTGGGTGAATGGTACAACGTAAGCGTATACGCGACAAACGATCACGTAGCCGACCGGCTTCTGGACCGTAGCGAATCCGTGGAGAAAGGACTAAACACCATGAAAGAAATTCTGGATAGTCTGGGCAGGCATTATTCTTGCAACCTGCTTCACTATGCGCTCAAGTCCGGGAACATGGATTTACAGACGATCATTGTTTACCGTAAGATCAAAGGCAGAACGTTTGCCATACCCCTGACCGCTAAAGTAATGCGGGGAGAAGTGGGGAAACCGACTCTCGTAGTCAGTATCCGAACCGTGATCCCTGAATACGTCACGCTGGAAGGAAAAAACAGTATTCACATCAATTATGAATACCCGAAAATCGTTTTCGAGTATGACGGATATCGACGGGTACTCAGCAGGCTTACACGGCTTGTTCAGTCCGAAGAGTGTCCCGAGGCTTTGAGGGTATTAAGGACTTAATATGGACCCTATTACAGTTTCGCTGATTAGCATTCTGTTGTTTCTGGGGATATTCGGTTCTGCTGTATGGTTGATTACGTCCTGGGCAAGATCTGTTGCCCGGACATACCTTATCGACCATTACGACAGTATCAATCTGAAACTAAAGCCCTACGGGTTTACCCTGGAATATCAGGTTTCAGAGGCTTATGATGAACAGGCAGTTCATCTTTTCCGGTTGCTGGATTTTCGTAGCGGGATTTCTTCCCCATGGGCAAGCCCGACCATCGCCCTGAAATGGATCAACAGGATGAAAAACGAGTCTATTGAACTGGTTTTCTCTGATGCTCTGCGCTACGACATACACACCATAAGCAAAAGGAAACCGCTTCCCTTTGACATATCATCACGAAGAACGAAAAAATAATTAAAAAGCCTCTTGCTATGCAGGGGGCTTTTTTGTTATATTGATTTCACCGAAAGATACTGAGGAAAGAGAGATGAAAACTTACTGGATTAGTTTCAGCAATGGTCTTACCATTCGAGGCGGAGTGCGTTATGCCAAAGCCTATTCTGCGGTCCATAATGTTAAGTTCTTCGTCCTCGCAGAAACCAGAATGAAAGTACTGAGGCCAGCCATGTAAACGGAATCGGGCTACACACCCAACCCAGACAAACTTGAAAGGAGAGAGTCATGAGAAAACTCATCAACATCGCAGAAATCGTCATGTACTGTTATGCAGTTGGCGGCGCGATGAACAGTGATCCGAAACGGTTCTTCATGTTCCTGGCTATCGGAATCGGACTCTCTTTTGTTAAAAAACCATTTAAAATCTGAGGCTGTTATGACTTGTCGCCTGTTTCATTACGACCACGAAAATAAGTCCCTTGTTCAGGTAGGGTTCGGAGTTGATTCACGGATGCTTATTCGTATGGCGTTCGACGTAAACCCAGACCTTCAGGATCAGGCAGTCTTAGACGAAGCAGACAAAACCGGTGAACTGATGTATGCTCGCATTGACGACCGTATCGTTTACCAAACCTCAATCAAAAAACTCGTAGGTGAATTAAATGCCCCCACTGAATAATGTTGTTGAAGTTGAACCTCAAGGCGAATTCGATCTCATGCTGTATCGCCAGGCTCAACAGAACTCACTCGATCTGAAAGACCACGATCAGCGCCTGCGCCGCGACCTCTGGCTGGCTGTGTATGAGTATCAGATGAAACACACAAGCGCCCGTGCAGTTGCCGAAACCGAAGCGAACCGCGCTGTTGATGCTTTCGACAAAAAATTCAACGCAATCTAAAACCTGACTGTGAGATCTAAATTATGGAATTAACCACGAAAGATTTGGTTATCGGAAAGTGCTACCGAATCAAGTCGCATCACAACTCAATCCACATGAAAGCTGATCGAGTTCGCGACATTAACTTCCTGGCTGCTGCTCCATTTGTTTTGTCGGATAACCACGATAATGAACTATTCAATATCGTGGGCCTTCCGTCATATTCTTTCCGGTATGAAACACTGATTGCGGCTGGAGCTGTATTTGAAGAGGCGACGCCTCTCCAGTGGGAAGCCGATAAGATCTATGCTTTGAATTCTCTGTATAAACCCTTATTCAGAGGCTGTTTCGGTGCTGCATGTATCGGCAAACAAGACGACCTCTTGCGATACCTGGGCGAAAGATTTACGGTCAAGGCCGTTACCAATAGCGGTGCTGTTCTGGGCATTTACGAAAACGACCAGCAACCTCCGAACAGTGCAATGTATGTTCTGGAAGAGTCCGACCGGCGTTACTTTGACGAAATAGGTTTTCGTGCGGAGGTTGTAGCGAAGCCCGAACCGCTGGAACTGAAACTCCGTGCGCTGTTTGAACTCCAGCAGGGTCATCGGCTTCAGATCAGCAACGAAAGAGACGGACATAACGTCCGCCTTCAGAGTTACGACGATTTCGTTGCCTGGCTGAATAAGTCTCTGGAAACTGGGGTCGTCGATCTGAATATTGCGCGTCGCCAGTATCAAGAAAACCTTGACACGATAAACAAGATCGGCGAGACTATCAATGCTGCCTTAAAAGGCTAAAACAAGGGGCTTCGGCCCCTTTTTATTTGAGGATTATATGATGAACACTCGCTTTGAAGATATGCGCAATATTGCAAAAACTGTATCCAGTCCAACGACCGTGGGAAGTATCTATCACTGGCTGCAAGGCGATGCACTGGATTTCGACGCCCCTTATCAGCGCGGCTACGTGTGGACCCAGAAAGAACAGGATGAATACCTGGTCACTCTCCTTGCTGGTTACCCTACCGGCGTTATTTGTCTTGCCGAAGTAAAAGAAAATATGTCCGATCCTGAAGACTTCAAAGAATTCCGGTGGATCGAAGTTGTGGATGGTAAGCAGCGCCTGACTACCCTGAAACTTTTCTTTGAAGGTAAAATCGGTCTTCCTCTTTCCAATGGTGAGCGGGTCTTCTATCCTGATTTCACTCCATCAGAAAGCCGTGGATTCCGCAACGTGGGTATTAACCTGCTGCGCATGGATAACGCGAGTGAACGCGATAAGCTGAACTTCTTCTATCGTGTCAACTTTATGGGTGTACCTCAGTCAGCAGAACATCGCGCCAAAGTAGAAGGAATGATGAAATGATCATCAAAAAGAACTCATGGCATTACCGTATGAACGTCTGGAAGCGCCACGAATGGAGAACCCAAAAAGCGAGAACCCTGTGCGGATACTTCTGGTTCACGGTCGGGACGATGCTCCTTACTATTTCGGTTCCGTTGATGGCGTACCTTGTTTTCTTTATCCTGGGCGGTGCAATGGTCCATGATATGAGAGTTCTTGTCTTTATCGCCGAACTTCCTACGTACTGGAACTTCGCAACGTACCCATTGATTGGGGCTGTTTTCATCTGCGGTATTCTGGCTATCTGCGCGTGTCTGTTTCTCATCTTCTGGGCTGCGGTACATACCGGTGCATGGGTTGAGAAGAAATTAAAATCACGACCGAAGAAAGAAAAGGCTGTACGCGAACCCGGTCTTCTGGCATCATACCTGAAAGCCCGCAAAGAAAAAGTATGTCCGATCATCAAATTTGAGGAATAAATCATGTTTAAGAAAGGCGAATGGTATTTCGTAAAAGCCCCTTGTCGTGGCGGTAACGGTATGAAAGGCTTTTTGTTAACAGAACCTGTCTTTAAGGTAGTCGAAGTTAACAGCGGAGGATCTGCGACAAAGATCCAGTATGTTTCTGGCATGTTTGAGCACGGACAGAAACATAATCAGGATGTTATCGTCAGTGCGCATGATCGCAAATTTATGAAACAGTTCACCCCTTCAGGTAATACCCGTTTCCAGGTAGGAGGCAAATACCGCGCAATCAACAGCGGAATCATCGACTGTCTGAAGATGCGACATGGTAGCAGTAGCCGCTATCCAAACTATACCGCTCTCTGTAATCTGATCAAGGGAACAGGGTATTCTAACGGTGCTGTTCTGGAGATCATTCGGGCATTCCATGAGATTGCGCCAAAAGTCAGGGGAACAGTACCCGATACCGGTAATATTTGTGTATGGACGTTTGGCAATAAGCCAATCAACCTGCCTGATTACATGGCTGCGTTCTTTGAGTTGGTTCCGCCAAAATATCCAGAGGTGGATCATGTTCTGGATGCTGCGCTGTCTACTGTTGAAAATGAACCGGAACTCGAATTCGGGGAAACTACGCCAGCGGAGCCGGAAGAGACCGAAGATCAGAAACTGCTCAAGGCGATCAAATACCTGTTGAGTACTCGCGATGTGTTCACCGGTAAACGCCTGCGCCTGTCTTACCTGTCAGAGACGTATAGCCGCGATGATATCAAGACCCCTTCGGATATTATCAATCTCTCCGAGAAACGCCGCGAAGAGATTCAGAAGTACATTGAGCAGCAACAGAAAGAGATCCGCAACGCGGAAGACACAATCAAAAAACTTTCTGAGTTATGATAAAAAGCCCTTGCCTTACGGTGAGGGCTTTTGCTATATTGACCCCATCGAAACGAATCCAGAGGCTTGATTGTGAGATTTCAAAAATATATGAATTGGTTGTCGGATGTGAGTATTTTGCTGGAACGTCCGGTTAAACCCAGCCCGCTGGCTGTTGAGTTGTTCAACATCGAAGCGACCCCAGAAGATGCGGTTTTAGATTATGGTGATCAATTATGAGCATTCAGGAAAAGTACTGGAAGTATCGCGCAGAAGCCAACGCTGCCGGTCTGGATATCGAAAAGCGATACAATGAATCCTGTATCAATATGTTGAGACGCTGGATCCTCGAAGGAAAGAACCCGAGCAAGGGTTATACTACAGGCGAACAGGGTCGCATTACCCGTTATTATAACGGCGCATCGATCACAACTGACGCCGGAACCAGCGTGATTCTCGGATGGTCCGCCAGCTTCGAAAACTATGCCGAAAGCTACA
>Ga0193723_1000568_pt1 | contig 14532 bp, 11 predicted proteins | sample H2m2metaG_FD_143042 | JGI IMG/M metagenome (GOLD analysis project Ga0193723, IMG submission 143042) | Soil microbial communities from a riparian zone of the East river system, Colorado, United States - H2m2 | ecosystem: Environmental > Terrestrial > Soil > Riparian zone | place: USA: East River... | reverse complement strand
CAGGAACGGCTCGGCGATCCGGTCGCCGGGGACTTCATCGAGCGTGGCGACGTAGTTCACGATCCGATTCATCTGCTCGACCAGGCGGCGAAACTCGCTCTCCTTCACCGCCAGCTCAGCGAGCTTGGCCACATGGAGGACTTCATCCAGCCCGATGCTCATGCGCTCTCCCATTCACGTTCGAGACCGGCATAGGCAACCAGCAACTGCTTCACGCCGACCTCCGCGTCGTCGAAGGCTACCGATACCTTGAGGTCGCGCCCGGCACCTACGAGCCCCTGGATCGTCCCCCCACCGAACCGGCGATGTCTTACCCGTTCCCCCTTTACATATCGAGGACTGTCCTGGGAAGCCTCCTCCTCGGCGGGCCGGCGGGGCGGCGGGGCGGCGGGGCCGTCAAAGCCGGCGGACGACTGAGCTCCGGCGCGCGCCCACTGCCCCGCTGCCCCGCTGCCCCGCTGACCTACCCCCCAACCCGGCGCCCACAGGGAGGTTGTCCGGCGCTCATCGATGATGCCCGGGGGGATGGCGCGAAGGAACCGCGACGCCATGCCGGGCCGCAACTCTCCGCCACGCCGACGGGCGCGCGCCCAGGTCAGGTAAAGCTTGTCCTTGGCCCGGGTGAGCCCCACATAGCAAAGACGGCGCTCCTCCTCCAGGCCGTCGGCCTGCTCTTCAGCTCGCGCCAGGGGAAACAAGCCGTTTTCCATTCCGGTCAGCACGACGACGGGCCACTCGAGTCCTTTGGCCGTGTGCAGCGTCATGAGCGTGACGCCTTCCTCCTGTCCGACGACTGTGTCTGCGGAGGAGAGGAGCGCGGCGTCGGCCAGAAAGCGCTCCAACGGCGTGGTGGTCTCACCCTCCTCCGGGGGTACTTCCTCGGACCAGTTGGCCGCGCTCGCCACCAACTCGCGCACGTTTTCCCATCGGTCGGCACCCTCGGGACCTTCGGCAAGGAGGACGGCCTCGTAGTTGATGGCGCTAATGATCTGTTCGAGCAGGTCGGCCGGAGGGATCTGCTCCCGCTTGGCGGCGCCTTCGATCAACGAGGCAAAATTGCGGAACGCCTCGCGCACGTTGGGCCGGAGATCGGAAATCCGATCGGCGATGGACGCGGTCTCCAGAAGCGGCTTTCCCCACTTGGACGCAACCTGGCCCAGGAGGGCCAGGCTCGTCTCTCCCAGACCACGCCGAGGCACGCCAACCGCCCGAAGGAACGCCTCGTCATCGGCAGGGTTGGCCACCAGGCGCAGGTATGCCAACAGGTCCTTGACCTCGCGCCGCTCGTAGAAACTGATGGCTCCGATCAGCCGGTACGGCACACCCGCGCGGCGAAACGCCTCTTCCAGTGCCCGAGACTGCGAGTTGGTCCGGTAGAGAACCGCCATCTCACGGTACTGCCAGTCCGCTGCGGCGCTCCGTTTCTGGAGCTCCCGAACCACCCACTCGGCCTCGTCCCGCTCGTCCGCCGCCGCAACCAGGGTGACCGATTCCCCGCCCCGCCGCCGGGTGGTGAGGGTCTTTCCGATCCGGCCACTGTTTTCGGCGATGACGCCGTTTGCCGCGTCCAGCACGACCTGGGTAGACCGGTAGTTCTCCTCCAGGCGAATGAGCTTTGCGCCCGGAAAGTCCTTCAGGAAATCCTGCATGTTCCGGACATCGGCCCCGCGCCAACCGTAGATCGATTGGTCGTCATCGCCGACTGCGCAGACATTGCCATGGGCTCCGAGCAGCCTCACCAGCTCGTACTGGGCCCGGTTGGTATCCTGGAACTCGTCCACCAAGATGAAGTTGAACCGGCTCTGGTACGCGCGCAGCCGATCGGGATGCTCCCGGAACAGGGTTAGCGGGTGCAGCAGCAGGTCATCGAAGTCCATCGCGTTGGCGCCCTTGAGTGCCGGCCCCAGCGCCGAGTAGACCTCGGCCGCCACCTGGGCGAGGCGATCGAACCCGCCTGTCGCAAGCTCGGAAGGGGGCACCATCCGGTTCTTTGCCGCCGAAATCACCGATTGCACTGCCCGAGGGGCGAACAGCTTGGTCGAATGCCCCTGCTGTTCCATCAGCCGCCGAATCAGGCTCAGCCGGTCGTCCTCGTCATAGATGGTAAAACGGCGGGAGAACCCTAGCAGCTCGGCCTCGCGTCGCAGCAGCCGGGCCGCGAGAGAGTGGAAGGTGCCGATCCACAGACCGGATGGATCGCGCTCGAGCAGCTGGCCGATACGCTGCTTCATCTCGCCAGCGGCCTTGTTGGTGAAGGTGACCGCAAAGATCCGGTCGGGCGGCACCCCATGACGGTCGATCAGGGCAGCGCTCCGCATGGTCAGCACCCGGGTCTTTCCCGAGCCGGCGCCGGCCAGCACGAGCAACGGCCCTTCCACGTGCTCCACCGCCTCCCGCTGGGCCGGATTCAGTGAATGATCCAGCCCGCGATCGGACGTCTCGATCATGTCTTGGGTCCGGCGAGGGGTACGCGAATCAAGAAACAGGTTCCCTTCTCGGTCTGCTCCAGGGTCAGGGCACCCTGATGGGCATCCTCCACGACTCGGCGGGAGAGCGCCAGTCCGATCCCCCAGCCACCCCGCTTGGTCGTAATGCCTGGCTCGAACAGGGTGCGCCGAAGCTCCTTGGCAATCCCGGGACCATCATCGATCACGCGGATTACTCCCATGCCGTCATCGGCGCTCACCCGCAGGATAATCGCGCCGGGACGCCCCTGCAGGGCGTCGATCGCATTCTTCACCAGGGCCTCCAGTGCCCATTCGAGGAGCACCGGATCGCCCAGCACCGTCGGTCCCGCGCCGGGGGCCTCAACCCGAAGGTCGATCATGTTGGCGTGACGGGGGAGCCGGGGACGGAAGTATCCCGCAACCCGATCAGCCAGCGCGCCGAGCCCGATCGGCTCGCGCTTGGCCGGATTGCCGATGCGCTCGAAACGCTGGGCCACCCGGTCGAGCCGCTCCGCATCGGCCGAGAGATGGTCGGCCAAGTCCGGCGGAGGTGTGGCCCGCGAACGAACCCGCTCAATCCAGCCCTGAAGGCTGGTGAGCGGGGTGCCCATCTGATGCGCGGCCTCCCGCGCCATCGCCACCCACAGCCGATCCCGCTGCGCCGCCATGGCGCTGCGATATGCGAAGACGGCCACCGCGACCATGACCGCGATGGTGAGCCCTTGCAACACTGCCAGCGCACTCAGATTCCGCTGAGCCGGCAACGGTCCGTAGTGCACCGTGCCGATTGCAGCGTCCCTTATCGGCGGATTCTGCCGGTCCAGGCGGGCGGCGTAGAGCTTCACCCGGGGATCGTCGAGCGGCGCCTCGAACGGGAGGTTTGCGGCGGCAGTGACTCGCCCGGTGTGATCGGTGACGACGAGCGGAAGCCCAAGCGCCCGCACCTGCTCTCCCAGCCGAAGCAGCGCCTCGGCCTCGGCCCCGGGCCTCGGGTCGTTGAGCCCGCCGAACACCCCGGAGTAGAGCCGGCTGGTGGCGGTGGCGTCGCCCTGGAAGTGGCGGAAAATCAATACTCCGGTGCCGAAGCTCAGACTAGCCAGGACGGCGACCGATGCCACCACCATCGAAGGTGCAAGGCGCTGAAGCCGTTCGCTACGCACGCGGACGCAAGCGGTCCACGCCGAGGTACGGGACCAGCGCCTCAGGCACTCGCACCGATCCGTCGACCGCTTGGTTGTTTTCCAGAAGCGCGATGATGGTGCGCGGGAAGGCGACGCCCGAGGCGTTGAGGGTATGCACGAACTCGGGCTTGGCCTTGGCCGAAGGCCGGTAGCGGATATTCGCGCGGCGAGCCTGAAAGTCGGTGAAGGTGCTGGAGCTGGAGACCTCCAGCCAACCGCCGACGCCGGCGGCCCAGACTTCGAGGTCGTACGTGCGGGCGCTGGCGAAGCCGGTGTCGCCGGCGGCGAGCTCCACTACGCGGTAGGGGAGACCCAGGCGTTGCAGGACCGCCTCCGCGTGGCCAGTCATCCGTTCATGTTCCGCGGAAGAATCCTCTGGCCGGGCGAACCGGACCAGCTCCACCTTGTCGAACTGATGAACCCGGATCAGCCCGCGGGTGTCCTTGCCATGGGAACCGGCCTCCCGCCGGAAACATGGAGTGTGGGCAACGTACGCCGCCGGCAGAGCCGCCGCTTCGAGGATCTCGTCCCGGTGAATGTTGGTGACCGGCACCTCAGCAGTGGGAATCAGGAACAGGTCGTCAGCCGGACAGGCGTAGAGCTCCTCGGCGAACTTGGGTAACTGACCGGTGCCGATCAGTGAGGCGCGGTTCACCAGGTATGGCGGCGCAACCTCCAGGTATCCGTGCTCCCGGGTGTGGAGATCGAGCATGAAGCCGGCCAGAGCCCGGCCCAGCTTGGCCCCGAGCCCGGTGAAGAGGGGGAAACCGGAGCCGGTGATCTTTCCTCCCGCGGGAAGATCGAACAGGCCGAGTGTAGGGCCGAGCTCCCAGTGGGGCTTCGGAGTGAAGTCGAGTTTCGGAGGGGCGCCCCAGGCGCGAAGCACCCGGTTGGCCGTGGCGTCGCCGTCAGGCGATCCCTCGTGCGGAAAATTGGGGACCGCCAGCGCCCGCTCATCGAGGGCGGCTTCAATCTCGCGGAGCCGGCCATCGAGCGATTTCACCTCGTCGCCCGAGACCTTCAGTCGCTCCATGAGATCGTCGGCCGGCTCCTTGGCCCTTTTTCGGCGGGCCACTTCGTCGCTGGCTGCGTTCCGCTCCGCTTTGAGGGCCTCGACCCGGACCAGTACGTCGCGCCGCTGGCGATCGAGATCGAGCATGTCATCCAGGATGGCGGCCAGGCCAGGATCGCCACGACGCATCAGGCTGGCTCGGCTCCCAGCCGGATCCTGGCGGAGACGCTTGACGTCGATCACGTCAGCTGCTGGGAAGGCCGGGCTCGAGTCCCCTGAACCCGCAGTTATCGTCGATCAGTATCCGGAAGGCGACGGTCTTGGCCACGTCATCGAAACCCACGATCTCCAGCTTGGCGTACGTGGGAACTCCGAGAGTGCAGGTTACCCGGCTCCGCACAACGTAGCGGTCGCCGATGGCGATCGGGATTACCTGGTCGGTCACATAGCCGTTGCCGGGCGCGGCCCGGATGGCCTCGAAGGTTTCGGTCCGGGCCTGGAAGCCGGGATTGACGGTGTTGGTGGGATCGATGCCCAGAGCCCCACGAGGGATGAACACATGGCGGCCATCCGGCTCCACGTTGTACGCGAAATCGAACGCGTCCGACTGGTCGGTACGGATCCGCCGTCCACCATCCAGCGCATACCCACTCGGCGTAGCGACGGGCGTGCCGATGAGCGAGTAGAGGGTGTCGGCGCGCTCGACGTTGGTGAGCGTGGCATCCGGCAACCCGCTCGAGTCGCTGCAGGCCGCGGCCCACAGCACGAAGAGGACGCAGAGTAAGGATCTCATGGAGCGGGAAGGTTAAGCTCCACGAAGGACGGAATCAATATTTTCTTGACTTCGCTCAGAGCGACTCATACGTTCCCGAGGCATTTTCCCCCGACCCGAACGGAGTGAGAGCGATGGCCAGCTTGGGAGAGGTCGTGCGTGGGTTGGGCGCACGCGACGGCGTCGAGGCCGTGCTGGTGCTCAGCGCCGACGGCCTGCCGATCGAGCACACCGCACGGGTGCCGTTCGAGCCGGAAGCCGTCGCCGCACTCACGGCGACGTTGATGCAGTACGCCACCCGGCTCGGGTTGGGCGCCGGACGCGGTGCGCCACGCACATCGGTGATCGACTACGAGCGCGGCCTTCTCATCGTGGCGCAGATCGGGTCCGGCGACTCGCTGGCCATCCTGGCCGCACCCGATGCCGACATCGGGGCGCTGCTCTACGATCTCCGGCAGCATCGTCCGGCACTCGCGGCGTTGCTGTAAGGCGGGAACGCGGGGCAGCGGGGCAGCGGGGCAGAACCAAGCTACAAGACTCCCTCTCCTATCTATACATTTCCACCTCCATCTACTCGCTAGAAGCTGGAGCGTCAAAATTCATATGCCTTTCCCTGCCCCGCTGCCCCGCCGCCCCGCTGCCCCGCCTCTATGAGATGGGCCGTCGTACTGGCGGGCGGATCGGGCACTCGCTTCTGGCCCCTGAGCACTCCCCAGAATCCCAAGCACCTGCTCCCGCTCACCGGCTCGACCTCGACCGCAGAGGAATCGATCGATCGGCTGGCGGGACTGGTTCCCAAGGAACGGATCCTCGTGGTCACCGGCGCCGCCCTGGCAGACCGGCTCCGGCAGCGCCTCAATCTTCCCGGCCCCAACATCCTGGTCGAGCCGCGCGCGGCCTCGACCGCCCCGGCACTGATCTGGGCCACCGCAGAAGCGCAGCGTCGCGATCCGGACGCCGAGGTGTTATCGCTGCATGCGGACTGGGCCATCGGAGACGCGGCCGCGTTCCGCCGCACTGCCGATATGGCGCTCACCACGGCCCGCCGCTACGAGCGGCTGGTCACCGTCGGCGTGGTTCCCTCTCGCCCCGAGACCGGATACGGCTACATCGTGCCCGGCGCGCCTCTCGGGGACGGCGCCCGCACGGTTGCCCGCTTCTCGGAGAAACCGGATGCCGCGACCGCGCTCGACCTGATGGCGGCGGGAGCACTCTGGAACAGCGGGCTTTTCGCCTGGACGGCAGAACGCCTGTTGCAGGAGGCGGAGGCGTACACTCCCGAAGTGGCGCCCCATCTCCCGGCGCTCAAATCGGGCGATATCGAGCGGTTCTTCCGCGAGGTGACGCCGATCTCCATCGATGTGGGCCTGCTCGAGCGCAGTCCCTCGGTCGCTGTCGTCAGCGGCGCCTTTGCCTGGGACGACGTCGGCACCTGGCAGGCGCTCACCCGCGTCCGTCCCAAGGACCCCAGCGGAAATGTCGTGGTTGGCAGCGCCTTCACCCACGAGTCCGAGGATTGCATCGTCTGGTCGGATCGCGACACGGTGGTGCTGAGCGGGGTGCGTGACCTCATCGTGGTGCAGGCCAATGGCCGGATCCTGGTCATGCCGGCGGAGCGGGCAGCGTCCATAAAACAGCTCCTCGACGCGCTTCCTCCGGACATACGCGACGTCGAGTCGTGACCACCCTCTACCTGCTCGAGCCGGAGTCACCGGGAGCGGAGTGGGCCCCGTTTGCCGGCGTCCGTCCACTGGCAGAGTTGCGGGCCGGCATCTGGCGCGTCCGGGAGCGGTGGGAAGCAGCAGTGGGCAACGACGCGACGGCGCTGCTCGGGTCACATGCCGCAGGGTTTAGCGAGGGAGACGAGCCGGCCTTCCGGCCGGTGGGCCCGATCGACGGACCGGCGCTCGTCGGTGCGGCGTGGTTCGCGCCGACCGGAGCGCCAATCGATCTCGGGGCCGCTCGTCGGTTCGTCCACGCAGGCGAGACTGTCGGCTGGGTGATCCCCGCCGGTGAGCGCTGGGACGGACCTCACAGCAAGGGAGCGGAGCTACAGATCGAGGGCGTGCTGCTCCGCGGCACGTTCGATCTGCTCACCGCCCTGGAGGAGCTTCTGCCCGCTGACTGCGCCGACTTCCTCGCGGCGCCCAACGACGGAGTGCCGGTCGGAAGCGTGGTGCTCGGCGACCCTGCTCACCTGGTGTCGCTGGGTGCGAACGTCGAGCCCGGCGTGGTGTTCGATTGCAGGAATGGCGCGGTCGTGCTGGATCAGGGAGCCGAGGTCCGTAGCGGCACCCGTTTGGAGGGACCAGTCTACGTGGGACCGGGGACCAGGATCCTCGGCGGGTTCGTTCGGGCTTCGGTGTTCGGCTCCGAGTGCCGGGTCCGGGGCGAAATCGCGGCCAGCGTATTCCTCGGCTTTGCCAACAAGACCCACGACGGGTTCATAGGACATAGCGTCATCGGCCCATGGGTCAACCTCGGCGCGGGCACGACCACCTCGAACCTCAAGAACACGTACGGCCAGGTTCGCCTCGAGGTCGATGGTCAGCGGATCGACACCGGGCGGCTCAACGTGGGAAGTCTGATTGGTGATCACGCCAAGACGGCGATCGGGACGATGCTGGCTACGGGGACGGTGGTCTCGGCTGGTGCCAACGTGTTCGGTACGTCGATGCCGCCGAAGTATGTGCCACCGTTCGCATGGGGCTGCTCGGGAAGCGAACGGATGACCGAGGACGGCTTTCTCCGGATCGCGGAGCGGGTCATGAGCCGGAGGAATGTCACCTTCTCCGCCGAGCGCCGCGAGTCGCTGCGTCAGACCTTCGCGCGGAGCACCCGCCGATGATGACGCTCTATGTGCTCGGCTCGGGATCCCGGGGGAACTGCTGTGCAGTGGAGGCGGAGGGCGTGGCGCTGCTGATCGATGCCGGTTTCAGCGCCCGGGAGGTGGAACGGCGTGCCGTGGCGGTGGGACTGGACCCGGCGCGCCTGGTTGGCATCGCGCTCACGCACGAGCACGGCGACCATTCCTGCGGCGCGTCGCTGCTGGCACGCCGGCTCCGGATTCCGGTACTCACCACGCCCGGGACCTGGGGCCGGCTCGCTCCGGAGATGGAGGAAGCTGAGCATCGTGCGCTCGGGCTTTGCGCCGGAGCGGAGGTCGGTCCGTTCACGGTGGAAGCTTGCCCCACCAGTCATGATGCCGCCGAGCCGCTCGCTATCGTGGTGCGAGACCCGAAGGGGGCCAGCATCGGGGTAGCCTACGATCTCGGCCGGCCTACCACGGCCGTGCGCTATCTGCTCCGGAATCTCACCGCCATCGTGCTCGAGGCCAATCACGACGAGGTTCAGCTCCGGACCAGCGGCTACCCTCCCGTCGTACAACGTCGGATTGCGGGATCAGGCGGCCATCTCTCCAACCGCGCGGCGGCCGAGCTCCTGGCCGAGCTCCACCACCCCGGCCTGTCGGTCGTGGTGCTGGCCCACCTGAGTGAGCGCTGCAACACCGCCTTTGCTGCGCGGGTCGAAGTGGGACGGGCGCTCCGGCGAGTGAAGTTCCGGGGCGCCCTTTATGTCGCGGAGCAGGACGAGCCTCTCCCGCCTATCGCAATCGTCCGGATGGGCGGCGTGCAGCTGGCACTGGCGCTCTAGCGCCGGCTACTGCACGCTGCCCTTCCGTGCCTCGATCAGCTGCCACATTTGCCAGAAGTAGTTGGCGCTCCGGTTCAGGTGGTTGTCCACCAGCTCGGCCCCACTGACGCCCAGGGGTATTCCCTCTGCGCCCGTGTATTCATTTGAAGCTGCCGTCCGAAGGTCGACTACGAAATCAGCCATCATACCGTAATGGGCCACGCCTTCCGTGTTGTAGTCCCAGGATTTCGAGCCGGAAATGCTCTTCGCGAAGGCGCCGTACTTGACCCTGTCGCCGCCACCCGGGATCGGACCCTTCACCAGCCCATTGAGATCAGTGCCGAACGAGATGGCCCCGTTCCGGTAAACCGCCTTCGATGGGTCGGCAGTTGGGTACCCCATGATATTCATCGCCGCCTGATACTGATTGGCCCATGCGGAGCGGTCCACCCCATCGGAGCCCAGGCCGAACATCCCGTGCAGCTTGCTGATCCGCTCTAACTGACGTCGCGTTCTGCTGTTCTCGGCGTCGGCACCGGCATAGCCGCGGATACCGGAATGTCCCGATACGATCGGGTAGCCGAACTGCTCGCCGATCTCGAGCGTCTTTTCCGCGGAGTGGTGCGACATGTGGTCGATATCCACAATCATTCCGCGCTTCATCATCCCTTTGATCGCAAAGATGCCCTGCAGCGTGAGCCCTCGAGCGTTTCGGTGGCCCTTGCTCTTCCCTGGCGCGCCACCAGGGCAGACTGGACCCGGCCCCGAGTGCCGGAAGGGATCCAGGCCGAGCTTGACGAACGCTCCCGCGGCGCGCAGCGGGTCGTTCACCTCGGTATAGGTATGGGTGATGTCGTCGCCCACATCGGCGCACTCGATCTCCCAGTAATGGTGATCTGCCGTCTCCCGCTGGTTCGCCGTGTTGAAGTCATCCTTATAGATCGCGGTGCCACCGAACGCGTTGTCCATCACGTGAATCGGCAGGACATATCTGACGCCCTCGTTGTACAGACGCAGAATCTCACCGTTGATTATTGCCTCGCCTGGGCCTGGAAGGGCCAGGAGGTTGGAGGGCAGCTGATTAAAGTTGCCGATGTTGTCGATTTCGACGCCCAGCACGATCGCGATCTTGTTGGCCTGAACGATTCGCTTGATATCCGCCGCGCTGTAGGCGACCTCCATGAAGTCGGGATGGCGACCCACGAAGGACTTCATCTCGGTCAACTGGAGATCGGCGGATGCCTTGTCGTCCGTCGGTCCGTCACCGGGCCCGGCGACCGCGTCGGCCAGCGTCTTATTGTTCGTCGCTAGCGCCACCATGACCCGGAGGCCACCGTCCCGCGCGCGCCTGATCCACTCGTACCACATCTTCTGATGGGTGATGTCGTTCCACTTAGGCCAGTCAAGGAAATCCGGGTAACCTCGCCCGGGGTTGTTCGTAACCAGTGCGTGATTCCCTTGCTGAAATTCCTTGATGAGCAGCTTCCGGAGCTCATCGCCACAGGGAAAACTGAAGGCATCCCACCCGCCATGTGAGGGCCTGTCCTCGCCCAGGGCGTGGTCCATCGATGTCGCGCGAGTGGGCCCGTGGCACGTCAAGTCCTGTGGAAGGAGCGATCCGACGTCTACCCCGCCGTGGACCAGCTTGCCCCCGAATGCGAGGTTGATCATCGGATGGGTGTGCAGGTCGACCCAGCCCGACAGCAGCATTACATCCGTGGTCAGCTGCACCCGGGGAAACTCCGCCGCAGGCGTAGAGACCGGGCCTGGTTCGTAGTAACTCGCCACCGCCCATTCGTGGGAGCCGGGAGGAACGCCCGTCGCTGTGAACGTCGTCGTACCCGTTACCCTGGTCCCGCCGTCGGGCACCCCCGGCCCCAGCAGGACATAGTACGACGCACCCTCGATCGGCTGCCACGAGAGCTGCACCTGCCCGTCACCCGTTTGCTTGGCTATGAATCCCGAGGGGTTCACGGGAGTCACGGTCGAAGCTGGGGCCGGTGCCGGCGCGGGTGCCGCAGTGGCCAGCCTCGCCCCCGACGGCTGCTGAGGAAGGGGCTGAAGTACTCCGACCGTAGCCGTAGTCACGGTCGGAGCAACCGTCGGCATTCCAGGCGGGGGTGAAGTCGGTGCTACTGAGACCGGCGCTACTGCGACCGGCGCAAGGGTCACCGCTACAGGTGCGAGAGCTGTCGCTGGTGCCGGTGCCGGGGCCGCGGCGGCAACCGGTTCCGAGGACGCGGCGGCAACCGGTGTCGGGGCCGCAGCGGGAGCCGATGCGGTGCTCGACCCGCTACCGGGTGTAGTAACGCTGATCGTGCCGCTATAGGTGCGGGAGCCGCCGCCCTGGAACCCGGCCATCACCCGGTAGCTGATCGTGGCCCCGGCCGGCGCTCCCGCATCGATGTAGCTGGTGCCGGTGATCTTGGGCGCGGGAAGGTTGGCGAGCGTAGCGGACCCGACTGCCCGCTGAACCCAATACCTGGTGGCGTTGGGCGCAGCGGTCCACGTCAGGGAAACCGTGGTAGGAGCGGTCGCGGTCCCGGTCAGGTTGGTCTGGGCTGCCAGTGGGGTCCTCACGACCCCGACGAGCGCAAGCAGACCGGCCATTGTTGCGCGGACGAACGAGGTCATGGTGTATCCCTCAATTAGGATGGTTTCGTGCTCGTTTCTCAACAGAACTGCCTCGGTTCAGCTTCCCTTGCTCGTCTCGTTGTTTCCCGGAACTCGCCGATTGGGTCCGACGCGCCTTTCGTTGAAATGCCGAACGGCTCGCTACGGCTCACTTTCTTGGTGGTCAGGCCGGAGACGGTCAACGAAAAGTTCTTGCTGTAGAATTGCTGCTGTTTCAGTCCGCTAGACCCCGCCGAACCGGGTTGCTGGCGCTCTAACGCCCGACATGCGGGTCAAGGTTTGTCCGGCGTCCTAGGGTGAGGCATTGCCGCAGATGACCCAGACTTCCATGCGTTGGGTGCTCTGGGTGCGGTTCCAGGCTACGACGCGCCAACCAGTAGTACCCGAGGTCGTTACCCGGGGGGAGGACTCCATGAGGTGGATGTTCCCCGGGTCGCTGACAATCGCGCCACCGGGAAAATAGAAGCCCCCGCCCAGGGCCTTCTTCCCCGAGGTGCAGGAACGCTCCAGGACGCCGGTGTTGCCGGCCACAACGTCCATTCCGTTCGACAGGATTTCGTAGCCGCTCAGCCCTGCATTCGGTTTCTGGCTGAAGGCCATGGGCGGCGTGAGCGCCGGCAGTAACACGCCCAGGAGCGCTGCTCTGATTACAATTCGGGGGATTTTCCTCCAGCCTTCGTCGGACACAGTTGCCTCCTTTCCGGCCTGCTCATGGATTTTCCAGCTGGTCCGTGGTCTCCTGCGAAACGGTCTCACTTTCTCTTACCAAATCGGCGCCGAACGGAATGGGCCTGTTACGAGCCCCTGAGATCGGTGCCAAACGCCGACACAGGCGGTCAGTCTGTCCTAGCCACCGGCGTTCAAAACACTGCGAGCTCCATACGCTCACAGTAGAGCTCTGCAGTTACGCGCTTAATCGCGTCGGTGGCCACAGCCTTAGCGGGGGCAAGTCTAAAGATCCCGCAGTTGAACAGGTTGATTCGGCCAAGTTCCTTCAAATAGGGGTCCAGAAACACAATCCCGCCCTTTTTCTCTCTGTCGTCACCGTTATTTCCCATCACCACAAAATCGTTGAACCATTGCGACCAGGTGGACGCCGAACTTTGGTTGAGGGAGATCTTGAGATTCGGAAATACGAGCTTACCGGTTTGCTTTTCGTAATCCCGAGTCTCTCCCACGTTATCAGTCGCCGCAGGTTGACCGACCGAGAACGACTCGATGTGAGCTACCCCTTTTCCGTCGAGGCCGTCCATCTCGAAACGAAAATTGGACACGAGCCAATTCTTCTGTGTCCCCACGGTAGATTTGAGAATGGTTCCCGATCCCGCCGATTGACGGATACTTGTCGGGGCAAGCTTCACCGTGAAGGATGCGGCGTCGCGGCTTGCGACATCGAGTGTCGGAATGGTGGTCTGCGTTATGAGAGCGTCTTTGAACTCCCGTTCGGCGACTGCTCTGTAGTCGATATCCAGGTCCACAATGCTGCCGCTCTTACGCAGGGCGGTCCCCTTCCAGGATTGTGCAACCCAGTCGAGGAGCGGCGACTTGGTCCCGATGCCAACTTGAGCCGAGATTTCCTCGTACTCGACACCCGCGAGGTGCTTCGTATTGGTCGCGGCGTCGGTGACCACCTTTCCCACCGGTACACCACCCTCTACACTTTTCGGGATTATTTGGGCGCCCTCTATCAGTAGTGCAGACCTGCTGACTATGTAGGACTGCACGCCTATAACCGCCTGGGAGCTGGTGGAGGTTTGCTGTGCTGTAGTCCCTCCGCCTACCTGCGTTACTCCACTGGTAGCACCGGTGTACTGGGTGACTCCACCTGTGGGTGTCGTGTCGGGCGACGCGGTGGCGGTAGGTGCCGTGGCCTCAGGTGCAGGGGCCACGGTCGCTGGGGCCACAGTCGTCTCGGTTGTCGGAACGGCCAGCCGGGGCTCGCTCGAGCGAGTTGGCACCTGGGCCGAGATGAGTCCGGGAAAGGTGACCGCGATCGCGACCCCGGCACATGTCGCGAGGCTTCTCCCAATTGCTGTCCGCATGGCTTGATCCTCTCCCTGAATCGTTGGCAGCGCTTATTGCTGCAGCTTGGCAATGACAATCCGCGCGCTGCTCGGAAGCCCACCTTCCGCCGGGACCACCGGCTTCGGGTCAGAGGTACCGTAGCCGAGTGCGGTTAAGCGGCTGGCCTCGACGCCGGCTCCGATGAGCGCCTTCTTCACCGCCGCCGCCCGGTGCTCGGACAGCACCTGGCTCGCGCCGGGGTCGGCTGGACTGGGCAGCTGATCCACATGAGCCTGAATCACGTAGTTGCCCGGGACATCCTTCAACACCTGCGCGAGGTTCCGGACTAAGTCGCGGCCCGCGACATCGAGCACCTCGGTGTTGGTGATAAAGCGCATCATTCTGAGCTCGGCATACCCCGAGGCCACGGCGACACGCAGGTTGTCCGCGCTAGCCCCGCCCTTCAATGCGGAGGGCACGAGCGCCGTACTCACGCTGCCCACCTTTGACTGGGCCACGCTGGTCACTTCCGCGGCGGCGCCGGACACCAGATTGCTTCCAGTTTGTGCGGTGGCGTCGACTACCTGGGTAGCGCTATTGGTCAGATTGGCGGCGGTCTGACTGGTCACCTCATTCGCTTTGTCCTTGAGGTGCTTGCCCAGCTTCTTGAAGAAGCCCCCGCCCTGCTTCTCCGCGGGTTGCGTGGTCAGCTGCACTGGAGCGGCGGCTGTTGACACTGGTGTCGGCGTGACTCCACCCGGGGTCGGGGACGCCTGCTGATTGGGCTGAGCCGCGTACTGCCCTGCTGCTGCCGATGCTCCCGCCTGATTCGGTGACACTCCGTAGTTC
>Ga0193723_1000567_pt1 | contig 14548 bp, 11 predicted proteins | sample H2m2metaG_FD_143042 | JGI IMG/M metagenome (GOLD analysis project Ga0193723, IMG submission 143042) | Soil microbial communities from a riparian zone of the East river system, Colorado, United States - H2m2 | ecosystem: Environmental > Terrestrial > Soil > Riparian zone | place: USA: East River... | reverse complement strand
CGAGTGGGAGTGCAGGCCGCCACGCCTGCTGGATGAGATGTCGTCGATCGACGACCTGCTCGCGGTCCGGCTCTCACCGGCGCGTGCGCGCTCCTTGTTTACGGTTCGCGCAGCGATTTCCTTCGCCTTTTTCAACCCGGTTCCGCGATCGAGAAGGCTTTCCTTGATCTGCTTGTACTGGCGCTGACGCTTGGGGCTTCCGGATCGCATTGGCATACCGTCTTCTCCTACCAGTTGGTGCTTCGCTCATAGAACGCACAGCACCGCTGGATAAACTGGCGGCGGTGCGCGCCGCCCCCTACGACCCCGTCCGTTCCCTGTACCGCGCGCTTCTCTTCTTCGACCTGGTCGCCATCCTGATCCTGGCGGTCGGAATTGCCGAATTCCTCTACTTCGAACCCCCCGGCCAGGGCACCGGTGTCAAAGCCACCATCGTCGGTGTCTACCAGTACGACCCCGCCACCCGCACAACGATCGGCCCCGACCGCAGTACCTTCCCGCGTACAGAGCAGTTCGCAGCGGTGGTCGACTGGACGTCGCTGCATCAAGACATCACAGTCGACGCTCGCTGGTACGACAGCTTCGAGGCAATCGTCGGCAGGGTTGGACCCGGAACGCCCGGACAGCTTGCAGGCGAGGCAATCGTTCCAGTCGGTGTGCCGGCCGGCCTGAAGCACAACCTCCCTGGCCAGTACGTCTTTGTCGTCGAACGACTCGACAACGGCGTCCCGGTCGAGGTCCTGGCGAGACGCATCGTGCTGGTCGAGCGAGAATGAACGCGAACCTCTCGCTTCGAGCCGCCAATCCGCGACCTCGCGGGCGTCCTGCCCGCTACGGAGTGACGATTGCCGTCGCAGTTGTCGTCCTGATCGTGCTGATCGCGAGCTCGATCCTCGACTACGTCTTCCTCGACACCATCCCCTCACGCACCGCCCTCTATGGCTTGCTGTCAGTGGCGCTCGTCGCCATGGGCACGATCATCGGGGTGCGGGCCTTCGACCGAAATCCCGCGGACCGGAGGCGCCACCTGATACGCGCGGGAGTCCTCCTCGGGCTGGCTGTGTTGCTCTGGCTCCTGCTCATCGACGTCTTCGTATTCACAGGCTCGGCTGGTCCAGGCGTAGCAGCCATCTCTGCACTTGCCTGCTTACCGACCACAGCTTTCGGCCTCTTCGTCGTGCGGCGCTTGGACCGCAATGAGAAAGAGCCATGGCGGCTCGTGCTCGTTGCATTCGCGTGGGGCGCCATCGTCGCGACGAGCATGGTGATCTGGGGCGAGAGCCTGTGGAGCGCTGTCGCCGAGCGCACGTTGGTGCCAGGTCCTGGCCTCGATGCCTCCAGTGCGTTCTCTGCCGGTCTGCTCGAGGAGCTTGCGAAAGGAGTTGCCGTCCTCCTTCTATTCCTCGTCATGCGCAACGAGTTCGACGACGTCGTCGACGGCATCGTCTACGGCGCAGCAGTGGGCCTCGGTTTCAACTTCATGGAATCGATCGCGTACATGACCAACCTCTACGCGATCTTCAACCCTGAAGGCGTGGGTGCGTACGCGGCAGGTTTCCAATGGTACGCGCGCCAGGTGCTCGGCCTCTTTTTCGGGCACGCCACCTATACGGCGCTGATCGGCGCCGGCATCGGTATCGCACGGCAGCTGCCCAACCCCAGACAGAAGGTGATCGCGATCGTGAGCGGTTTCCTGATCGCCATCGCGGCCCATTTCTCCTGGGACGCGTGGCTCGCTTTCTTTCCGATCGAGAGCTCAGCTCTTGGCCTTGTCGAAATCCACCTGCGGACTCTGATCATGACGGGCCCCTTCACTGCCGCTGTGGTCGCGCTCCTGCTGTCAGGTATCCACTTCGAAGGCCGCGCGCTTTCTGAGCAGTTTCGCAAGGAGGCTGCAGAAGGCGCCGGCGCCATCTTGCCCGCAGAGGTGTACATCCTTTCGAGTCCTTGGCGCAGGTTGACTGAACGGATGCGCGCCCTGAGGAGAGGCGGCCTCCGAGCGTACTTCGCGCTCGCCCGGCTGCAGACCGCACAGCTCGACCTCGCGATGGAGCGCTGGCACCGTGAGCGGCAGGAGATCGAAACTCCGCTGGAGGCAGAGCATGAGCTCAGACAGCACGTGATCGTACTGAGGCGCCAGGCCGCCTTTTGACAGTCGACGCCCGCGCGCTCGGCTCGGCGTAGCATCGGGCCGCGATGGCCAACATGACGCCGATGGCGAGCATCGATGCCGCCTGGCTGGGGATGGAAGACCCGACCAACCTGATGATGGTCACAGGCGTGATGGCCCTCGACGGAAAGGTCGACCTCAAACGCCTCCGCCTGGTCCTCGACGGCCGGCTACAGCCGTTCGGTCGCTTCCACCAGCGCGTCGTCCGGCCCCGAACGCGCGCTGGTTTGCCTCATTGGGAAGACGACCTCAACTTCGACATCGAAAACCACGTGAGCCACGTTGCCCTCCCCGCCCCAGGCGGCGATGACGCGCTGCGCGAGATGGTCAGCGAGCTCATGAGCGTGCCCTTGGATTTCAGCAAGCCGCTTTGGCACATGCACGTGATCGACAACTATCGGGGCGGCTCGGTCGTCCTCACGCGCGTTCATCACTGCATTGCCGATGGCATCGCGTTGGTGCGCGTGCTGCTCTCCCTCACTGACGAATCGGCGGATGCGAAACCGGCACGCGCTGCTGCACGTGCGCCCGCGCCGACCTTCCGCCAGCCGCTCGATTGGCTTCCCGCCGCAGTGGGCCGAGGCGTTGCCCGAGGGCAAGAGCTGGTCGCCGATCCAGCAAAGGCTGTAGGTCTTGCGCGAGTGGGAGCACACGGCGCCTACCGGTTGGGGCGGATGGTGGTGCTCCCATCGGATCCCGAGACCGTCTTCAAAGGCAAGCTCGGGCGCCAAAAGCGCGCCGCCTGGTCGGAGCCGGTGCCGCTCGAGGACTTCAAGGTGATCGGCAAAGCGTTTGGGGCTACCGTCAACGACGTCCTCGTCGCCGTCGCGACGGGCGCGCTGAGGCGATACATGGAAAAGCGCGGGCAGCGCACATCGGGGATCTCGATTCGAGCCTCGGTCCCCGTAAATCTCCGGCCCGCCGACCAGGCGCACAAGCTCGGCAACGCTTTCGGTCTCGTCTTCCTGACGCTTCCCATCGGCATCGTCGATCCTGCGCGGCGCGTGCGGGCGATCAAGAAGGAGATGGACGAGCTCAAAGGCTCTCCCGAAGCCCTTGTCGCATTCGGCCTGCTGAGCCTGATGGGGCTGGCCCCTGTCGAGGTCGAGCAGCTTGGCTTGCGTTTCTTCGGCAGCAAGGCGACGGCTGTGCTCACCAACGTGCCAGGTCCCCGTCAACCGCTGTACATGGCGGGCCGCAAGATCGACAAGGTCATGTTCTGGGTCCCGCAGTCAGGCCATATGGGCCTCGGCATCAGCATCCTCAGCTACAACGGCGGGGTGATGCTTGGGATCGCGACAGATGCAGGGCTGGTGCCGGATCCGGAGCGGATCGTTGAGAACTTCAAAGTCGAGTTCGAGGCGGTCCGCGCCGCGGCCAAGGCCGCCGCGAAGCGGAAAAAGCCAAGCCTTACGACCCCCTACCCGGCGGCGCGCTTCGCCGGCGCGGCCGGACCTCCCCGCCGTGCGGGGAGGACGTGCAACGTCGTAATCTTGTAACACAATGCAAAACGGAACCTCGGTAGCCACGACCGAACGGGAAGCTCTTGACGCCTACTCTCAGATCGTCAGCACTGTGGCTGAGCGCGTGCTGCCTTCTGTCGCCAGCCTGAAGGTTCGCCGGAGCGGCAGCCCCCGAGACGCCGGCGCCGGCTCGGGCGTGGTCATCACCCCCGACGGCTACCTTGTCACCTCCGCCCATGTTGTGGCGCAGGTGCGCTCGGCGAGCGCGTCGTTCATCGACGGCACCGAATACGAGCTCGACGTGGTCGGCGCCGACCCGCTGTCGGACCTGGCCATTGCGCGTGCCCGTGCCGCCACCCTCGCGCCGATCCCCATCGGCGATGCCGACACCCTTCGAGTCGGCCAGCTGGTGGTCGCAATTGGGAATCCGATGGGGTTTTCGGGGTCCGTGACATCGGGGGTCGTCAGCGGGTTAGGCCGCTCGCTGGCGACCGCCGACGGCAACGGGCACCGCCGCTTCGTCGAGGATGTGATCCAGACGGACGCAGCACTGAACCCTGGCAACTCCGGTGGCGCGCTCGCCGACTGGAAGGCCCGCCTGATCGGGGTCAACACGGCAGTCGCTGGGATGGGCCTCGGTCTCGCGGTCCCCATCAACTCGACAACGCAGGCGATCCTCGCTGCGCTGATGCGAAACGGGCGCGTACGCCGCGCCTTCCTCGGCATCGCCGGCGGAACACGCGCAATGCCTCCCGCCATGGCTGAGCGCCTTGGGAGGAAAGCCGGCGTGGAAGTCCAGGAGGTGGTCAGCGGGAGTCCCGCTGCCGCGGCAGGTCTTCAGGGCGGCGACCTCATCGTCTCGGTCGGAGAGTCTTCGGTCGCCAAGGCCGGCGATCTGCAGCGGCTGATGGTCGAGGCGCGCATCGGCTCGAAACTTCCGTTGACCGTTTTACGCAATGATCACCTCCTGACCATCGACGTGGTGCCCGCCGAACTCACGTAGGCGAACTCACATAGACTTGGCCTGGGTGGCCAAAGACAAAGACCTACGAGATGTGCTCCGCGCCCAGATGCGCGACGGGCGCTTCCGGATGGCGGATGTCGATCCCGACTCGACTCCTGGCCTGAAGAAGCGAAAGAAGGCGCGTAAGGAAATGGAGGCGGCTCACGCCAAGCTGTTCGACCTGCAGGAGCGCCTCTTCGCCGAGAACAAGCGGTCGATTCTCGTGGTGGTGCAGGCGATGGACACTGGCGGGAAGGACGGAACCATCACGCACGTGATGGGTCACCTCAACCCGCAGGGGGTCCACATAACCACGTTCAAGCAGCCGACACCGGAGGAGAAGCGCCACGGATTTCTCTGGCGCATCCGGCGGAATCTGCCGGAGCCGGGCGTCATCGGTATCTTCAACCGCTCCCAGTACGAGGACGTCCTCATCGCCCGCGTCCATGACCTGGCCAAACCTCCGGTCATCGAGCGCCGCTACAAGCAGATCAACGACTTCGAGAAACAGGTGGTGCGAAGCGGAACGAAGATCATCAAGTTCTGCCTGCACATCTCTTATGACGAACAGCGGCAGCGATTGCTGGACCGTCTCGATGACCCAGACAAGCACTGGAAGTTCCACGAGACGGACATCGATGAGCGCGCTTTCTGGGACGACTACATGAGCGCGTACAGCATCGCGATCACCAACTGTTCGACGGATTGGGCGCCCTGGTACGTCATCCCCGCCAACGACAAGGCCTATCGCGACTGGGCGGTCAGCAAGATCGTCAGCGAGACTCTCGATGAGATGAATCCCAAGTACCCACGCCCCAAGCTCAACATTCCTGCCATTCGCAAGCGGCTGAAGGACTGACGCCCAGCCGCAATTAGCGCGAAGGTTTGGTACGTTTAGGATCGGCGGGGGCATTTTGTATAGGGGGACGAACATGAAAGGGGTACGCCTGGTTTCTTTGCTAGCCGCGGCCATCCTCATCGCGGCTTGCGGGTCGAGCACAGGTAGTTCTTCCGGAAAGGTCATCAAACTCGGCGCGATCCTCTCGATCACCGGCGCGGGCGGCGTTTACGGGCCGCAGAGCCGAGACGGCATGAAGCTTGCTGAGAAGCAGATCAACGCCGCCGGCGGCGTCAACGGCGCAAAGATCCAGCTCACCATCAACGACGATGCTTCGGACAAGGCACAGGCCTCGCAGCTTGCGCAGAAATTGATCCAGCAGGAGCAAGACCTCGCGCTGCTCGGGCCCACTCTTTCGAACTCAGCCGTCGGGGCTCACCCCCTTGCAGAGGGCCTGAAGACACCCATCCTCGCCGTCAGCACGACAGGGATCCACATCGTCCCCGACTGCAACTTCCCAGCCACGGCGCCGTGCAAGTACGTCTTCCGCGACAGCCTGGGCGAAGAGACGGCGATCCCCGCGAACATCAAGTCCTACGCGGAAGATTCCCACCCGAAGACCGGCGTGCTGCTGGTCGCCCAGGACGACAAGTTCTCCAGCGACGGCGGCCAGATCGTTCAGAACACTGTCGCCAAGTACAACATCAACCTGCTCAAGACGATCAAGTTCAACAAGGCCGAGGCGGACCTGTCGCCCTACGTCACGCAGGCGGTGCAGCTCAAGCCGGACGTGATCTTCATCACCTCGCTTGGCGGTATCCCGGCCAAGATCATGACCGAGGCACGCAAGCAGAACTGGACAGGCCAGTTCCTCGGCGGCAACGGCTTCAACACCTCCACCGTTTCGACCCAGGCCGGCGCCAGCGGCAAGGGGGCTCGAAGCGCGAGCGCGTGGTACCTGGGCAACACCTTCCCATCCAACGCCGACTTCGTGACCGCATTCAAGGCGGAGTTCAACAAGGACCCTGACCAGTTCTCTGCCCAGGGCTACTCGGCGATCAAGATCCTCGCAGACGCGGCAGGTCGCGCCAACCTTTCGTTCAGCGACCTCGCCGGGGACCGCGAAAAGCTGCGCGCAGCGATGGAGACAGTCGACATCCAGACGCCGCTCGGGCCGTTCCAGTTCACCGCCTCACACGACGTCAAACAGACGGTCTGGATCATCGCGATGGATGGCCAAGGTGGTTTTTCTCTCGTGCACGAGATCAAGGCGAGCTAGAAAGGGCAAATGGGAGGGCTGACGGGGGGATGGTGATCCCCCCGTCGATGCTTTGGGACAGCAGCTCCTAAACGCGATCTTCATCGGCTCCATCTACGCACTGTTCGCAGTCGGCTACACCCTCGTCTTCGGGATCCTCGACATCCTCAACCTGGCGCACAGCGCGGTCTTCATGCTTGGCGCCGCCCTCACCTACTCGTTGGTGGTCAACCATGGCCAATCCTTTTTGGTGGCCTGCGTTCTCGGCGTCGCCGTCGCCGCGCTGATGGGACTGGTCATCGAACATGTCTGCCTACGACCACTGAGGCGGCGGCACGCTCCGCCCATCGCAGCGCTCATCTCGACCATCGGCCTTGCGCTGGTCATCGTCGCCGCGATCGAGCAGGGCCGGCCGGACACGATCTTCAGCTGGTTGTGGGTTGACGGTGCAAACTCGGTCAGCTTTCCGGCTTCGGCGGTTCCCAACCCGACCTGGCACGTCGCGGGGCTCACCCTGGAGGCGAGCAAGGTCGCCATCATCCCGATCTCGATCTTCCTGATGCTCGTGCTCGGTTTTGTGATGCGATACACGCAAGTGGGCCGCGGGCTGCGCGCCGTCGCGGAGAACCCTCGCGCTGCGCAGCTGATGGGCCTCAACGTCGATCGCATGATCTCTCTCACCCTGATCATCTCCTCCGCGCTCGGAGGGTTGGCCGGCATCCTGTTTGGAGTCGCGCTCGGCGACATCAGCCCGTACATCGGTCGTGACAACGTCGAGGTGCGCGGGCTTGCCGTGATCGTCCTGGGCGGCATGGGCAGCATTCCCGGTGCCGTGGCGGGTGGCTATCTGCTGGGGCTGATCGAGGTTATTGCGCTCGTGACCATTGGCAGCAACGCACGTGCCGGTGTCGCGTTCGCAGCCCTATTTCTGATGTTGGTCCTTCGCCCCCAGGGTCTGTTCGGCGCCCAGGTTCGAGAGAAGGTGTGACCGGCTGATGGATTTCCTGATCCAGCTCGTGACGGACCCGATCGGCTTCTACAACTCACATACGCTGCTCATCGCCCAGATCGGCATCAACAGCATCATCGCCACCTCGATGTTCGTCGTTCTTTATTCGGGGCAGCTTTCGCTCGCGGCGCCTGGCTTCATGGCAATCGGCGCGTACACGTCTGTGTTGATGGACCTGTACTGGCATACGCCGTTCGCCGTGAACCTCGCTGCTGGGACTCTGCTGGCAGGGGCTCTGGGCGTGCTTGTCGGATTGCCCGTGCTGCGCCTGCGCGGCGTCTTCCTGGCGATCGCGACAATCGGTTTCATCGAGGCGCTGCGTCTCGGCGTAATCCTCAACCTGCCAATCACAGGCGAGGGCCTTGGGCTCAAGAACGGAAACGCCGACCCGCTGGGCGGCATCAACCTGGTGCTGGTCGCCCTGGTCGTGGTGGTCTTTCTAATGTGGCGCCTGACCAAGGGCAGGCTTGGCCATGCATGGTCCGCCATCCGCCAGGACGAGCTCGCTGCGCTGAGCCAGGGGATCGATGTGGCGCGCTACAAGCTGCTCGCCTTCACCCTGAGCGCAGTAATCGCCGGATTCGCCGGAGGCCTCGAAGCCCACCTCAATTTCTTTGTCGACCCTGGCGACGCCCAGTACGGCGTCTCGCGAGCTGTGCAGATTCTCACCTTTGCAGTGCTGGGCGGCAGCGGCAACATTTTCGGTCCAGTGGTCGGAGCGCTCTTCCTGACCACGCTGCCGGAGATCATCCGCCAGGCCGCGGACTACCGTGACGTGGTCAGCGGAATCATCCTGATCGCGGTCATCGTCTTCCGGCCGCAGGGCATCGTCGGCCGCGGCGGCCTCGCGATCGTCAGACCCCGCTGGTGGCCGCGGGCCCAACCCCATGCTCCTTCGCCTGGATAGCGTTCAGCGTCACTTCGGCGGCGTGAAGGCCGTCGACGGAGTGTCGCTGGACGTGGAGGAGGGTTCGATCCAGGGCCTCATCGGGCCCAACGGCGCCGGCAAGACGACGCTCGTCAATGTCATCACCGGCTACATACCCTTCCAATCGGGCCAGGCCTGGATTGGAGGGGACGTACTGGGCGGGCTTCCGGCCCACCGAATCGCCGGGCTCGGCATCGCGAGGACCTTTCAGAACATCAGGCTGTTCAAGGACCTTGACGCCCTCGACAACGTTCTCGTCGGAATGCACTCGCGGCGCCACGACGACACCCTCTCCCAGCTCGCGACGCTGCCGGTCTTCCGCCGTGACCACCGCGCGCGAATCAACGAGGCCCACCGGCTGATGGAGGTCGCAGGTCTCGATCCGGGCGAGGTGGGTGGACGCGCTGCCGGCACATTGCCGTATGGCGACCAGAGGCGCCTCGAGATCGCGCGAGCGCTCGCGCTGCAACCACGCCTTCTGATTCTCGACGAACCTGCCGCGGGCATGAACCCTTCCGAGAAGCAAGGCATGCGAGAGCTGATAGAGCGCCTCAACCAGGACGGCTTGACGATCCTCCTTATCGACCATGACATGCGGCTCGTGATGGGAGTCTGTACGCACGTCGCCGTTCTCAACTTCGGCCGGAAGATCGCCGACGGCAGCCCCAAGGAGGTCTCCACCGACGCCGGAGTGATCAAGGCCTACCTTGGCACGGGGGGTGAGCGCGAAGTCTCGAGCGCGCCTGGGGCCAGCGGCGTCGACGAGGCGACGGAGGTGGTCGAGGCGGCAGCCACGTCAAGGGTCACCGCCGAACCGGAAAACGCGATCCTCGACGTGCGAAACCTTTCGGTCAGCTATGGCGCAGTGAACGCGGTGCGAGGCGCCTCGCTTCGCGTCGCCGCCGGTGAGGTGGTGGCGTTGATCGGCGCCAACGGGGCCGGAAAATCCACCATTCTGAACACGCTGTCAGGCCTCATCCGTCCTGACTCTGGCACGGCGAACTTCGACGGGCTGGACCTGACGGCCGCCAAGCCATCCGCCATCGTCCGCCACGGACTCGCCCAGGTGCCAGAGGGTCGCGAGATCCTGGCGCGCCAGACAGTGCTCGAAAACCTGGAGCTGGCAACCTGGGCCAGGCACGACAGGGAGGCGGCCACCAAGGACATCGAGGCCGCGATGAAGCGGTTTCCAATCCTCGGCGAGCGGCGCGCGATGAGGGCCGGCACGCTCTCAGGCGGCGAGCAGCAGATGCTGGCGATCGCGCGCGGTCTGCTCGCCAAGCCGCGCCTGCTGCTGCTTGATGAGCCTTCTCTGGGCCTGGCGCCTCAGATGGTGGACGAGGTGTTTGCAGCCATCGCTGAGATCCACCGCGAGGGGACCACGATCCTGCTCGTCGAGCAGAACGCGCTGCGCGCCCTCGCCATCGCCGACCGCGCATACGTCCTTGAAACAGGCAGGATCCTGCTCAGTGGGAGCGGCGACGACCTGCTCCACAACCCGGCTGTCCGCCGCGCCTACCTGGGGGGATAACGGCGGGTCTTCGAGCCTCCTTATGAGAGGGAACCCAGATGGTTCCCTCTGCGCGCAAAGCGGCGTTGAGGATGGGCTTTGTTTAGAAGGGTTTCTCCTCGCCATGCGCGGGAGTGGATGTAAACAAAGTTATGGCCGGGGGAACCCCGGCCACCCCTGCCACGCTAGTGCCGATGGAAACAAAAAACCCCGGGCCGTTAGGCCCGGGGCTTTGATTGGTCGTTTAACCCTTAGAGGGTGCGAACGCTCTTCGCGCGTGGCCCCTTGGGGCTCGCCTCGATCTCGAAGGATACCTTCTCGCCACCCTGGAGGCTGTCGAAGTCACCTTCGGTGCCACTCCTGTGGAAGAAGAATTCCTTACCGTCTTCGGCTGCGATAAAGCCGAAGCCACGGTCCGCGACCAGTTTCTTGATGGTGCCTGTAGGCATTTCCATCTCCTATCTCTCGAACTAGGGCCAACTCAACTCGGCGGGCCTGTTCGAGAAACGGAGCCTGCGGTGAGCGCCTGCACTGTGCCGGCAAGGTGATTATACCCCAGACAGCCAGAACCGAACCTCCAGGCTTCCCGGAACCCCGTGATCCGATCTCAGCCTGATCTCACCCGCTCGGGGCGGGGTACTTCCGAGATGCGCCTCGCCCGCGACTGATCGACCTCTGTCAAATGGCGCTTTCGGAGGCGCAAATGCTTCGGCGTGACCTCGAGCAGCTCATCGTCGCCCAGGAAGTCCAGGCTCTGCTCTAGGCTCAGCCTCGATGCAGGCGTCAGCCGCACCGAGATGTCGGAGGTCGAGGACCGGATGTTGGACTGCTTCTTCTCGCGGCAGACGTTGACCCGGATGTCGCCTGGGCGTTTCTGGATGCCGACGATCATCCCCTCGTAAACCGCCTCCCCTGCCTCGATGAAAGTGGTGCCGCGCTCCTGGGCGCCGGCCAGCCCGAAGGCGAGCGTGGTGCCCGGTGACGACGCGGTGAGAGCGCCGTTGCGCTGCTCCCGGAAGTCGCCGGCCCATGGCCGATAACCGATGCCGATCGAGCCCATGAGGCCGGTGCCTGCAGTCAGCGTCAGGAAGCTGTTGCGGAAACCAATCAGGCCGCGCGTTGGGATCAGGTACTCGAGTCGCACGCCGCCCTTCGAGTCATAGCTGATCTCAATCATCTCGCCGCGCCGTTTGCCCAGTGCTTCAGTCACTGCGCCAAGATGTTCCTCGCGGACGTCGACGGTTAGCCGCTCGATCGGTTCCATCCGCTGACCGTTGATCCTTTTGACAATCGCCTCCGGGCGAGAGACCTCGAACTCGAAACCTTCCCTGCGCATTGTCTCGATGAGCACAGCGAGGTGAAGCTCGCCGCGACCACTGACGAGGAAGCGCTCGGCGGCCTCGGTGTCCTCCACGCGAAGCCCGAGGTTGACGTCGAGCTCCTTGTACAGCCTCGCCCTCAGCTGGCGGGTGGTCGAGAACTTGCCTTCGCGGCCGGTGAAAGGGGAGGTGTTGACCCCGAAGGTCATCCTTACAGTCGGCTCGTCGATCTCGATGCGCGGCAGCGGATCGGGCGACTCGGGGTCGGCGAGCGTGTCGCCGATGGCGATCTCTTCGAGACCGGTCAGCAGCACAATGTCGCCGGCGCTCGCGTTAGGCACTGCCACGCGGTCAAGGCCTCGGTACACGAGCACCTGCACCACCTTCACCCGCCGAGCCTCGCCGGCCGCATTGAGCACGGCCACTGCATCGCCTGGCGCGACGCTGCCACGCGAGATGCGACCAATCGCAAGGGTCCCCGTGTAGTCGTCGTAAGCACGGTTGGCGACAAGCATCTGAAAGCCTCCCGGCTCGGTGACCGGCGGCGGGATGTGTTCGATGATTGTCTTGAACAGCGGCTCGAGGTCAGGCGCAAGGTCGTCAGGGTCCGAGCCGGCGCGACCTTCCTTGGCCACTGCGTAGATGACTGGCGCCTCGAGCTGGTCGGCGTCCTCGGCCAGCTCGAGAAAGAGGTCGTGGACCTTGTCCAGCGCTGCCTTCGGGTCGGCGTTCTTGCGATCGACCTTGTTGATCACAACAATGATGCGGAGGCCCACCTCGAAGGCCTTGCGGAGGACGAAGCGGGTCTGTGGCATGGGGCCCTCGGCTGCATCGACCAGCAGGAGGCAACCGTCGGCCATGTTGAGGACCCTTTCCACCTCACCACCGAAATCGGCGTGGCCGGGGGTGTCGATGATGTTGATGGTCACACCCTCGTGCCGGACTGAGGTGTTCTTGGCGAGGATCGTGATGCCCTTCTCTCGCTCGAGGTCGTTCGAATCCATGATCAACGTCCCCATGTCCTGGTTATCTCTGAACGTATGGCTCTGTTTCAGAAGGGCGTCGACCAGCGTCGTCTTCCCGTGGTCGACGTGAGCGATGATCGCCAAGTTGCGAATGTCGTGCCGGAGATTCATGTGCGTCATGGGGCAGTACTGATCACGCGGTTGGAGGATGCGAGCACCTTGCCCGCTTCAGGACTATACGAAACACCACCAGGTCACGCGCTTGCTCAGCATGGGCGTTGCACCGTAACAGCCGAAGTAACATCCGTTCCAACATGAAGCTAGGTACATCGGCCGGCCGCCTCGGTCTCGCCGGCATGGTGACGGCCTGGCTGATGATCGCATCCAGCCCTGCCGGGCTCGCCGATGAGGCCTGGGTGATCACGTCGTTTCACTCTGACATCGCTGTTGCGGGCGACTCAACGATGACGGTCGTCGAAGACATCAAGGTCGATTTCGGATCGCTCCAGAAGCACGGCATCTTCAGGACCATCCCCCTTCGATATCGCTACGACTCCACCCAGGACCGCTTCTACAAGCTCGAGGTGCAGTCAGTGACCGACGGCTCGAACGCGCTCACCTATGACGACTCGGTGAGCAATGACAACGAGGTGATCAAGATCGGCGACGCCGACGCCCTGGTCACCGGCAGGCAGCGATACGTGATCACGTACACCGTGTTCGGGGCGATCAATTCGTTCGAGGATCACGACGAGGTGTTCTGGAACGTGGACGGGCCGCTGTGGCCGGTCCCCAAGACATCAGTGACCGCAAGTGTGAGCGTGCCTTCCGGAAGCCTGCAGAAGGCAACATGTTTCCAGGGCGCGCCGGGCTCAACTGAAGCCTGCAGGCACTCTGAATCCGGCGACACGGCGGAGTTCTCCTCAACCCGTAAGCTCGGCTCGGGCGAGGAGTTGTCGGTCGTGGCCGCAATGACATCCGGTGCTGTAACGGTCCCTCCGCCGTTGCTCGAGCCTCGCCAGCGCGAGTTCCCGCAGGACGCTTTCGAAGCCTCGCCCCCGATCCTCGGACTGTCTGGCCTCCTGACAGTGCTCGGCATAGGGCTCGTGGGCTGGAATTTCTGGGCGCACGGCCGCGACCGCACCTACCTGACACAGCATTACCTTGCAAGCGATCCCTCTGCCCCGCCAGGTGCACCGACGGAGCCTGAGCAGACTCGGCCGCTGTTCGCGCGCGACACGCTGGTGGTCGAGTTCGGGCCTCCGCAAAAGATGCGACCCGCCGAGCTCGGGCTCATCCTCGACGAAAGCGCAGACCCCAAGGACGTCACTGCGACGATCGTCGACCTCGCAGTGCGCGGATACCTGACGATCACCGAGCTGCCGGGGAAATGGGATTGGACGCTGACATGGAAGCCCGGCGGCAATGCGAAAGCGCTGCTGCCTTACGAGAAGACGATCCTGGACGGCCTGTTCAGTGGTCGCACCGAGATCAAGCTCTCCGAACTGAAGGGCACCTTCGCACCGACGCTGAAGCGGGCGGAGAACGAGATGTACTCGGACGCCGTCTCGCGCCGCCTGTTCACGAGCAGCCCCAGCCAGGCGCGACTGGGTTGGGGATGCCTCGGCTGCTCGGTGGTCCTGATCGGCTTCGCCCTGACGGTCGGGCTCGGCCTGGCTCTCGGCTGGGGTTTTGTCGGCCTGGCGGTGGTGATCGTCGGGATCGTGCTGACCGCCACCTTCCCATTCATGCCGCAGCGCACTGCGGCCGGTCGCGACCTGATGCAGCACACGCTCGGGTTTCGCCTTTACATGACCACCGCAGAGAAGTACCGACAGCAGTTCGCCGAAAAGGCGCAGATCTTCACCGAGCTCCTGCCTTACGCGATCGTGTTCGGGTGCGTCAGCCAGTGGGCGAAAGCGTTCGAAGGGATCGATACAACCAACGCAACCAACTCGTGGTACGTGGGCAACACGCCCTTCCAGGCCGCCCTTCTATCGAGCAGCCTCCAGTCCATGAACACCAACATCTCGAGCGCCATCACCTACGTTCCGCCTAGCTCTGGCAGCTCGAGCGGCTTCAGCG
>Ga0193723_1000566_pt1 | contig 14551 bp, 16 predicted proteins | sample H2m2metaG_FD_143042 | JGI IMG/M metagenome (GOLD analysis project Ga0193723, IMG submission 143042) | Soil microbial communities from a riparian zone of the East river system, Colorado, United States - H2m2 | ecosystem: Environmental > Terrestrial > Soil > Riparian zone | place: USA: East River... | reverse complement strand
TTTCGCTTACAAGTCGCGCCTACCAACCAGATCAAATTATGTCCATAAGAGTAATTGCACTCCTCGTTGCAGTTATCGCCAGCATGGCGGCCGCTCACGGAAGCGTCCCGATCATCGTTTCGGGCGGTGCCGGCCGGCGCGCGGCGGGGAACCTGTGTAACAAGGCGGAAAATCAGCTGAAAGATGGCGATGTGGCCGGTGCGAAGCGTACCGTGGATGCGGCTTTGCACTCTGATCCAAAATTCTGGCCAGCGCTCTATATTCGCGCGAAGATTTTCATAAGGCAGGGCCAATACCAGCTCGCCATTGCGGATTGCAACGAAGCGCTCCGGCAATATCCGGGTTTCGTCGAGGCTTCACTTTTGCGTGCCAGCATCAGCGCGCATCTTGGGAAACACGCCGAAGCCTTGAAGGAGGTTAACTATCTCATTTCGATGCACCCTCAGCGTGTCACTCTGGGCAGAGCGTTGAAACACCGCGCGTGGCTTCAGGCAACTTGCCCGGATCCAGCGTTTCGCAATGGCCAGCAGGCAGTTAAAGACGCCAAGGCTGCTTGCAGTATCTCGGAATGGAAGGACGAGAACGCGATTGATACCCTTGCCGCTGCATACGCCGAGACCGGTGATTTTAATTCTGCGGCACGTTGCGCAGCGCAGGCCTTGGCAATAAAGGGGATTGCGCCGGTCGATTCAAAACGCATTCAACAGCACTTGGCCTTATTTGAGCGCCATCAGCCGATTCGATCATAAGAATAGAATCGCGTATCGGGCCCTGTTCCTGTGATGTGTCGACGCGGCATTGTTTCGCCGAATCGCCGTCATTTCTGAGGTTGTGCCGAAGACGAGGACCTGGAATGTGCATATTAGAGGCGTTACTATTTGCCAATGAGAATCAAAATGCCCGCTGCCAGCGCCAGGAGTCCAGTTACGATCACAGGGATGGCGAAATGAACGAGAGCCATGATTCCAACAAGGATCAGGTAAATAGCGAGCAGAAGCATTCCGAGGTTTTTGGTGATGTTCATGCGGCCTTTTTGGGGCAAAGCCAGCGCGTTTGCACGCTCTAAATTCCGCATTGCTGGACATCACCGGATCTTCGACGGAACCAGAATCGCGTCACTCATGCCGTGTAGAAATTTTTTGTCTGCTGGCGCGATCGTCGCGAGCGCACCCCGTAGTTTTACACGATCTGGTTCCACAAAGAAGTAAGGACAAAGACGCACGCGGCCCTTCATTGTCTTTAACTCGTTAGAATCGGGATCCCAATACCGATGGTCGAACAACCCGCCCTTGTGAAAACGTTGCATGATCGTGGGCGATGATTCGAATGTCTCAAGTGCATGGTTGATTCGTTTTTCCCATTCCGCATGCGGCAGATCGCCGCCGAGAGCAATACCGCGGCTGCCCCAGCCAAGCGGTGAAAAGCCGCTCACTTTCAAAAGAAGATCACGATCTTTCTGGCTGAACTTCGCGGCTTCGCGCCAGTCATGAATCTCCAGGCGTGGTATGACTGCGTGTTGCGGCAAGGGCGTTGGATCGAGCAGCCACGAGTAGGGAATCACTTCCTGTAGCTTGATGAAATATTTCTCGCCCAATTCGCGTCGCCAAAATTCGCGCAGCGGCTGCATCCAGAAAAGCGCGAACCACATTTTCTCCTCGAGATACGGCTTGATCGGCGGGGTGATCGTGATGCGGCCTTCTGCGTTTGCGCGCAACGTATTCTCGATCCCGGGAATGTTTGGCAGATCAAATAATTCGAAGAAGCGGTAAACGGCGCATCCGTCCTGCGGCTTATAATTCTCAGCGGCTACAACACGCCAGCCGTAGCCGGGATCGGTGATCCCGGTCGATGCGGAATTGCGAAGAGAGCCGGAGTCAACGCCTCCGGCTACAGCATGTCGCTGATTCAACCGCGCGACGATCCATTCCATTTCAGGTCTATACGTTGCGGCCTCTTGCGAGATAACGATGTCACCACCATTTGGCAGCACAGTGCGAAAACCCTCCAGCATTCCGTCTGCACCGCCGATGATCTGGCTGTCGAACGTTGAATAGGTTTCATTGAGCCAGCCGGTCAGACCGATTCCGCCTGGCACAGAATCGATTTCGGCAATGATGTAGCCCTTTTCGGTCAGAATAAGATCGGGACGAATCACCCGCGGTAAATCGTCCCGAATTTCTTTGCGCCTCGAAAACTCAATCAGCTCTTTGGGTTTACCGGCATCGAGATAACGCGCTACCCACGCAGGCTGCTTGCCCCTGATGCTGAGCTGATAGAGCTGATTACAGGCACGCTGAAAAACGAACAGCCGATGTCCGAGTTGTTCCAGTTCAGCGAGAAATTTTTTCTCGATCGCAAACGCATCAGGCGAGAGCAGCCATGCTTTTTCCGCGAAAAGACCCTCTTTTGGAAACGCAGCGCGAATTGTGGCTAGCTTGTCGTCCTGAACTTGCATTAAAAGCAAACGTTCAACGCCCAACGCCGAACGTCCAATGGCGAATGCAAGCATCTGAATTGAACATTGGGCATTGGACGTTAAGCGTTGGGCGTTTGCCGCTCATCTTCCGGCCGCCATTTTCTTTAGCGAGAGCTTGACCAGCTCTTCCGCTGATTTCGCTTCGCCTTTCTCCTGGAGGTCGCGCACTGCTTTATGTGCATCGATCTGTTTATAGCCAAGCGCGATCAATGCGAGCACGGCCTCGTTGGCCTGCTCCTCTTCGGGAGTGGGCGCGTGTGCGGCACTAGCTGCTTCCCAGGCTGCCGCCACTCCCAGCTTGTCTTTTAATTCCAAAACGATTCGCTCAGCCGTTTTTTTTCCGAGCCCGCTGATTTTTGAAATTGCCGCGACATCGGAGTTCACGACCGCGGCCTTGAAATTATTCACGCTCATTCCGCTAAGCACTGCGAGCGCCAGTTTCGGCCCGATGCCGCTGACATTGTTGACGAGTAGTCGAAAAAGATCGCGCTCAGCGGGCGTCATGAATCCGTAAAGCACATGAGCATCTTCGCGGACCGCCAGGTGCGTGAGAATACGAATGGGCTGGCCCGATTCCGGAAGCCGATCGTAGCTGGAAAGCGGGATGAAAACTTCGTAACCAACGCCGCCGACATCGACGATTGCGTGCGTAGGCAAAGCGCTCACCAGTTTACCATCGAGAAAAGTGATCATGGATTCGTTAAAGCGGTTCGATCGTTGAAGGGTTAAAGCGGTTCCGACAATTTAGCAATTCAGCCTTGTAACGCTTCAACGAGTCATTCTGATTTTAGCACCAGGGTGAGATCAACCTGTTTACCTTTCGCGATATTGAAGCCACGCGTGCGAAAAGATGTCCAAGTTTGGGGGGGATTCGGAAAAAGCGCCTGGACAAGTGAAGTTGGTACAATCACGAAACGCGGGCCGGGCCCGGACATGAAATCGACTGCATTCTTCTTGTTAAGCCGTGTGAGAAAGTTTTGCACGCGACTGTGAAAATACCAGACCACGCTCGGTTCCTCGAATTCGACGGACGCAAATTGCATGTTCGGCTGCAAGTGTGGGCGCGATTCCCGGAAAAGCTGATACGCGGGAAAAAACCGTGCAACCGCCGGCGGGATGATTAACGCAATTGCAATCCCCAAACAGGCACTAGTGATAGCGACTGTTCGAAACGAGCCGTGATTTGTGATTGCAACTGCTCCCTGCCAATGCCGCGCAAGCAGGAGCGCGAGTAACGGAAAGGCCGGCAACGTGTAATGGGGTAACTTCGTTGCAGCCAGTGTGAAGATCACAAAAATGATTGCGATGCCTGTCAGGAGATAATTATCGAGCTGGTTCCGGCCGTAGCCGGGATCGGCGATCCCGGCCTTTTTTTGTCTCCACAATTGCCGGATCAACCACGGCAACTTGATCGACCAGGGAAAGAAACTGACGAAGATTGTTACAAAATAGAACGGTAGGAGCAGTAGATACATCCCAAACGAACTCGCCCCGTGACCTTCCATCGTCACAAGGGACCGACTAATAACGTGTCGCCCGATTCCAATCGCCAAGAATTGGCCGTGAGTTTGAACCAGCGCCGGAATTCCCCAGAGCGCGACAACGGCGAGCATCAGCAAAATTCCACGCAGCAATTTGAGATGCCGAGCCAACTGCCAATCTCGCGCAAGGATAATTGTCGCTCCAACGGTGAGCAGCGGTGACCATGCAATCGGTCCCTTCGCCAGAAAACCAAACGCAAGCGAGAGGTAAAATGTGAGCCACCACCGCGTTTGATGGTAGGGCTTGACCGGTCCGAGCCGGACTGGCATTTGGCGCGCCGTTCCTGGGGACGAGCGCGACAAAAGTTCGTAACCACTCCAGTGCGCCAACGTCATAAACAGCACGAGCCACATGTCAGCGACTGCGGCTTTTGCATGAACAAAAGTCTGTAGCGAAAGTGTGAAAATAATCGCGGCCCACCAACCAACTGAGGTCGCGCCATTGCAACGGCTCCAGGCAAAAATCACGAGAGCAACCAGCGCGGCCGCGATGGCAGATGGAAAGCGCGCGCTGAAATCGCTCTCACCAAAGATGCGATAACTCGCTACCTGCGCCCAATAGGCGAGGGGAGGTTTGTCCAGTCGTAGCTGATTATTGAAGTAAGGAACGACGTAATCAGCACGCTGGATCATTTCTCGCGATGCCTCTGCGAATCGCGGTTCGTCACGATCGATCAGCGGCAGGCTCCACGTGCCGGCCAGATGAAAAAGGACCAAGCCGAAAAACAGAAACACGGAATTGCGTATTGCGGATTTCAAGAGCGCGCTCAAAATAGCGCCCGCTAAAACTGACGGGAACTTATTTATGAAGCGTGCCGCCGTTTTTTATTGGCTGATCGGCTTCGTCATTGCGGCGATAGCGATCGCAACAGCATTCTATTTCGACGGCACGGTACGCGATTTCATGGCGCAACATCAAAACCCCATGATGCGCAATTTCATGCGCAACGTCAGTTTTTATGGTGATTGGCCTTCACATCTTGTCCTTGGAGTGATCCTTTTAGCAATCGCCTGGCGGCGCCAAAGCAAAAAATGGATGCGAATTTTTTTGTCGATGCTGGTGGCGATGGCGATCGCAGGCGGTGCCGGCACCGTTATCAAACGCACGATTCCAAGGGCCCGTCCGTCTGTGAAATCAGAGCTCCGCTGGGGCGGCCCGCGTTTTAGTACGAAATATCACGCGTTTCCGTCGGGTCACGTCGGCGCCTCGACCGCGTTTTTTGGCATTTTAATTTTCACACGCCGGCGTATCGGGCTCGCCTGTCTCCCCATCCCGATCCTGATCGGGCTTTCACGAATGTACCTTGGTGCGCATTACCTTTCGGACGTTGTTTGCGCGGCAGTCCTCGGGATTGTCTGCGCTGCGATCGTTTGGCGATTTTTCCTGCCACATCAGCAGTGGGCTACCTCAAAAATCGAAAAGAACGAGCAGGAACAGGGACTTTGAGGCGCGGAGGGGGTGAGAGTGGGGAGAGGCGGCTACTTGGTGGCCGTGCTAATTCATAAAACACCAGTTGGTTAGTCCCCGTTTGATTCCTAGCTCCCCCGCAGTCGTTGAGCCAACTTCCCTCTATGCTTTGGATGAGATCCGAGAACCGTCTCGCCCCGGAGGAACCGCTGCAGAAGTTGTCGAGCGCGTCGTTCGTTTCGTCGTTCGTTCCACCACCGATTGATTCCAGAGGGATGTGGAAAGATTAAGAACCGGCGTCCGTAAATGCGTATCTCCGCCAGAAAAGGCAAGTCGCGGAAGCCGAAGCAATTCGCGACGTTCTTACCGAGCAGGACGATGCGCTCGACGCGCCAATCCATTAGGACGTCAGCAGCGTTGACGTTGCCTCTCGCGCGGTCGAACGCGTCGCCTTTGCAGCGCTTCCCGCTGTAGTGCGTGTTCAGGTGCTTCCGGCGACACGCGATCAGCTCATCGTAACTCATTCCGGCGAGCCGCGCGATTTTCTGGCCGTTCGGGCCGGCGAGTGGTTTGCGTGGGTCGCCGCGCCGCGACGGCGCTTGGCCGACCAGCCCGATCTTGTGTGTCTCGATCTTCTTGTGTTTCATGACGTCGCCAAGTCACTCGGCAAATAGCTCACACGGCCAGCTAAGCAAGCCAGGAGACGCAAACAGAAAACCGCTGTGCGATCGCCCATTCGCAGCGTGTTTCGTGACGCGCGGCCAAAATTGAAAACCGCGCGGGAAGGAAACACGCCTTCCAAGCTCCATTTTGGTTCTACGGTAACGACGGAACCAAGTTCCCGAAAAAGTTAGACGGCATTCTTCAATCTTGTGCGATTCTTTCGGACAAAAATGCTACCCCTCTGACAGGACGGGTCGTTGACGCGCGAGTGGATGAGAAGCTGACTGCGTTTGTCGAACTAGAAGCAGCGATTCGCGCCGTCACTTCATAAAATCAAAACGAATCATCGCGCCAGCCCAGGCGATAACTACATCCTCTGGTTAAATGTACCCCTGATTTCTTCACAGATTGAAAAAGCGAAACGCCGACATTGGCAGCTATTAAAACAACAGGAAAGTCCAATAGCCCGATTTTCCAACCGTAGAAGCAAAAAGCAGCAACAACCGCTGCTAAGGAAAGGATGCTTAGAACGCCCCCAATGACTTGCGCCATTAGCGCTCCGTGAGACGAATTGGCGAATCCGGTGATGGCCGCAACCGCGAAGGACAATACCAGAAAAAGCCAGAGCGGCATCATCATCTAACGAGGTTTCTGTTTCCAACTTGCGGCCCAACAGCTTTGCTGCTCATGCAAAAAAAACCGGGCAGTTTTTAGGCTGCCCGGTAAATCCATGTTACGGCTCATAGGTCTAGGGACCGTACCCAGCGAAATCTTTAGGACGCGCCGGGCCATACCAAGTGCACCAAGGGCTGCACCGAGTAACATCGCAGTGGTGCCACCGTCGGGAACTCCTGAAACGCCTGGGCCGACGAGCGTCCATTCGACGAGGCGACACCCGCCGCCAATGGCAGGGATCGTAATGATTCCACTCAAATTACCGACGTACCAAACTTCAGCACCGAAAATTGAGCCATCGTACCTAGCAAACAGGTATGTATATAAACCACCGCCGCCAAGATTTACTTTTGTACCTGTGCCATTAAGAGCCCATACGGCAGTGGGCAAGGAACCAAAAGCATTGTTTGAGCGATAGGAGATCTGGCCGTTGGCGACATCCAAGCTGCCGAGGGCCATGCCAACTAAATGATTGACATAAATTGTTCTCTGAGCATTGCCGGATGGTACGCCGGGCCACACGTAGCCGAGCTCCTGGGTATCACCGATGGTAAGGGCGCTGGTATTGTGGGCGAATGCGAGCATCACGGCGCAAAATGCCGCGGAAAGCAGCGCAAGTTTTTTTCGCGGAATCATATTAATTCATGAGAGCAAACCTTGTGCCAAAATCGAAAACATTATGCAGGAAACGTTATAAGCATCTATTTAACTAGTGAGTTATCAGGATGACTTAATCTCACGGGGTTTGGCTGCTTTCTTCGCCGCCTGTGCGGAATCGTAAGATATTTCGACGATCGTCAGGTTTTCCAACCATTCGGCAAAACAAGCCCAGGAACAAGAGAGCACACACGGTGCGCTACGGGGTGGGTGAACGCGGTTGGACTTAGGGTCTGAGTAGGCGGGCGAGATGGCCGCAGGGTGGTGTGAGGTTCTTTCTTTTTTCTTTCATTCCAAGCGGGTCGTTAGCTATTTACCGCTCCTTTGAACTTGCCGATGTGTTCATGCGTTTCGATCACATTCCTGGATTAATTTCCAGAGCATTCGGCCCGCGTGAAATGCTTGGGAAACGATCGCCGACAATCTCAGTAAAGCCGGATAAAGTTGGGGCTGCGTCGCGGCGATAGATCACGAAGGTCGAACGATATTCAATATTGACGCACACCGCGGCGACGGAAAGCGTCTCGTTGTGCGTGCGGACGAAAAGTTGACGGCGTTTCTGGAACTCGAATCGCCGATTGCTCTTGCGGCGAATTGTCACCGGGCCGCTACTTGTCAGCCTTGTCTCGTTCAGCGGCAACCCGCTCGCCGTCCGTCATCGCCTCGTAATAGCCGGTCTCCTTCGCACGAGTCAACATTTCGTCCATGATTATGGAAATGGCCTGTTCAGGATCGTTTGATTGAGATATCAGTTCTTTGAGTCGAGTTTCAAACCACTTCATAAAGTCCCGGGCCTTTTCGAGATTGTTCAGTTAGCGCGTCATCATTTCTACCTTGCCCTGAGCCCCCAGGAGAAATTCTTCGTTGGCTTGTGCGATCTTCCAACCATTGAGCGGAGCGGAGAGGGTGAGATTCGAACTCACGAGGCCTTTCGGCCTTCCGGTTTTCAAGACCGGCGCAATCAACCGCTCTGCCACCCCTCCAGACCAGGCGCGCATTTCGCGATCGCAAATTCCTTACTCCATTACTCCGCTACTCCAAGTGAAATCACGCAGCCTTTCACTAATGGAGTGATGAGTGAAGGAGTGTTGAAGTAATCACAAGATTTGCTCGACAGCGCGATATGTTCATGTGAACTTATACCATGGCAAAGAATTACCGGCCTGTTGTCCAAGAGACTTCGCAAAGCCGCGCGGCCATTCGCGGACGTGGCGCATCATGGAGTCCCGCAAATCGCTTCGAGAAACTGCATATAGATCAAAATAATCTCGATGTTGTCGATGTCGCTCCTGGAACAGAAGAGCGACCTCGGCGCGCGACGCAATATTTTCGCGACGGAACCAAATCGGTCATCACTCGTAACAACAGTCCAGATGTCGGCTTTGAAACAAGCCTTAATCCGTATCGAGGCTGCGAGCACGGCTGCATTTATTGTTATGCGCGGCCAACGCATGAGTATCTCGGTTTTTCCGCCGGACTCGATTTCGAAAGCAAGATCATGGTGAAAACAAATGCGGCAGAGTTATTGCGCGCGGAACTGGAATCACCGCGGTGGAAGCCACAAACGCTGGTGATGAGCGGCGTGACCGATCCGTATCAACCGATCGAGCGAAAACTGTGCATTACGCGCGGCTGCCTCGAAGTTCTCGCAAAATTTCGAAACCCGGTAGCGATCATCACAAAGAACCGTCTAGTTACACGCGACGTCGATCTTTTACGCGGCCTCGCGGCCCACAACGCGGTGGCGGTGAACGTTTCAGTAACTTCGCTGGACTCGAATTTGCAGCGAGTGCTTGAGCCGCGAACCTCTTCGCCTCAAGCGCGCCTTAATGCGATCCGGCAACTTCGCAGCGCAGGAATTCCAACTGGCGTGATGGTTGCACCGATCATTCCGGGGCTCACCGACCATGAAGTTCCGAGAATTCTCGACGCTTGCGCCAAAGCGGGTGCGCAATTTGCCGCGTATACAATTGTCCGCCTGCCTTGGGCGGTGGCGCCACTGTTTGAACACTGGCTCGAGGAACACTTTCCGGACCGCAAAGAGAAAGTACTGGGGCGCATCCGCGATTTGCGAGGGAACCGACTAAATAGCTCCCAATGGCACGCGCGTATGGCTGGGGAAGGCATCTTTGCCGAGCACATCGCTTCGATGTTTACGGTCTCCTTTAGGCGCAACCAAATGTGTGCGCGTCCGAAACTGTCTAGCGCGTCATTTCAAAGACCGACCACGCAGCCAGACCTTTTCGGTTGAAATCATCTATCGTCTTTTACGGAAGCTCGTGCAGCCGCATCCTTCGTTGCAAACGAAATAATAAAGCGGCGACTGCGGGCTGCACTAGGTGCGGAGAGGCGGTTATTGGAGGCCGTGCTGATTCATAAACACCGCGCCAGGTTAAGTCCCCGTTTAATTCCTGACTCCTCCCCTCGCAGTGCTGCACTGGTGGGTTCGCAGCGCATACGGGAGTCGAACCCGATTTCAACGCGAAGGACGGTGGTAGATACTGAACAAGACATTTCCCCTTGGCGCACAGTGATCACGCATCGGCGAGCGCTGGTTTGAGGACCACGACAAGCTGCACCCCTGGGGGTATCTGCGCGAGGTTTAACGTAACTCTCCCTTCGTGTCCTGAATCGCAAAAATAAAAAGAGCCGGAATACTTCCACAGCTTGAACTTGGTAACGCGGCTTCGATTTGATCTCTGGCTGGGGACCCGCATCCGGAAAAGTAACGGAGATGTTTCTTTTTTTGGTCTTCACATGATTGGAATATGTGGACGCTATGCGTACCGAACAGAACAGCGTTGGGTTGCTCAAGGCCGTATCAGACAAGCTTTTTGGGGACACAAACAGCCGGATGAAAATGTCCGCCACCGCCGCCCAGGACGTTTACGAGATCCGTCCCCGCAAGGACCGGGACGGCTTTGATCTGATCAGCGATCGGCTGCGATACGGCCCAATTTGGTATGCAGGACCCGACGCAGTCCGCTACGCGGTTGCGTACGCGATGTACCGCTCTCTCTCTCGCTCGCACCGGGCGATCATCCGCGTGTTTAATGAAGCGGGCAGTGTGACCGAGATACACGAGCAATAGGGCGATTTAAAGAGTGATGAGCGCCTATTGAACGATCTACAAGGTGTCGAACTCGAATCGGCGAGCCGTCGCGCTACCATCTTTTAGCAGCGTCGGAACTTGATAATTTTCTGTTCGAGTTCGGCCTCAGCTTCGCATTTCGCGACGAAAGAATCGAGAGCTTCGTAGATGATATCGGCGACCCCCACACGTTTTCGCTTCGCTGCCTTACTAAGCCGTCGCATCGTGGGTTGGTCAAGGCCATCGAGCGCCCAGCAGCCTTCAAGAACAAAGGGCGTAACATTGCTAGGTCGCGTTTTTGGGATGCTTTTCATGTCGCCGTCTTCCGCTGCTATCCGCGCGCGCGCAAGAAACTTCTGTCAAACAACTGTGTGACCTAAATGTGACTCAAATTTGCTCGGTATTAGCTTTTCCTGAACGCGACCCGAATGCCCGGGTCCAGGATCGTGGCAATCCAACCGTTATTGGTTGCGAACGCGTAAATTCTCTTTTCGCGTTTCAGTTGATCTCGGTCGTCTCGCGGCCAGATATGAGCCAAATCGTGTTCGAAAACCGTGCAAGATCCCTCGTAATGAAGACGCTTTTCAATGTGTTTTCTTAGCTCGTCCAGACGGCAGTCTCGTCTTATTTCTTCGAAACCCTAATTAAATTCGTTCGATGCGGCAGCGGTCATATTTCGCCAATCAAATGAGCGAGCGCTCATCTGGACACTTGAGATCGAGATCCATTGAACGTCTTTCCGCCCGTGTTGTGAAATCGAGTGCGAGTTTGATCATTTCCGCTAGGGTAACCTTGTTCGCTTTTGCCCACGCTTGGAGATTCCGCTGCACGGCTGGTTGAAGGTCAACGCTCTGTAGCGTTTCTCCGTTGGAGATCAGCAGCTGGATTGGTCGTTTCATGGAGCGGTTAAAAGCACCTGATTTCCAACGCGCGCAAGCTCTATTTTTGTATCCCATTGGGGAGACACACTTGTGACTACCGCGGCGTTTTCCCGCCGCGTCGCGGCCGAACGAAAGCGGCGGGCTGAGAGTTTAGCGAAGCCCGCAAATACCGCTGAAAAGGCCGTAGGAACCTAGGTTGACGGAGGCCGCCTGCCTGTTCGAGGGCGAAATAATGCGTTACGGACAGCTTTAATATACGCGCGGAATGCCGGGAAGCGCAGGTTAGGATGATACAGGTTAACGAATGAATCTACCGTGCCGCCGTGAAGCAGAGCATCACGGGCGTGGTCCTCCTGCAAAATTTGTGCTTCAGATTTTGTTTTCATGCTGCAATTCTCAATGCCGTTCCCATGCCTGAAAATGTAGTGCCAGCGGCATTTATTTCGCAAGACAATTTCGCTTTACAGTAATTTGAGCCGTTGGCGCCAGCTCCAGATCGGATTTTCAGCCCTTGGATAGTCCCAGCGGCAGCTTCGCTTCGTCGATCCCAGCTTCTGAAATCGGAGCGGGCTTCGTCGGAATACCATTCGACTCGGCGATACCGAATATGATGTGCCCGCCGGCGCTGTTCGCGAAGGAAACAACGTCGCGGCCAAATTCTTTTTTATCTGCGTCTGAAGTGCCGGGGAGCTCGCGCTTGTATTCAAGCTGGCGATTTTCTTCCACATGGTCGTCTATAAGTCTTTGCAGGTCGGCCTCGATGATTTCATCCAGTGGTTTGGAAAACGTGAACATTCCTTGACTTTGTTGCGAATCTGTTGCGAACCCAGCTGAAAACTCGCTCTTACTATGGCAGCGCGTACGGGAGTCGAACCCGTGTACCAGCCTTGAGAGGGCTGTGTCCTAACCACTAGACGAACGCGCCAAACAAGATGCGATTAGGAATACTGCAATGACTCTGGGCTGGCAAGGTAGCTATTCAAAACCGCTTGTGACGTTTCTCTTTCTTCTTCTTGTGTTGATCTGCGGGCTTCTTAGGCGCAATTGTCCCCGACGGGGTTGGCGTTGGCGTAGAGGTGTCTGGGGTAGGCCGCACGCGTGGCTGAGCCAGCACTCCCTGATGAGAACTCTTTAACCCCTGTAATGCCAACTTGATTTCGGGAGTCGTAGCCAGGGCGGACATGCGTTCGTAGTAGATGTTGTAGTAATTGCGGAGGCGATTCCTCTTTTCCAAATCAGTCCGTGCCGCCTGCGCATACGCCTTCGCAGCCTGGACCTCTGGATCATTCACTGTCCGATTTTTTAGTTGTCGCCATTCTACGTGCACGCGAGCGGCATCAGCTTCTTTTCCGAGTGACCTCGGCTTTGAAAAAGTCTGGTCCAGCTGTGATATCTCCGGCAACTCGGGGCCGTTAGGGGGTACGGGTGAGGGCGTTGGTTCCAGTTGGTCTTGACCCTCATAAAGATCCACGGATGGTGGAGCGGCGTCCTGTCCGTGGAGCATGAGCGCTGTGCCAATTAATGCCGCTGAAACGATCAACCCGTATATTCTCATTCCTGGTTTTGACCGCAATTTAACCGAATTTCAGGATGCGGGAAGGCGCTATCCATGATAAAGAACCACGCGGAAAACGGGGCGTAGCTTAGCTTGGTAGAGCGCGTGGTTTGGGACCACGAGGTCGGAGGTTCAAATCCTCTCGCCCCGACGTCTGATCGCATCAGACGTCGTAATCCAAGTTAGGGGCGAGGCGCTTTTCCACTGCGGGCACCGATTCGCCGCGCCGGGTCGCGTAATCCACGACTTGGTCGTGTCCAATCTGGCCTACTCCGAAATATTTTGCCTCGGGATGCGAAAAGTAGAGTCCGCTCACGCTTGCGCCGGGATGCATCGCAAATGATTCCGTCAGCCTTACGCCGGCGTTGTTTTCAGCATCCAGCAAATCAAATAACGTTTGTTTCTCTGCGTGATCGGGACACGCGGGATAACCGGCAGCCGGGCGAATGCCGCGATATTTTTCGCGGATAAGATCGGCCTGCGACAATTGTTCGTCGCGCCCGAATCCCCACGCAATCCGCGTTTGTTTGTGCAGATATTCGGCAAACGCTTCCGCTAACCGATCGGCCAGCGCTTTGGCCATGATGGCGCTGTAATCGTCATGCTGACGCTTGAATTCTTCCGAGAGTTCGTCTGTACCGTGAATTGAAACCGCAAATCCGCCAAGATAATCCTGTAGCTGTGCTCCATGATCCGGGTCGGTTGGCGCTACGAAATCCGCCAGGCAATGGTTAAATTGTCCCGCTGGCTTTTGCATTTGCTGCCGCAGGAAATAGAACGTCGTAAACTTCTTTGTGCGCTCATCGTCAGCATAAAGGTCAACATCATCGCCAATTGAGTTTGCCCGCCAAAAGGCGTGCACGCCACGTGCGACCAGCAGGTCTTTCGCGACGATCTGATCGAGAAGTTCTTGCGCATCGTCGAAAAGTTCGCGCGCTTGTCTGCCAAGCTTTGGGTCTTCAAAAATCGCCGGATAACGGCCGCGCAATTCCCACGCGTGAAAAAACGGCGACCAATCGATGTGCTCGGCCAGCGTGCGCAGCGAAACCTTCTGGAAAGCGTGCGCGCCTAGCGTGGCCTTTTCGGCACCCTCGCTGAAAAACCTCTCGCTCGCATAAACGCGAACTCCAAGAAAGTCTGGCTTTGGCAGGGTGTATTCACTCCAACCAATGCGCGTCTGGTTCGCGCGCGCTTTGTCGAGTGTTATTAATCTTTTCTTCCGGGTTTTCGCTTCATGCTCCTGTCGCAACCGCGCGTAGTCTTCCCGTGTTTTCGCGTCGAATTCGGCTTTCGATTCTTCCTTCAGCAGCGAATTTACAACACCCACGGCGCGTGACGCGTCCAGCACATGCACGGTGCTCGCTCGGTAATGCGGCGCGATCTTGACCGCGGTGTGCGCCCGGCTCGTGGTTGCCCCCCCGATCAAGAGCGGCAAACGAAACCCTTCACGCTCCATTTCCTGCGCTACATGCACCATCTCGTCCAGTGATGGCGTAATCAGCCCGCTTAGGCCGATCACGTCCGCTTGTTTCTCTCGCGCTGTTTCCAGAATCTTTGCGGCCGGCACCATCACACCGAGATCCAAGACCTCGTAGTTGTTACAT
>Ga0193723_1000565_pt1 | contig 14563 bp, 10 predicted proteins | sample H2m2metaG_FD_143042 | JGI IMG/M metagenome (GOLD analysis project Ga0193723, IMG submission 143042) | Soil microbial communities from a riparian zone of the East river system, Colorado, United States - H2m2 | ecosystem: Environmental > Terrestrial > Soil > Riparian zone | place: USA: East River... | reverse complement strand
CTGTAGGTCTCCGTGGCGTCGATCGCGAGTACCGGCGTCATGGCGTCGTACCCCATGGCGATGTGGCTCGCGGCTTCCTCGAGGGTCGCCTTGTCGGGAGCGGCAAGGAGCAGGATCGGCTCGGCCTGATGGCGTATCTCACCCCCCAGCCGCGCGAGGGCGGGCTGGTCGTCCCGGATCAGCTGGACCACGTTCTCGCCGGGGATGTCGTCCGCGGTCACCACCACGACCCGCGACCAATCGAAGCCAGGGTCGAGCGTGATCGAGCGGAGCGTACCGCGCGCAACCGTGGACCGGATCGTCTTGCCGTACCAGGCACCCGGCACGACCAGGTCGTCGGTGTAACGCGCGCGCCCGGTGACCTTGTCGGCGCCCTCGCGGCGCGGCACTGAGCGTCCGACGGCGGGTGAGGCGGTGGCGTCCGTCATGTGCGGTAATTATGCCACAGAATGCGCCAGGCGGCGCGCGACCGATGCCCCGTTTCAATGCCGGCACGAGCGCGGCGCCGCCGGCCGACCGCGAGAAATCTGGCACGGCTGTTGCTACGAGAAATGACGGCAGCAGTACGAGAGCGTGGGAGGTTCAACGCCGGCAAGGCAGAGCGAGGTTTATTCCTGGTTCTGCGCTGGCGGCCGGGGCGGGCGTGCACGACCGCCGCGGAAACCTCCCTCCACATGAGCTGGACATAGGGGGCGTCGGGATCACGGTGTAAGCGTTGTGCTACATTGCTTGCGATGTAGCCACCGGAGAGTTCGAGCCGTGCCCGACGCGCCCCTCAAGCCCCCCATGCCGACCGCACCAGCCGCGCCCGCCCCGCCCGCCCCGCCCGCCGCGCTCCAGGTCCTGGGGCCCCTCGAGCACGAGCACGGTTTCACCGACATCCTGACTCCTGCGGCCTTGCGCTTTTTGACCGTGCTGGCGCGTAGCTTCGAGGCACGGCGCCAGGAATTGCTGGCGCAGCGGACGGAGCGTCAGCGCCGCCTCTCGGGCGGCGAGCTCCCCGACTTCCTACCCGACACCCGCGCCGTGCGCCAAGGCGACTGGACGGTTGCGCCGACGCCGCCTGACCTGCTCGATCGCCGAGTGGAGATCACCGGCCCTGTCGACCGCAAGATGGTCATCAACGCCCTCAACTCCGGGGCGCGGGTGTACATGGCCGATTTCGAGGACTCGAACGCACCGACTTGGCGCAACAACCTCGAGGGCCAGCTGAACCTGCGGGATGCCGTCCGTGGTAGCATCGCCTTCACGAGCCCCGAGGGAAAGCACTACACACTGGCTCCGCGCATCGCGACCCTCATGGTGCGACCGCGCGGCTGGCACCTGGACGAGAAACACGTCACCGTGGACGGCAGCCCGATCTCGGCAGCGCTGTTCGACTTCGGTTTGTTCTTCTTCCACAACGCCGCCGCGCTGATCGCCAAAGGCACCGGTCCCTACTTCTATCTGCCGAAGCTGGAAAGCCATCTCGAGGCGCGGCTGTGGAACGACGTGTTCACTCTGGCGCAGCATGAGCTCGGAATCCCGCAGGGGACGATCCGCGCCACCGTGCTGATCGAGACGATTCTCGCCGCGTTCGAGATGGATGAGATTCTTTACGAACTGCGGGACCATTCCGCCGGGCTGAACTGCGGGCGCTGGGACTACATCTTCAGCTTCATCAAGAAATTCCGACACCGCCCCGATTTCGTTTTGCCCGATCGGGCGCGCGTGACCATGGACCGGCACTTCCTCAAGTCGTACGTCGACCTCCTGATCCAGACCTGCCATCGGCGCGGCGCCCACGCGATGGGCGGCATGGCCGCGCAGATCCCGATCAAGCACGACCCCGCCGCAAATGAGGCGGCGCTCGACAAGGTGCGCCAGGACAAGCTGCGCGAGGTCCGGGCCGGTCACGACGGCACCTGGGTCGCGCACCCGGGGCTCGTGCCGATCGCCATGGAAGCGTTCGCGGCGATGCCGGGTCCGAATCAGCTCGGTGTGCGGCGCGAGGCCGTGCGGGTAACCGCGCGCGATCTGCTGACGGTGCCCGAGGGCGAGATCACAGAGGCGGGCCTGCGGACCAACGTGGACGTCGGCATCCAATACCTCGAGAGCTGGCTGCGCGGTCTGGGCTGCGTCCCGATTTACAACCTGATGGAGGACGCCGCGACGGCCGAGATCTCGCGCACCCAGGTATGGCAGTGGCTCCGGCACGGCAAGGTGACGGCTGCCTTGGTGGAGCAGACGATCGCCGAGCAGCTCAACAGACTGGGTGGCGGCGGCCGCTTCCCCCTCGCTGCCGAGCTGTTCCAACGCATGACGACGCAGCCCGACTGTCCCGAATTCCTCACCAAGGTGGCATATGACTACCTCGACTAGTCTCGAGCGGCGCTGGGCCGCAGACCCACGGTGGACCGGCGTCACGCGCCCTTACCGGGCGGAAGACGTGCAGCGGCTGCAAGGCAGCCTGGCCATCGAGCATACCCTGGCCGCACACGGGGCTCGGCGGCTGTGGCAGCTACTCCATGAGAAGCCCTACGTGGCCGCGCTTTCGGCGGTCACGGGCAACCAGGCGATTCAGGAAGTGGCGGCGGGGCTCGAGGCGGTATACGTGAGCGGCTGGCAAGTCGCGGCCGACGCCAATGCCGCGGCGACGATGTACCCCGACCAGAGTCTCTACCCGGCCGACAGTGTGCCAGCGTTGTTGCGGCGGATTCAGAATGCGCTGCGACGCGCGGACGAAATCACTCACATGAAGGGGGACCACGCGATCCAGTGGTACGTGCCCCTGGTGGCGGACGCCGAGGCGGGCTTCGGCGGCGTCCTCAACGCCTTCGAGCTGATGAAAATGATGATCGCCGAGGGCGCGGCGGCCGTGCACTTCGAGGACCAGCTCTCCTCAGCCAAGAAGTGCGGCCACCTGGGGGGCAAGGTGCTCGTCCCCACGAGCGAGTTCGTCCAGAAGCTGGTGGCGGCGCGGCTCGCGGCGGACGTGTGCGGCGTGGACACGATCCTCATCGCCCGCACCGACGCCAATAGCACGACGCTGCTTACCAGCGACGCGGACGAATACGACCGCCAGTGGTGTACCGGGGAACGCACCACGGAGGGATTCCTGCGGGTGCGGGACGGCGTCGGCGCCGCGATCGCGCGCGCGCTCGCCTATGCGCCTTACGCCGACCTGCTCTGGTTCGAGACCGCCAAGCCGGACCTCGCCGAAGCGCGCGCCTTCGCCGAGGCCATACACGCGAAGCATCCGGGCAAGCTGCTCGCCTACAACTGCTCGCCGTCCTTCAATTGGAAGCGGCACCTGAGCGAGGGACAGGTCGCGACCTTCCAGGCCGACCTGGGCGCGCTGGGCTACAAATTCCAGTTCGTCACGCTGTCCGCGTTCCACGCGCTGAACCTCAGCATGTTCCAGCTGGCGCGGGACTATAAGACCCGAGGCATGGCGGCCTATGCCGACCTCCAGTCGCGCGAGTTTGCGGCGGAACGGGATGGATATCGCGGCGCCAAGCACCAGGAATTCGTCGGCGTGGGATACTTCGACGATGTCGCGCAGGTCGTGGCGGGCGGGCAGAGCTCGACGACGGCGTTGGAGGGTTCGACCGAGAAAGAGCAGTTCGCCGGGCGTTGACAACCCTCGCAAGCGCCATAGCTTAGCGCAGAACCGGCCCCGTGAGCATCGCTCCAGGCCGGTTCTTCGCTTTAGGACGGTGCCCATGGCGAATACACTGCGGAACTACATCGGCGGGGAGTGGGTCGCGGCCTCCGCGACCGAGTTCCTCGAGGCCACGAATCCAGCCACCGGCGAGCCCCTCGGGCGCGTGCCGCTCTCGGGCGCGCGCGACGTGGACCAGGCGGTGGCGGCGGCTCAGGCGGCGTTCGGCAAATGGCGCCAAGTCCCGCCGGTCGTGCGCGCGCGCTATCTCTTCAAGCTCAGATCCCTGCTCGAGCAGCACTTCGACGAGATCGCGGCCACCGTGACGCGCGAGAATGGCAAGACGCTCGATGAAGCCAAGGGCTCCGTACGCCGCGGCATCGAGAACGTCGAGCACGCGTGCGGCATCCCGACCCTGATGATGGGCAAGACCCTCGAAGACGTGGCGGCAGGCATCGACTGCGAATACGTGCGCCAACCGCTCGGCGTCTTCGCTGCGGTCACGCCCTTCAACTTCCCGGCGATGGTGCCCTGCTGGTTCTGGCCCTACGCCATCGCGACGGGCAACACCTTCATCCTGAAGCCGAGCGAGCAGGTGCCCTTCTCGGCAACCCGGATCGTCGAGCTGGTGCACGAGGCAGGCGTTCCCCCCGGCGTGCTCAATCTCGTCCACGGTGGGAAGGACGTCGTGAACGCCTTGCTCGCGCACCCCGGCATCGCGGGGATCTCGTTCGTGGGATCGTCGCCGGTGGCGCACCACGTCTACCAGGAAGCCGCAAAGCACGGCAAGCGCGTCCAAGCGTTGGGCGGTGCGAAGAATCACATCGTCGTGATGCCGGACGCGGACCTGGACCGCGCGGTGGCCACAGTGAGTGAGTCGGCGTTCGGCTGCGCCGGCCAGCGTTGCCTGGCGGGGAGTGTGGTCGTCACCACCGGCAAGGCGTATGAGACCGTGCGGGACAAGTTGGTCGATTCGGCCAGACGCTTGCAGGTCGGGTACGGGCTCGACGCCGGCGTGACGATGGGCCCCGTCGTGTCGGCGCGGCACAAGGAGCGCGTGCTGACCTACGTCGAGGCAGGCCGCAAGGACGGCGCGACGCTGCTGCTCGACGGCCGCACGACCAAGGTCGACAAGTACCCGCGCGGCCACTTCGTGGGCCCCACGGTGTTCGACGGCGTCCGGCCCGACATGACGATCGGCCACGAGGAGATCTTCGGGCCCGTCGCCTCGGTCACGCGCGCCGCCGACCTGGACGAAGCGATCGACCTGATTCAGCGCTCGCCCTTCGCCAACGCGACGTCGATCTTCACGACGAGCGGCCGCTCGGCGCGCGAATTCCGCTACCGCGTCGGCGTGAGCATGATCGGCGTCAACATCGGCGTGGCGGCGCCCATGGCTTACTTCCCGTTCGGGGGAACGAAGGGCTCGTTCTTCGGAGACCTGAAGGCGCACGGACAGGACGCAGTGGAGTTTTACACGGACAAGAAAGTCGTGATATCGAGGTGGTGATGAGAAACGTCGTCGGCGGCCTTATCCAGATGTCGAACCCCATCAACGACGCCACCGCGCCCGTGGACAAGATCCGCGACGCGATGCTCGAGAAGCATCTCCCCTTCATCGAAGAGGCAGGCAAGAAGGGCGTGCAGATCCTCTGCCTCCAGGAGATCTTCAACGGCCCCTACTTCTGTCCCAGCCAGGACGCGAAGTGGTATGACGCCGCCGAGCCGATCCCCGGCCCGACGATCGAGCGGATGCAGAAGCTCGCGAAGAAGCACGACATGGTGATCATCGTGCCGGTGTACGAGCGCGAGATGGCCGGTGTCTACTACAACAGCGCCGCGGTGATCGACGCCGACGGCAGCTACCTCGGCAAGTACCGCAAGAACCACATCCCCCACACGGCGGGGTTCTGGGAGAAGTACTTCTTCAAGCCCGGCAACCTCGGCTATCCCGTGTTCAAGACGCGCTACGCCACGATCGGCGTGTACATCTGCTACGACCGCCATTTCCCGGAGGGCGCGCGCCTGCTCGGCCTGCACGGCGCGGAGATCGTGTTCAATCCGTCGGCCACCGTGAAGGGGCTGTCGCAGTACCTCTGGAAGCTGGAGCAGCCGGCGCACGCCGTCGCCAACGGCTACTTCATGGGGTGCATCAACCGCGTCGGCACCGAGGCCCCGTGGAACGTCGGCCAGTTCTACGGCTCGAGCTATTTCGTGGACCCGCGCGGCAACTTCCTGGCCACCGGAAGTGAGGACAAGGACGAGCTGGTCGTGGCGGAGATGAACCTCGACATGATCGAGGAGGTGCGGCGTACGTGGCAGTTCTTCCGCGACCGCCGGCCGGAGACATACGACGACATGGTGCGGCAGCTTCCATAAATGCTGGCGCTCTTCCGTTCCATCGTCTACGCGGCGCTGTTTATCAGCGTGGTGCTGGTGTTCATCCCGGAGCAGATCCTCATTGCCACCGGTATCACCCGTCCCGCAGAGATCGGCCCCCTGCACAGCGTCGGCCTCGTGTTGGTGGTGCTCGGCGGCGCGCTCGCCATCTGGTGCATCCTCACCTTCGCGCTCGTCGGCAAGGGCACGCCCGCCCCCGGGTTTCCGCCCCGCAAGCTGGTCGCGGCGGGACCGTACCGCTGGGTCCGAAACCCGATGTACATCGGGGCGGGCGCCGCGCTCTCTGGCGCCGCCTTGTTCTATCACTCCGCCGCCCTCATGGCGTTCGCCGCCGGCTTCTTCGTCATCACGCACCTGTTCGTGGTGTTCTACGAGGAGCCCACGCTGGAGCGGACGTTCGGCGCGCGCTACGCGGACTACCGCAACGCCGTGCCGCGCTGGGTGCCGACATGGCGCTCCTGATCCGCGGCGGCCGGATCATCACGCCCACAGACGACTACAGCAGCGACATCTACTGCGAGGGCGAGACGATCACGCGTATCGAGCGCGCGATCGATCCCCGAACGCTGCCGCCCGCCACGGACGTCATCGACGCCGCCGGCAAGTACGTCTTCCCCGGATTCATCGACCCGCACGTCCACATCTATCTCCCGTTCATGGGCACGTTCGCCGCGGACGACTACGAGTCGGCGAGCAAGGCGGCGCTCGCGGGGGGAACCACGACGCTGATCGAGATGATCTGCCCCGGCCCCCAGGACGAGCCCCTGGCGGCGTTCGAGCTGTGGCGGTCCAAGGCCGAGCGGCTCGCCGCGCTCGACTACACGTTCCACATGTCGGTGGTGCGCTTCGAGGAGGCGGTGCAGGGTCAGTTCCGCGAGATCGTGGGTGCGGGTGTCGCGTCCTTCAAGGTCTTCCTCGCGTACAAGGGCGCGCTGAACCTGTCGGACGCCGATCTGTTCGCGGCCATGAAGCTCGCGAAGGACTTGGGCGTGGTCGTGACGGCGCATTGTGAGAATGCCGACGCAATCGACGCGCTGCAGCGCGCGCTACTCGTCGCCGGCAACACGGGCCCCGAGTGGCACGGCCCGTCGCGGCCGCCCGTTGTCGAGGCCGACGGCGTCCACCACCTGTGCACCTTCGCGGAGCTGCTCGGCACGCACGTTTACATCGTGCATACGTCGTGTGATGCGGCTGTGCGGGAAGGCCTCGCCGCCCGCTACCGCGGCGTGAACGTGTGGATCGAATCGGTCATCCCGCACTTCGTGCTCGACGAGACGTACGCCGAGCGGCGTAATTTCGAGGGGGCCAAGTACGTGATGTCGCCGCCGCTGCGCGCCGCGGCGAACCAGGCGGTGCTGTGGAACGGCGTGAAATCGCGCGCGATCAGCACGATCGCCACCGATCACGCCCCGTTCCGCTTCCGCGACCAGAAGCAGATGGGGCAGGACGCCTTCACGAAGATCCCGAACGGCATCCCGTCGGTGCAGGAGCGCGTCGACCTGGTGCACACCTACGGGGTCACCGCCGGCCGGTTCGGTCTGCAGACGATGGTGGACGCCTGCTCGACCCAGGCCGCGCGTCTCTTCGGCCTGTACCCTCGCAAGGGCGCCATTCAGGTGGGGAGCGACGCCGACCTCGTCGTGTACGATCCGGCGTTCCGCGGCACCTTCTCGCTCGAGGACAGCCACTCCAACGTCGACTACAACGCGTACGAAGGTTGGGAACGGAAGGGCCGGGCTGCCGTCGTTACGGTGCGCGGCCAGGTGCAGGCACGGGACGGGAAGTTCGTGGGGACGATTGGCCGAGGGCAGTTTCTGAAGCGGGAGCCGACGCACTTCTAGGCGAGGAGATATGGATTCCAAGACCGTCCGCGCGAAACACAAGGAGTTCCTCTTCCCCTGCGTCGCCAACTACTACGCGGAGCCGGTCGTCATCACCGAGGCACACGGCGCCAACGTGAAAGACGCCGACGGCCGCGACTACCTGGACTTCTTCGGCGGGATCCTCACGCTCGGCATCGGGCACTCCCACCCCGATTTCGTCAAGCGCATCCAGGACCAAGTCGCTCGGCTCACCCACACGGCCAGCGTCTATCCCACGCGCGAGCAGGTCAAAGTTGCCGAGCGGCTGACCCAGATCACGCCGGGGAAGCTCAAGAAGAGCTTCTTCACGACGAGCGGCACCGAAGCCGATGAAACGGCGATCATGCTCGCCAAGATCTACACGGGCCAGCAGGAGATCATCGCGCTGCGGCACGCCTATGCCGGGCGCAGCATGACCGCGATCTCGGTCACCGGCCAGTCGCCGTGGCGCGTGCTCCCCACGCAGATCGCCGGGATCAAACACGCTCTCTCGCCGTACTGCTACCGCTGCCCCCTCGGCCTCACCTATCCCGACTGCGGTATCAAGTGCGCAGAGGACATCGAGGACCTCATCCGCACCGAGACCACGGGCCGGCCGGCGGCCTTCATCGCCGAGCCGATCCAGGGCGCCGGCGGGTTCATCACGCCCCCCAAGGAGTACTTCGGGATCGCCGTGGGGATCGTGCGCAAGTACGGCGGCCTCTTTATCTGCGATGAAGTGCAAACCGGCTGGGGCCGCACGGGCGACCACTGGTGCGGCATCGAGCACTGGAACGTCGAACCCGAGATCATGACGTTCGCCAAGTCCGTCGCCAGCGGCTTCCCCGTCGGCGTGACGATCGCGACCGAAGAAGTTGCCAACGCGTGGACGGGCCTGTCGCTGTCGACGTTCGGCGGGAACCCGATCTCCATGGCAGCGGTGGACGTCACGCTCGACGTGATGGAGCGCGAAAACACCCCCAAGCGGTCCGCCGAGCGCGGCAAGCAGCTGCGCGACGCCCTGGAAGAGTTCAAGAAGCGGTTCGCATTCATCGGCGACGTGCGCGGCATGGGCCTGATGCAAGGCCTCGAGCTCGTCGAGGATCGCAAGACCAAGGAGCCATCCCCCAAGAAGACGCTGGCGCTGATGGAGGCCGCCAAACGACAGGGCCTCCTCATAGGCAAAGGCGGGCTGTACGGCAACGTGATTCGGATCGCCCCGTCGATGCTCATCACCAAAGGCGAGGTCGAGGACGGCTGCCAGCGCCTGGAGCGGGCGCTCGCGGAAGTGAAATGAGCGACGCCGCGCTCATCAATCCCGATCTCGCTCCGGTGCCGCTGGAGCGGCGCACCTGGAACTGGTGGCACATCGCGTCGCTCTGGATCGGCATGGCGATCTGCATTCCGACCTACACGCTCGCGTCGGGGCTCGTGGACCAGGGCTGGACGTGGCAGGCCGCGGTCGGTGCCGTCGTGCTGGGCAACCTCGTCGTCCTCGTCCCCATCGCACTCAACTCGCACGCCGGCACCCGCTACGGGATTCCCTTCCCCGTGCTGGCCCGGGCTTCGTTCGGGGTATTCGGCGCCAACGTCCCGGCGCTGCTGCGCGGCCTCGTCGCCTGCGGCTGGTTCGGGATCCAGACGTGGATCGGCGGCTGGGCGATCTACAAGCTGATCGAGGTGATGTGGCCCGGCATCGCCACGCTGCCGCAGCTGCTCCCGGCGTTCGTCGGCCTGAACACGGGCGAGTTTCTCTGCTTCATGCTGTTCTGGGCGATGAACGTGTGGATCGTGCTGCGCGGCATGGACTCGATCAAGTTTCTCGAGACCTGGGGCTCGCCGTTCTTGCTCGCGGTCGGAGTGGCGCTGTTCATCTGGGCGTGGGTACGCGCAGGCGGTTTGGGTGTGATGTTGCAAAACCCGCCCATCGGCCCATCGACCCATCGGCCCATCGGCAATGTTTTCGGAGCTGGCCTGACCTCCGCCGTGGCGTTCTGGGGGACGATGGCGTTGTCCATCCCTGACTTCTCGCGCTACGCGAGGAGCCAACGGGACCAGGTGATCGGCCAGGCGGTGGGGCTGCCCGGCACCATGGCCTTGTTCGCCTTCATCGGAGCGGCGGTCACGAGCGCCACGGCGGTGATCTTCGGGACGCGCATCGCCGACCCCGTCGCGCTGCTGGCGCGGATCGGCGGGCCGCTCATGATCATGCTCTCGATGGCGGGACTCACCGTCGCGACCCTCACGACGAACATCGCCGCCAACATCGTCGCGCCCGCCAACGGCTTCTCGAACGTCGCCCCCTGCTTGAATGAGATGCGGTGGGGGGCGATGATCACGGCGGTGATCGGTATCCTGATGATGCCCTGGCGCCTCTACAACGATGCCGCCGCCTACATCTTCACGTGGCTCATCGGGTACGGCGCCCTGCTCGGCCCTGTCGCCGGCATCATGATCGCTGACTACTTCTTCGTGCGGCGCGGCGTGCTGGTGCTGGACGACCTGTATCGGCGCGGCGGCGCGTACGAATACCGCGGCGGCGTGAACTGGGTAGCGATGCTCGCGTTCGTGCTCGGCGTGCTGCCCAACCTGCCGGGGTTCATCGGCGCGCTGGGCGGGCGGCCGGCGAGCGGGTTCTTCGGGGGCGTGTACAACTGGGCTTGGTTCGTGGGATTCATCGTATCCGCCGCCGTGTACCTCACGGGGATGAAGGCTCGTGGCTGATTTCGACTTCGCCGACATCGCGCCGCCGCTGACGCCCGACTACGCGCTGCTCGAGGCCAACAAGTGCCTCTTCTGCCACGACGCGCCCTGCACGCTCGCCTGCCCCACGCACATCGACGTCCCCGCGTTCATCAAGAAGATCGCGACCGGGAACCTGCGCGGCTCGGCGCGCGTGATTCTCGAGCCGAATCCGTTCGGCCATTCGTGCGCGCGTGCCTGTCCCGTCGAGGTGCTGTGCGAGGGCGCGTGCGTGTTGAACGACCGCGACGAGCAGCCGATCAAGATCGCCCTGCTGCAGCGCCATGCGACCGACTATGTGCTCGAGCGGAAGCTCAAGCTATTCCAGGCCGGCAAGCCGACCGGCAAGAAGGTCGCGATCGTCGGCGCGGGACCCGCGGGGCTCTCGTGCGCGCGCGATTTGCGCCGAGCCGGGCACGCCGTCACTGTGTTCGAGGCCAAGCCCCTGCCTGGAGGCCTCAGCACGTACGGCATTGCGGAATACAAGCTCAAAGCCGACGTGGCGCTCGCCGAGGTGCAGGACATCCTCGACCTGGGCGTCGAGCTGAAACTCGGGGTCATGATCGAGTCGCTCGGGCCGCTGCTCGAGGAATATGACGCCGTCTTTGTGGGCGTGGGACTCGGCAGGACCAAGAGCCTCGGCATCCCGGGCGAGGAGCTGGAAGGCGTCGTCGACGCGCTCACGTTCATCGAGCATCTCAAGACGCATCCCTACCACGAGACGCGCGTCGGGAAGCGCGTGCTCGTGATCGGCGCCGGGAACACGGCGATCGACGCGGTGACGCAAGCGAAACGTCTCGGCGCCGAAGAGTCGACGATCGTGTACCGCCGCGGCGAGGACGACATGCCCTGCTACGATTACGAGTACGAGCTCGCAAAACGGGATGGCTGCGCGTTCCGATTCCATGCCCTGCCCAAGCGCATCGTGGGGAACGGCCGCGTCGAGGGCCTCGAGGTCGAGACGTCCGACAAGAAATGCGAAACGATCCCGTGCGACATGATCATCGTCGCCATCGGACAGGGTCCGCGCGGCGAGTTTGTGGTGCCGCAGGGAAATCCGAGGGTGTTCGTGGGAGGCGACTGCGCCAACGGCGGTGCGGAAATCGTCAACGCGGCAGCCGAGGGCGTGGCGGTGGCACGGAGGATTCACGAACTGTTGGGGAGGTCCCATGGCTGACCTGCGCACCGATTTCGCGGGCATCAAGAGTCCGAACCCCTTCTGGCTGGCCTCCGGGCCTCCGACCAACACCTACGGCCAGGTGGCCAAGGCGTTCGACCAGGGCTGGGGCGGCGCCGTCTGGAAGACGATCGGCGAGCCGATCATCAACGTCTTTTCCCGCTACGGCGCCGTGGACCTCGGCCCCACCCGGATGATGGGCTTCAACAACATCGAGCTGATCAGCGATCGGCCCATCGCCGATAACCTGAAGGAGATCGCCGAGGTCAAGCGCAACTATCCCAAGCACGCCATCATCGCGTCGCTCATGGTCGAGTCGAAGCGCGCAGCGTGGCACGAGATGGTGAAGCAAACCGAGGACACGGGGGCCGACGGGATCGAGCTGAACTTCGGGTGCCCGCACGGCATGAGCGAGCGCGGCATGGGCAGCGCGGTGGGCCAGGTCCCCGACTACACCTGCCAGATCGTGGAGTGGGTCAAGGAGGTGGCGACGATCCCCGTGATCGTGAAGCTCACCCCCAACGTCACCGACATCACGTACATCGCGCGGGCGGCGGTCCAGGGCGGCGCCGACGCGCTGTCACTCATCAACACGATCAACTCGATCGTCGCGGTGGACCTCGAGACGTTCGAGCCGCAGCCGTCGGTGCGCGGCAAGTCGAGCCACGGCGGCTACTGCGGTCCGGCGGTCAAGCCGATCGCCTTGCACCTCGTGTCGGCGGTCGCCAAGGACCCGCAGGTGACGATTCCGATTTCCGGGATCGGCGGGATCGGCAGCTGGCGTGACGCCACGGAATTCATCGCGCTCGGCGCCGGTTCGCTGCAGGTGTGCACGGCGGTGATGCATTACGGCTTCCGCATCGTCGAAGACCTGATCGACGGCCTGTCGAACTGGATGGACGAGCGCGGGCATCGGACCCTGGCGGACGTGCGCGGCCGAGCCCTGCCGCGCGTCACCAAGTGGGAGGAGCTCGACCTCAACTACCATCTGCTCGCCCACATCGACCAGGACAAATGCATCAAGTGTGAGCTGTGCTGGACGGCGTGCGAGGATGGGGCCCATCAAGCGATCCGGCGCTTGCCGCGCGACAATGGTGGTCCCGTGGTCGAGATCATCGAGGAAGCGTGCGTCGGATGCAATCTGTGTGCACTGGTCTGCCCAGTGCAGGACTGCATCACGATGGAGCCTGTGCCGAACGATTTCGCGCCAGTTACGTGGAAGGAATACGCGGCGGGAAAAGGCAAGTTGGCGCCGCGGTCGGAGCAGTTCCACACCGCGACGTGGTCTAAGAGCCGCTAGAGTCGTCCCGGGGGCGTCGCCGGCGGCATCGCGACGCCCTCCTCCGCTTCAGGAGTAAAGTCCTCGCCCGGATTGATGAACCGATCCAGCTCAAAGCGATACTGTTTGTCGTAGAGCTGACGGTAGCGCCCATTGGCGACGAGCAACTGCTCGTGCGTCCCCCGCTCCACGATCTCCCCCGCCTCGATCACCAGGATCTGGTCGGCACTGCGAATCGTCGACAGGCGGTGCGCGATCACGAACGTCGTGCGGCCGCGGCGCAGGGCGCGCAGGCCGTCCTGGATCAGGGCCTCGCTCTCGGAATCGAGCGACGACGTGGCTTCGTCGAGGATGAGAATCCGCGGGTCGGCCAGGATCGCTCGCGCGATGGCGACCCGCTGACGCTGCCCGCCCGATAGCTTCACGCCCCGCTCGCCCACGATCGTGTCGTAACCCTTCTCGAAACCCTTCACGAACTCGTCGCAGTGCGCGACCCTGGCCGCGGCTTCCACCTCCGCGCGCGACGCGTGCGGCGCCGCGAACGCGATGTTCTCGGCGATCGTCCCATCGAACAGGAAATTATCCTGCAACACCGCCCCCAGATGCTGGCGGTAGTCGTGCAGGCGAATGCCGCCTAAGTCGTGGCCGTCCACGACGATGCGGCCCTCCGCCGGCCGGTGAAACGCCATGACCAGGCCGATGAGGGTGCTCTTCCCTGAGCCGGACGAGCCCACCAGCGCCGTCGTCGAGCCGGCCGGCGCATGGAAGGAAACGCGCCGCAGCACGGTCTTCCCGGGCTCGTACGCGAACGACACATCCTCAAAGCGCAGGTCGCCCTGGAGCGTGGGGAGGGCGGACCGATCCTCGTCCGCCGCATCCTCGGTCGCCAGCGCCCGGATCTCCCGCAGGCGGTCCAGGCCTGCGAACGCCTCGGTGATCTGCGTCCCGATCGACGCGATATTGATGAGGGGCAGCGCGACGAGTCCCACGAAAATGCCGTACATGAAGAGGTCGCCGAGGGTCATGCTGCCCGTCAGGACGGCGCGACCGCCCTCGAGGATCATGAGGATGCCGATCGCCCCGACGATCACGGTCGCAAACGAGCCGAGGCTCGAGATCCCGGTCATCGTCCCCGCGACGTTGCGGAACAGCCGGTTCACGCCGCGTCCGAACACTTGCCGCTCGCCGCGCTCCGCCCGATAGGCCTTGACGATGCGAATTCCCCCCAGCGTCTCGCCCAGCCGGCCGGTCACTTCGGCGTTGATCTGGCCGCGCTCCCGAAACAGCGGCCGCAGCTTGGCGAACGCGTATGCCATGCCGCCGCCGAAGAGCCCCAGGATCACGATCGCGATCGCGGTCAGCCGCCAGTTGAGCACGAACAACACGACTAGCGCGATCGCGCCCGTGAACAGGCCGCCGATCAACTGCACCAGGCCGGTCCCGACGAGGTTCCGGATCCCCTCGGCGTCGGACATGATGCG
>Ga0193723_1000564_pt1 | contig 14572 bp, 10 predicted proteins | sample H2m2metaG_FD_143042 | JGI IMG/M metagenome (GOLD analysis project Ga0193723, IMG submission 143042) | Soil microbial communities from a riparian zone of the East river system, Colorado, United States - H2m2 | ecosystem: Environmental > Terrestrial > Soil > Riparian zone | place: USA: East River... | reverse complement strand
CCAGGAGTACTTCCTCGCCGAGAATCGCCAGCCGGTCGGCTTCGACGCGGGACTCGTCCGCTCGTCCATCGAGGCGGGCGACGGCGCGACACACGGCCTCGTCATCTACCACATCGACGACGCGCTCACCTTCGCTCAGGGCAATAACAACGCCGCGCACAAGCTCCTCGACGTGGTGGAGGCCGGCGGAGCGGAGATTCTCTCCGGCCTCATGGGCGCGCAGAATCTGGACGTGCACCGCGGCGCGCTCGCTCCGCAGACTTCGTGCGGGCAGACGAGGAACGTGGAAGGAAACCGAGGCGACAAGTACGATCCCTGGCCCGGGCCGGAAGGCGCGACCTCGTTCGATCCCAGCTCCTGCCCGAGCAGCAAAACCTACTGCGACAATCGGCCGAGCCAGGTCGCGATCAAGAATCTCTCGGAGAGCTCGGGCAACATCACAGCCGATTTCTTCGTGAACGGCATCTCCGTGCGACACAAGGCGGTCGTGGTCAACGATTCTCCCTTCAACGGGTTCCCGAACAACGGCAACGGCCTCGCCGAGCCGGGCGAGACGGTCCGCCTCAGGCTCCCGCTCGTGAATCTCGCGGCGGCACCGACCGGCCCGCTCAGGGCGAGGCTCCGGTCGGAGTCCTTCATGACCATCGACCCGGACTCCGTCCTGTACGGTTCGATTCCTAGCTTCGGGGGGGTCGACTCGGGCTCCGTGATCCAGGCGACCATTCTTTCCACTCCCGACCCGCGCGGGGTGAACCTGTCTTTCTCGATCCTCGCCGCGCCGGGTCTGGTCGACAGCGACAGCGTTCAGGTTCTCGTGGGGACGAAGACCGGCATTTGCGAAAACTTCGAGAACGAGGTGCGCCGCTGGGCCGCGGCGTCCGGAGACTGCAACGGGACGAACGAGTGGCACCGCGAGGGGGGGCTCGATCATACGCTGGGCGCCTCGTTCGCGTGGCGCCTGGGTCCGAGCGGCACGATCGGGAGCTACGCGCCCTCGCAGGATGCCCGGCTCATGTCCCAGCCGATCCGCCTCGCCGGCATCGCGGACACGCTCACGTTCTGGCAGCGCTACGACAGCGAGCCCGTCAATGACGGCCTCACGGTCGAGGCATCGACCGACGGCGGCGAGACGTGGATCACGCTCACACCGGTCGGCGGCTACTCGAACGGAGATCGATGGACGGGGCGCGTGCTTCCGTTCACCCAAGCCAAGGTTCCGCTCACGGGCCTGTCCGGGGTCGTGCAGATCGGGTTCCGTTTCCGGTCGAACGATTCGCTCGAGGGGCTGGGCTGGTGGATCGACGACGTGACCGTGACTGGGAACGACCAGTGCGCGCCGACCGCCGTAGAGGTCACGCGCTTCGACGCGGCGGTGGTGCCCGGCCGGACCGCGGTTGCTCTCGAGTGGAAGCTCGCGGACGCGATCGGCGCCGCGGTCGGGCTCGACCGCGCGTTCGGCGCGGAGTCGCGCCGGCGCATCGCGACGATCCACGCGGAACGAAACGATGGAATGCTTGAAGACGCTGATGTGATCCCCGGGCTGACCTACTCCTACTGGATCACGGTCTCGCGCCCGGGCGAGCTGGATGCCGAGGCGGGGCCGGTTCGCGTCACGATCCCCTCAGGCTCGCCGCGGGTTCTCGCGATGGGCCGGATCCGGCCGAACCCGTTCCGGCCGAGCGCTCAATTCCGGGTCTCGCTGGACCGGGACGGCCCCTATGTGGTACGCGTGTTCCGCGCCGACGGGTCGCTCGTCCGTACCCTGGCCGACTCGCGCGGGCGTGAGGGAACCTTGCCGTTCACGTGGGACGGTACCGATGACCGCGGGAGACCGGTCGGGGCCGGAATCTACCTGTTCCGGCTGCAGGCCCAAGGGAGGGTGCGCGTGCAGAAGGCGGTTCTCTTGCGATGAGCGCGTCGACGACGACCCGAATCGACGGACCATTGGTTTACCTGGAAGTCCCCGGACCGGAGCACCTTCCCACGATCTGGAAGGTCTATCTGGACGCCCCCGATTACTTCGAGGCCCTCACCGGGTCCTCCGACTTCGACCCCGGGGAAATCGAGATGATGTACGAGGACGCGATCACCGACGACGCGCGGTACTACTTCGCGGTCCGCCGGACGGACAACAAGAGCCTGATCGGAACGCTGGAAGTCGAGGTCGGCTCCGCGGAGGTTCCGTCGGTGCTGCGCGGGCTCGTGCTGTCGCAGGCGGAGCGGGGCCGCGGCTACGGCCGCGCCGCGCTCGAGCTGCTCGAGGGATTTCTCGTGGAGGAACACGGCGCGACGTCGATCGCGGCCGATGTGCCCGCGGGCTATGACGACGGAGAGCGGTTTCTCGAGGCGGTCGGCTACCGCGAGCGGCGGCTCAAGTCGGGCGATATGAGGTGGGTGAAGCGGCTCGAGGTAGCGTGACCGGTCCGCCGTTGATGGCCTGATTCACCTTCGAGATCAGATCCTCGACGTCGAAGGGCTTCGCGACCACGAAATTCACGCCGTGCTCGGTCACCATCTCCTCGCTGATCGTGGCCCCCCAGCCCGTGACCAACCCAAGGATCAGGCGCGGTGAACCCTCCCGGCGCACGGTGCGCGCCACGTCCCAGCCGCTTAAGTCCGGCATGCCGATGTCGGAGAGGACCGCGTCGAACGTGGCGCCGCGGAACCGCTCGATCCCCTCGGTGCCAGAGGAGGCGGTCTCCACGACGTGGCCGCTCTCCTCCAGAGCTTCGCGGAGGACGCGCAGGATCTCGGGCTCATCGTCCACCACGAGGATCCGGGCCTGGAACGGCGCGCGGACCATCTGGCGTCCCGGCTGCGCGTTCTTCTCCCGGTCGGTCGTAGGGAAGCGCATCCGGACGACCGTACCCGCGTCCGGGATCGTGTCGACCTCCACCGTGCCGCGGTGCCGCGACACGATCCCGTAGACCATGGAGAGTCCGAGCCCGTTTCCGGAGACTCCCTTCGTGGTGAAGAAGGGCTCGAACATCCTGCCCCGTATCTCCTCGGTCATGCCCACGCCGTTGTCGGAGACCTCGAGGATCGCGGACCGCTCTTCCGTGCGGCAGCGGATCGTGATCGTCCCGCCCTTCGGGAGCGCGTCGACCGAATTGAAGATGAGATTCGTGAGCGCCTCGCGGATCTCCGCGCGCGACCCGAGAATCGGGCGCGGATCCTCGACTTCGATCCTCGTCTCGACCTTGACGCCGCGACGCTCGCTCTCGTTCTTCCACTTGCCGCGCGTGATCTCCACGACCTCCTCGGCGAGCGCCGGGAGATCGATCACCTCTTGGGCCCGGTCCTCGCGGACGCGGCTGAATTGCTGGATCCGCCGGACCGCTTCGCCGGCGTCCATCGCGGCCTGGCGAACGACCTGGAGACCGGCCGCCGTCTCCGGATCGGTGGCCCGCATGAGGAGGAGCTGCGCCCGGCCGAGAATGATGCCGAGGTTGTTGTTGAAGTCATGCGCCACGCCCGCCGCCAGCTCGCCGAGGGCGCGGAGCTTCTCGCCCCGGGTGAGCCGCTCTTGAAGGTCACGGAGCGCCGTCACGTCGGAGAGCAAGATCATCGTCGCGGGCGCGTTCTGGAAGACGAGGGGAGCGATCTGCATCTCGACGAAGATCCGGCGACCCGATGCGTGGAGCACCTCCGCCGCGAGCTGCGTGCGAGGATGCTCGGGGGTCGCGAAGGCTTCAAGAATCGCCGGAACCGACTCCCCGGCGAAGAGGGTCACCGCGTCGAAGCCGGCGCGGAGCAGCTCGGCGGCCGCGCGGCCGGTCATCTGCTCGATCGCCGGATTCGCGAATACCGCTTTCCCCGATTGTAGGATGAGGATGCCCTGGGGCGCGCTCTCGACGAGGATCCGGTACTTGCCCTCGGACTCCGCCAGGGCGTGCGTCCGGGCCTGGACGGCCGCTTCGAGGCCTTGGTTCAGGCGCGCCAGGTTTTCGCGGCTCGCCAGGGCCTCGGCCTGCTGGCGCTGCACCTCCTCGGCCATCCGGTCGAAATGCCATGCGAGCGTCTCGATCTCGTCGCCGCTCTTGAGATGGAGACGCTGGGAGTAGTCTCCCTGGGCGATCGCGCGCGTGGCGGCCACCAGCCGGTCCATCGGGCGCGTGATTCCTCGCGCCGCGAGGCGCGCGCCGACGAGGCAGAGAATCGCCGCGAGGATGCCGGCGATGATCAGATGCTGCGTGAGCGCCGCGATCTCCCGATCGAGCCCCTCGAGGGAGATCCCGACCCGCACGGTGCCCCACTTGACCTGGTATCCCTCGACGTAGACCGGGAGAAGAATCTCGAGGATTCGCGCGCCCCCGGGCCGGTTCGGCTCGATGAAGCTCCAGTGCTCCTCGCGCACGGCCTGCGCCGTGAAGTCGGCCGCGTCGCGCGGGGGCTGACCGAAGGAATTCTGGGAGCGGCTGTCGGCAGCGATCTGGCCTTCCTTGTCATAGATCACGACGTAGGCGATCTCGCTGCCGGCCTGGGAGCGGCTGGCCGCCTGGTTCAGCGCGATGTAGTTGTAGGAGAGAAGCGAGGGCGTGGAGAGCCACGCGATGCTGCGCGCCACCGCGAAGCCGCGCTTCCGGGTCTCGCGGAGGAGCGAGTCCGTCTCGCTCCGCACGAAGAAGGTGACGGCGGCCGAGACGAGCCCGACCACGATCACCCCGAAGGTGATGAAGATACGGGCCTGAAGGCCGGCGCGGGGCCGCCGCGGACCGTCAGCGACCGGCGCTTCGCCGTTCCTCATCGTGCCTCGGCCCCGCGAAGCGGAGCTTCTCCATGGCCAGCGTGGAGATTCCCAACGGGTTCATTTCCAGTCCCACGACCTCGTCGCGCAGGCCGATGAAGCTGGCCGGGTTGTGAAGCGGGACGAAGGGGGCCTCGCGAAGAATCAGCTCCTCGGCGTGCTCGTAGGCGCTCTGGCGCAGGGTGGGATCGTCCGCGCCTCGCGCCACGTCCAGGAGCGAGTCGACCGTCGAGTTCGAGTAGCGGAAGTAGTTCGTTCCGCTGGACGAGTAGAAGAGGGCACGAAGGAAGGTATCGGGGTCGGGGATGTCGGCCACCCAGGACAGCGCGAACATCGGGGCTTTTCGCGCGGTGATGAGGCGCTCGAGGACCGTCCACGTCACGTAACGGGTTTCCACGGGGATGCCGGCCGCGGCAAGCGAGCGGACCATGAGCGAATCGACCTGAAGGGTCTTGGCGTTGGTCGTGCTCCGACGGTAGAGCCGGAGCTTCGGCAGCGGGTTTTCCGGACCAAATCCGGCCTCGGTCAGCAACGCGCGGGCCCGCGCGACATCGTGCGGATAGGTCTTCTGGATCGGCGTGTACCCGGGAAGGCCGGGAGGGAGAATCCCCTGCGCGAGTGTCTTCCCCTCGGGCTGGAGGTCGAGCATGGCCTGACGGTCGACCGCGAGCGCGATCGCGCGGCGGACACGCGGGTCGTCGAGCGGCTTGATGGTCGCGTTCATGCCGAGGAAGGCGAGGCTCAGATCCTGCCACCGGAGCATCGTGATGCCGCGGCGCGCGCGAAATTCCTCGATCCGATCGGCGGGAAGGGCGCTCAGCGTCGCCCGCCCGTCGAGGAGCGCGTCGGCTCCCTGCGACGTCACGTCGCCCTGCGGCGCGTGGAAGATCAGGGTGTCGATGGCCGGGCGTCCCATGAAGTAGTCGGGGTTCGCGGCGAGCACGACGCCCTGAGCCCCCTCGCGGCGCACGAAGCGGAACGGGCCGCAGCCCACGGGCGTGACTTCAAGGGCCTTCTTGCCGCGCGCCTCCAGCACCTCGCGGGGCACGGCCGAGGTCTGATCGAGCGCCAGCGCGGTCAAGAGCGGCCGGTACGGCCGGCTCAAGTGGATCCGGAGTCGGCGGTCGTCGAGAACCTGGATGCCCCGCACCGCCTTCGCCTTCCCCCCGATGAACTCCGGCACGCCCTCGATCGCGTCCAAGTATCCGGCCGCGAGGCCTTGCGAGAGAAAGGGCTCGGTGAACACGCGCGTGAGGCTGAAGGCGAAATCGCCGGCGGTCACGGCGCGCCCGTTGTGGAAGCGCACGCCTTCGCGGATGTGAAAGACATAGGTCAGGCCGTCGCGCGAGATCGTCCAGCTGTCCGCCGCTTGGGGCGTCGGCTCGAGGCTCGAGGTGAGGCCCACGAGGGGGCTGTAGATCTGTGCGATGACCGTCGACGAGTACGCGTCCGATGCCAGCGCCGCGTCGAGGTTCGTCGGGTTCTCCTGGAAGAATCGGAATACCGTCGGCTCCGGTTTCGGCTCGGGCGGCCGCGCGGTGCCGTGCGCATCGGGCGGGGTGGAGCCGTCGGTGCCGGCGGGAGGAAACGCCGTCGGCTTCCAGACGATGGGGATCGCGACGGCGAGGGCGACGAGCGCCAGCGCGGAAACCGCGATTACCGCTGGCCCGGGCTTGATCGGAAACCATTTCATCGGACGGATCTCTCTCCGGGTGCCGCGGTCTGAATTCCGGTTCTGGAGCAGGCGGCGGGACGAAACGGCCCCCGCGCACCGGCGACCGTTAGTCCCCGTTACATATCGACTTCTGGGGCGATCTTATTGAGGGGATTCTGGGAGGTTGGTGGAGACGCGGAGAGCGGGCGCGCGCTATAACTGATTACTAGCAAATCACTTGCATGGAGCGATCGGTCGAGACCCGGCTTCTCAGCCGTCGAAGTGAGGCCCCCTGATTCGGAGGCGCTTCGTGGCCGCCCGGCGTTTCTTCGCTTCGAGCCGGGCTTCCCGGGAGGACACTGTCGGCCGCGTCGCGCGCCTCGACTTGCGGGGCCTGAGCGCGTCGGCCACCAGCTCGCGCAGCCGCTCCACCGCGGCCTCGCGATTTCGGGACTGGCTCCGGAATTTCTGGCTCACGACGCGGACCCCACCGTCCGCGCCCAGGCGCCGGCCCAGCGACGCGCGGAGACGGGCCTTTTCCGCGGGCGTGAACGACGGCGATTCCTCGAGGCCCCACCAAAGCTCGACCCTGGTCTCCACCTTGTTCACGTTCTGTCCGCCAGGACCTCCGGAGCGGGAGGTGCGGAAGCGGATCTCGCGGAGCGGCACCGTCGCGGTCGACATGATCGCCGCCTACGGGAGGAGCGCGGGGAGCTCGCGCTGGATCGGCTGGGTCGTCACGATGGCCTCCCCTCCGTCGATCAGGAGGTTCACCTCGCTCCGGACGCCGAAGTCGTCGAGGTAGACTCCCGGCTCCACGGACACGAGCGTTCCCTCGATGAGCCGGCGTTCGTCCCGTGTCTCGAGGTTGTCCAGGTGGACTCCGTTCGCGTGCACCTCCGTTCCGATCGAATGCCCGGTCCGGTGCACGAATCGCTCGCCGAAGCCCCGCTCGCGGATCACGCCGCGGGCCGCGTCGTCCACGTCGCAGCCGCGAATCGCGCGGCCGGCGCGGAGCGCGTCACCCACCGCCGCGATGGCGGCGTCGCGGGCGTCGCGGACCGCGGCGAACACCTCCCGATGCCGCTCGGGCGCCGACGGGCCCAAGAACGCCACCTGCGTGTAGTCGGCGTACACGGCTCCTGCCCGCGCGGCCTTGGCCCACGCGTCGATGAGGATGAAATCGCCGGGGACGATGGGGGCATCGTGGCCCGGCGCGGGCGTGAAGTGCGGGTCGCCCGAGTGCGCGTTCACGGCGACCGTGGGCGGGTCGCTGGAGACGAGGCCGGCCTCGGCGAATCGTTCCTGGATCCAGGCCTGGAGCGACACCTCGGTGAGCCGCGCGCCGGAGCGCGCGAGCTCCCGCGCCCGCTCGAGCGCGCCTTGGATGACGCCGTGCAAGATGGCCCCGGTGCGACGGTGATCCTCCCGCGCTGCCGGCGGAAGCACTCCGCCGAAGCGCTGCGCCAAGTCGGCGGAGGAGACGACCTCGGCTCCCGCTCCCCGCACCAGCTCGACCGTCCCCGCGTCGACCCGCGAGACGTAGGGGAGCCGCGCGAGCGGCGAGTACTCCATCGCGATTTTGGCGCCCGCGGGGCCCGAGCTGCCGGACGCGAGGAGCCGCCCGATGACGTCGGCAAGCGCGCGATCCAGCTCCTGCCACGTGAGGTAGATCCGGGACTCGCCGGGGAGATGATCGAGGGAGCGGGGCTCCAGGCGGTGGACCACCCTTTGAGGTTCGCCGCGCGCGGGGACCAAATAAAACCAACGCCGCGTGGTCTTGGGGGCCGTCGGCCCGTCCGCCATTTCGAGGACGGACCGCGCGATCGGGTTCACGCCGTGGAAGTCGAAGAGGAGCCAGCCGAGGAGCCCCTCCTCCCGGAGCGCCTCCTGAATCCGGGCGATCCGATCCCGATCCATCACTCCCCGTTCGGCGATTCCTGCTGCCTGAGAGAGCCGTCCTCCGCGCGGAGCCTCCGAATCGACTCCTCGCGCAGCTCCGGAATCCCTTCCCGCGTCACCGCGGAGACGAAGACCGCGCCGGGATGCTGCGCGCGCAGGCCGATGAGGCCGACCTCGTCGGCCAGCGCGTCGATCTTGTTGAACACGAGGAGGCGCGGCCGGCCCAGCGCGCCGATCTCTTCCAGGACCGATTCGACCGCGTCGATGTGGACCTGCGGGCTCGGCTCGGCGGCATCGACCACGTGAAGGAGGAGATCGGCCTCGGTCACCTCCTCGAGGGTCGCGCGGAACGAGGCGACCAAATGCGCCGGGAGCTTCCGGATGAATCCCACGGTGTCGGTGAGCAGCGCGCGCGTGCGCCCGCTCGTGGCATAGACGCGCGTCGTCGGGTCGAGGGTCGCGAAGAGCTGGTCCTCCACGAAGACCCGCGCCCGCGTGAGGGCGTTGAAGAGGGTCGATTTCCCGGCGTTGGTGTAGCCGACCAGCGAGACCTTGTAGCAGCCCAGGCGCCCCTTCCGCTGGACGCGCCGCTCGCGCACCACGCCCTCCAGCTCCCGCTTGAGCTTCGCGATCCGCTCGCGGATCCGCCGGCGGTCGACTTCGAGCTGGGTCTCGCCGGGCCCCCTCGTGCCGATTCCGCCTCCGAGACGCGAGAGGTGCTCCCACATGCGGGTCAGCCGCGGCAAAACGTACTCGAGCTGCGCCAGCTCGACCTGAAGCCGCGCCTCCCGCGTCCGTGCCCGCCGCGCGAAGATGTCGAGAATGAGACCGCTCCGGTCCACGACCCGCAGATCCAGTTCCTCCTCGAGATTGCGGCTCTGCGCGGGCGAGAGGTCGTCGTCCATGAGCAAGAGAGTGGCGTCCTGCTCCTCGGACAGCAAACGAACCTCCTCGATCTTGCCCTTGCTCAGAAACGTCGAAGAGCGGACGGAGGCGCGCCGCTGGAGGACCTCGCCCAGCACCTCGGCCCCCGCGGTTTCCGCGAGGAGGCGAAGCTCGGTGAAGGGGTCGGCCCCGTTGGCAAAGCGCGCGGGAGCCCGGCCCGCGAGGATCGCCCGCTCGCGGCGGCGGCGGGTCGACGCGGCAGCGCGGCTCATCGGGCTCGCTCCCGGGCGGGCGTCATGCGCGTCATCAAGAGGACGCGGGCGCGACCTCGAGCTCGTAGGGAATCTGGGTCAGGTTCTGGAAGGATCCGTCCGGGCGAGCGTAGACCACATCCTCGATCCGAACGCCCAGGTTGCGCGAGGGGTAATAGAGACCCGGCTCCACGGTGAAGAGCGAGCCCGGCGCGATGCGGTCGCGATTCTGGGACGGGCCGCCCAGGTGCGGCCGCTCGTGGACCTCGAGGCCGATCCCGTGCCCCAGGCCGTGGATGTAGCCCTCTTGAAGCCGCTCGTCCTGTCGGATCGTCCTGTGTCCGCGCTGCTCGAAGAGATCGCAGACCTTCTCCTGGTACATGCGCGCGGGGGTCTCGGTCGCCAGCGAGTCGACCGTCCGCTCGACGGCCTCGCGCACGAGCGCGTGGAGCTCCTTGAGCTCGGCCGGCGCGCGCCCGACGCAGAGCGTGCGGGTCACGTCGAAGTAGTAGCCTCCGCCCGACTGGACCGGGTAGAGGTCGACCACGATCGGTCGCCCCTCCTCGATCACATCGCTGTCGTTCCCCACGTTGTGGGGGACGCCGGCGTCCCGCCCCATCGCGATGATGTTCCCGTGCGGCTCCTCGAGGTCGGCGTCGAAGAAGACCTTCCTCACCTCACGTCGCAGCCTGCCGATGGTGACCCACCCTTCGGAATCCTTGAGCCGCTTTCCCTCGAGACGGCCGCGGCCGATGACCTTGCGGATCCGCTCGTAGGCCCTTCCACAAGCTCCCGCGACCGTCCGGACCGCGTCGACCTCGTCCGGCTCCTTGCTGAGCCGAGCCCGGTCGAAGAGGCCGAGATCCTCGTCCTCGGCGATCTCGATCCCCGGCGCCCATTCCCGGAGCCGATTCAAGACGTGGTAGTTCCGGCCGACCTCGCCGTAGCCGTGAATCAGAACGGGGCCCTTCACCCCCAGCTCCCCAAGCACCTTGACCAGAAGCCGGGCGTTGGCGCGCTCCCGCGATCCTTCGTCTTCGAGAATCTTCCGATAGCCGTGCGACCCATATTCGCTCAGCTCGAATCCCGTCGCGGCGGCGCTGTCCCGCTCCATCGCGGCGTGCACCAAGTGCGGCCGCTGGCCCGGGCGCCAGACGAGAATCGCCGCGCTGATGTGGGCGGCCGCGGGCCCGGCGAGGTAGCGGAACGTCGGGTTCGGGGTCTCGCCGCGCAGGATGATCGCGGCCGAGAGCCCGCGCTCTTCGAGAAGTCTGTCGACGTCGCTCTTCATGGTTCCTCCGGTCGGGCGCCCATCGGCCCCGGCTTTTCGTCCTCAGGTCCGGAAGAGGACGGCTTCGTTCGAGAATAGTCGGACCGCGATCGTGAGCATGACCGCGGCCGCGGCCGTCGTCACGCCCACGGCCGCGACGGCATGGAGCAGCTGCACGGAATTGGTGAGTATCTCGCGCTGGAGAAGGGCCGTATTCAGAAACGGGATGAAGAATCGAGACATCGAAGGCGTCTGCTGGCCAAGGCTTCCCAGTCCCATGAAGATGGCGACCATGTAGACGTACGACGCATAGGTCTGGCCCTCCCGCATGCTCCGCGCGAAGCAGCCTATCGCGACCAGGACCGCGCTCAGGAAGACGGCCGTCGGCAGCAGGGTCAGGAAGATTAGGATCAGCTTGTCGGGCCCGATCGAGAGCTCGAGCTCGCTGGTCCCCATGGCCGGGAACGCCTTCGCGACGACCGCGAACGTGAACCAGAGCCCGGTGATGCCGGTGACCGCGCCCGTCACGGCCGCGGCGATCACGGCGGCGCACTTCCCCAGCAGGAGCTCGGCGCGCGAGGCCGAGGTCGCAAGCAGGGTCTCGAGCGTACTCCGCTCCTTCTCGCCGGTCGTCGCATCGATCGCCGTCTGCATCGAGCCGGCCGCCATCATGACCATGAGGAGGTACGGAATGAGGAGCGCGGCGATGTAGCGGCCCATCTCGCTCTTGAGAGAGACGTCCTTCTTCTCGACGACCAACAGCGGCGGCGTGTCGGTATGCGCGCCGTGGCTCTGCGCCCACGCGACAGTGAGCGCCTGGCGTACCGGGTCTAGGATCCGCTCGATCCTCGCGGCTGCCGCGGACGACTTGTTGTCCGCCTCCTTGTACAGAAGCTCGACCCGCGCGCTGTCCCCCCGCGCGATCGACTCGAGAATCCCGGCGGGCACGACCAGCACCGCGTTCACGTGGGCGTCATCCATCGAGGCGGGCGCCGCTTCGAGCGGCACCGCGGTCACGCCGGGCATCGCCGCGAGGCTGTCGGCGAGGAACGGCAGCGTGGCCCCACCGACCACGCCCACGCGCACCTCGAGGGCCTTCGCCTCCTCGCCCTCTTTCATGTGCATCCAGGAGATGAAGAAGAGCATCGCCGGGTAGAGAAGAAACGGGAACACGAATATCGCGAAGATCGACCGCCCGTCCCTGAGCGTGTCGATCACCTCTTTCCGGAACACCGCGAGCATTTTACCGCTCACCGTCGACGCTCCCCACGATCTCGACGAAGACGTCTTCGAGCGAGCTCTGATTAGATTTCTGCCGCAGCGACTCCACGGACCCCTGCGCGAGGATTCGCCCGCGCTCGATGATCGCGATCTCGTCGCAGATCCGCTCCGCCTCGGTCATGATGTGCGTCGAGAAGATCACCGTCCGTCCTTTCTTCTTCAGATCCTGGATCAGGCTCAGGACGGCTCGGGCGCCGATCACGTCGAGCCCCGCCGTCGGCTCATCGAAGATGAGGACTTGGGGATCGTGGAAGACGACCCTGGAGATCGACAGGCGCTGCTTCATGCCCGTCGACATTTTTCCGATGCGCTTATCGAGAAAATCGCTGAGGCCGAACGGCCCCCGCAGCTCCTCGATCCGCGCGACGATCGCCGAGGAGGTCATCGAAGCGAGCGTGCCGAAATAGGTCAAGAGCTCGCGGCCGGTCAAGCGATCGTAGAGCTTCGTCTCTCCCGACAGGTAGCCGATCGAGCGGCGCACTTCGGCCGGCTTCTCTAGAATGTCGTGTCCGGCGACCTTGGCGGTGCCCGAAGTGGGAACGAGAATGGTGGCGAGCATGCGGAGCGTCGTGGTCTTGCCCGCGCCGTTCCGGCCCAGGAGTCCGAAGACCTTGCCGGGCGGGCAGACGAAGGAGACGTCCTGGACGGCGGCGACCTCGCCCCGCTTCCGATCGTGAAATGTCTTGAGGAGCTTCTGGACCTCGATCAAGCAGTCCCCGGGGCCGTGGAGGGGTGGGCTAGGGTAAGGGCCATGAGCCCTTCAGTGTAGGAAGGTGGGGAGGGCCTGTCAACGCGACGGGTGCCACGGGAGAAAGGATCCACTAGCCCCGCTCCCGCGGCCCACGGAGGCGCTCGGGACGCGGAATCCAGCCTTGATCGGGGGCATCAAAGGGGATAACCTGAGTGCCCCATCGTTCGCCTCGTTCGAGCGAACTCGGAGCACCCGATATAAAGGAGCATCGTTCATGTCCGACGCCGTCCTTCAGGTGAGCGACAGCACATTTGACGCGGAAGTACTGAAGTCAAACATTCCGGTCCTGGTGGACTTCTGGGCGGAATGGTGCGGCCCCTGTCGCATGGTCGCCCCGGTCGTCGAAGAGGTCGCCCGGCAGTACCAGGGGAAGATCAAGGTGGCGAAGGTCGACGTGGATGCCAACCAGCGGATCGCCTCGCAGTACCGGATCCAGAGCATCCCCAGCCTCTATATTTTCAAGAACGGCAAGCTCGTCGAGCAGATCGTGGGCGCCGTCCCCAAGCACCAGATCACGTCGCTTTTGGATACGGTGCTGGCCGCCTAGATCGGCACGGCCGAGTCTTTGCAGATCGGCCGGCAGGCGCAGATCGAGCAGTTCCGCTCGCTCGGCCGCGCTTCGAACTTCCCCGCCCGGATCGAGTCGGCGATGGCCGCGATCCGTCCCCGTGTCCTCTCCAGACGATCCTCCGTCGGAACGGTTGTTCCGACCTCCCCGGTGAGCACGTACCGTAGCTCGAGACGAACCGGCGTTAGACCGGTCATCTCCCCGTAGGCCAGCGCGTAGACGTGTAGCTGGAGGCTCTCCTTCGCCTTCTCGTCGGCCTTCTCAGGGTCGTCGATCTCGGACGTTTTGTAATCGATCAGGACGACCCCCTCGGGACTCTCTTCCACCCGATCGATGCTCCCGGTCACGACGACGTCGTCCAGCTTCACGCGAAAGTGCCGCTCCACGTCCGTGGGCGGCGGCCCCGAAGCGATCTCCCTTGCTAGAAACGCGCGAAGCGCCTCCTCCCCCTGCTCGAACCTCCGCCGCTCGTGCTCCTCCGACCGGTAGCCCTCGCTCCGCCAAGCCCGGCGAAGCACGTCGATGACCTGGTCGACGGGCGGAGTCTCTCCCCGCATCCGCTGCCCCAGCGCGAACGCGACCGCCTGGTGGATCGCGTTCCCGAAGTTGACGCGGTGGTCGCTGGTCAAGATCGGCTCCACGGAGATCTCGTGGAGGAAGCGATACTTGAGCGGACAGGTCTCGTAGTCCTCCAGGCGCCGGAAGCTGAGCTGGAGCGGCTCCCGTAGCGTGGGCGGACCGGGGGGCGGCGCGCCCTCGCTGGGCCGGTGCTCTTCCAGCTCTTCCAGGGCGCGACGGCGACGCCGGGAGGGGACAGGCTTCCCTAGATCGAAGGCTTCGAGCAGGAAGAGGCTCGGCTTTCGCTCGCGGTCGCTTATCCCGCCGTAGTCGCGCGCGTAGGTCATCGTCACCTCCTCGCGGGCCCGGGTGAGCGCGACGTAGCAGAGCCGCCGCTCTTCCTCGCGATGCGACGCGCTCTCCGATCCGTCCTCGGGCGAGCGCTCGGTGGGGAGGGCGAGCGCCTGGCTCCGGTATCGGGTCGGAAACCGGTCGGCCGCGAGCTGCACGAGGTAGACCGCGGGAAATTCGAGGCCCTTCGCCTTGTGGATCGTGAGCACCTGGACGACGTCCGACGCGGCGTCGATTTCCGCCACGGCGGGGTCCTCCCCGTACTCCTGGATCGCGTCGAGATGGCGCAGGAACAGGGCGACCCGGTCTGAGAGGGCCACCTTCTCGAACGATCGGACGATCGAGAAAAATTTG
>Ga0193723_1000563_pt1 | contig 14580 bp, 15 predicted proteins | sample H2m2metaG_FD_143042 | JGI IMG/M metagenome (GOLD analysis project Ga0193723, IMG submission 143042) | Soil microbial communities from a riparian zone of the East river system, Colorado, United States - H2m2 | ecosystem: Environmental > Terrestrial > Soil > Riparian zone | place: USA: East River... | reverse complement strand
TGGTTGTTTGCGCGGCCGACGGCCTCCCTCGACACCATCGCCGCCCGCGTGACGGCGGCCGGGGGAAACGCGCGCGTCCGGGTGCTGAGCCGCTGGCTGCATGCGGTCAGCGCGGACGTGCCGGCGACAGCGCTCCGCCAACTGCTGCAGGCCAACGACCTGAAACGGATTCAGCCACTGGGACGCTTCAAGCTGCGGTCCCCCCGCCCCGGAAGTCCCGTGATCGAGCTCGCGCCTCGCGTCTCACCGGGACCGGCGGCAGGGCCCGGGGACACGTGCGGATTCACGCCCGGCGACGATCCCGTGCTGGGTCCATCGGCAATGCCGTATCGCCAGCTCCATCTCAGGCCCCTCACCGATCAGGGCATCGACGCGAGCGGCGTGCGCATCGGGATCTTCGATACCGGTTTCGACACCGCGAACCCGGCGTTCAACGGCATCACGATCACGGCGCAGCACGACTTCGTGTTCAATGACAGCGTGGTCAGGGATGAGCCGGGCAAGGACGTGAGCGGGGCGCAATTCCACGGCACCGCGACGTGGTCGCTGTTTGCCGGAGAGGTGCCAGGCCGGCTCCATGGGATCGCGCGCGGCGCGAATTTCCTGTTGGCAAAGACCGAAGACATCCGCACTGAAACGCGGGTCGAAGAAGACAATTACGTCGCCGCCCTCGAATGGGCCGATTCGATCGGCGTGGACATCGTATCCTCGAGCCTCGCCTACCTCAGTTTCGACAACGGCTTCAGTTACACGCCCTCACAGCTGAACGGCGATGTCGCGGTCACGACCGTCGCCGCCGACATGGCCGCGCAGCGTGGGATCCTGGTCGTGACGGCCGCGGGCAATTCAGGACCCGGCCCCCGCTCGATCTGGACGCCCGCCGACGGTGATTCCGTGCTCGCGGTCGGTGCGGAGGATTCGCTGGGAACGATCGCCTTCTTCTCATCGCGAGGACCCACTGCCGACGGCCGCATCAAACCGGATTTCACCGCGCCCGGCGTCGCCGTCTGTGTCGTGACTGGTGCGGGACAGGTGCGTCGTGAGGATGGTACCTCGTTCGCGACGCCGCTCCTCGCGGCGAGCGCGGCGCTGGTAAAGCAGATGCACCCGTCGCTGCTGCCCATGGAGCTGCGTACCGCCTTTCGCAGCACGGCGACCAAGCGCGCCGCACCCGACACGACCTACGGCTGGGGCCGGCCGGACGTCGCTGCCGCCGCGGTGTTCCCGACCGGCCTCACCGCGACTTCCCCACTCCCCGGCGCCGGTCCGTTGACGACGATCACCCCGACGTTCTCCTGGACCGTGGGCACGGTGCCCGCTTCCGCCACACCGGTGACCTATCGGCTCCGCATCAGCCGCGACAGCACGCTGGCTGCCCCCATCGCCGACACTGCGCTCACGGCACAAACATTCGCGCTCACTGGTGCGCTCAAGCCGGGCAATCTGTTCTGGCGCGTGGATGCGACCGCGGCGAGCGGCGAGACAGCGACGAGCGGTCTGATTGGACCGGTCGTCGTACCAGCCTGGGCGACGTTGACGTCGCTCAGCAATCCCGCCGGCATGGTCATCGACACCGCCCAGCCGACGTTCACGTGGAAGCCCGTGCAGGTGTCATCCCCGCCGGGGCCGCTCGTCTTCGACCTGGACGTGCAGCGGGTGGCCACGGGCGTCACCGATTTCAATGTCGCAAATCTGACCGATACCAGCTTCGCGCTCACGCAGCCGCTCGAGCGCAACACCGCGTATCGGTGGCTGCTGACGGTGCACGCCGGGCCGGATACGAGCACAATCCGAAGCCAGGGATCGTTTCTCATCGTAGATCTCGGTATGCCGACGTCGACCCTCTTCTACCAAAACTTTCCAAACCCCTTCCCTATCGCGGGCCGGGACTCGACCTGCCTGTGGTTTGACCTCGCATTGGCGGGGTCGGTCGAGCTCGACATTCTGGATCTGCGCGGCAACCTCGTGCGCCGTTTCATTCCCGGGCCTGATTTCCCCGGCGTCTTGGCGCCCGGCCGCTACGGCCGCGGGTCGGGCAGCGGAGGGATCTGTGACCCGCGTCTGATGTGGGATGGCCGCGCAGGCAATGGGCACCCGTTGCCTGCTGGCGTGTATCTCGCCAAGCTCAAGGCGCCCGGCTTGCTGGTCTTCAAGCGGATCGTCTTTCGGGGAAAGTGAGTATGGAACTCGTTACCGTCGGCACCGGCACCGTTGCACCCTCGGCGCGCCGCACCTGCCCCTGTCACTGGGTCGAGCGGGGCGATCTTCGCCTGCTGCTCGACTGTGGCTCGGGGGCGTTGCACCGGCTCGCAGAGTTCGGGTTGCCCTGGCATCAGGTGACGCACGTCATCCTGACGCACTTCCATCCCGATCACTGGAGCGACCTGCCGATGCTCGTGTACGCACTCAAGTACACGACGGAGCCGGCCCGCCGCGAGCCGTTCGTGGTCCTCGGACCGCCCGGCGTCGTCCAGCTGCTACGCACGCTGGCCGAAGGCTACGGCGACTGGCTGCTCGACCCCGGATTCCCCATCGGCATTCTCGACGTGCGCGACGCCGAGCCCTTCCCGCTCAACGCGGACGTGAATCTCGAGACGTTCCCCGTCCCGCACACCACCGAGAGCGTGGCCGTCTCGCTCACGGCACCGGAGGGGCGCCTCGTCTACACTGGCGACACCGGGCCGAGCAGCGAGCTGGCACGCTGGGCGAGCGGGTGCGATCTGCTGCTCTCGGAGTGCTCCCTGCCGGAAGAGCGGGCGATGGACACCCACCTGACGCCCCAACAGGCTGGGGATCTGGCCAAGGAAGCGGGAGCCAAGCGCCTAGTCTTGACGCACTTCTATCCTCCGGTAGAAACTTCGGACCCGGCGAAAACTGCGGGCACGCGCTTTGATGGTCCGGTGTCGGCGGCGAAGGACGGCGATCGCTTCACTATTGGAGATGGGAGACGCTAGGTGTGCTGATCGTGATGCGGCATGGCGCAACACCTGACGAGGTCCAGAAAGTCATCTCCGTCATCGAGGAGATGGGTTATCAGGCGCAACCCATGCCCGGCAATCAACGCACCGCGGTTGGTCTCGTCGGCAACGACGGCCGCGTGGACGCGTCGCGCCTCGAGGGCCTGCCCGGCGTTCACGAGGTCATTCACGTCTCCCAGCCCTACAAACAGGTCAGCCGCGAATGGAAGGCCGATCCGACGGTCGTGCGCCTCCCCGGCGGAGTGGCGTTCGGCGGTACGGAAGTGGTGGCCATCGCCGGTCCCTGTTCCGTCGAAACCGAGCGCCAGATCATCGAGGCAGCGCGCCAGGTCAAGGAAGCGGGAGCGGTCGTGCTCCGCGGCGGCGCCTGGAAGCCCCGCAGCTCGCCGTACTCATTTCAGGGACTCGGCAAGCCGGGCCTGCGGCTGCTCGCCAAGGCGCGCGAAGAGACCGGACTCCTGATCTGTACCGAAGCGATGGACGAGACCGGTCTCGGCTGGGTCGCCGAGATGGCCGACATCGTACAGCTCGGCGCGCGCAACATGCAGAACTTCTCGCTGCTCAAGGTCGCGGGCCGCTGCGGCAAGCCAGTGCTCCTCAAACGCGGCATCAGCGCCACGGTGCAGGAGCTGCTCCTGTCGGCAGAGTACTTGCTGGCCGAGGGCAATCACGATGTGATTTTGTGCGAGCGCGGCGTGCGCGGCTTCGATCCGGCGACGCGGAATCTCTTCGATCTGACCGCCATTCCGGTCGTCCACAAGCTGTCGCACTTGCCGATCATCGCGGACCCATCGCACGGTACGGGATTGCGCGACAAGGTGATCCCGATGGCTCGCGCGGCGGTGGCCGCGGGCGCCGACGGCATCATGGTGGAGGTCCACCCCAATCCCGAAGAGGCGCTGTCGGACGGCGCGCAGTCGCTTTACCCCGATCAGTTTTCGCAGCTGATGCGGGAAGTCCGAATAATCGCTGAGGCGATTGGGCGGCGGGTCGCGGAGCCGGCGGCGGTGGGCGCGTGAAGGTTGGAATCTTGGAATACTGGACTGTTGGACTGATCGCTTTCCTACCAACATTCCAACTTTCCAACCGTCCAACCCAGGACCCCGCGCCCATACTCGATCGCGCGAGCGCGTCCTTCGACACCGTCCGCACTCTCCAGGCCGACTTCATCCAGATCGTCGAAAACCCGATGCTCGGCGATCCCGATACCACCCGCGGCAAGCTCTTCCAGCGTCGCCCCAACTACTTCGCGATGCGGTTCAGCGAGCCGAAGAACGACCGCATCGTGGCGGACGGACGACGCCTCTGGCTCTACACACCGAGCAGCACGCCGGGACAGGTCATTCGGACCACGATCCCCGGCACCGGCGCGACGGGACCGAATCTGATCGGGCAGTTTGTGGAGCACCCCCGCGAGCGCTACGGGGCCGCGTACGTACGCGCTGATTCGCTGGCGGATGGACCGGTGGATGTGATCGGGCTGACGCCCCGCGCGAAGGATCTTCCCTACTCGGCAGCGACCGTGTGGATTTCGAAGCAGGACGGCCTGGTGCGGCGGATCGATCTCGTCGAGACGTCAGGCCAGCGCCGCACGATTACCCTGCAACACCTCAGCGTGAACCGGGCGATTGCCGCCCGGGAATTCCGATTTTCCCCGACGTCCGGAGTACGGGTGGTAGATCAGTAGCTAACGCTTCCGCCACTTTCGCCGCAGTCTGCTCGTCCATTCCTTGTTTTTGCGCCAGCTCGAGCGCGGCCCGCCCGAGCGCCCGGTACAACTTGGCGTCGTCGACCGCGAGCGATTCGAGATGGCGGGTGATCGTTGCCGTGTCCCCGCGCACCACCGGCCCCGTCAGTGCTTCGCGCGGCTCGTGCCGGCTCAAGTTGTCGAACGTCCCTTCGACCAGCGGCCGTAGCGCCGCCCACGCATCGGCGTCGGAGAGACCGGCATGCCGCAGCAGCCGCTGGGCGATCGCTTCCACCACCACCAGATAGTTCGAGGCGAACACGGCGCCCGCGTGATAGATCGCCTTCGACTTGGTGGCGATGCGGAACGGCCGCATGCCGAGGTCCCGCGCGATCTGCTCGCCGGTCTCGATCGCCCGCGGCATTCCTTCGACTGCCGCCCAGGCACCTTTGAGCCGCCTCGGCGTCAGCTCGGGCTCGACGATCGTTTGCAGCGGATGAAACGAGCCGAGGGCCGCCCGGGTCGTGACGAGTGGACCGAGTGCTTCCTGGCCCTGAACACCGGAGAGATGCAGGACGACGTGGCGCTCGCTGATCGCCCCGGCCTTGGCCAGCGACGTCGCCAAGGGTGTGATGGCGTCGTCCTTGACCGTGAGGATCACGACGTCGACGTCGCCGATCCAGGGCGGCGGCGTGACGCCGTCGCCGATGGTGAGCGTCAGCGGTGGTGGTGCGGGTAGGCTTTTCTTATGTCGCCCGTGAAGGCGGACGGAGTATCCTGCCTGGGCCAGCGCGAGCGCCAGTCCGACTCCCGCGCGACCGGGCCCAATGAGCCCGATCGCGCGGGACGACTGCTGGGTCACCTATTGCGGACCGGGGACGGAGCCGGCGGCGCGGTGGCGAGCGTGAGCAGATCCTGCGGCGAACGGGCCCGATCGGCCAGCGTGAGCGCGCGCTTTACCTGTTCGTCATCGGCCATGCGGCGGCGGAATTCCGTGGAACGTCCGAAGACATACCGCGCCGCTTCATAGCCCAGCTCCTGGGTGATCAGGGTGCGTGCGCCCCCCACGACCGAATCGGGCAGCTCGGCGCCCTTGGCGCGGATGCGGCGCACGATCTCGTCCACCATGCCCGGCGTGACGGTGAAATTCGGCGACGCCAGCCGGTTGCCTTCCTTCAGCTCGATCGCGTACACGGTCAAGGCGTCGCGGAACAGCGGCACCTTGTCGCCCAGCGCCTTGACGAACGCGCGCTCGGCGGTCGTGAACGTATCGGCAACTACGTAGATGTCGGGCCGGATCCCGCCGCCCCCGTAGATCGTCCGGCCGGCGTCGGTGTGGAACACCGCCGTCGAATCGATCTTCGTGTCCTGTCCGCGCTGGGCCGCGATTACCTGGGCTTCCTGCTCCGCCTCGTTCCGCGTCACGCGCTGAATCGTGCGGCCGCTCGGCGTGAACCAACGCGCCGTCGTGAGCTTGAGACCTGTTTCCGGCGTGAGCCGCCAGAACGACTGCACCAATCCCTTGCCGAAGGTCGGCGTACCGACCAGCACCGCGCGGTCATGATCCTGTAGCGCGCCGGCGATGATCTCCGCGGCGCTCGCGGACCCGCCGTTCACCATGACCACGATCGGCAGGCGCGGCCACTGCTGCGTCTTGGCGTCGCTGAACTCATGCGATGAGCCGGGCGCACGCCCGCGCGTTTCGACAATCGCCTTGCCGGGGTCGAGGAACAAATCCGACACCGCGACTCCCTGATCGAGCAGTCCACCAGGATTCCCGCGCAGGTCGAAGATCAGCGACTTCATCCCCTGCTTGAGCAGCGTGTCGATCGCCTGCGAGACTTCCCGGGCCGAGCTCTCGCTGACCGGTGAGAGGGCGATGTAGCCGACGCGGTCGTCGAGCATCATCGTGATCCGAGGATCGACCGAGCGGATGTGAATCGTGGCGCGCGTGAGCTTGTAGGTGATCGGCTTGTCCACGCCGGTCCGCCGGATCAACAGCTCAGCCACCGTTCCGGCCGGGCCGCGCAGCTCCTTCACCGCCTGATCCTGTTTCCACCCTTCCGTCGAGCGGCCGTCGAGCTGGACAATGCGATCGCCCGTCAGTACGCCCGCGCGCTCAGCCGGGGTGTCGGGCAGCGGCGCCACGACCGTGATCCACCCGTCGCGCACGTCGATTTGAATTCCCAACCCGGAGTAGTTGCCGGTCGTCGCTTCCGAGAGCTGCCGGAAGTCGTCGGGCTTCAGGAAGACGGAATAGGGATCGTTCAACTGATCGAGCATGCCGTCGATCGCCATCTGGTACAGCTGGCGCTCGTCGAGCGAATCGACATAGTAGTCGGCGACGTGCGCCAGCACGTCGTCGAACAGCCGAGCCTGCTGGTAGACCGACCCGGCGGGCTCTGTTTCCCGCTGCAGGAGCCAACCGCCCGAGACCAACGCCGCTAACACGACGACGGCAACCACGGACCCTTTATGACGAGTCATCATGCCCCTCTCAGTGATGGGGTCCCCCCCGTTACCGCCGTGACTTCCCGCCAGGCGGCATCCTGGACGGCCCGCTTAATCTGACTGGCATCAATATGAACAATCCCGGGCCCGGATGCGCTACGGTATGCGTCACGGACCCGTGTGTGAAACCTGTCATCCTCCCGCTCGATGCGGTCTTTGACCTTGCCCGCGTTCCGCTGGCGCTCGCGCCCCACCGCCACCGGGACATCGAGAATCAGCGTCAGATCAGGCTCGAGCCCCCCTGTGGCGACCCGCAGGGCGGCTTCAACATCCACCCGCGACAACCCCCGCCCCGCCACCTGGTAGGCGATCGTGGACAGCCCGAAGCGGTCGGCGATGACGATCTGGCCCTCGGCGAGCGCCGGCCGGATCACCCGCTCCACCAGATCGGCGCGGGCCGCGAGGAACAAGAACAGCTCGGCGCCGAAGGCCCGGTCGTGACGCGACTTCAGCGCCAGTTTGCGTGCGGCTTCGGCGATGGGCGTGCCGCCCGGCTCCCGCACGGTGAGCACCTCGCGGCCGCCGCCGCGCAGCGTGGTGCCGAGCCACCGGACCAGCGTCGACTTGCCCGCGCCTTCCGGGCCCTCCACGACGACGAACGTCATCCGAGCGTGATGATGGGGCTCGCGGAGCCCTTCTTGATGCCCTCGTAAATCCGGGCGTTGATCCTGGTCATCAACTTCTCGAAGTTTGCCTGCGCCGCGACCATCTGCTGATACACCGGGTTTCCCTGTACGCTCTGCAGCGCCTTGTCGTATTGCTCGACCTGCTCTTTGGTCGGCTCCTTCCCCTGTTGCGCCACGCGCTCGATCTCCTGCGCCAGCTGCTCCGCCTCGGCGAGCACCTTCTGCACCGCCTGATCTTCTCGCAGCGCTTCTGTCGCACGACGCAACGCCTTGTACTCGTCGGTCTGGCCGAGCACGCGACCCAGGTCTTCCGCCTTCTCCTCGAGCACTATTCCTCCGATGTATGAGCACCGGGGACATGCCCCGGTGTTGCCAGCGCGTACCGCGGGCGGCCGAACAGGTCGGCGTGAATTGCAACGTTCCAGCCATGGCGCTTGCCCAGCGCGCGCACCGCCGCGGCGCGCCGCTCGTCGATCTCGAGGGCGAGCAACCCGCCGGGCTCGAGCAGCGCGGCCGCGCCCAAAAAGAGGGCGCGGGTCGCGTCGAGACCGTCCGCGCCGCTCACCACCGCTTCGCGCGGCTCGTGATGGGAGACCGACGGATCCAGTTCTTCGTATTCCGCGGATGAGAGGTAGGGCGGGTTCGACACGATTACACGGAACCGTTCTCCCGTATCCACCAGCGGCGCGAGCAGGTTCCCTTCGCGAATCTCGACCGGGGTCTTGGGCGCCACACGTTGCACATTCTCACGCGCGAGCGCCGCGGCGTCGGCCGATCGCTCGACTGCGGTCACTTTCTCGAACTGCCCTTCCACGGCCAACGCGAGCGCGATACAACCGCACCCCGTCCCGACGTCGGCGACGAGACCGGTGGAGCATCGCGCGAGCACGAGATCCACGAGGCCTTCGGTCTCCGGCCGCGGAATGAGCGCGCGGCGATCGATCTTGAGATCGAGCGTCCGAAAGCCGACGGATCCCACCACGTACGCAAAGGGGACACCTCGCTTGCGCTGGTCAACCGCCTTCCAGAAGCGATCGACGACATCGGGCAAGGCTTCGCTGTCCCGTTTGAGCCAGACCTCCGCCGACTTCATACCGGAGACGGCAGCCCACAGCGCGGTGGCTTCGCCGTCCCCAAGCGAGCCCGCTCCGGTTGCGCGGGCCAGCTCGTCCGTGATGCGACGCAACACGCGGACCTCAGACACCCGCTCGCTCCTTCTCCTGCGCCTGCTTCACGGCAGCGATCAGATCGTCGAGCTTCCCGTCCAGCACCTGATCCACGCTATGCGTCGTGAAGTGGATGCGATGGTCCGTCACCCGGTTCTGCGGAAAGTTGTACGTGCGGACTTTCTGTGAGCGGTCACCGGTGCCTACCTGCGCGCGCCGGTCGCGCGACCGCTCCGCCTCCTGCTCGGCGACCCTCCGGTCCAGGAGTCGTGAGCGCAGGATCTCCATCGCCTTGATCTTGTTTTGCAGCTGGGATTTCTGATCCTGGCACTTCACCTCGAGGCCGGTCGGGAGGTGGGTGATCCGGACCGCGCTGTCGGTGGTGTTCACGCTCTGGCCGCCGGGCCCGCCCGAACGAAACACGTCGATACGCAGGTCCTTGTCCTCGATCTTGACGTCCACTTCTTCTGCCTCGGGCAAGACGGCGACGGTCGCGGCGGAGGTATGGATGCGGCCTTGCTGCTCGGTGACGGGGACGCGCTGGACGCGGTGCACGCCCGACTCGTAGCGCAGCGTCCCGTATGCTTTGGGACCTCGTGCGGCGAACACCGCTTCCTTGAGCCCGCCGAGCGTCCCCTCGGAGAGCGAGAGGATGTCCACCTTCCATCCCCGCCGCTCGCAAAAGCGCGTGTACATGCGGAACAGGTCGGCGGCGAAGAGCGCGGCCTCGTCACCGCCGGTGCCGGCCCGGATCTCTACGATGGCGTCGCGATCGTCGAACGGATCGGTGGGTGTGAGCAGCTCGTTCAGCTCAGCCTCGAGACGCTCGATCTCCGGCTGCAGGCGCTCGACGTCGGCACGCGCGAGCTGGGAGAGCTCCGGATCCTTGTCGGCGAGCACCTCGCGCGCCTGATCCGGCTCACCCTCCAGGCGCTCGATGCGTTGGTGGGTGAGCCGGATGGCGTCGAGCTGAGCGTGTTCCCGACCGAGGGCCTTGAGTTTGGCCGGATTCCGCGCGGTGGCGGATTCGGCCAGCTCCCGGGCGACCTCCTCCGCCCGCGCGAGCGCCTGGCGGAGTCGGGTCTCCAACGGATCAGCTCGCTTTGGTAGCGTACTTCTGGCGGAACCGCTCCACGCGGCCGGCCGTATCGAGCAGCTTCTGCTTACCCGTGAAGAAGGGATGGCAGGCAGCGCAGACTTCCACGTGAATCACGGGCGTGGTCGAGCGCGTGACAAAGGTGTTGCCGCACGCGCACTGGACGGTTGCCCGCTGGTATTTGGGGTGAATCCCGGGTTTCACTGACAGATCCTTGCCTGAATGTCGGACGAAATGAAGTGCGGAAATATAACCGGGACACCAACTTGGGGGCAAGGCTTGGCCTTTGGCTTCGATTGACACCGCTCTGGACACACCGTAAGCTGTTCGCGTGTCTGCGACCGATGTGCTGCAGAAGGTCCCGCTGTTCAGCCAGCTCTCCGCCGCCGACCTGCAGCGGGTGGTGGAAGTCGCCCGCGACCGTACCTACCCCAAGAACTCCGTCATTCTGTTCGAGGATGATCCCGGCGATGCGCTCTTCGTCCTCGCGAAGGGGCAAGTCAAAGTCGTCCTGATCGGCGAGGATGGCCGCGAGGTCATTCTCTCGGTGCTCGGCGAAGGCGAGTTCTTCGGCGAGATGGCGTTGATCGACGACGAGCCACGCTCCGCGCACGTCATCGCCATGGAGGACTCGACGCTCTACGTGCTGCGGCGCGAAGACTTCCAGGCCATTCTCGAGAATGCGCCGGGCATCGGCCTCGCCCTGCTCCGCGAATTATCCCGGCGGCTGCGCCGCGTCGATGAAAAAGTCGGCAGCCTCGTGCTGCTCGACGTGCACGGCCGTGTCGCACAGCTGTTGCTCGACCTCGCCGACGAAACGGACGGCCAGCGCATCACGCGCCGTCTCACCCATCACACGATCGCCCAGATGATCGGCTCGTCCCGCGAAACGGTGTCGCGGACCATGCGCGAGCTCGTCGATAAGGGAATGATTGACGTAAGTCGCAAGGACATTGTGATCAAAGACCGCGGCTCGCTCGAGCAGGCGGCGGGGCGGTCGTGACTCGCGTCACGGCTCTACGTCACTAATTACCAGTAACTTAGCCCGAGCATAGGCGTGTCGACACGCACGACGTACACGGTGACCTTCTGGGGAACCCGGGGGAGTATTCCTACTCCCGGGCTCGCGACGTCGCGATACGGCGGCAATACGCCGTGCGTCGCCGTGGAAGGCGCAGTCGGCCAACTCGTTGTGCTCGATGCCGGAACCGGAATCCGGGCGCTGGGGCTCGATCTGGTGGCGAAACAAAACGGCGCCGCCCGTGTCGAAATCCTGCTGTCGCATGCGCATTGGGATCACATTCAAGGCTTGCCGCACTTCAAGCCGTTCTTCGCGCCGGGTAATTCGGTGCGGATCTGGGGATCGCGTCAGGGGACGACCTCCCTCGAGGCCATCCTGCGGCAACAGATGGATCCGGCGGTATTCCCCGTGCCGCTCGACGCCTTGTCGGCGAAGTTGACGGTGCAGCAGGTGGACACGGACGATTTCTCGATCGGCGAGTTCCGGGTCCGGACGATGAAGCTGCGGCACCCGGGAACGACGTTGGGATTCCGGCTGACGCCCGTGAAGGGCGGACCCAGCCTGGCCTACGTGACGGACAATGAGCTGGGCCCGGGCGGCGAGTATGACGTCGCAAAGACCTGGCGCCGTGATTTCGTGACGTTCCTGCAGGGCGTCGAGCTGCTGATTCACGACGCCATGTATACGCCGAAGGAGCTGGAGCAGCACCGCGGCTGGGGTCACTCGACGTATGAGGAAGCGGTGACCCTGGCCCAGGATGCCGGCGCGAAGAAGCTCGTGCTGTTTCATCACGAGCCCGAGCACGGCGACGAAGAGATGGATGGCTTGCTGGCGGCGGCGCGCAAGTACGCGAAGGCGCGTGGAGGTTCGCTCGAAGTGGTTGCCGCCCAGGAAGGCATGAAGGTGACCCTGTGACCGAAGGAGTAGCTATGCGCGCGCGTGCAGTCATGACGGTCTTGAGCCTGGTTCCGGTGCTCCTCGGCGCGCAGCAGCGCAGCCAGGATACCCGCCCCGGTATCGCCGTTCTCCCCTTCAGCAACGGTGGCTCCTACGGTCAGGGCAAGGAAGATTTCGACGCCCTCGAGCGCGGCATCGCCGGCATGATGATCTCCGAGCTGTCGCAGAATCCGGCGGCACGCGTGGTCGAGCGCCAGGAAGTCCAGCGGCTGCTCGACGAGCAGAACCTCGGCGCGCAAGGCCGCGTCGATCCCCAAACCGCCGCCAAAGTCGGCAAGCTCGTTGGCGCCCGCTATGTCGTGCTCGGCACCTTCATCGACTTCTACGGTGACTTCCGCGTCGACATCCGCCTCGTGAACACCGAGACGAGCGAAATCGTGAAGACCGAGTCGGAGCGGATGCAGCGCGACCACATGTTCGACATCATCCGCAACATCGCGGCGCGGCTGATGAAGGACGCGAATCTCCCCGCGCTGCAGCGCCAGGCGTCGGACCAGCGCATGGGCCGCCAGATTCCGACGGAGGCGCTGACCTACTATTCGCGCGGACTGCTGTACCAGGACCGCGGCGACAAGGCGAAGGCCGCCGACATGTTCACGCACGCTCTCGACATCTTCCCCCAGTACGCTGAGGCCCAGGAAGGCCTGCAGCGGGTGAAGTCGTCCTAACGGACCCCTTCACTCGCCTCGGCAAGTCGACTGCGCGCCGGCTCTCCCGATTAGGAGCGCTGGCGCGCTTCGGCTTTGGCTCCCTGCGCGCCGCCACGCGCCTGACCGCCGCCGGTCGCGCCGTCGCCACACGCCTCGCCGTGACCCAGGTTCGCTTCACCGCGCTGAATGCCGTTGGGCTGGTCACCCTGCTATCCGGGATTCTGTCGTTTCTCGTCATCTCGCAGCTCACGCGTGAGCTGAAGGGCATCGGCGCGACGGACCTGATCGGGACCGTCATCGTCGTCGCGATCGTGCGCGAGCTCGGCCCGCTGCTCACCGCCCTCGTCGTCGTAGGCCGCTCCGGCACCGCCATCGCGGCGGAGCTCGCGACCAATCAAGTGATGGGCGAAGTCCGCGCGCTCGAGTTCATGGGGATCGATCCCAAGCAATACCTCGTGCTGCCGCGCTTCGTGGGATCGCTGGTGAGCGTCTTCGCGCTGCTCATCGTGTTCGACGTCGTCGCGATCATGGCGGGCTTCGCCGCGGCCCGGTTCAACGGCCTGCCCGGCCCCCGCTACTTCCAGATCGTGCTCGAGTCGCTCAGCAACCGCGACGTCTGGCTCACCATCTTCAAGGCACTGGCATTCGGCGCGATCGTCGGGATCGTGCCGACCTATTTCGGGCTCGCGGTCCGCCGGGCCTCGACCGAGATCCCCATTGCCGCGAGCCGCGCCGTGGTCGCGGCCATCGTCGGGATCTTCTTGTGTTCTGCGTTGTTTGTGGTCCTGGGCTGAGCCATGACCAGTCCCCATTCCCCACTCCCTCTTGTCTTTGATGCCGTTCCCATCGCCCGCCAGGCATCTGCCCCCTTCTCGCTCGAGGTCGCAGAGCGGCGGACGGTCGCGGTCTTGGGAGATGAGGACTCCGGCGTCGGGCTGCTGGGAGGATATGCGCTGGGGCTGGAGCGGCCCCCGGCCGGTCGGGAGCTGATCTTCGGCACCGTCATCGCCACGCTTCGTGAGCCCGAGCGTTTAGCATTCCGCAGGCGCGTGGGGTACCTTCCCGCCGGCGAGGGGCTGCTGCAAAACCTTTCGCTGCGCGACAACGTGGCGCTGCCGCTCAGGTTCGGCAGCGGGGCCGCACCGCGGGAGATCGAAGGTCGCGTCACGGTCATGCTGACCGCACTACGGCTCAGCGGCGCCGCGAACCTGCGCCCCGCGCAGGCCAACGAAGAGGAACGGCGCCGCGCGGCCCTGGCACGCGCGATCGCGTTCGATCCGACGCTGCTCATCCTGGAGCAGCCATTCGATGGTCTGACGGCGCGCGTGGCGTCGGAGCTCTTGGAAATCGCGCGCGGCGGCGAGTCCGCCGCAGGCGCCCGGCGGACGATCTTCATCACCGGGCAGGAGATTCCACCGATCATCGTGCGGCGCGTGGATCAGGTGTACCGGCTCACGCGCGCCGGCATGCTGGAGCCGGAAACTGTCTAGGGACTAGGGAAAGGGGATCAGGGATTGGAGACGCGGCAGGACTTCTACGTCGGCGTGCTCATCGTGGTCACCATCGCCCTGGTGATCGGGGCCCTGATCGCCACGAGCGGCTGGGGCGAGCGGCGCTACGAGCTGTACGTGCGCGTGATCAGCGCTGACGGCATCTCGCGCGGGTCGCCGGTCGTGATCGAAGGCCTGGACGTGGGACAAGTCACCAGCGTCTCCCCCCGCGTCGACTCGGCGACACGCCGGATTTCGTTCGTCGCCAAGCTGTCGGTCAAGGAGCGGTTCGAGGACGGCTCGAGCCTCCAGCTCCCGCTGGGCACGCGTGCCGAGCTCGTGCAGGCAAGCCAGATCTCGCCGGCAGTGGCGATCCGGCTGGTCCTGCCCGACACGAT
>Ga0193723_1000561_pt1 | contig 14614 bp, 12 predicted proteins | sample H2m2metaG_FD_143042 | JGI IMG/M metagenome (GOLD analysis project Ga0193723, IMG submission 143042) | Soil microbial communities from a riparian zone of the East river system, Colorado, United States - H2m2 | ecosystem: Environmental > Terrestrial > Soil > Riparian zone | place: USA: East River... | reverse complement strand
CATTGTCGTGACGCAGTCCTCTCGGCGCCGCCTGAGAGGACTGCGTCACGACAATGGGGCCTGCCCCGCCTGCGTTGGGCACGTGCCCGGCCTTGGAGACGCGCACCGACGACCACGCCCCAAACAGCCCGCGCCGGATCTCGATGGCGCCCACATCTGGGGCGTCCTTCAGGATCTGCACGAGCTGCGCGATGATGTCGAGCTTCATACCGTCAAAATACCCCCCGTCGGGCCCTACACCAGTTCCACGAGATCCGTGCGGCCATCGGACAACAACACCGGGCCGTCCACCGAGAGATGCACGTCGTCCTCGATCCGCACCCCGCCCCGGCCCGGGACGTACACGCCCGGCTCGATCGTGACGACGGCATCCAGGGGCAGCGGCTCCACGGCGGTGCGCGCGAGGCGCGGGGCTTCGTGCACCTCGAGCCCCAATCCGTGGCCCGTCGAGTGTCCGAACGCATCCCCGAAGCCGCGTGCCTCGATCGGGTCGCGCGCCAGCGCGTCTGCTTCGCGGCCCGGCATCCCCGCGCGTACGCCCTCGCGGGCGCGGCGCTGCGCGCTCGCCACCAGATCGTACAAGGCGCGCTGCGCCTCGCTGGCCCTCGCGCCGACGACGACGGTGCGCGTGATGTCGGCGCAGTACCCGTCCACAACGGCGCCGAAGTCTAGCAGCAGCCACTCCCCCACCGCCACCGTGCGGCGGCTCGTCTGCGCGTGCGGCAGCGCGCTGCGCGGGCCCGATGCCACGATCGCCGGAAACGGGTGCGCCTCGCTGCCGCATCGCCGCAGCGCGCCCTCGAGCAGACCCGCGATCTCGACCTCGGTCTGGCCCGGCCGCACCGCCGCGATCGTCACCCGCCACGCTTCGCCCGCGAGCGTCGCGGCGGCGCGGATCGCCGCGATCTCGCCCGCATCCTTCCGGGCGCGCAGCCGCTCCACCAATTCCCCCGCCGCCTTCCAGCGCCACGCTTTCCCCGCCCCGCCCGGCGACAGTCGCTCGGCGTCCTTGACGGTCAGGGCATGCGCTTCGTAGCCGACGGTCGTCAGCGGGCCCAGCGTCGGGAGCTCTTTGAACAGCCGGTCCCATACGCTCGCCGCTTCGATCTCGACCCGGGCGACGGCACCCGCCTCCGCGCGCGCCTGTTCGGCATAGCGAAAGTCGGTGACGAGCAACAGATCGGCACGGGTCGCCACCGCCACGCCTGCCGAGCCGCTGAAGCCCGTGAGGTAGCGGATGTTGGGGCGCGACGTGACGAGCAGCGCGTCCAACCCCTCGGCTTGGAACAGCGCGACGAGCGCCTCGTGCCGCTCGCGGCGCCGGTCAGCGCGGACGGGGAGGGCCATCGCGGGACTTGAGATGGCCGACGAGCCCCTCCAGTCCCAGGCGATAGCTGTCGGCCCCGAACCCCGTCACCACGCCCACCGCGAGATCCGCGAGCAGCGAGCGCCGCCGCTCCGGCTCGCGAGCGAAGATGTTGGACAAATGCACTTCGACGAAGGGCACCCGAACCGCCAGGAGCGCGTCCCGCACGGCGAGGCTCGTGTGTGTGAATGCGGCCGCGTTGACCACGGCGCCGTCCACGCGGGGAGGGCCCTTGAGCGCCTGAATCGCGTCGACCAGCTCGCCTTCGTGGTTCGTCTGCGTCCAGCTGCACTCCACGCCCAGGGCGCGCGCCTGCGCCCGGGTGGCGACCTCGATCTCCGCGAGACTGGCGCGGCCATACAGTTCGGGCTCGCGCTCACCCAGCAGATTCAGATTGGGGCCGTTCAGCACGGCGATGTGCACTAGGACTTGAGCTTTTTCAGCCACTGCTGGAACTGGTCGGCCTCGAGCTCGTCCTCGGGTGGACGCTGCGCGCGTCCCGACGAACGGCCCGGCGTGCGCGGACCACCCGGCTCCATCGGCGAGCCCCCCACGCCGCCGTCACCTCCGCCTCCGGACCCGGCTGCCGCGGCCCCAGCCGCGCCGCCTTGGAAGAAGTCGTCGAACGAGAAGCCACCGGTTGTCGCAGGGCTCGGGTTGGCGTCGGGGCTGGCGTTGGGATTGGGGTCGGGGGGCGCGGTCTGCCGGCGCGCCGAGTCGTCACCGAACACCGAGTCGAGCGAGATGTGGTCGTGCGCTGGGCGCGACGGCTCCCCGGGCGTCGACTCCGACTCCGCGGCGTCGAACGCCGCACCCAGCGTACTCTGCTCCATCGCCGGCGCCGCGACGGGCTCGGGGGTGGGCGTCGGTGTGGGGACTGCGGCTCGTCCCGCCCAGATGCCTCTCAGGAACGCCTGGGCCGAGACGCCGGAGCGACCGCGTCGGGTCGTGCCGCCGCCCGAGAGCTGTTCGACTTTGCGCCGCAGCCGCGCGTCGCTGGGCCGCTGCGTGAGCAGGGCTTGATAGACGCGCAGCGCGTCCTGCTGGTGTCCTTGTTTGAGGTACAGCTCCGCCATCGTCTCGGTGAGCACCGGCTCGGCCTGCGACAACGTGGCCGTATCCGCCGCACCGTCGTCGTCTGAGAGCGCCACGGCCGCCGGCACCGGCGTCGACGCCCGAGCCGGCGCAGGGGGCGGCGCGGGCGGCCGCGGCGGCGCCGGCGGCCGGGCCGACCTGTCGTCGGGCATGATCAGCGGCAGGTCGACCTGCGGCATCCCGTCATCGCTCAGGTCGAGCAAGGGCGGCGCCGCTTCGGCCGGCGGCGGGGTGTCGAGCTTGAACATCCCACTGCCTTCGTATTGGGTGCGCGCCAGCCCGATGACATCGACTTGCTCGATCTGCTGCGAGTTGAGCTCGACGTCTTCCTGCACCTCGAGCCCCTCGGCCTTCGCGGCGGCGTGGGCCGCGGCGTTGAAGTCGAGCGTACCGTCGAAGGTTTCGACGTCGGGCGAGGACTTGGCCGCCGCGGCCACCGGCGTGATGGGCTCGCTCTGGTCGGTGTGCTCCACCACGAAGTCGGGCTTCGTTAGCGGCGCGGTCGCTGCGTCAGCGATCGCGGCGGGCTTCGCGGCGGCGGCCTTGGACTTCGCGCGCGCCAGGTGCTCCGCGGCCTCTCCGTTCATGGGGTCGGCGTTGAGCAGGCGAGCCAACCAATCCACCGCTTCGTCAAATCGACTGTTCCGCTCAGCGATGTCGCCCAGGATCTTCAGGGCGATGATGTTCTCGGGATCGAGCGCCAGGACCCTCTGGAACGTCTGCTGGGCCCCGGCGTCGTTCTTCATGTCGATGAGGCAGCGCCCGTAGACGATATGGGCGCTCACATAGTCGGGGTGGCGCTCGAGCCCGCTCTGACACAGCTCGATGGCCCTATCTAGTTCTCCCGCTTTACGATAGGCGTCGGCCAGGGGCGCGAAATTGCGCCCCTTCGGGTTCTCGGCCCAACGGCGTTCGAGCTTCTCTATCTCGCTGGTGTAGGCCACGCCCTAAGTCTATGTGGGAATTGGACGAAGATAGTGTCCGGCCGGCGTCGCTGTCAATCAGACGCGGCCTCGGTCGCTTGAGTTTGTGTGTTGTCGTTTCTAGCTTTAGCGCCCTTATGCTACGCGCAATGCGCTCCAACGCGAAGTACGTCTTCTTCATCCTCGCCGGCTCCTTCGTGCTCTGGCTGGCCATCGGCCAGGTCATGCAGATTCTCCAGCCGAGCGCCAACATCGTGCTGAAGGTGAACGGCCGCGAGGTGCCGATCACCGTCTATCAGCAGCGCCTGCAGGCGGCGTACGAGCAGTATCGCCAGCAGTCGGGCGTGGCGACGCTGGCGCGCGAAGACGAGCAACAGATTCAGGAGCAGGTAACGAACCAGCTGATCCAGGACATCCTGCTGCAGCAGGAGTATGGGCGGCTCGGCATTCAAGTCAGCGACGAAGAGATCCTCGATGCAGCCCGCACGTCGCCGCCGCCCGAAGTGATGCGCGATCCCCAGTTCCAGACCAACGGCCAGTTCGACCTTCGCAAGTGGCAGCAATTCCTGCAGTCGGGCGACCGCGCTACGCTGATGCAGATCGAGGCGATCTACCGCGACCGCATCCCGCAGATCAAGCTGGCGCAGTACCTCACGTCCGACGTCTACATCTCCGACGCCAAACTGTGGCGGATCTACAGGGACCAGCACGATTCTGTGACCGTGGCGGCCCTCGCGGTCTGGCCCTACCTCGTCGCCGACTCGATCCCCGTGCGCGACGCCGAGCTGCAGCGTTACCTCGCGGCCCACGCGGATGACTTCAAGCGGCCGGCGAGGGCGTTCGTGCGCTTCGTAGCCGTCCCCCGTCTCCCCCTCGCGGCCGACAGCGCGGCGGCTCGTGCGCGCCTCGCCCGCGTTCGCGCCCAACTGCTCGGCGGCGCGAAGTTCGAAGACGTGGCGCGCCGCGAGTCGGCCGATACGGTGAGCGGCAAGCAGGGCGGCGATCTGGGGTGGGTGAAGGGGACCGAGCAGGCGTTCGACCCGCACTTCATGGCGGCTGCGAAGACGCTCGCGCCCGGGCGCGTGTCAGCGCCCGTGCTGACGCAATTCGGCTACCACCTGATCCGGGTGGATGCCGTGAAAGGCGACTCGCTGAAGCTGCGTCACATTCTCGTGGCGATCGAGCTTCAGGGCCCGCACCTCGACGCCGTCGAGGCGCGGGTCGACAGCCTGGAGCGGCTGGCGGCGGACCAGCAGAACGGCGCCCTGCTCGACAGCGCGGCGCGCCGCTTCAACCTGCCGCTCTCACCGGTGCAACGCATCGTCGATGGAGCGCCGCTCGAGCTGGGTCGCTACCGGATTCCCGACGTGAGCGTCTGGGCGTTCGAAGCGCACGTCGGGGAGACCAGCCCCATCGTCGAGGCGAAGCCGGCCTACTACGTCTTCCGGCTCGACTCGCTCGTCCCCGAAGGGGTGCCGCCGCTGGCGGACGTCCGCGACCGGGTGGTCGCTGCCGTCAAGCTCGAGAAGCAGAAGGCGATCGCGCGCCACCGCGCTGATTCTCTGGCGGCGGCGCTGCGCGGGATCCCCGACCTGTTGGCGGCCGGCAGCGCGCGTGGTCTCCCGGTCCAGCGTCTGGGCTCGTTCACGCGAATCAAGCCGCCCAATTATCTGGCGCGTGAGCCCCTGGTGGTGGGGGCAGCGTTTGGACTGCGGGTGGGCGAGCGCAGCGGCGTGATCGTCGGGGAGGGCGGCGATTTCATCATCGAGTCGCTCGCCCGCAAGACGGCCGACTCGACGGCGTGGCTGGCGCAGAAGGAAGCCCAGCGGACGCAGCTGCTGACAGCGGTGCGCCAGGCGCGCATTCAGCAGTACGTCGATGCGCTGCGCGCCAAAGCCAAGATCGTGGACCGGCGCAAGGAGATCTTCCGCACCCAGGCGTCGGCCGAGGCTGCGCTCTAGCTACTCCACCAAGCGCTTCGGCTTCGCGTCGCGTGGCGGTGGTTCGTCGGCAGGGCGTTGGATCGAGTCTTCCGCGTCCGACAGGGCGCGCTTGAACTCGCGCAGCCCCTTCCCCACCGCGCGCCCCGCATCCGGCAGCCGGTTGGCGCCGAACACCAGCAGCACGATGAGCAGCAGGATGACGATCTCGCCCCCGCCCAGATTACCGAACATCGTGACCCCCTACTGACTCAGCCGCTTTGGGCCGGCGCTCTGCGCCGGCGGCAGCGGTGCGTCGGAGGAGCTCGACGCGGGAGGCTCCACGGCCTCATCCTTCAGGCCCCGTTTGAACTCCTTGATGCCCTTCCCGATCGATGCGCCGATCTCGGGAATGCGCTTCGCCCCGAAAAACAGCACGAGGATCAAGAGGAGGATCGCGATTTCAGTAAAGCCAAGATTGCCGAACATGGGTGCCTCGTTTAGAAGAGCGAGCGGGCGACGAAGTACGCGATCGCGACCCCTACCACGGCGAGCAGCGACACGTCGAGCCCGATCGGCCCAAGGGTGATCGACACGACCAGCAGGTCCAAGTGTACCGGCCCGATGGTCGGCGTCACCGACCACGTGAAAATCTCCTTCGCAGGCCCCTGCGGCAGAAACCGCTGCAGGAACGCATGCACCAGCCCGCCGAGCACGAACCCCGCGGCGAGCACACCGAAATAAAAGAGCGGCCGGCGCGGTCCGTGCGCCACTAGCTGCGCCGCTCCACGGCGTAGGCGATGCTGCTTTGCAGCGCGTCCCGTGCCGCGGACGGCGGCAACACGTCCAGCTCCGCCTCCGCCTGTTGCGCCAGGTCGAGCGCGCGCCGCCGCGCCGTCTCGAGCCCGCCCGCCGCCTCCACGACGCGGATCACTTCCGCGACCAGCTCGTCCGACGGCTCCGCCGTCTCCATCAAGCGCGCGACCACGCGCCGCTCCGCCGGCGGCACGCACACCAGCGCGGCGATGAGCGGCAGGGTCACCTTGTGCTCGCGCAGGTCGAGCCCCGACGGCTTCCCCGTCACCGCCTCCGGCTGCGTGTAGTCGAGCAGGTCGTCGGTGATCTGAAACGCCATGCCGAGCAGCATGCCGAACCGCGCCAGGGCCTGGCGGTACGCCGGCGCCGCCGTCAGGGCGCCCACCTCGCACGCCCCCGACAGCAGCGACGCCGTCTTGGCCCGAATCAGCTGATCGTACGCCGCCTCGCCGTACGCCAGCTTGTCGTGCGCCTCGAGCTGACGCATCTCGCCCACCGTCATCTCATTCGTCACGCGCGCCAATACCCGCAGCGGCGTGGGGTCGTCGAGCCGCACCAGCTCGATGATCGCCCGCGAATAGAGGTAGTCGCCCATGATGACGGCGATCTGGTGCGAGAACAGCGCGTTGATCGTCGGCAGGCCGCGCCGCAGCGCCGAGTGATCCACAGAATCGTCGTGTACCAGCGTCGCCAGGTGGATCAGCTCGACCACCGCTGCCAGCGTCACGGCGCGCGGGTCGCTCCCGCCCGCCGCCCGATGGCTCAGCAACAACAGGGTGGGGCGGAACAACTTCCCCTTCATGCGCAGCAGGTGCTCATTCACCTCGCTGATGATCGGGAAGTCCGCCGCGATGATGCGGCGCAGCTCGTCCACGACCTGCTCGAGCTCCGCCGCCACGGGGCCCTGCACGTCGCGCAGCGCGATCCGGGGCAGGGCGACCGGGGAGCTCATGTTACCGCGCCTTGGCGAGCGCCTTGGCGCGCTGCTCCACGTCGAGGAACCGGATGTCCACCGCGAACACGCGGCCGTACAGGTCGCGCGCGTCGGCCTTCTTGCCCTGCTCCTCCAGCGCGCGGCCCAGCCAGTACAGGATCCCCAACCGCTCCTGGTCGCCCGAGGCGGGCAGCTCGAGGCCGCGCCGCAGAATCGACTCGGCCACGCCGTACGCCGCCTTCTCGAAGAAGCACACGCCCAGCATCTCGGACGTGCGCAGCTTCCCGTCCGGGGCGCGCAGCGCTTTCTGTAGCTCCGCGATCGCCTCGTCCAGCAGGCCCATCTCCTTGAACGCGACCCCGAGATCGTAATGCGACTGGAAATCGGTCTCGTCGATGTTCTCGTCGATGCCCTGCTTGAAACGCGCCAGCATGTCGTGGAAATCCTGTTCTTCGTCCCCCGTCGGCTCCTCGTCCGCCACCGTCATCCGGCTGTCCTTGGCGGGCGCCTCATCTTCCATCATCATCGAGCTGAGGTCCACGAAGTCCCCGTCCAGGTCGGCCTCGTCGCGCACCTTCATCTTGGCGTCTTTGGCCTTGACCTTCCCTTCCGGCTTGGCCGGCGCCGCCGGCGGCGCGAGCATCGCGAGCGCCGCCTTGGCGCGCTCGCTCCGGGGGTCGTGCTCCGCCACCCGCTCGTACACCGCCCGCGCCTTCTCCGGCAGGTCGGTGCGCAGCAGCGTATCGGCCAGCTCGAGGTAGGCGTCGATCAGCTTGCTCTTATCCCCTACCTTGAACGAGAACTCGACCGCCTTCTGGCGGTGACGCACGCTGTTGGGATCGAGCCGCAGAATTTCTTCCACCAACGTTTGCGCCTGCTCCAAGTTGCCGGCGTTCTCCCACCCCGCCGTCGCGAGGTCCAACTCCTCCACACCGCGATCGCGTTGCCCATCCTCGATCAACGCCTCGCCCAGCGCCTGGTGCCCTTCGGGGTCATCCGGATTGTCGGCGACGCGCGACTCGAGCTCGTCGATCCCCGCCGCCGCCGGCGTCTCCTCGATGCCGGAGAAGACGAGCGACTCCGGCTGGTCGCTCTGGTTGACAATGCCGTCGATGCCAAGGTCGATGAACCCCGACTTGCGGCCGCCCACGGAAATGGATGTATCCTCTTCTGTTTGCAAGAAGGCCGAGTGCTCGCGGCTCTCTTCGATGAGCGGCCGATCGTCGATGTCGTGGCTCGCGTCCGTGGTCGCCGTCTCGAAGTCGGGCTCGAGCTCGAGCGGCGGCACCTCCACCGCGGTCTTCCGCTTGGCCGGACCCGGGGCGGGCGTGGGCGCCGAGGGACGCTTCGGCACGACGGGCCGCACCTTCGCGGGCTCGGGCGGCTTCGCGCCGGGCATCTTGAGCGGCATGAGCTTCGGCGGCGGCGCCTTCGGGGGTGGAACCTTGGGAGGCTGGGCCCGAGGCGGGGGCGGCGGGGGCGCCCGCGCAGGCGCCGGTTCGAGGTCGACATCGCCCTCGAGCACCAACTCCGCGTCCTCTAGACCATCCGCCTCCACGTCGTCGGCCTCCGCGTCCTCGGCCTCCGCGGAAACGGTCGGCTCGAGCTCGCTGAGCGTGTCGAGCTCGAGACTCGCGGGGTCGAGCTCCTCGCGGATGGACGGCGTCCTGGGGCTGGTTGCGCGCACCTGGCCGAAATCGGACGACGTCGTCTCGAGACCTTCCAGCATCCCACCGGTCTCGATCGACCCTGTCTCTTCTGCTTCGTCGGCGGCGAGGTTCGTCGTCTCGATCTCGAGCGACTCCTCCTCGACCACCCGCGTCGCGAGCGGCGGCGGCGCCGCCTTGGGGGGGGGCGCCGGCGTCGACCTCGGTTTCGTCTTGGAATGCGCGGGCTCATCGAGATCGAGAAAGACCAGGCTCGACGTCTTGCGCTTCCCCGACTTGGTGACGTCCTCGCCGCCCGGGCCGGTCGCGTGAGGCACGTTGATCTTTGGCGTCGACGCCCGCCTCCCGGCGCCGGGGTCGCCGCCGTACATCTGGAGATGGTCGCTGAGGATCTCGCGCAGCCGCTCGCTCTCGGGCGAGATGTCGGTAAACTCCTTCAGCGCGGCGAATGCATGTTCGATTTTGCCGGCTTTCTGCATCCGCTCCGCGTACTGCACGAAGTTCTGTTGCGCCTCCGTCATGAAACCCTTCGCCGCGTACAGTTTCGCGAGCTTCAGGTACGTCGACTGCCGCGCCGGAGCGTTGCGCAGCACCTTGTTGCACATGGCGATGGCGTTGTTGTGGAAGCCGAGCTCGGCGTACTTGTCCACGGCGCGGTCGTAGTAGTCCGCCGCCTGGCCCGGGTCCTTCAGCTTGATGTAGAGATCCCCGATGCGGTTGTAGATCGAGAGGTCGGGGTTCGCTTCGCCGTCCGACTCCTGCGTCCGGAGCGCTTCGAGCCAGACCTCGACGGCCTTCTTGGGGTCCCTCGCCTCGAGGCCTTTGGCCTTGTCTTTGAGCTGCTCAAGCTTGGACATGGAAGCTCTAAGATATCGGGACGGTGGGAGCGGGACAAGCCGAACCCCCTGTCCAGACGGCGCTTACGACGTTCGCCCCCATCCAGTAGCCCACTTCTCGCCAATCCTCCACGCCGGCCACGACGAGGTCCGCCGCGAACCCCGGGGCGAGCTGGCCCCGCTCCCCGGCGAGTCCCAGGGCGGCCGCGGCGTTCACGGTGACCGCCATCAACGCCTCAGCGTGACGCAGGCCCAACTGGGACACCCCCAGCGCCATCACGAGCGGCAAACTGACCGTTGGCGACGTGCCGGGGTTGAAATCGGTGGCCAGGGCGACCGCCGCCCCCGCTTCGATCAGGCGGCGCGCCGGCGCCTGGCTCCGCTTGCCCAGGAAGATCATGGTCGCGGGAAGCAGGACCGCGACGGTGCCACTGGCCGCGAGCGCTCGCACGCCGCCGTCCGACACGGCGGCGAGGTGATCCGCCGACAATGCCCCCAATTCCGCGGCCAGCTCCGCCCCCCCTGACCCTTCCAACTCGTCGGCGTGGAGCTTCAAGGCCAAGCCGTGGCGCTGCGCGGTGGTGAGGATGGCCCGCGCTTCAGCCGGACTGAAGACCCCCGGCTCGCAGAACACGTCGCAGCAACGGGCCAGCCTCCCCTGCGCGACGGCGGGAATCATCTCCTCGCACACGAGACGTACGTACCCCGCCCGATCGCCGCGATGCTCGGGCGGCACCTCGTGGGCACCGAGGAAAGTCGGGACGAGCGTGGCGGCCTGGGTCTCGGCGAGCCGGCGAATCACCCGCAGCTGCTTCAGCTCGGCCTCGAGGTCGAGGCCGTAGCCGGACTTCAGCTCGATGGTGGTGGTGCCGTGCGCGAGCAGCGTGGCGAGGCGCGCGCGGGTCAGGGCCTCCAGGTCCGCTTCGGAGCGGGCCCGCACATCGCGCACCGACTGCAGGATGCCGCCTCCGGCGGCGGCGATCGCTTTGTAATCCTCGCCCAGCGCGCGGCGCTGGTGGTCGTCCAGACGCGCGGCGCCGAACACGGCGTGCGTGTGGCAGTCGATCATTCCGGGAAGAATGACACCGGTGACCTCGGTGACCTGATCGGCGCGCGGTGCATCAGCACGCGGTCCCACCCACGCGATGCGCGCGTCGTCCAGCAGCACCGCAGCGTCGGTCAGCACCTCGACGTCGCGCATCTCGGCGCCGCGACGGGCGCGCGCCGGACCGCGACACGTCACCACTTGGCGCGCCCCCACGAGGAGCGTCTTCAGTCGTTGGCCCCCCCCTCGCGCATCGGGAGGCGGATGCCGTGACGCCGGGCCGCGTCCAGCGCCTCAGGGTACCCGGCGTCGGCATGCCGCGCCACACCGATGCCGGGATCGTTCGTGAGCACGCGCTCGAGCCGACGTGCAGCTCCGTCCGTCCCATCGGCGACGATCACCTGCCCCGCGTGAAGCGAGTTGCCGATTCCCACCCCGCCGCCGTGGTGGAACGACACCCACGACGCGCCTGAGGCGGTGTTGAGGAGCGCATTCAGGATGGGCCAATCGGCGATCGCGTCCGAGCCGTCGCGCATGCCTTCGGTCTCACGGAACGGCGACGCGACCGATCCCGTGTCGAGGTGATCGCGGCCGATCACGATCGGCGCGGACAGCTCGCCGCTTTTCACCAAGGCATTCAACGCCAGACCGAAGCGCGCCCGCTCTCCCTGGCCCAGCCAGCAGATGCGCGCGGGGAGCCCCTGGAACGCCACCCGCTCCTGGGCCAGCGTGATCCAGCGCTTGAGGTGCGCGTTGTCCGGGAACAGCTCGAGCACGAGCCGGTCGGTGCGATGCAGATCCTTCGCGTCTCCCGATAGTGCGACCCAGCGAAACGGCCCTTTCCCTTCGCAGAACAGCGGCCGGATGTATTCGGGGACGAAACCGGGGATGGCGAACGCGTCCGCGACGCCGGCATCGCGCGCCTCGGTGCGAATGTTGTTGCCGTAGTCGAATGCCACCGCACCGCGGCGCTGCAGGTCGAGCATCGCCCGCACGTGCGACGCGATGCTTGCGCGCGCCCGCCGCTGGTATTCGTCCGGCGCACGGCGCCGCAGTTCGGCCGCATCGCCCGGTGTAAGCCCCTCGGGGACGTAACCGTTCAACGTGTCGTGCGCCGACGTTTGATCGGTCAATACGTCGGGGACAAAGCCGCGCTGCACCAGCCCGGGCAGCACCTCGGCGCAGTTGCCGACCAGCCCTATCGAGAGGGCAGCGCCACGACGCTTCGCGTCGTTGCACCAGGCGAGCGCCTCGTCCACCGACGCCGTGGAGCGGTCGAGATAGCGCGTGTCCAAGCGCCGCTGCACGCGGCTGGGGTCCACGTCCACGGCGAGGCAGATGCCCTCGTTCATCGTCGCGGCGAGGGGTTGCGCGCCCCCCATCCCACCTAACCCACCCGTCAGCAGTATCCGGCCGCGGAGCGATCCTCCAAAATGCCGTGCGGCGACTGACGCCAGCGTCTCGTACGTTCCCTGCAGAATTCCCTGGGTGCCGATGTAGATCCACGAGCCGGCGGTCATCTGGCCGTACATGATCAGTCCGCGGCGCTCGAGGTCGCGGAATACGTCCCAGGTGGCGTAGCGCGCCACGAGGTTGGCGTTCGCGATGAGCACGCGCGGCGCGTCGACATGCGTCCGGAACACGCCCACCGGTTTCCCCGACTGGACCAGCAGCGTCTCGTCGTCGCTCAACGTGCGGAGCGTGCGGCAAATGGCGTCGAACGACGGCCAGTCGCGCGCGGCTTTCCCCGTGCCGCCGTAGACTACCAGGTCTGCAGGCCGCTCGGCCACGTCGGGGTCCAGGTTGTTCAGCATCCGCAACGCTGCTTCCTGGATCCAGCCCTTGCAGGATTTCGTGGACCCGCGGGGGGCGCGAATCACGCGCGCCGTCACGTCGTCCCGCCCCCCCCCTCCGGCTCGAACGTCCCCTCGCGGATCCCCGCCGCGACGCGCTCGATGTCGGCGGTGAGCGGGCGGTCACCCGTGAGGGCCGCGGCCGCCTTCCGCACCGCGGCGTGCAGCCGCGCGACGCCCCGTGCCGGCGTGAGGGGAAGCAAGTACTCCAGGCCCTGCGCGCCGGCGAGCAACTCGATCGCGACGATGCGCTCCGCATTGGCCAGGATCCTGCCGGCCTTCCACGCCGCCGTCATGCCCATCGGCACGACGTCCTCCTGGTTGCCTTCGGTCGGCACCGACTGCACGCTGGCGGGCGTCGCCAGGACGCGGCAGTCAGCGACGAGCGCCGCCGCCGCGATCTGGGGCGTCATGAACCCCGACTCGAGCCCCGGATCGCGCGCGAGGAAGGCCGGCAGCCCCGACGAGAGATCGGGATTGACGATGCGCTCGAGCCGCCGCTCGGCGAGCCCCGCCAGGGTCGTCAGCGCGATGGCGATCACGTCGAGCGCCAGCGCGATCGGCTGGCCATGGAAGTTCCCGCCCGAGAGTACGTCATCGCCGAACACGAGGGGATTGTCGGTGGCGGCGTTCAGCTCCGTGGTGACGAGCCGCTCTGCGAACGCCAGTCCCTCGCCCACAGCGCCCAGCACCTGCGGCGTGCAGCGCAGGGAGTAGGCGTCCTGCACGCGCGGATCGTTGTCGCGATGCGATTCGCGGATCGCGCTGCCCGTGAGGAGCGCGCGCAGCAAGGCCGCCGAGCGCTGCTGCTGTGGATGCGGGCGCGCATCGTGGATGCGGGCGTCGAACGGATCGGGGGACCCGCGCACCGCCTCGAGACTCATCGCGGCCGCCCCGTGCGCCGTCCGCCACAAGCGCCAGGCATCGTGCACCAGCAGCGCCGCGAGTCCCGTCTGCGCCTGCGTGCCGTTCACGAAGGCCAGACCCTCCTTGGCCTCGAGCGTGATCGGGCGCGGGACCTTTACGTCCCCTTCGCCGATCATCGCAAGGGCGAGGTGTGACAGGGGGGCCAGGTCCCCAGACGCGCCCACACTGCCCTGCGACGGCACGCTCGGATGGATCTTGCGGTTGAGCATTTCGACGAGCAGCTCGGGCAGGGCCGGCCGTACGCCGCTCGTCCCCCGGACCAGCACGTTGGCGCGCAGCAGCATCATCGCCCGCACGGCGTCGACCGGCAGCGGCTCGCCCACGCCGGACGCGTGGCTGCGGATGAGGTTGAGCTGCAATTGGCGCGCCTGGTCGGCCGGGATGCGGACGTGGGCCAGCTTCCCAAACCCCGTATTGACGCCGTAGACGGTCTGGCCACCGCTCACCGCAGCCTCGACGGCCCGGCGCGACGCCGCGACCGCTTTCAGGGAGTCGGGATCGAGGGCGACCGCCGCGTTGCCGCGCGCCACGGCGACGACGTCGGGGATGGTCAGGGAATGACCGTCTAATGTGATTGGCGCTGGCATTGCGCAGGGAAACTACGTGCCCAACGCCCCAGACGCACGTAGGGGCACGGCATCGCCGTGCCCCTACGGGACCCTGGCGTGCTTGCGTCTATCTGGTCACTGCGATCCTCGCACCGGGAAACCCGTTGAGAGCGACGTCGTCAGACCCGCCCTCCGAATCAACTCGGGATTGCCCAGATCGGTCTGAAAGCTCCAATCGAAGATCACGTAGTCGCGACTGACGTGGGTGACCCGCAAGGCCCCGTATCGGAGCTGCGTGCCCTCCACGATCTCGAACACGTATCCGTACGTGGGCACCGCCTGGAAGAGGTTGCGGCTGTAGCCAAGCTCCGGTGCGAAGTCGATCGAGGTGAGGTCGGCCACTTGGCCGTACACCTGCATGCTCGTGCCGCTGAACCTTGGCTCGATCCACAGCGTGTCGCCCGCGGTGCGGGTCACTCGGAAATCCATACTCGTGGCGTTACCGCTGCCGACGATCCCGAGCTCGGAGGCCTGTCCCTGGCCGTCGCCGTTGGCGTCATTCCAGAAGCGGAACCCCGCCTGTGTCGAGTCCTGCTCCCGCGCGAAGACGAGCACGTTCCGCGCGTCGGGCCGCGGGGTGTCCTGGCGCAGCGGCGACCACATGCTCTCGTAGCCCTCGGTGCTG
>Ga0193723_1000560_pt1 | contig 14615 bp, 13 predicted proteins | sample H2m2metaG_FD_143042 | JGI IMG/M metagenome (GOLD analysis project Ga0193723, IMG submission 143042) | Soil microbial communities from a riparian zone of the East river system, Colorado, United States - H2m2 | ecosystem: Environmental > Terrestrial > Soil > Riparian zone | place: USA: East River... | reverse complement strand
GGACGCGTCGTAGAAATCCGAGGTACGCTCGATAAACGCGACGACACTGTTCGGGCCACGGCTGAGAATGTGACGACGCCGACGCCAGGGAAAACGAATGGAGCGGCGGTGGGTGGAGGATCGGCGAATGCACTCCAGGAACCGGCCGTTTGTTTGCAATTTTCTTCCGCGACCACGACCAACGAATTGCGCGAGGTCCGCGAGATTCTGGCCAGCTCACCGGGCCGTCGCCCAGTTCAGTTGCTGTTTGATCGCGCAACCGGCAATTCCTTACGCGTGGATGCAGGCGCGGATTTCTGCGTCGACCTTACACGCGATCTCGAGGAAAGACTTTCGCGCTGGCTTGTCGGACCAAAGCCGGCACGGCGAAATGCCTAACGCCGTTTCGCGCGTTTTCGCGGTTTAACCGGCTCAGGACGGGGGTGCGCCCCAAGCAATAAAGTTCTCTCACCCGGGCCGGTTCCCAAACAAAGCGGCAGTTTTCGCGCTGCTTTGTTCAAGGTCAAAGTGCCGTTTGATTCAATGCCCATCGGCTCCTTCAAATTCATCGTCCAATCGGACTGGAAGAGTCCTCCGCGAAACTCAAGTTCTGCGATTACGGGCGCCAGAGTTACGGGAACGGATTCGATTTCGATTTTGCCAACGCAATCGATCGCGCGCGTCCTCAAATCAAAGATCGGCGTCGACGCGGCAATCTTGATCGCAAGTGCGTTTGTATCCTGATAATCGATCTCTCCGCGCAACGAAAGATCGACATCTTTCGTTGCGGCAGTGAGAAAATCCAGCGACGCACGAGTTTCATTTAAGGTGATCGAACCGCTCGCTTCCGTCAGATTTAGGAAAGTATTCTGCAACTTTCCGTTGAGTAACTGCGCGTCGCCAATCAGGCGGGGGTGTTGCAACGTATCGGAAAGAGAAAGTTTTCCACTCAGAATGCCGTCGCGGAAAATCTCCGGATGAAACAACTGAGGCGCGTTCGCGAGAAAGATTGCCGGAAAATCGAGTGTAAGATTGACCGGGGAGATCAGAAATGCATTCCAGCTCGTTCCGACCGGCAACGGGAATTTGGCGGTGAAATTAATCGAACTCGAACCGTACAAATCGATCGTGCCGTGAAGGTCCCAGCTGTTGGAATCAATCCTTGCCTCAATATTGGCCGGCGTTGGTTTGATATTGTTTTCGCCGGGGCCGCGGAAGATCGACAAATATTCCGCCAAATTGCCGATCGTGGCGTTGAGCGCGCCGGAATAGCTGTGCTCGTGGGACAGGTCGATTTTTCCTTGCACCTGCAAGATATCGCTCTTTCGCTTTAGCTCCAGCTGTTCAAGTCTCAACTCCGTTGCTTCTAAATTTAGCTTCGCACTTAACGCATCGACCGAGGTTTTGAAAACTCTGAGTGATGCACCATTCGCCGTGAGTTGGCCGCCGATTTTGCGATCGCGCGCGTTCATCCGCCCGTCGATGGTGATTTTTCCGCCGAAATCACCCGGATCGGCGCCAAAAAGACTGGCGAAATCGCCGAGGTTATTGATCGAAGCAGCGATGTCTCCAAGAAAATCCGGACTCAACCAGTCCGATGAATTGGAGGGGAAAGAGGCTTCGCCGCTCAAAGTGAGCTGGTTTGTCTTTTGCTTGATATAAACCTGCTGCAGTTGGATCTGCCGATTGTAGAGCGCGGCGCCGACCATGATCGCTTCAGCCGTGCGGTTCCGCCAGGTTAACCCGGTTAGTTCAGTCCAGAGCGATGCAGTCACACGAGCCGACTCGCGCGAGTTTCCACGAAAAGTGAAATTGCAGGCGTGAAGCAAACCGTCGACTCGATCGGTGAATCCGATCGCCTCCGAGGTTTGTGCGAGAGAAATGTCAGTAGCTGATCCCGCAATCTTCCAATTGGAATGTGGTGAGCGCCACTCATGCGAGATGCTTGCCCGAAGTTTTCCGCCGAACGCATCGACATCAAATTCCAGGCCGATGCGTTGTTTTCCAATGCGGGACAAATCAGCCGTGATGGATTGGAGGTCGAGGCCTCGCGTCAAAGTGAGCCCGGCGAGCGTCAGCCGATTGGCCTGCCAGCTAGTTGCACCGCGCAGCTGCGAAAAAGTTTGGCGAAACCAGGGCGATGCGACCATGATCTCGGCAGTATTAAAACGACCGGCCTCGATTTCGCTCGCGGACAGGAAACAATTTCGCAGCAAAATCACTGTCGGCCCGTCTTCAACACGTAGGTCCGAGCTGATGACGCTAAGACTCTGGGGAAGCAATCTGTGTAGCGTCGCCCAGCCACGCTGAGTGATGGCTCGTCCGGTTGGATGGCTGCGGCGGAGATCCCCATGCAATTGTTGAATCGAGAGACTGCGAAGGACATGGCCGCGGTCGCGCAGCAACATCCTCGTGAGATTTAAATCGAGGCTCGTTTGTGTCGCAGTGAGATCGATCCGGAATGCGTTCTCGGAGGCACTCGTAATATGGAGACCATGGAGCACTACCGGGCGCAAGAACGGCGCGTCTATTTTGTCGATCTTAACAATGAGCCCTTCCTGCCGCGCCTTCCACCAAACCCACAAACGAAGACCGTTGGAAACGGCGAACGGAGTAAACCAAGTTGCGAGCAGCGCCGCCAGGAAGATGAACAGGACACCGACCAAAAATTTTGTTCTCCACGGCACGACATTGCTTTAGCCGTAAATTGATGGTCTGACGAGTGAATGGTGACTGATAAACGGCAATTGCTCACTGGTTTACTGATCGCTCCTACCAACTGGCTAATCTTTCCTTATTGTGCTCGTGAAAATCAATCGCAGCGGCTGTGGCGCGTGAATGCGCTCGTCGAGTTGTTGCTGTAACGCGCGTTCGGCTTCGGCCGGCAAGCCGGTCTCTGCCGCTTTTTGCCGGGCGAGTTGAGGCAAGGTCGACAATTCGTTTTGGACATCGGCTCCCGAAATTCGATTCCAAAACCCGTTTTCAAACGCGAGGACGTCCACCTGGTCCTGTGCAACGTCAAGAATCTGAGCATGTGGGAGCTGGATGACAATTTGGTCCGGTTGAACATCGACTGCCAGTTTCTGCTGCAAATCAAAACCGGCTTTAACCGTAAATGTGCCGTGCAGCTTTACGCGCTTCGAGCTGCCCATCCAAGTATGTAAGAATTCATGTTCCACTTCGATCCGCCGTGAAAGAACCACCAGCTCGCTAACTGGTGTTGTTTGTTCCATGTAGACGCGGTTGTTGATCGTGATGCGCGGTTGCAAGTGCGCGATGTCGATGAAAGCCGAACGCAGATCTTTGCCAAGGCGTTCCAGCTCGGCGGTGCCCTGCGTCGCCGTGCGTGCTGGCCAAGTTTCTAGACGCAGAAAGACGAGCACCACGACCGACGCGATCATGAGCGCGATCAAGGCGAAAGCGATCGGCCAGGAAAATCGTGACGCCCGCGCAGAAATTTTCTTCATACGGCTCAGAGTTACCGCAAAAAAGTACCGCCCCCCACGCCCGATGGGCGTGAAGGGCGGCTGTTCCCCCCAGAACAATCGTGGAAAACTTTGACGCTAGTAAACGAGCTTACGGCTAGTGGCAACAAGTTTTTGCCTGAACTTATCCGAGGCGCTGTCGGGATTGCAAAGAAGATGTCGATCTTTCGCGCTCACCTGTTAAATCTCGGCTCATTGTGTGTTCGAACGCAATGTGGCGCTTGCGCGTTCTCGCTTGAAGGGTTCTAGTTTTGAATGCGTAATTTGGGTGGCGAAACGCCACGGAGTCTCGCCGGTTCATTGCTCGTCGCTCATCCGAATATGCTCGATCCAAATTTTCGCCGCGCGGTCCTCTTCATTTCTGCGCACGATCCAAATGACGGCGCACTTGGTGTCATCATCAATCGCCCGCTGGATAAACAAGTGGCGGATCTCGTAAATGAAACACCACCCGAAGGACTGGCGGATGTTCCGGTTTTTCTGGGCGGACCGGTCGGGAAAAACCAACTCATGTTCGCGGCGTTGGAATGGGAAAAAGGCGAGGGGCTTAAGCTAAATCACAACGTCGATTTTGAGCAATCGAGCGGGTCGGCGGGTCAGAAACAAAGCTCGATCTGTGCATTTGTAGGCTATGCCGGTTGGGAAGCGGGTCAGCTTGAGGCCGAGATGGAGCAGAAAGCCTGGCTCCTCCAAAAACCCAATCGTTCTGTCCTCAAGCTTGATCGCCTGCCGAAACTTTGGTTCGACATCATGCGCCGTCTGGGGCCGTGGTATAAAATGCTTGCGGCGGCGCCGGACGATCCGTCATTGAATTAGTGAATAGTGACTGGTGATTGGTAGATTCTGCTGGTCGCGCATTTCGCCTCGTTTTATCACTATTCACTCATTTCACTGATCAGTTATCGCCATTCACTTTGTCTCATGGTTATCGGCGTTCCGAAAGAAATTAAAGAGCAGGAGCAGCGGGTTGCCTTGCTGCCTTCGGCGGCGAATCAACTCACCCGACGCGGGCATTCGGTGCTGGTGCAAAGACACGCCGGCATCGGCTCGGGATATCCAGATGAAGAATACGCCAAAGCCGGCGCGGAGATTGTCGATCAAGCTAAGGACGTTTTCTCTCGCGCCGACTTGATTGTGAAGGTGAAGGAACCACTGGAGGCGGAGTTTCCGCTGTTGCGCAAGGGGCAGATCCTCTTCACGTATTTACATCTCGCTGCTAGCAAACCGCTCACGGAGGCGTTGCTAAAATCCGGCGTGACTGGTGTTGCCTACGAGACGATCCAAGTTGGCAACAAGTTGCCGCTGCTCGAGCCAATGAGTGAAATCGCTGGCCGAATGTCGGCCGTGATGGGGGCGTATTTTTTGGCGAAGCACAACGGTGGCAGTGGCGTGCTGCTGGGCGGCGTGCCCGGGGTTTTGCCCGGACGCGTTGTCGTACTCGGCGGAGGAACTTCAGGCATTAACGCCGCGCGGATGGCGATCGGTCTCGGAGCGGATGTTACGATCCTTGAGGTAGATCTCGAACGTATGCGCTTTCTCGACATCACAATGAATAATGCGGACACTCTTTATTCCAACGAAGCGAACCTGCACGATTTGATGCCGGGATGCGATTTGTTGATCGGCGCTGTGCTTGTTCCGGGGGCAAAGGCTCCAAAATTAATCACGCGTGCAATGTTGAAAAAAATGAAGCCAGGCAGCGTGCTGGTGGATATCTCGATTGACCAAGGTGGTTGTGCCGAGACGTCGCGACCAACGACACATCTCGATCCGGTTTATATTGAAGAAAACGTGACCCATTATTCTGTCGCGAACATGCCTGCGGCCTATGCGCGCACCGCCACACAAGCGCTTACGAATGTCACCTACCGTTATGTTGAGTTGCTAGCTGATCTAGGTTTGGATGGGGCGTGCAAAAAACAACCGGCCCTTATTGGTGGAATCAACACGCGCGATGGGCGGCTCACCTGCCGGGCCGTGGCCGAGGCGCACGGCCTCAAGTATGAACCATCGCTTTAATCCCCAAACATCAACAATTTGCTACCGAAAAGAAACTCCGACAGGGCCAAAAAGTGCCTTGCCCCGATTAATCAATTAAAGCAATATCCCGTTTCCAACTATCACTATGAAAAAATACATCTGCATCCTGGCCAGTGCCGCGCTCCTCGCGGCGTGCGAGCAAAAGACTGAAACTACTACCGAACCGGCGGCGGCGAGTCCAACTGCCACCGCTTCGGAAACAACAACCACAACGACAACCACGAGCCCCGCGGAAACGACTTCGCCGGCGCCGACTCCTTAACCACGGCCAAGCCCGTTCAGAAATTCGCTTTGTCCGTGTGAAGAAGTACATCTGTCTTCTTGTTGGGCTAGCACGTCGCTAAGTTTCGAGCGGAATTATTTGCAGAGTCTTCTCCCGAATCTCTTCGGGGGAAGACTTTTGCTGTACCGGCAAAGGTGCCACTGCGTGTCGTGAACCGTTAGATCAATCGATAATGTCAGAAGCACGAATGCTTTCCTTCCCGAAAAGCCGGCGGTTAACGCGTACCTCGGAATTCGAGCGTGTGAAACAGGAGGGATGCGCGCAACGCGGGAAGTTGATGCTGCTCGCCGTGCTCGCAGTGCACGATTCCAGGGCGTCTCGGGCCGGATTTGTTACGACGCGACGCCTCGGCAGCGCAACCGCACGCAATCGTGTTCGACGCCGCCTGCGGGAGATCGTACGCAAGCACCAGCACGATCTGCGAGAAGACTTTTGGATTGTGCTCATCGCCCGGCGCGATGCTGCGGATGCCAGTTATCGCGCGCTGGAAGATGAGTGGTTGCGTCTGGCAAAGCGCGCTTCTATCCTAGCGCTCTAATGGTCGGATTGCTTCGCTTTTTCATTCGCCTTTACCAATTTACACTGTCGCCGCTCCTTTCGATCATTTGCGGTCCCAGTTCTGGCTGTCGATTTAACCCGACCTGTTCGGCTTATTTTTTAGAAGCGGTTGAGACGCACGGCGTTCTTCGTGGAAGCTGCCTCGGATTGAAGCGATTAGCGCGATGTCAACCCTGGGGTGGGACAGGTCATGATCCAGTCCCGTCGCGGAAAAACAGTGCGCTGCATCGCTCAAGCAGGCAGCGTGTTTGTGAATAGCCTCTTCGGCATGACTTTTTATGGATCGAACTGCTTGGATCGCCGTTGCTCTTTCTGTGGTTGGACTCGTGCTCTGGGAACTGTATCTCGTAAAGCAGGCGCCACCAAGGCGAGCTCCGGGAACGGCCGCGCCACAGCAGATTTCTCCCATACCGACCGCCGCTGGTAGTGCTTCGACGCCTCCTGTTGTCGCGGCTCCGGCAATCCCATCCAAAGCGACGGAAACAGCGCCAAGTTTTCCCGAGAAAATAGAAACGCTGCGCAACTCAGACGTCGAACTCCGCCTCACAAATCGCGGAGGTGGAATTAGGGAAGCGGTTTTGCTCAAGCAAGTCGGGGAAAAAGGCCAGCGCGTAGTTTTGAATTCAGCGGAGTGCGCGCCGATCGGTGCGATTATTGAGCAGCCGTTGGCGCCGGCGCTTCCCGAGTTCACGGCATCGCCGCAGTCAAATTCTGCGGTTCAGTTCGAGCGCACCACATCCGAGCAAATTAAAATCCGAAAGAAGTTCTTCTTCGAGAAATCGCCGGAGGAGAAAGACAACTTTGTCATTGAAATGGATGTCGATGTTGAGAATCGCGGTCCGAATCCTTACCAAGCTGCTGATTATTTTGTCGCGCTCGGGTCCGCCGCCCCGATCCACCCGAGGGATTACCCTTATTACACGCGCCTGGTTTGGTGCATCGATGGAAAAGCGAAAGGGATCGATGTTGGCTGGTTTGGCGGCGGCGGCGGATTTCTTGGTATGGGACAGCGCGCCGCGAGGCCGCTTTATCAGCAAAATATCGGGGGGGCGGAGTGGGTTGCGGTAAGTGATCAGTTTTTTACGACCTTGCTCGCGCCTCTCACCGGCAAGGCCACCCAGGTTTGGGGCCGGCGTTTCGATATCGCGCGCTTGCCTGACGAAAAACTACTTGGAATTGAAGGCGCCTTGGGTATGCCCGGCTTTCAGCTGCAACCTGGGCAGACCTACAGCGCTCGCTTTGAGATCTACGCCGGGCCAAAACTTTATCATCGTCTCGCGCAGCTTCCGCACAATGAAGCTGAGGTCATGGATTTCGGGATGTTCAAGCTCGTGTGCCAGTTTCTTCTCAATTTTATGAACCTGCTGCACAGCTGGCTGGGAAATTATGCCGCCGCGATTCTTGCCCTGACAACGATTATTAAGCTTGTGCTTTGGCCGATCCAAAACAGAGCGAATCGCTCGATGCGCCAGATGTCTGCGCTCTCGCCAAAGATGCAAGAGTTACGCGAGAAATACAAGGACGACCCCACCCGGATGAACCAGGAGGTGATGAAACTTTACAAATCATACGGCATCAATCCCGTGGGCGGTTGTTTGCCGATGGTAATTCAAATCCCGATCTTTTTCGGCCTGTACAAAATGCTCAGTCAGGCGGTGGAATTGCGGAACGCGAAATTTCTGTGGGTAAGGGATCTTTCTCAACCCGACACGGTAGCGCACCTGTCGTTGCTCGGCTGGGCGATCCCGATCAACATCATCCCGCTTTGCATGGCCGCGACGCAGATTTGGCTCATGGCCATGACGCCAAAGACTGGCGACGCCACACAACGTCGGGTGATGATGTTCACACCTCTCATCTTTCTATTTATCTGCTACAATTTTGCGGCAGCTCTGGCATTGTATTACACGACCCAGAATCTTTTCAGTATTTTGCAATTTTATCAGAACAAGAGACAACCAATGCCGACGCTTGAAAAAGTTGCTCCCGCTGGAAAACGGAAACGATGATGACGCCGAAGGAATTACTCGACACCATGCTCGGTTATCTCGGTTTCGTCGTCCAAATCGAGGAGATGAAGAACGAAGGCGGCAACTTGACGCTCCAAATTTACACCGAGGAAAGCCGCCGCTTGATTGGCCGCGATGGTGAAACGCTCGAGGCCATTCAGTTTCTGCTGAACCGTCTGCTCCAGGCTAAAGATAAAGATGCCGAAAAGGTGATTGTCGATTGCGAACATTACCGCTCCATGCGCGAAGACCGCATCGTGCAGCGGGTGCGAGAATTGGCCGATCGTGTGCGCATCACCGGTCGCTCGCTTCAACTCGAGCCGATGAATTCGTACGAGCGGCGCCTGGTCCATAACGCGTTCAAAGACGATCCCGACGTGGCAACCTGGAGCCCGTCCGATTCCGCGCGCATCAAGCAGATCACGTTGCTCAAGCGTCAGCGAAAAAAAGAACCCGCGCAGAAAGAGGCGTAGGGTCGTATTCTGCGGCGCTGGCAGACCGCCGTTACCGATCCGGATTAAAACGGGCAGCCTCCTTTTGTTGTCCTGCGCATACCTCCGGTCGCCAACGGAACTTTTCCAGCAGAGGATTGGATTTGCCTTCCGCAGCGTCCGCAATGATTTCGCCCAGCACCGGCGCGAATTTAAACCCGTGTCCGCTGTCGCCAGTTGCGACAATTAACCCCAGGCGTTCTGGATCGGGTGCAATCCAAAAATGTCCGTCGTGTGTGTCGCAGTATAAACAAATCCGCGTGTGGACAATCGGCGCGTCGACGAGCGTGGGAAATGTCCCCGACAGAAACTCGCGTAAATCTTTTTCTTCCTGCGGCGTGACCGCGCGGTCGGGCGATTCCGGCGACATCTCCCGGCCGGGACCGTGATTCGCGATTTTCACCACGCCCTCGCGGCCGAGCGGGAAACCATAATAGCCTGTTGTTGAAATATCCGCGCCGAAAACCGGAAAACGCTCAGGCGTAAAAAGCTCGGATTGCCGCGGCCTGAGATGAAACACCGGTTGGCCAGTTGCGCGGAGAAATCCCCGCGTGAACGGTAGAACGTACGGCGTCCATGCACCGGCTGCCAATACGACCAGGTCACCCGGAATTCGCTGTCCATTGTCGAGCACAATACCCTCCACACGGTCATCGCCTTCGTCCAACGCAGCAAACTTGCTGCGCTCGTGCAGTTCGACGCCGAGCGATTTTGCCCGCTCGATCAGGAGCGCGACCGCGCGTCCACTTTCAACGTAGCCTGCTCGTCGCTCTAAGAAACCATCGCAATAGCGTTCCGCATTCCATGCCGGAAAGCGTTCGCGCAAGGTCGTCGAATCGATGCGCTCAACTTTGCGGCCGTGTTGCTCCAGTACTCTCAAACTCTCGAATTCAAAATCGCCGGGTTGCATTTCCTGCTGTCGCAAAAACAAGAAGCCGACTTCGTGATACAACTCAGTGCCGAACTCACGGTTCCACTGACGCCAGCGTGGAATGGAGCGTTCCGCAAGCGCGGCGTATTCTTCGTCTTCACCATAGGCGGTTCGAACCGCTTTACTGATGTCGGTGGACGCAGCTAGTGGATGCGGCAGTGGTCCCGGATCGACCAGAACGACTGTATGACCGCGCTTCTTTAATTCGATCGCAGCGGTCACGCCATTAATTCCCGCGCCAACAACGATGACTCGCGACATCTCAGAACACGCACGTTGTAGCGGCGTTTGTGTCAAGCGCCGATGTAGTTATTTGCCAAAACGCGAAGTTACGCACGCTTCCCCCTTGTGCTAGGCCGCTATTCGCAGCGCGCGTTCTCGTTCGAGCAGGGTCGGATGCGAGTAATAAAAACTGCTGTAGAGCGGATGCGGAATGAGATTGCTCAGGTTTTTTTCGCTCAATTTGCGCAGTGCTCGAATGAGTGGCTGCGCCTCTCCCATTGCCGCACGGGCAAACGCGTCTGCCGCGTACTCGAAACGACGCGACCAGATGTGAACGACCGGGGAAACCCAGAAACTTATCGTTCCCGCCAGTAGCGCAAACAGCAGCATCGCAGGAACGGCGTTCGCGGCGGCAAGGCTTCCCTGATGCTCGAAACCGAATGCGCGATAAAACCATTGCTGACGCGCCAGCCACGCGATCGCGGCGAACGCCACAGGGACGCCAGCGATGGAAACGCCAAGCAGCTTCAGTACGTGGCGCTTTTTGTAATGGCCAATTTCATGCGCGAGCACGGATTCCAGTTCCCGCTCGGTGAGCTGCATGATGAGTGTGTCGAACAGGACGATTTTTCGAAAACGTCCGAATCCAGTGAAGAAGGCGTTCGAGTGCCGCGAGCGTTTGCTGCCATCCATCACCTGGATGCTGCGCGTGGGAAAATCGGTGCACTGCGCGAGTGCAGAAAGGCGCTCGCGCAATACTCCTTCCGGCAGCCGTGTGAACTTGTTGAAGAGCGGCATGATGATCGCCGGCGCGACAAATAGCAGGAGCAACTGAAACGCGATGACAAGGGCCGCCGCCCAAAGCCACCAGTTTACGCCCGTCCACTCGATCAGTTTCAATACCAGCGCGAGCAACGGATATCCGAGCAGCACCGCGAGCAGAAATCCTTTCATGCGGTCGAGGACCCATGTCCTTGTGGTTGTGGTATTGAAACCGAATCGCTCTTCCAGTTTGAATTGCGCATACCAGGCGAACGGCAATCCTGGGATGCTCAGCGCGATGCCTGTGACGAAGAGGAAACCAGCCATCGCCAGGATCGAAGTGCTGAAGCTAGCGCTGAATCTTTCAAAGGCCCATGCCAACACGCCGCTGAAGAGCAATGCGATGAGTAGCCCAGCATCGAAAAGGTTGGCGATGTCTTCAAAGCGGCTCTTGGCCAGCGTGTAATCAACCGAACGGCGGTACGTCGGCTCGTCAATGATTTCACGGATCGGAGGCGGCACTTCGTTCGTCTGCGCGCGCACGTGACGCTGGTTGAGTCGGCTCAGCCACAGTTCCGTGGTTGCGCGCGCGAGAATCAGAACCAAAGCAATGGTAGCGAACGGCTGCATGAAGGATCGTGCTTGTGTTCCTTTCGCGTGTTGGTAGGCCTCAATTCACTCGCCAATTCGAAGAAGGATTTGCCCTTACGTTCTTGCCGGATGTGCCGCGCATTCGGGATGTTGTTGCCGCTTATGCGCGTCGTGCCGGCGTTGCAGCTCTCCGCGAATGGACACGTTCGTTGTGGCAAAAACGCGAGACGCGCGGACCCTCACTTCTACTCGCGAGTGCTGGCAACGCCATTCGAATCCGCCGCACCTTTCACTTGGGCGGCACGAAATTCGCGAACGTGATGTAATTCATCTCGTGAGCCGCTGGATTTTGCCGTTTGTGCGGCCAGCTTTGCGTAATAGCGGCTTGCACTTTCTTTGTCGCCACTTTGCTCGGCAGCAAGCGCCGCTCCATACAATCCTCTGAACCGTCCGGGATAAATTTTCAGCGCAGCTTCAAATTCGCGCTGTGCTTCCTTCGGCCGGCCTAGTTCGTGCAACAGGCTACCGAGCTGTTCGCGAATTGGAACAAGCGCACCAGGGGTAACCGGGTGCTTGCCGAGGACGTCTTCCGCATCCGCCGAGCGTTGCAATAACTCGATCGCCTCGTCCTTCTTGCCCTCACCGTACGCGACCCAGGCGGACGCCGCTTGCATCTGCAGGTCGAGATGTTTTTTGAAATAATCAAACTTTGGATCCTTCGTCGCATCGCGCAATTGTTGCATGCGTGCGATCGCTTTGCGCGCACCGTCGAGATCACCAGTATGGGCGAGCCCGAGAGCGTGACCATACTCGAACAGCGCTTCCATGAATGGAAAAGAAGACCAGTGCGGCAGGCGGGGAATGGTTAAGCCCGCTGCACCGGCCCAATCATTGCGCTCGAGCGCGTAACGCGCCGGAATCGCAGCCAGCCCATAGGCCGCGCTGAATTCTAATTCCGGATTCGTTTTCCGGACGCTGCCAGCAAAATCGACAATTTCCTTCGCCTTGGTATCTTGCGCTTCCTGCAGGTAAGAGTAGGCCATGTAATCGAGGGCGTGTAACTCTTCGGCTTCAGTAGCCTCGCGGTGGCGCACGGCAGCGTAAGCGCGCGCGGCATCGGCGGCAGCGCGGTTTGAGTCGATTGCCTCACTCCACATTCCCAGGCGAGTGAAAATGTGCGACGGCATGTGGAGAGCGTGCGGCACCCATGGCGCGATCGAGCCATAACTCCGAGCCGCGGCCAGCCCGCGCTCGGCCAGCGCGGGATAATCATAGCAATGAATCAGGTAGTGAACGACGCCGGGATGGTTTGGGTTCTTCTTCCACAATTTTTCCAGAATGGCTGCCGCTTGAAGTTGCTTGGACAAACTTGTGTCGGTGGGTGTCGCGTAGCCAGTCGACAATACCGCCAGAGCGTAGAAGGTCTGCGTTTCCAAATCGTCCGGATACTTGTCGTAGAGTTGGCGCATCGCTTTTTCGTAGGCAATCACTCGATCACGCGGGCCGACTGGTCCATGACAGGATTGTCCAACCGCGCCTGCCCTCGAACTATCCGCGGTATTATAATAGACATTGAGCGCGGTAATGAATTCGCGCTCGCGATCTGTTGCGACTGCCATCGTCTTCGCTTTATCAATTGCCGCCTTGCCTGCCGCCATTTCCTCAGGAGTGGGGGGTGTCCAGATCGGATGCCACCACGTCATCGCGATTCCCCATTGTGCCATCGCGCATTTCGGGTCCTGCTCGGCCACGGAAGTGAAAACACGTCGCGCTTCCTCATAAAAGAATGAATGCAGCAGCGCCACCCCGCGCCTGAATTCCGGTTGGACAGCAGGCGTGCATGATATCGGGAAATCCACTTTCCCAGCTGCGCGCAAATCGCCCGGTTCAGGTACGGTAGCGCTCTGGAGATCGAGAACGCCGAAACTGCCGAGCAAACCGATTAGTAAAAATATGCGACGGAAAGAAGTCCGAAACACGGTTTAGCCTGACATGACTGCCGCTAGGCGGCAAATTCGAAGATAATTTTACCGCTGCGTTTTCCTTGCGCGGCATGTCTCACTGCGGCCTTTAGCTCACTTAGCGGATACGCTTTCTCGACTTTCGTTTTCAGCAAACCGCGCTTCGCCATCTCGAAAAGCGCCCGAAACGCTTCCATTCGCTCCTCCATCGTCGCGTTATCGTACCATTTGTTGATCCAAATTCCGCGGAAGCGCAGGTCTTTGAAAATGAGCAGACCATTTGGGATTTTCAGCGGCTGCAAGCTCATCGCACCGAACGTTACCAGCGTCGATTCCGGCGCGAGGGTGTTTGCGAGACGCAGCGCGCTGCCGCCGCCGACAGCATTTAACCCCAAACGAATTGGCGCGTTACCTGTCGAATTCTTTACTTCCTCACGAAGATTTTCTCCGTCGGCAAGCACGACGTCGCCGCCTTCGGCTCGTAACTCATCGATCAATTCTTCGCGGCGAACGACATTTACCGTTTTGTAACCCAAATCCCGTGCGATTTGAATCACCGCCCGGCCGGCTGCGGAATTCGCGGCGTTTTGGATCAGCCAGTCTCCACTTTTTAAATCGACATAATCGTGCAGCAATCGCCACGCCGTCATCGGATTGATCTTTAACATCGCTGCCTGAACTGGATCGAGCTCCGGCGGAACGATCACTAACTCACTCGCTTTCACCGCAACAGCTTCGCGCCAGGTACCGAGATTATGCGGCAGGATTACCAGTGCGCCGGCGGTGAGACCTTTGACGCTCTTGCCAACATCGATAACCGAACCCGCGCCTTCGAATCCGGGCGTCGCCGGAAGTTGCGGCCGGACCGGGTATTTTCCCTCGATCTGGTTCAGATCCGCTGGATTGATCGGCGCGGCGCGCATTTGCACGACCGCTCCGTCCGATGACGGTGTTGGCCAGGGCTCTGTCTCAACACGCAACACATCCGCCGGATTTCCGTGCGTTTCATAAACGGCCACGTTTATACTTTCGTTCATCGATGTTCCCGACGCAGCATCCTCACGCTTCTGTAAACAATCTGCAAACTGGCGCACGGATCGCACTGTTTGGTCTCGCCATTAATATCGTGCTGGCGTCAGTGAAAATTCTCGCCGGTTTCTTCGGTAATGCATATGTGCTGATCGCTGATGGAATTGAATCGGCGATGGACGTGGGCGGTTCCATTGTGATCTGGGGAGGATTGAAAGTTGCGGCGCGTCCGCCTGACCGGACTCATCCATATGGTCATGGTAAAGCCGAGCCG
>Ga0193723_1000559_pt1 | contig 14634 bp, 7 predicted proteins | sample H2m2metaG_FD_143042 | JGI IMG/M metagenome (GOLD analysis project Ga0193723, IMG submission 143042) | Soil microbial communities from a riparian zone of the East river system, Colorado, United States - H2m2 | ecosystem: Environmental > Terrestrial > Soil > Riparian zone | place: USA: East River... | reverse complement strand
AACACGAAGGCGGTGTAATTCAGCGCGGCCGCCCATCGCACCAGCACAGAAGCTCGCAACATCACAATGCCGATAACTGCGAGCAGGTGGAGCGAGAACGGGACATAGTACGGGTAATGATGTAACAAATGCGGACTCATCATTACTAAGAACTGTGGTACGAAACTGACGATTGCCGCGAGGCATAACCCAACCATGAATCTGCGGATATCTCCCTTGATTCTCTCTCGTCCTAAGGCGTGAAGAAGGGCTGCCAGGGGAATCAAAAGCAGCCCCAAACTTGGGAGCATATAGAAAAACTGTAAGGCGCGGACGGCTTGAAGCGCGCTCGACAGATTTGTGACGATTCCCAGCGGATTATGCCCCAGCGCTTTATACACGTCGCCGTTATAAAATCCCCCAAGCGTTGCCAACGCGGACGGCTTGAAGCGCGCTCGACAGATTTGTGACGATTCCCAGCGGATTATGCCCCAGCGCTTTATACACGTCGCCGTTATAAAATCCCCCAAGCGTTGCCAAGCCCAGACTTTTCGAGGTAAGCCATTGCTTGAATGTCAACGTGCGATAAAATCGCAGAGCGGCGTGAGCAACGCTCTCGTTAGGCGTTTCGAAGCCAAAACTGCCCGTGAAAAAATATTTCGGCAATGGATTCGACGACGGGAATCCGAACTTAATCCAAAGAAGCCAGGGCGACAACACGAGGATAGTAGCTAGAACTGCGACGAGCACCCATCGCCAGCGTGATCCCAACGCCATTACTCTTTGCAACGCTGAAAGGGCGTAAGGCTGTGGCCGACGGGTGCTCATAAACACGTACATTGCTCCAATGAAAACACCGAGAACCGCTACGGCGCTTGCCGCGTGGGAGAGGATTGCCAGCGTCGCAGTAGTTCCACCCAGGGCAGATCTTAGAAGATGAGGCGGATCGGATTCCTGCGACAGAGGAACCAAATAGAGGTACTGAGCCAGGCAAAAGGTGGCGCTAAGGAGTTTGGGCCAAATGTAGACACTATTGAAAAAGATAAACGGCGTAGCGGCAAGGAGGAGCGAAGCCAAGACACATTCCTGCCGCTTAAAACGAACGCGCCTGAAGAGAACCCAGGCAGGCAGCAGCCAGCAATTGAGTAATCCGAAACCGCAAATTTGTGGAATCATGCCCTCCACACCTCTATCAATATGGTCCCCAAAGTCTCTCGTTACGACCGCGGCCGGGTAGAGCAAACCGGACAGTAACGGAGTGCGATCAGACAAACGCCAAGAACCAAACGGCCATTGGGAAAGAATTGTGCCCTGCGCCAGAAGACGAGCGGTGGTTGTGGGAATCTGATTATCCGTTGACCACGATGCCGGGTAAAAGAGATAGTTAGCGGTGTAATGAACTGAAACCATGTTAAAAGAGAATAGGAAGAATCCCTGGAATACTGTGAGCGCTAGGAGAATGAGGAGGCAGCACTTCGGTGTACTGCTCCAGCACCGGTATGAACGAGTGATAGCCGTCTTACACAACAACAGGCCGGCAAAAAGCAACCACACATGAGCGGTCCATCGACCAGCAGCTGGGAAGTAGAAAGCTAAGAAGAACAAAGGCAATGATAACACCGACGTGAGAACGAAGCAGGCAAGCAAACGCTCGGTTGGCGCGAAGCTTTTGAAGCGTGTAAGCCAGTAGAACGCTGGAAAGAACAGCAGCAACAGGTATGCGACTGACACGAAAACTGCGCAAAAGATCTTGGAGAAGGCTAGTCCCACGAGGGCGCGGTTCGTTCGGAAGTAGGGAGTTCCCACGCCGATGTAAGCTTGTCGGCTGTTGGCAAACGCGATCAGTCGAACGGGAGTGTTCGTGAGGGATTTGGGAAGAAAAAGCGTAAACGGCTGCCATTCGAGGTGCGCTCCTCCGCCGCGAATCCAGAATCGTTGATGATCGGTTTCCGACTCGAGGTAAAGTCCGGCGTCTTCCGAGTTCGGGAAACCCACCACCGGTATGATTACGCGGTTGTTACCCAAGATGAAGGGAGCGGACCGCAGTTTGGCCGGCACCGTTCCATTCGCCGGAGTATAGTTTCTCCAGAATCGGGCGTCCGGTGACCGCAAAACGCGTGCGGGAAAATCTTTCGGATTCGGGTTTCCATTAGCCACAAAACCGCCATCGGTTTCCCACTGTGTCGCAGATAGATATTTTTCGTATTTAGGCCGATCTAGGAAAGCTGGCAGCGAGAAGGCTATACCAATCCACACGGCAACAATGGTCCCATGCCGAGGCAGAAAATGGTGCTTCATGAACTGACCGGCGGCCTCACAACGTTGAGGCCGTTATCATGCCCTCCGTTAGCATTGCAGATGTTAAACAAAGGTGTAATACGATCCATACGAAACTGGCGGACTTTGCGATAACCAGAATTGCGATAACCAGAACTCCGACGCTCCTTTCGCGCGAACAAGCCTTCGTGCAGAACCGACGCCCAGACGTGATAAAGCGTTCACCATATCATTCCGAGCTGGAGCACTGCAGCGGAAGCAGGTCGGGGGCCGTTTCGGCGCGAACAAATAGGCTAGCCACGTTGAAGCGAGCGGAGGCGGCACGGTCTTTACGGACGGCACTGTCCATTTCACTGGGGATTTGATGTTGAACAGTGATCTTCCCGTGTCAAAGCGGTCCGCTTGAATTGGGTTAATGTCCAGTAGGCATTGAAGTAACCGTGATGTGACATGGCGCCGTGCTTCCGGGAAGATTGTGGGGATGCGGCAAAATCGGTCCGCTATCGCCGCAGACCTCCATGGATACCTCAGGCTCATGTTTTTTCACTTTAGTTCCGTACAGGAACGTATAGCCATCTCGAACCCGAAAGGGGATGCCGAGGTGGTTGATCTGGTTGATTACCGCAAAAGCTTCGAACTGGCGCTCGGGTTTGAAAGTTATGTAAACGCCAGCTGCGCCTTGGGTCATCGCCTTCAGCTGCGAGTCGAACTGGTCGGAAGCAACAACGATCGTAAACGTAGGCTTGGGGATGAACAGCCCGGACAAGCCTTTCCACGAAAGCATATACCCTTGCCGCATATTCCAAAGGGCGGCGACAGCTACTAAGCTCCCGGCAAGCATGTACGAATACTTGATTGGCGAAGTCGCCGTGGCGGCAAGGAGCCATGGAAATAGATAAAGCAGATAGACGACCGCGTAGATAAAGTTGCCGTTGAAACCGTACATTTCGCCATCCTGTATCGTGCTCCAAACTACCGAAAGGATCACAGCGATTGTCACGAAAGCCGAGTACCATTTGACGAAGCGGGATGCGCGGGTGAGCGGCGTTAGAGCGCAGGCAATGATCAGCACGATAACCAGCCATAAAGTTGGGTGCGCCCAAAGATACGAGGTGAGTGAGAACGTTGCGCTTCCCTGCACGATCTCTTGTTTGTTTTCGTAAAGGAAAAAACTGAGAAAATAGCCGATACCCTGCGGCAAGGTGTGGTGATTACCGGCGTGTATTTTGATATGGTGAAAGATTGTGACGATGTTACGCTCGGAGCCTCGCAGCGCATCAACGATGATCGGCAGGACAAATACGGCAAGGATCAACGCGCTTATAGCTAGATGTGCGTTTTTGTACTCGCCGCCTCGGATTACCGAGCTAAGCGCAAGACAGCCTAGCGGGATGACGAATAGTGGTTGAGCGACATGACCATGCACTAGCATCCCGCCAGCAAATATGACGATTGGGAGAAGCTTTACGTCCCCCGACGCGACGCCTGCGCCGAAAGTGATCAAGAGAAGGAACGGACCATATAGAACGTGGGGTGGCCAAATACTATTCGGCGCCCCAAGCATGGAATTCCAATGGACAAACAGTAACGCTATGGCGATCGGAACGACAATCCCGGAGGTTTTTCGCGCCACGTACAGCACAACGACGACCGCGCATGTCACTTGAAAAACAATGCCGATTAACACGTGCGCGGCGTGGGGCGACGATACGCCTAGCCAATCGTGAAACAGGTACTCTCCTGTTGCGTAGAGATACCACAATGCGGGGCCGGGGTGATAGAAACCCCAGCGAGAATGGTTACCGTGGATCTCCGCGAAATGCTTGGCGTTTGTGATCTGCAGCGCGTTGCTCGCGAAGTCGGCAAACTCTATCTGGTTGCCGTGAAAGAAAAAGGAGGCATTCGGGACAACATAAATTGACGTAATCACTATGACGCCAACGGCTGCTACTGAAAACATCGCCGCAGTTCGGATTGAATGCGCGTTCATACCCACTATCGAGGACTACGTCCCGCCGTCAGAAAATCAGCAATGGCTGCTGCGCTTCTCCCACAGTCACCCATTAATCGTCTCGGTTTGTATTCTTTGAATAAGCTGTCATTGGATTTCGCAAGAAATCCATCTGCTGTCATCAAACGGCCTCCGCTGCCGGAAAGACGGCTGCATCACTCTCGCGGGTTCTTCGTCGGAAATTTTCGCGCTATAAGAACCTCGATATACTCGGCCCGTATGCCGCACTCGAGGATATCCAGGAAAATGATTGCTGTGAAGAGCCCGCTCGTTTCGAAGATGAAGTTCGTGATATCGTAGCCCCAGTTCACCGTGACCAATGATCCTTCTCGCGATACGGGATTGCCATGATATTCAGGTGGCTCTATCAAATGCACGACAGTGCTGTCAGGCGCTAAGGATGCACAAAATCGCGTCGGCTCATTTTTTCTGACAAGCGGAGTCGTAAAGACATGCGCTCCACTGGGGCGAAGCGTCCGGGCAATTTCACGGAAAGCGGCGGCAGGGTTAAACAAGTGCTCGAAGACATCCTGAGTGACGTGCAAATCAAAGCTCTCCTCACCGAAGCTCAGGTGTTCAAGATTTTCACAGCGAATGCCATTCACGATCGTCCCTGGGGCTACGCCCGGATAGTAATGGCTTGCAATGTACGCGGGCGCCTCCTTGGCTAATCTCCGATTCGCCCCTCTTCCGAGCACTGGAGATGACTCATGGATCGAAAGGCTTCGCCACCGCGGGAAGAATCGTTCAATACAAAACATGACTGCTCGCTCCCGCGGGATGGAATCGCAGTTAGTGCACCGATAGTCATCGCGCCACCAATCGCTCGTGGCTACGAACTGACTCCTCGAATCGCAGCAGTAACAATAACCATCGTTTTGAAACATCGCGCTGTTTGAGTCTTACGCCGGTGTTTTTCGGGCATAACTAAACATTGTGTAGCACAAGTTCACGCTGTTAAATCTACGTTGTTCGCGCTGCGATAGCACGCTCGATCCAAATTTGGCCGCCAGTATTTCGCAAGCAATTTGGCATATGTTTCTCAAACCACTCGCGATGCCGCGCGATCAAATATGCGGTGAAAAGTTTGATCCGAAACTCACCGTTGAACTGGAGAAATGCGCGAAGTGCATATTGTTCGTTCCATCCCCGACCTTCGCGTAACCACTCGGGCGGATACTCGAATCGATCGAATACATCATGGAAATGTATGAGAGTGCCTGGATTTAACCTTGGAAGAATATCAGAAAAGAGCAACTGACAGTCACTACCTGCTTTGAGTACATGACTAGAATCAACAAACAGGATATCACCTGCTTCGAGCGTGTCGAATATAGTTAAGTTCACGTCTTGAAGTTTCTGTGAGATCAACCGAGGTTCATGATCCTCGTTAGGGCGTAAGAGCGAGATCAGAAGTTCTGGATAGGGTTCCACAAAGGTGCAGTCAATGCCGTCACCAAAATAGCGTTCATTCGTATCGAGGATTAGAGCAGACGTGTGACCGGACCCGATCTCTAGAATTCGCCGTGGTTTGAGCTCGCGAATCATGCAGAAGAGGATGATCGCGTCGCCCCACGAGTACGAGGGATTGTGAAAGGCGAATCTGAACCGCTCGTTCTTTTCTGCTGGAAACGGAATTTCAGCATAGTATCGGGAGAGTCTTTCCAAGAGAGCTAGCTGTTGATCTTCTCTTAGATCGATCCCGCTGTACGATGCCGGCGCGGCGGTGATTGTCCGCTCAATGTCTTCAATGCTGGGAATCGGCGAACAGAAGTGTCCGGGTGGTACGTATTGCGGCGGCTGATGACTCTCCATGTTTCTTGCTGTCGAGTACTCGCGAGGTATTGAATTGCAGCGCGGTCTGACGATGTCAAATCATCATACCTTTTGATGAGACGCTACCAAGTCCGCAAATGCCTGGACGGGCAGGCCATGTCGGATCGCGAACTGGCAAACACTGTAGTGCTCGGTATAAGCATTTGCCGGTCCTCGCTGATTTCTGGCGATAGCATCACGCGACCACGTTTCATTGGCATTCAGAAAAATTTCTGAGGCGGGATCAATACTATGAGCGGCGCCGATCACGTATAGCTCTGCGTTAACCAGATAGCAGCTACCAACGGAATCCAAGCGATAGATTGGCCCGGGCTGATCGAAGTACGGCGCCGTGAAGCGGGCCCAGCGCCCATTTTCAACGAATCCAGCTATATCAAAGAACCGTCCGGGGCCGAATCCATCTTTGTCGACAGGTTCGGAAATTTCACCCTCCATCAATACAAGCGGTGCAGCAATGCCGCCTTCAGCACGCTGGATTAGTTGTTCTATCAGGAAAGGAGGATAATCGATGATATCGGCGTCCACCCAAAAGATCCATCGTTCATCTTGAAGGTAGCGTTCAACCATCTGTTGCCGAAGAGACGCCATTGCGGCCTGACGATGCGGGTGCGGTTGACCGCGCACAGGCACTTCCCCGCAATTGTCGTGAACAACACGACAATTGCGCATGCCTTGAAGCGCGCGATGGGCTAGCTCCTTGGCGCGCTCGAGGACTCCCTCCTCCAGTTGCGGGTTCACCGGTGTTAGGACCAAAACTGAATTCGCAGTACTGCTGGGCCAATGCTCCAGCGATAATTCAGTCGAGGGCTTCGTTCGAGCTGATGTTAGATCCAAACGATTGGGATGAATCGCAACAGCCTTGAGTGGCTCACCACCCAGAAACGTTTCGAGAGAAGCGACAAAGTCTTTCGCTAGCTGCGGTCTCATACACGCGATGTCGCCGCGGAGACATACGTTATGACGATTTCGACCAAATTGGTGGTAGCACCCTAAACACGACAACGATTGGTCACTAAAACAGCCAGCTCGCTCAAAATCCCAAATTGCGGCGCGGCAGGACGTTGCTCCCAGCCAGAGAAATGTTCGCTTCTGAAGGAGTTGACCGAGTTCTGCAATCCAGTCATCAGAAGCAATTATTAGGTCAGCAGAAGCTATTTCCTCTAATAACTCCACTCCCGGACACAGCGCGACGTGTTCCCAATCCGCCGTCCCAAAGCCGTTGAGAGTCTGGGTTTCGAACGTGCCGTAGTCCGTGTAAAAGCGAACCGAGAAGTTTTTTTCCCGAAGCATCTTTGCCACTGGAGCAAAGCTTTCCACGTTTGGCTCCTTGCCATCGAACAAGGGAGACTTTCGCGCGACGTAAAGTAATGCGGTCTTGGTTGGTTTCGAATTCTCAGAATAAGCTGAACCGATTAATGATTCTAAATGTGCTTTTGCACCTTCGAAATCTGGATCGCAGCCCATGCGATTTGCGATATCGTAAACGCGAGGAATTTCTGCCTGATTCGTAGCAAGATCGTAATGTCTGAGGTAATCATCTTCTCGAAGTGTTTGCCAGCTTGGGATCAGCCGGATACGCGGATGCTGAAACAGCTCGCCCAGTTGCTCATGCACTCCCCAAACATCGATGGCCGCTGTGCCATGCTCAGCCAGCAAGCCGAATAAAGCAGGTAAGCTGGCACACTGCAGCTGGCGATCGATCTCCAGGAATCGAACCCCGATTCGATTGGACAGTGTGCGAGTGCGAAGATACTTGCCCCATTTTTCAAACAGGCGCGCTCGATTGCGATCGAGAACATTTTCGACCGCAAATTGCGGCAGAAGGCGCGAGCTTGAGCTGCGTTCGTGTTCATAAGGGGCGTCGAGCAGGGCGATTTGGAGTCCCATTTGGCGATAGCGAAGGCAAAGATCGGCATCTTCAAAATAAAAATAATCGTAGGATGGGGAAAATAGGCCGAAACGCCTTGCCAGGTCCGAACGAATCGCCAGGGCCGATCCGTCGACAAAATCGAACTCCTCCTCGGGACTCCTCCTCGGGGCCTTTGATCGGAATGCCGCAGCCGTCTTCCCGCAGACGCGAGGCTGTCTCACTTAAACCGACAATCACTGCATCAGAGCAGCGAAATCGATCAACTAATTTTATGAGCCAATCTTCGTCGATGACTCGAACGTCGCTGTTCACGATAAGAAAAATGTCGGAATCAAATTTATCAAAGACCATGTTATGACCAGTCCCGAATCCGACGTTGAAGCCATTTTCCAGGATGTGTACGGCGTCGGCTCGAAGATGGCTTGTTGTGGCGATGATCTGATGAATTTGCGCGATAACAGCAGCGTCGGGCTGATAATTAAACGAAAGACTCAGAGAACACTCTATATCACCCCGCGATTCCGCTTTCAGAATTTGCGGCAGTATCGATCGCAAGAACCGTTCAATGAGGTCTTCCCGATGATAGAACAACACCGAAATAACCAACCTCAAGCGATCTCTCAATGCAGGAACCTTGATCGTTTCCGTTCTTGGCGGCTCGGGATGGGTTTCGGCAAGGGATGTGCGCGGCAATGGGCGGGCCGGCGGTCGCAAGGCCAGCGCCGTCGCGTTTAGCCAGGCGTGTCCATATTTTTCATCCGGTTCCAGGTGGCATCCTTCGGCCCATTCATTCCAAGCGTTGATAAAAGCCCATTCAGTCCAAGCGTTGATAAAAGTCAATCGCTCGTCCGAGTCTTCTTTCTTTTGCACCTGTTCCACCGTCGCCGACAGCCATTCATAGTAGGCCTCCGGTGAAGAATTTGCCCAGATGACCGCGTGGGACCCACGCCGCGCGGTGTTATCCCAGGAGGGCGTTACCGCGGCATATGTTTTGCCTGTGCTTGAAGCGGTAATCAATTGCTCGAGGGCAGCTCTCCGCAGTTCGGTATAATCGTAAATGGTTCCCTTGAATTTCGCGTCCTTCCCTGCAATTAAACTAGTAATTGGGACGGTGGGAAAATGGGGCGGAAACTGGACGGCCGCGTCAAAACCGTAAACCTCCGGCGCGGTTTGATCATAGAAACTGCGGACCATTACGAGATGTAACTCTCCGTGCCCTTTGCGACTGAAATAATCTCGCCACCTTTCCGTGGTCTCGAGCGAGTCAGGAAAAAGAGAGGGCCGGTAAACCAGCAGGAGTGGCTTGCCGCGGACACGGATATAATTTTTCTGTAACAGCACGTTCTCCACGCGCCGAATGAAATTTACGTCGTCTTCCGGCGAATGTCTTTGCGCGATTAGCACGTCGTCCTCAAGACCGTCCCAGCGTCGCGTCCAATTTTCGTTTGCCCAACAGATACAGAAAGGAAAATCGGGGTTACCCGATTCAAGCATCCTGCGAATGGGCAGATCAAGAAGGACTTTGCCGCCAAACCAATAGTAATAGAAGCAGAAACCATAGATCCCGTACACCTTTGCCAGTTCAGTCTGTTTTTGCAGGACCTGTGTTTCACGCAGATCGTAGTAACCAAGTCCTGTGGGTATATGCGGCTGGTAATGACTGGCAAAGTTCGGCCGTCCAGCGCGCACGTTATTCCATTCGGTAAAGCCTTCGCCCCACCAGCGATCATTCTCGGGAATCGGGTGAAATTGTGGTAAGTAAAAGGCGATAGCTTTAACCGTCGGGACTAAAGACGGATCAGCGGACACGGTAGGTTCCCTCGGAATATCAAAGACAGGCCGATAGGCTTCGAAAGAAATTGTTTCCTCGTTTGTTTTACGTCCTTCCGTTCGCCCCTGTAACACGAAATGGGTAAAAGGTTCTATGTTAGCCGCCGCTACGTCTGGATAAGTGCGGAGATAAAATTGTGGATCGAAGCGCGGGTTCGGCCGATACCCAAGCCTCCAACCCACGGTTAGGTAATGTACCAATGGAGTCATATTGCCGATGACGGACCCGGGGCGGTTTTTTATGTAGAACTGTGAGTCAAACTCGGGATGGAGCGAACCTCCTTCGCGAGCTCCATAAGAGACATAATGCTCCAACGGCGTAAGGCCAACCTTCGCTAACTCTGATTTCTGACTCAGATACCATTTCGTGTCGAAAAGGGGATGCGGATCGCGTCCTTCCAGCGCTCCATATTCCAGGTAGTGCCGTAGCGGATTGACGTCGGAGCCAAGATCGGGGTTCTGCTCCAGATACCAGGATGAATCAAACAGTGGACTCGGATCACGGCCTGCGCGCGCCCCGAATTCCAAATAATCTTGAAGCGGATCCAGGCCGGCGCTTGCGACATCAGGGTATTGTTCGAGATACCATGCGCAATCGAAAAGCGGATGCGGACTGCGCCCATGGCAACCCCATCTCACGTAATGTTCGAGCGGATTAAGTCCTGCGACATCAGGGTATTGTTCGAGATACCATGCGGAATCGAAAAACGGATGCGGCGATCGGCCTTCGTCAGCGCCGTGAAGAACGTAATGCTGGAGCGGGTTAACTTCCCCGGCTTTAAGCGGCGGATCCTGTCGCATATACCAGCCGGAGTCGAAGAGGGGATGCGGATCGCGTCCTTCCCGTGCTCCACATTCCAGATAGTGGCGCAGCGGATCTATTTCGGAGCCGAGAGCGGGGTTCTGCTCCAGATACCAGGATGAATCAAACAGCGGATGCGGGTCGCGGCCTGCGCGCGCCCCAAATTCCAAATAATGTTGGAGAGGATCCAGGCCGGCGCTTGCGACATCGGGGTATTGTTCGAGATACCATGCGCAATCGAAAAGCGGATGGGGACCGCGTCCATGATGGCAACCCCATTTCACGTAATGTTCGAGCGGGTTAAGTCCTAGGACTTCGGGATTTTGCGCGAGATACCAAGCTGTGCTGAAAAGAGGATGCGGATCGCGACCTTCGCGCGCCCCAAATTCCAAATAATGTTGGAGAGGATTGACGTCGGAGCCGAGAGCGGGGTTCTGCTCCAAATACCAGGATGAATCAAACAGTGGACTCGGATCACGGCCTGCGCGCGCCCCAAATTCCAAATAATGTTCCAGCGGATTGAGGTCTGCGGCGGCGACGTTGGGATTGTTCGCGAGATACCACGCAGTATTGAAAGCTGGGTTAGGATCGCGCCCTTCATGTGCGCCCCGCCTCAAGTAATGCGTTAACGGATCGCATTCCAACGCGGCGACTTCCGGATATTGTCCCAGGTACCAAGCAGCGTCGAAGAGAGAGGCCACGGGCGTCACCTCTGAGAAACTACCCGGAGCTCGTCGCTTAGAGTGCACGATGTTCCAGATCGGCGATTTAAGTCTTAGAAGAGTGGAAAGGTTGACCGAATGCACGATTTCGCGCGCCTCCCGGCGCAACTCGAACAAGCGCTCGAACAAGCGGGTGATCTTGGTCACCGCATCGTTCGGCGCGGTGGTTGCAGAAGAGAGCGCTTTGCATGTTTCACGCACCGCGGCCTTCAACTCCCGGGCAATCTCGCGGCGGTCCGCTGCCGTGCGCGGTACGCCAGGTTGGGCGAATCTGAGAATACCGAACGCCTTGGCCATTCTCCACAAAAACGACGGGTGGCGAATTCGCTCAATGTCCTCGAGGATCGAATCGGCAATCCCGGACATCTCGGGATCGCCATGCTTCGAGGCCACGCCAACGGCGAGCAATCCGCTCGAAACCTCCGGGCGGCTTCGGAGCCTGGCGTTGTAAAGTGCGAGACCAGCGCTGTTCGAATTCCGAATTTCCAAAACGCCCGACAATCGCGCGGTTTCATCGCGGCTTTTGAGCAGAGCGCGCCGCGTTTCTTCAAGCTCGCTCTCCGCGACGTTCTTTTGTTGTTCAATGTTGCGGACTTGTTCTTCATTCTGCGCGCGTTCGGTCTCCAATTGGGACGAGAATCGCGCGGTTTCATCGCGGCTTTTGAGCAGAGCGCGTCGCGTTTCTTCAAGCTCGCTCTCCGCGATGTTCTTTTGTTGTTCAATGTTGCGGACTTGTTCTTCATTCTGCGCACGTTCGGTCTCCAATTGGGACGAAAGCTGAGTGGACGCGGCCTGTAATTCCTTGCCTGCGCGTTGTGAACTGCGGAGATCGTTCTCGAGCGCGGCGATTTGTTCTCTGTCGAGCTTTGCCTGCGCTTGTTGCTCGCGGTTTTGGCACTGCTTTTCCATCTGCAAGGCTTGGATTTCGGCGAAGGTCTCCTTCTGGCGCAAGATAATGTTGGACGGCGCGGTATGAACCTCGAGATCAACTTCAAGATGCCAACTATCGCCGCTTGGAAAATTTAGCTCTGGGAGGAAAACCTGCGGATCACTATCAGTCGCTACCAGCTCCAGAATTCCGTCTGTCTCATGCTTCAGCACGCCCGCGGAAACGTCAATTTGCGCAAAATCAGCTGCGGATGAAGCGCTGTAAAATACACGCTTGTCAGAATCTGTGATTAGACGTATCGAGGAAATATTGACGAAGGCCATGCAGTTCACCGGATCCAGCCTGATGCGTCCTCGACCCTTTGGCCCCAGCTTCTCGAGGTGATCGAATCGAATGCTCTGCCACCGCCCCGGGACCAATTCGGCGGTCATGGATGAAGTCTCGCTAAAGCTGCCCCCCTGGTCGACAAACACCTGGGCGGGAAGTGGCTTTGCCATTTCGTCGCGGTTTTTGTGATCCCGGTTCTTGTGCCACAGCGCGAGTGCTGCAGCGGCTGTAACGTAATAGGCATTGATCCGTTTTTGCTCCACGTGGTTGGGCTCGAAGAGCCTGCGCAGCCAAGCGGGATCACTGTTGATTACCGGGACTTTCTTCCAGACCCCCAAACCTTCCAGACCCCCAAACCGTATCCGAACTCGAACAGGAAAGACTGATCGGGCTTCGCAATCTCCTCCCACAGGCGCCAAACGCCAAACCCACGGTCATGCACCGCCACATCGTGGAGAAGAACGATCCCCTCGGCCGATACTTTTGGTAACCACGCTTTGAAATCCCCCTTCACATCCTCATAAGTATGCGCTCCATCGATGTGCAGAAGGTCGATCGTCCCGTCGGCGAATTCGTCTACCGCCTCAGCGAACGTTCTTGTGCGCAGCTCGGAAAAACTAGAGTAGCGCCAGTTGTATTCCGCCACCTCGATGCCGATTTCCGGATCGAAGTCGCCCATATGAACGTCGCCGCGCCATGTATCGATGCCATAGCACTGCGTGGGAATGCGGTGGTCGGCCGCCGACTGGCAGAAACTGAAATACGACTCGCCTTTCCAAACTCCGAGCTCGACGAAAACCTTCGGCCGGAATTCGCGCATGAGGTCATAGGCAAAGGGCAAATGCATGCTCCAGTGGTCGCCGAAATACCGCTGGATGTACGGTCCGGTGTAGGTCGGCTCGTTGAGCTGCGCAAAGTTGTTATCCGCGTAATCTGCGGTTTCGTGTCCGCGGAGTGGTGAAGCATTCGAGGCCTGCTTCGATTTCGCTCTCTTCCGAGGCCGTTCTGGCCGGTCTTTCTCTGTGGATTGGGACCCGGCGTTTCGTTGCCGTGCAAATGCGATGGCTTCCGTGTCGGTCTTGAAATAGCTCCGCTTCCATTTCCCCGCTAATTTCGCGCGAACAACGAACTTATATTTCGGGTGCGCATACGGCTTTACTCGAAACGTTGGCCGTGTCACGGGTGCATCGATAGCTATTTGTAGCTATTTTACAAAGAAATTCGTATACGGATTTTAAGACAGATTCGGTGGAGGCTTGAAAGTGCTGAACTTTGCAATGGCCCAGAGCGGGCGCGCATGGAATAAACTGATCATTTTGCCTCGCTGGCCGAGCGCGTTGAAATTTAGCTTTTTCGTAGGGCTTCCTCAGGCTTGGTCGACAAATCCGAAGCCGGCAAGATCAACGCTCTTTGGGCTGTCATAATCTGGTGACGAGCGTTCGTAGACGATTTACCTTGGCACCGATGCAGCGAACTGACGGCCGCGGACCCGATGAGATCCGCTCGCCCAATTTCGAGTTAAACGTGGCGCCCCATGCAAGCGGCTCGGTGCTCCTCTCCATGGGCAAAACGCGCGTCATCTGCACCGTCATGATCGAAGAAGGCGTGCCGCGCTGGATGAAAGAACAGGGGGTGACGGGCGGCTGGCTTACTGCGGAATATTCGATGCTGCCCTACTCGACACAGCCGCGCAAACCTCGCGACATCACAAAAGGCCGCGTCGATGGTCGCAGCGTCGAGATTCAACGGTTGATTGGCCGGTCGTTGCGCGCGGTAATCGATTTGGAAAAACTCGGACCACGCACGATCTGGGTGGATTGCGATGTCCTGCAAGCCGATGGCGGAACACGCACAATCGCGATCACCGGCGCGAGCCTGGCGCTCGCCATCGCCTGCCGAAAATTCGTTAGGGAAAAAAAACTCGATACACCGCCGATGCAAAAGTTGGTTGCCGCAGTGAGCGCCGGTATTCTGGATGGGCAGGCGATCGTGGATCTGAATTATGAGGAGGACAAAATGGTTGCAGTTGACTTCAATCTCGTCGCAACCGAAGACGGCGATTTTGTAGAAGTCCAAAGCTCTGGACAAGAA
>Ga0193723_1000558_pt1 | contig 14639 bp, 15 predicted proteins | sample H2m2metaG_FD_143042 | JGI IMG/M metagenome (GOLD analysis project Ga0193723, IMG submission 143042) | Soil microbial communities from a riparian zone of the East river system, Colorado, United States - H2m2 | ecosystem: Environmental > Terrestrial > Soil > Riparian zone | place: USA: East River... | reverse complement strand
CAGTCGGCCACTTCGGAATCTGCTGGAGCTCGCCAACGAGTTGCCCACCCAGCCCAGGGCCGCGCTTCAGGCGCACTTCGCCCAATTGCTGCCGCTGGTGGCATTCGAGACCAGGGAAATCATAGCGAGCAGCGACGGGTGGGCCGACGCGAGCCCGGTACACGCGGTGGTGACCGGGCTCTTCGCGCGAGGCGGCCGCAATGCCTTCCTCGTGTGGCGGAGCGTCCAATGATTCGGTTCCGAATCCGCCGTCGAGGTAGGGTCGGTGTCGCGCTCGCCGAAGACCGGCTGTTTGCCGTGCGTCTGGGCCGGCGGGGAGCACCGGTCGGCGAAGTCTGTTCGCACTCGCTGCCGCCTTACCAGCGGGGTTGTGGCTGGCCTGAGCTGCCAGGCGCATTCGCCGAGCTGCGCGCCGAGCTGGGGATCACCGGAGGGTCGCTCCACGTCGCGCTGCTCCCGCCGCTGGTGCAGGTGAGGCGAGTGGAGCTTCCGCGACTGGATGACCGGACCCTTCGGCGCGTCTTGGCCCGCGACGCCGGCCGCTATTTCCCCAGCGCCGGCGAGCCTCAGGTCCTCAGCGTCGGCCGGCTGAGCAATGGCCGCCGCTCCCCGATGCCGTATCTGGTGACGGCGGCGGACGCAATGTTAGTTGCGAGCCTCTTCGAGTCGGCGGCGGCTGAAGGGTGGCAGGTGGATTCGGTGGTGTCAGGCTACGGCGCATGGGAAGCCGGGGCCCGACGGCTCTGGCCGGAGCTGGCGCGGGGAGTCAGCTCGGTCGTTGTCTCCGGCGAGCGGCGGGTCGAGGTCCTCCGGCTCGACCGCGGACGGATATCGCTGGTCCGCCGGTTCGGGGTGACGGATGAACCTGCTGAGATGGCGGCCGCTTTCTTCGAGGAAGGCTCGCCTGTCAAAACGCTCGATTCCCCGGCCGAGTTCGCCGCCAAGGCGGTCGGAAGGAGTCGCGGGCCCCAGCTGATACCGGATCGGGTGCGGCAGGAACAGCAGGGGCGAGCGGCTCGACTGAGCGCCCGGCTCCTCACCGCGGCCGCGGCGCTTCTCATCCTGGCGGCGGGACTGGAGCTCTGGGGCGCGCACCGCGAGCTGACAGCGATTGAGTCTCGCCGGGTGGCCCTCCACTCCAATGTGACCGAGGCCATGCTGGTGCGGGACGAGATGCGGGGGCTCGACCAGAGGCTTCAGGCGCTCGCGAAGGCGGAGGCCTCCCGATCCCAGTGGGCCACGGCTCTGGTCAACGTCGCCGATCATCTCCCGATGGACGCCCACCTCGTCGGCTTTCAGGGCGACGCCGACAGCCTGGTGCTGGAAGGGGAGGCCCGGCGCGCAGGCTCGGTGTTCGAGTCGCTCCAGAAGGCGCCGGGAGTTCTCGCGGTGCGGGCGAATGCGCCCATTCGTCAGGAAGCCAGGGACAGCGGCCCGGCCGTGGAGCGCTTCACCCTTGCCGCGCGCCTGGGCACCGACTCGGCCGGAGCGACCCAGTGAAGGCGTCCATCTCTCGGCGAATGGCACGGCTGAGCCGGCGGGAGCGGCGGGCCATCACCATGGGTCTCCTGATGGTGCTGCCCGCGGTGGCATTTCAGCTGGTGGTGAAACCGTATGTGAGCGGGGTGGCAGACGTGAGGACCAAAGTCGAGCGGGAGCAGGGTCTCCTTCGTCGGGAGCAAACGCTGCTGGCCGAGGTCAAGGCGTACCCATCCCGGCTGCGGCAGGCGGAAGCCACGCTGCTGCGCGAAGCGCCCCGGCTCTTTGCCGGGCCCGATCTGGTCGCCGCATCGGGCGCCCTCTCCAACTACGTCACCACCCAGGCGCTCACCTCCCATGTGTTCGTGCAGCAAAGCGAGACCGGAAGCCCGGGCTCGCTGTCCGATGGCGTCGGGAGGTTGCAGGTCGAGCTGCGGGCGGCGGGAGACCTCGAGGGAATACTGGCGTTTCTTCGGCGGCTGGAATCGGGTCCCAAGCTGGTGACGGTCGACCGAGTCGCTATCGCGCAGACCGAGCGGCTGGGCGGGCAGTCCAGGGACGATGAGATACTCAGCCTGACCGCGACGATCGGCGGCTACGCGCTGGGCGACCCCCAGCCGGGGGCTCCATGATGATCCGGGTTCCTCGAGTTTATCCGGGGCTTGCCCTGGCCGCGCTGCTCGCGTGCGCCGGGCTTACCGGCTGGTCGCTGGAGCGGGCGCTGGTGCTGGACCCGCTCCCCGCCATCCCGGCTACGATGCCCTTCCGAAGCATGTTGGCAGCGGAGTCACGTTCACCGCTCGCGACCGCTCGGCTGGCCCGGGCGGTGGGCAAGGACCCGTTCCATCCCGAGCGGCGGCGCCCGACGCTCCGGTTCCGTTTTCCCGGCGAGGGTTCGGCTGCTTCCGCGACCGTGGATGCGCCGAGCTCAGGTTCCCTCAAGCTGATCGGAACCGCCATCATGCCCGAGGGGAAGGGCTTCGCCATGTGTCAGGTAGGCGCAGAGCCGCCCAAGCTGGTGCGGATCGGTGAGCGGGTCGGCCAACTGACCCTCAAGGGCATCGAGCCCGGTCGCGCGGTTTTTCTGACTGCGGCCGGCAAGCGGTACGAGGTTCTGGTGCCCAAGGCGGGATCCTGAGATGAGAGCGCGAGTACTGCTGCTATGGGCTATGGGCTATGGGCTATGGGCCGCGACCGGGACCCTACTCGCACAGCAGCCGGTGAAGGTGACGGCGGAGGGGGTGCTGGTGGATTTCCAGGATGCCGATCTCCGGCTGGTGGTGACGGCGTTGGCCGAGGCCGGTGGCCTCAACGTGGTCTACTCGGATCTGCCCGCTCGCCGCGTCACCCTCCGGATGAAGCAGCCGGTGCCCAAGGAGAACCTGCTCGCCTTGCTCAAGAGCCTGGCTCAGTCGAATGGCCTTCGGGTCATTGAAGAGCCGAACTTCCTTCGGTTGGAGGCGGCCGGCGCCGTGGACTCGCTCGCCGGACAGAAGGACACGACCGGCGCGGCACCGGAGGAGGTGCGGCTCTTTGTCTACCGGCTCAAGCACGTGCGCGCCGCCCGCCTGGGCAATACTCTCCAGTCTCTCTTCGGTGGCTCGTCGAGTCAGCCCGGTCTCCGTCCGGTCGAGGCGGAGATGCCGCTTTCCGAGGGACTCCGCCAGGGCCCCGCCAATCCGCTCAGCCCCGATACGACTCCCAAGGTTGCGGTGGAGCTCGGACCTCAGCGGACCAGCCTGCCTGGCCAGCTCAAGGGGGAAGTGCAGATCGTGCCGGACGAGACCACCAATTCCCTCCTGATCCGGGCGGGGCCGAGCGACTGGGAAGTGATCCGGCAGGCGGTGGTAGCTCTCGATTTACGGCCGCTGCAGGTCCTGATCGAGGTGCTGATCGCCGAGGTGCGGCGCACCAGCGAGTCGGAGCTGTCCTTCTCGGGCAAGGTGGCCAATTCGAAGAACAATCCATCGGTTCGCGGCACGCTCAAAGGCAACACGGCAGGCGATTTCGTGCTCGAGGCGCTTCGCGCCGGGACTCTAGATGTGGGGCTCGCGTTGTCGGCACTCTCATCCCGGGGGAATGTGCGCATCGTCTCCCGCCCCGTGATCCTGGCGCAGAACAACCAGGAGGCGCGGATCCTGGTCGGCTCCGAGCGGCCGTTCGTGCAGGTGTCACGCTCACTACCGACGGATGCCGCGGTACGCGACCAGGTCATCCAGTACCGGGACGTGGGCACCAAGCTCACCATCACGCCAACCATCAACGACGACGGTTACGTCAACCTTCAAGTGCTGCAGGAGGTGAGCACGGCGACGACGGAGATCCAGTTCGGCGCGCCGGTGATCAGCACCCGGGAGGCGTCCACCTATCTCTTCATCAAGGACGGCCGCACCGCCGTGCTCGGCGGGCTGATCGACCGGCAGCAGGAGCGGAGCAAGTCGGGGATTCCGATCCTCATGGAGATTCCGCTCCTGGGCGGATTGTTCGGCACTACCCGGAAGACCACCACCAATAGCGAGCTGTTCCTCTTTCTCACTCCGCACATCATCGCCACCGATCTGGATTCGGACCGAGCCCGCGAGGGGATCGAGAAGGAGTCCCCGCTGTTGAAGGGAGCGCTACCCCGGCGCGCGCCGGCCAAGCCGTGAGCTCGCTCGAGGAGTTGACCACCGCCGCTGGTCCGATGGAGCAGCTGTCGGCTGCGTTTCTCGAGTATCACGCGCTCCTGCCGCTGGGCCCTCAGGAGCACGGCTACCGGGTCGCCACCTGGTTGGAGCAACCGGACGTGCAGGCGCTGGACGATCTGAGACTCCTGCTCGGGACCGAGCTGGAGTTGGTGAAGCTGCCGGAGCCTGAGATTCGCTCGGCCATTCACCGGGTCTACAGCGGGGAGTCCGTCACCGCGCAGGGCGTCATCGCCGGCCTTGCCGAGGAACCCCGGACCCTTCTAACAGCGGAGATTCCGCTCGACGACCTGGTCCACCTGGCCAATGAAGCGCCGGTGGTGAAGCTGGTGAACCTTCTTCTGTTGGAGGCGCTCGAGGCCCGCGCGTCCGACGTTCACCTCGAGACCTACGCCGACACGTTCAGGGTCCGTTACCGCATCGACGGCGTCTTGCAGGACGCGCCCTCCCCGCCGGGTCACCTGGCCCCGGCCGTGGTGAGCCGCCTCAAGATCATGGCCGAGCTGGATATCGCCGAGCGCCGGGTGCCGCAGGACGGCCGCATCCGACTTCGCTTGCAAGACCGGCAGGTGGACGTCCGCGTCTCAACGCTCCCAACGCTACATGGCGAGAGTGTGGTGCTGCGATTGCTGGACAAAGAGCGGGGAGTGGTGGCGCTCGAATCGCTCGGCATGCCGGAGGACGTCTTGGGTCGGTTTGTGGACGTGATCAAACGGCCGCACGGCATCGTGCTCGCCACCGGTCCCACCGGTTCGGGGAAGACGACGACGCTATACGCGGCTGTGGACCGGATCAGATCGGGCAGGGAGAAGATCCTGACGGTAGAGGATCCGGTCGAGTACGAATTGGCCGGTGTGCCGCAGGTACCGGTAAATGAAAAGGTGGGTGTCACCTTCGCCACCGCCTTGCGAGCCCTGCTGCGGCAGGATCCGGACGTGATGCTGATCGGCGAGATCCGGGACCAGGATACCGCCGAGATCGCAACCCATGCCGCCCTGACCGGGCACCTGGTGCTCTCCACCCTGCATACCAATGACGCGGCCAGTGCGCTTACCCGGCTCCTGGATCTTGGCGTGGCCCCCTACCTGATTGGGAGCACGGTGGAGGCGGTTCTGGGCCAGCGGCTCGTACGCCGTATCTGCTCCGGGTGCAGCGAATGGGTGACTGCGCCTGCCGAGATTAGCAGAGCATTCGAAGGCGAGAACGATTTGCCGGCCAAGGTGAGCCAGGGCGCCGGGTGCGAGGCCTGCCGAGGGACCGGGTACCGTGGCCGCACCGGTGTCTACGAGCTGCTCGTGGTGGGGGAGGAGATTCGTGATGCCGTCATGCGCCAAGCCTCGGCGAGCGAGATCCGTAGTCTCGCTGTTGGAAAGGGAATGAGGACACTCAAACAGGAGGGTCTTGCCCTGGTCCGCGCCGGCGTGACTACGGTCGAGGAGGTCTTCCGCACGGGAGGCTAAGGCGCTAGCGAGCCCCGCAACCTGACGTTCTAGGGTCGGGCATACCGATTGGTCCCCCGGATACCGGCCTCTGTGGCGGTGAACTGCACCGCGTGGTAGAGATCCCAGGCTTGGCTGGCGATCCGGTCATACGCCGTCTCTGTCTGATCCAGTCTGACCGGGGCCTGCTGGGCGGTGGCCAGCACGGCCGCCATCACGCTGACGATTTCTTCTGGTTTCATGGGGTCAACATCCCGCGAAAAAGTAAAAGGCAATGAGCCGCTGAGTCTGAACATTAATCCTGGGCCTCGACACAGACTCGCTGGCCAGTACTTTACACTCCCACGGCCTACCGTACCCGACCCGTGCCCATGGGCAGAGAGAGGGGGCTTTTGTGTCGCTGATCCAGTCAAAGACGGAAGCTGAGAAGTGGCTCGCGAATCGACTCGCGCAGGAAGGACCCGGTTTGTGGAAAGATCGGGAGAGCGAGGAGCTCGCGGCGAAGCTGGCGCAGGATTATCTGCCGCAGGGGGCCGCATGGCGGGTGAAGGAATGGAGGCAGCAGCCCGAAGGAATACCGGTCCATGTGGTGACTCGCGGGGGCGATTTCGGGATTCACTCAGTCATTGAACCTGGGAAAGGCCGCGAGCAAAGCCGCGCGAAAGCCGATGCCATCATGCGAGCGCTCAACGCCCTGGATGCCGAGATGAGGGAGACGTCAGGCAAACCCTGATTCATATAGCCATGGCGCCGTTGATCATGCCGCCGAGCGGAGAACGCGGGTCACGGTTTGCGCGAAAGTTTTGGTATCGATCGGCTTCGAGATGTAGTCGTCGAAGCCGGCTGCCAGTGCGGCCTGCTTGTCCCCGGTCATTGCCTGCGCAGTGAGAGCTACGGTACGGATCACGGCGGTCCGAGGATCCTCCTTGAGGGCGCGGAGGGTGGCGTAGCCATCGAGTCCCGGCATCCGCAGATCCATCAGGATAAGGGCAGGTGACTCTAGCCGCGCCAGGCGCAGCCCCTCCTCACCAGTGCGAGCCTGATGTATGGAGTACCCCGCGACGGTGAGCAGATCAGTCGCGAGCTCCAGATTCAGGGCGTTGTCCTCGACGATGAGGATCGTTACCGGAGACGTGGTCAACCTCGTTCCTCTGCTGTGACCCCACCATTTCGACCGCTTGCCGCCCGTACCCGTGCCAGCTCGTGAAGCAGGGCCCCGGCAGCCCCTTTAGTCACCACCGCCTGTACACTGCCCCTGAGTTGCTCGCGCTCCGCGGTGCTCAGGTCCTTGACCGTAAAGATGAGAATCGGGATCTCCCGAGTCTCGGGGTGTCCTCGTAGCTCCTGTACGACGTCGAAGCCAGTCAGCCCCGGCATAATGAGATCGAGCACGATCAGGTTCGGTCGTTCGGCCCGCGCCAGGGCAATACCCTGCCGCCCGTCATGGGCTGCGAGCACCCGCAACCCCTGGGCCTTGAGCATGTCGGTCAGGAGTTCCACAGTTGGGGGCTCGTCGTCAACCACGAGCACCGTCTGGACCTCCGGCGAATCGGTGCCAACCATAGCCTTGCGGACTGCAGAGAGAAAGTTCGCTGGGTTTACGGGCTTGACCAGCCAGTCCACGGCCCCGAGGCTGAAACCCAGCTCCCGCCCTTCGGTGAGTGATACGATGACGACTGGAATAGTGCGGGTTTCCGGAATGGCTTTTAGCTGGGCCAGGACCTTCAGACCATCCTGGTCCGGAAGCAGGACATCGAGAGTGATGGCATCGGGGCGAAGCTGCTGGGCCAGAGCCACAGCCTGCTTTCCGGTCGCTGCATGCGCTACCCGGTAGCCTGCTTGAACCAGATCATGCGCCAGGAGCTCTCCGGCCTGTTTATCGTCCTCCACGACCAGCACAAGGGGGCGGTTCTCCTGGGCGGCAGACGTTGCTCCGACATTGTCGCTAGGGGGCTCGGCGGTGACCGCACCCGCGACGAGCGGCAAGACAAAGCGGAAAATGCTGCCCTTTCCGACTTCGCTCTCCACCCATATTCGTCCGCCGTGTAGCTCCACGAACCTCCGCGACAGCGCTAACCCCAGTCCCGTACCCTGCTGCTGCCTGGCGTAGGCCGAATCGACCTGCTCAAACGTGTCGAAGATGCGCTCCCGGTCCTCCGGCTTCAACCCGATACCGGTGTCGGCAACTGCAACCTCCATCCACTCGCCGCCCTTGCTCAGACCGACCTCGGGTGCACGACGAACGGTCACCCGAACAGAGCCACTGTCCGGGGTAAACTTGATCGCGTTACTCAAGAGGTTATAGAGGACCTGCTTGAACTTGGACTGATCGGCCGTGAGCATGCTGATCGAGCCCTCGACCGCAAGATCGAGACTCAGATGCTTCTTCATGGCGAGCGTTCCCACAATAGTCCGCACCTCAGCCAGTGTGGTCCGAACGTTGAACTCCGAGAGGGCCAGCTCCATGTGGCCGGCTTCAACCTTGGACAGGTCGAGAATGTCGTTGATCAACTGAAGCAGGTGGCGGCCACTGGTGAGCACGTTGGCAACGTAGCGCTGCTGACGGTCGTTCAGGTCCCCGAAGGTATGGTTTTCCAGGAGCTCGGAGAACCCGATAATCGCGTTCAGCGGGGTACGCAGTTCGTGGCTCATGCTTGCCAGGAAGTTGCTCTTCGCCCGGTTCGCCTCTTCTGCGGCCTCACGTGCCTGCCGCTGCTCCGCCGCTAATCGCCGCTCCGTGATGTCCAGACACACTCCGCTCATTCGTAGCGGCTTCCCCCCGGCATCGCGGTACACCTTACCCCTCGAGGCCAGCGCGCGCTCGGTGCCGTCCGGCCACACGACCCGGTACTCAGTGTCGTACGGCGCGTCGTGCTCCACCGACGCGGTCGTTTCCCGGGTCGTCCGTGCTCGGTCGTCGGGGTGCACCTGCGACAGGAAATCCTGGTATCGGTCAGCGGGGGTATTAGAGGGGAGGCCGGACAGCCGGCGAGCAAAGTCATCCCAGACGACCAAGTTCGTAACGATGTTCCAGCTCCAGGTACCCACACCCGCGGATTGGAGGGCGAGGTCCAGGTGCTCCTTGCCCTCATGGAGGGCTCGGCTCTGGTCTTCGATGCGACCGAGCATGTGATTGAAGGCCTGAGTCAGGACACCAAGCTCGTCCCGGCCGACCTCGGGAGCTCGCACCGAGTAATCTCGCCGCTCCGAGACAGCGCTCGCGGTCCGCGCCAGAGTCAGGATCGGCTGCGAAATCATGCCTTGAAGGGCCAACGACAGGAGATAGGCTGTCAGCAACGACACGGCCATGACCGCTGCGGCGATCGCTCCCGAGAGTCGCAGGGTGTTGTAGAGCGCCTTGAGATCGGAATCGAGATAGAGTGTGCCGAGACGCTGATTGGCCGCCTCCGCTACGGGCTGAAAACCGATGAGGTGCCCGCGCTCGAAGCGGTACCCGTCGGACGCTGGCGAGGTCGGCAGGGCACTGCTGGAATCACCGGCGGAGTACTTGGCAAACAGGCGTCCGTTTCTGTCATACAGAGCGGCGCCTACGATATGGCGTTCCGCCTTGAGCGCGGACAGGATTTCGCTCGCGTCCGCCTCGTTGGCGAAGGCCAGAGACGCGGTGCTGTTGGCCGCAATAATCCGACCGAGCGTGGAGAGGCTGCTCCGGGTTGTCTGGCGGAAAGACAGATACTGATAGCCGATGAATGCGGCGGAGGTCAACAGAAGCACCAATCCGCTGATGAGCAGAAACATCGCGGTCAGCTTCCGCCGAATCGGCCAGTCGCCAAACCTCATGCTAGCGGCCCGAAGGGGGGACGATCGCTGCCGAGCGAAGCAGCTTGGAGCTGAATGTCAGCCTGGCCGCTTGGGCGGCCTCGAGGTCGACGCTCAAGCGGATCTTGCTCTTGTCGAGGATGAATCGAATGATTCCACCGGCCCGGTCGAAGTCATCGCCGTTGCTGACGGTGAGAATCGGCTTGCCCTTGAGGGCAGTGAGGATGCTATCCAGGCGTTTGGTTTCAGACCGGCTGATAAAGAGGATTTGGCACTCCCTGACATCCTCCACACGACGGTAACGGTCAACCCTGAAGGTTCGGCCACGAACCGTTTCGCCGCGCACCGTCTCATCCAGAAAGCCGCCAAAAGGATCCTTACCCAGGATACCGATGACGAGGGGTGCCCGGGAATCGGAAAAAGCCTCGGCGGGCCACTCGACGAACTGGGCGAAGTTGAACAGGAATACCGCCTGCACCTCGGATGCCGACGCCTGCACGCTCTGCGCCGCGCTGGACCGCGTTCCCATGATCGCCAGACCAGCGGCCATGGACCAAAGTCCGCGCGCCAGCGGGACTCTCAGAAGTGCCATTCGACCGCTCCCTGCAAGCCGCGCTCGATCTCACGACGGGCGGCAAGCGTACCAAACTCGGCGTGGCGGCGGTGCAGCAGGTTCTGCCCTACGAGGGACAGGTCCAGTTGGTCGGTCGGGCTCCAGGTCAGGCGGGCGTCCAGCTCGGTATAACCCGGCAGCTGTTGATTGGCGATCTCGCCCACAGACCGCAAGCCGGCGTCGACTCGCAAATCCAGCGGCAAATCCACCGATGAATTCAACGAGAACTGGCGATCGGGGCTCTGGGACTCGTTGCTGCCGGCCGAAGCGTCCGTGCTGGTCGGCTTGGCCCACAGGTTGATGCGCATCTCGGTGTAACCAGCCCGAACCCGCCAGGCATCGGCGATCTTGTATTCCGCGGTAAGCTCGGCCCCGTAGGACTCACCCTCCGCCCCGTTACCGATGACGACCGGGAACACGGCCGGAGGGTTGGCCTGCTCGATGCTGCGGAGCCCGTCGTAACGGTTATAGAACGTGGCCAGAGACATCATCAGCGCCCGGCGCTGGAACCGGTAGCCCAGCTCGTACGCCAGCAATTCCTCGGAGTGGAAATCCGGACCCCCGGCGAGGAAGTATGGCGGGTTGGCGGGTGCGAAGAGCTCCCGGTCGATGCGGGAAGGCGTTCGGAGCGCGCGCGATACGGCGGCCCACAAAGTGCCCGAGCGGCTCATCCTCCAATTCACTCGCCCGCTGGGCTGGATCTCGAAGCCGGTGTATTCGTTGTGCTCGAGTTTGGTGCCGAGAGCAACGGAGAGCCGTTCGGGGACGAGAGTGATTTCGTCCTGCACGAATCCGGCGAACAAACTCCGCGCGATATTGGCCGGCAGAAATGTCAGCGCGCCGCTGTTACGAACGCGGTCGTCCATGAGCCGGTAGCTCACGCCCCAGACCACGTTGTGCCGCCGTCCGAGCAGGATTCGATGCTGGAACTCCGCGTCGTAGGTGTTGAGGCCTTCGGCGAAGACGCCGGGGTTGTCTCTATAGGTCCGGTCGAAGTACACGCGCAACCGGATATCGGAGGTGGGGCTGAGCGTGCGGGCCCACCTTCCCACGACGTTCCCTCCGTTCAGGTAAGCGTCGCTTCCCGCGGGCATGGTCATCTGGCCGCCATAGGCGTCGCCTTGCAGGCTGAAGCGGTTTTCCTGAGAGTTCTCCCACTCGACCCGAAAGCCGCCCTGTCCCATCTGCCAATCGTCGGCCGCATCCAGTCCGGTGGTGGGGAGAACCGATGCCTGGCGGTCGAATCCCTTGCCATAGACCCGATAGCTGATGCCTTTACCTGCGGTACCGGCATAGCGGGCATTGCCAAACCCAGATAGCGCCCCGCCTCCACCCCCTGACACCAGCAACCCCTGAGTGTCCTTGGAGCTCTTGGTGATCACGTTGATCACGCCGTTCACGGCGTTGGCGCCCCACAGCGTCGCCCCAGGCCCACTGATGACTTCGATCCGGTCGATGTCCGCGAGGAGCACATCCTGCACGTCCCAGAACACGCCAGAGAAGAGCGGGGTATATACCGTGCGCCCGTCTATGAGGACCAGGAGCTTGTTGGCAGTCGTGCCGTTGAATCCCCGGGCGCTGATCGCCCACTCACGGGAATCGACCTGGGCTACTTGAAGATTGGAAGCAAGGCGCAGTGCCTCCGGAACACTCGTCGCCCCGGATCGGCGGATGTCCTCTTGGGTGATGACCTGGATCGCAGAGGCGACGTGTGCGAGGGACTCGGCACGTCGGGATACCGAGGTCACGACCACATTCATCAACTCTTCGACGCTCAGCTTCTTCAGAAGCTCGGGTGACGAAGTGGAGTCCGATCCTTGGGCGAGGGTATCCACTTGCTGAGCGATGACGCGAGTGGCTACCGTGACGAGACTCAAAGCCATGAACGCCCCGACTCTCAACGGGGCGAAGCGGGTTGCTACGGGGAGGTTCGCGCGAGTCATTGTTACTCCGTGGCGCCGGGTTCCGAAACCATCGGCGGTCATGTGGCGGGGGACGCCTGGAGCGTTTGCGCTTGGTTGTGAGGTAAGGAAATACCTGAGTTATGGTGCTGAAGCGCAGCAACTCAGGAAATCTGCCCGGCATGTCCCGGGCCAGAATCCAACCTCAACGGATTCAAGGTGCTCGGGTCGTTCATGGCTGCGGGATTTCGTGCAAGCCGCGAGTGTCGGGCGGATTCCCCACGTCGCCCCGTTCCCGCTTGACTACACCCCTCGGGGAATCCCTGATACTCTCCATTCCAGCCCGCGATAGATGCTGGGTTCCAACCGCCAGGTGACTACCTTGTCTGGGGAGAGGTTAGCGATGACAAAGCAGCGGATTCTGGTAGCCGATGATGATCCGGGTATTCGGCGCACGCTACAGATCGGGCTCACTCAGGCGGGATACGAGGTAATCGAGGCCCGGGACGGCGCGGAGGCGATGCGCCTCTGGCGCGATCAGGGAGCGGATCTCGTCATATCAGACATCTACATGCCTGACAAGGATGGCCTCGAGGTAATTAGGGAGCTTCGGGGTGAAAGCCCCACCACTCCGGTGATTGCCATGACGGACGGCGGCCGATCCAAGAATCTCGATCCGCTGAGACATTCGGCCACCTTCGGTGCCGCTCGCACCATCGCGAAGCCGTTCACCCTGGAAGCGATGCTGGCGATCGTGAAGCAGGTGCTGGCGGGCTAGTCGGCAGCCGGCAGCGCTTTGCGCACCGCCTCGAGCATCTGGGCGAGGGTAAACGGTTTCTCTATCGTCTGGCATGCCCCCAGAAGCTCGGCCGCGTTCAGCATGTCGATCGGGGACCCGTCGGCGGCGCCACCCGACATCACGATAATCGGAATGCCGGGTGCGAAGGCGCGGAGTTCGACCATGGTCTCGATGCCGTCCTTTTCCGGCATGAACAGGTCCAGGATTACGAGATCCACCTCTACGGCCCGCCAGACCCGGCCGGCCTCCGATCCATCGGCTGCTTGAATGACCTCGTACCCCGACCGGGTAAGAAGCTCTGTGAGTGACCGGCGCAGACTGGCATTGTCGTCGACAACCAAGATCCGTGCCCTGTCTCCCACCATAGCCTCCTCGAGTGCCTCAGCTTGAGGGAACACCCCCGGTGATCCGTCACTAATCATTCTCCACCCGATTGTCCGAGCAATTAGGGAAACCCCGTACCCGAGGGCACCTTCGTGGTGACGCTGCGCCTCACCGGACTCACCATCTACCCGATCAAGTCGGCTCGCGGAATCCCGCTGGTCGAGTCCGAGGTCGACCAGTTCGGTTTGCGCCACGACCGCCGCTGGATGGTAGTAAACCCATCGGGTGAGTTCCTCTCCCAACGCACCCATCCCCGGCTGGCCCTGATCGCCCCGGTAATCGACGGTGAGACACTCCGGATCATGGCGCCGGAGATGCCTCCCCTCGAGCTTCCGCTCCATCCCAAGGACATTGTCAGAAGCAGGGTGGCCGTATGGCGCGACTTCTGCCCAGCCAGCTGGCTGGGGGACAACGCCGCGGGCTGGTTCTCCGAATTCCTCGACTGCGCCTGTAGTCTGGTGCACATGTCCGACTCCGTCATCCGGCCCGCCGATCCGGTGTTCGCCCCTCCGGGAACCAGGGTGAGTTTCGCCGACGGGTTTCCCTTTCTCCTCATCTCGGAGGAATCGCTGGCTGATCTCAACCGGCGTTTAGCTCAGCCGCTGCCGATGAATCGGTTCCGCCCCAACCTCGTCGTGGCGGGTGGGGGACCGTACGCAGAGGACGGGTGGCAGCGCATCGAGATCGGGGGCATTCCCATCCGGGTGGTGAAGCCATGCGCCCGCTGCGTGGTCACCACTACCGATCAAGCCACCGGCGAGCGCGGCAAGGAGCCGCTCCGCACCCTGGCCACGTATCGGAATCGGGGAGGCGAGGTGATGTTCGGACAGAACGCCCTGCACGAGCGACCAGGTCGGCTTGGAGTCGGCGATCCGGTGGTAATTCGATAGAGCGGAAGGCCCCGCCCTGTATAGATTCCCCGCCCATGGAAGTCCAGATCTTCGGAATCAAAAAGAGCGCCGACACTCGGAAGGCCCTGCGCTTCTTCGCTGAGCGGCGGGTGAAGACCCACTTCGTCGATCTGGAGGAGCGGCCCGCCTCGCCCGGCGAGCTGAACCGCTTCGCGCAGAAGTTCGGCGCTGAAGCGCTGGTGAATCGCCAGTCACGGCAGTTCGCCGACCTGGGCCTCGGCACCGCACGTCTGAGCAACGACCGCTGGGTGGAGAAGCTCGCCTTGGAGCCGTTGCTCCTGCGCATGCCGCTGGTGCGGTACGGCCAGCAGCTGACCGTCGGCGACTCCACGGACACGTGGCGTGATTGGACCGCCCGATGAGCCAGGTGTCCCTATCCGGAGTGGCGGTGGAGTTCGGAGCCACTCGGCTCTTCGAGAACGTCACCTTCACCGTCGACAAGGGCGAGAAGTGGGGCGTTGTAGGCCGGAACGGCAGTGGCAAGACGACGCTGTTCCGGCTGATCACCGGCGAGGCTCAGCCGAGCCGTGGTACGGTGGCGCGGGTGTCGGGTCTACGGTTCTCGGTGATGGAGCAGCACCGGGAATTTGCCGGCGCTACCACGGTATGGGAGGCGGCAGCCGGGCCTTTTGCCGAGCTACTCGAGCTG
>Ga0193723_1000557_pt1 | contig 14657 bp, 12 predicted proteins | sample H2m2metaG_FD_143042 | JGI IMG/M metagenome (GOLD analysis project Ga0193723, IMG submission 143042) | Soil microbial communities from a riparian zone of the East river system, Colorado, United States - H2m2 | ecosystem: Environmental > Terrestrial > Soil > Riparian zone | place: USA: East River... | reverse complement strand
ATGATGAAGTTGGCTTGTGACGGAATTTGTTTGTACCCCATTTTGTCGAGCTCGGACGTAGTGAAGCTTTTCGCTTCGCTGTTCAACTTTAGCCCGTTGTTCACTTGATCGGAATCGTCCAGGCTCGCGCTCGCGGCGGCCAGGGCCATGATGTTTACGCTGTCCCACATTTGAAACGGATGCATCCGCTTAATCGTTTCAGGTTGCGCGACGCAGTAGCCGCAGCGCAATCCAGCCATGCCGTAAATTTTTGAGAATGTCCGCGCGACAATGAGGTTCGGATGATCCTTCACCAACGGTATCATGCTCTCGTAATCCGGGCTGTCAGCGTAATGAAAGTAAGCTTCGTCCACGAGGATCATCGTTTCGCGCGGAGTGTTCGCGATGAACTCCCGCAGGTCACTCTTAGGCGTGATGCTGGCGGTCGGATTATTTGGATTGCAGATGTAAATGAGGCCGCCTTTCGCTGCGCCGGACATTTTTGGCAGATCATGAGCAAAGCTGCTCGTTAGCGGAACTTTGACGACCTGCGCGCCATTGGCCTTCGAATAATCGAGAATCGCTTCGAATGTAGGGTCGGCCGCGACGAGCTTGCCTTGTTGTGGCACTGTGGAATTTTCGGCGCTAAGCTTCAAGATTTCGCTTGAACCGTCGCCCAGCACGATCTGCTCGCGGGTGACGCCGTTGATGTTTGCGAGCTTCTCGATCAGCACATCGTTCTGCTCGTCGGGATAACGGCAGCACACATCGAACGAATTCTGCATTGCTTGATGCGCTTTCAGCGAAGGGCCGTACGGATTTTCGTTCGCGCTCAACCGCACGATGCCGGCGGTTCCAGTCGCGTGCTCAGGTTGTCTTGCGAATGAAATTGCCGGCCTAACGACAGCAGCTGCTGCGCCGGCAGCTAACAGGTGAGCAAACGTCCGTCGGGAAATTGAGATTGTGTTCATTAGATTTTTGAGACCTCCTCTGGTGTGAAAATTATACTCGAAGCGCAACAGAACACGAGAGGGAAATCACGGACTCTGTTGCAGTGGAAGCTAGCGATGCTGCTTACGTGACATGTCGTCCGCTCGCATTTGTTCAGGTCAAACGCGCATTTACATTTTCTAGTGATCTTTGCGTTACTGAAGCAGCGGCGACGGCGTCGTCTGCAAGCGCGGCCTTTTCCGAAGTGCTGGCTGGAAACTTTGGAGCGCAATGCTCCGTTCTTCCGCCGGCTTTCTGCCAACGACCAAGCTGAGTTACTAGGTCATATCCAGGTTTTTCTCGCCGAAAAGCGTTTCGAAGGTTGCGATGGTTTGGAGATCACAGATGAGGTACGCATCACTATTGCAGGGCAGGCTTGCCTTCTCCTACTGCATCGCAAGACCGATTACTTCCCGCGTCTGCTGACTATCCTGGTTTACCCCTCGATATATGTCGCGGAGGAGAGACGGCACGTTCACGGTTATGTGTGGCAAGAAGGGAAAATAGCCCGCCTGGGTGAGACCGGTCGTTGGCTGGACGCCCTCGTCCTGGCATGGGACGCAGTCAGGTCTGGCGCGGCAGATCCTTCCGATGGCAAAAACGTTGTCCTGCACGAGTTTGCTCACCAACTCGACTATGAGAATTACGCAGAGGATGGAGCGCCTGCACTTGAGACACGCGATCAGCAGTTATCATGGCAGGAAGTGATGCGAATCGAATTCGCATCGCTGCGCGCTGCCGAGAAAACTGGAATTCCGACCCTTCTCGATATCTACGGCGCCACGAATCCCGCTGAGTTTTTCGCAGTCTCGACTGAGGCTTTTTTTGAACGACCTTGCGCGCTACGCACTCGTCACCCGAAACTGTATGCGGAGCTACAGCGCTATTTTCGCCAGAATCCGGTCGAATATTCCGCCGAACCGATTTACGGTCGTTAGGCCGGTCAGCGTTTATTTCCTCAGCTAGGCCTACGCAATCAGTTCACAGAATTTCTTAAGGTCGATGTTGCCACCGGAGACGATGGCGACGACCGGCCCCTTTCCGGCTTTTCCAGTCAACGCCGCAGCAGTGGGCAGCGCGCCGGCACCTTCCGAAATAATCCGCGCTTTCTCCGCCATCAAACGCATCGCTTTCTTTGTTTCGTCTAGGCTAACGACGAAGTAACCGTCTACGACCGACCTCATCCGATCCCACATCCGCGGGAACATGCTTTGGCCACCAGCGCCGTCTACGAACGATTGCTTGAAGTTCTGGAAAACTTGCGGCGATCCTTTTTCGAACGAAAGCGCTGCGGGGGCAGCCGTCTCCGGCTCGACGCCGAAGACTGTGATCGCCGGGTTGAGCGCTTTGATCGCGCTGCCAACTCCCGTAATAAGCCCGCCGCCTCCAATGCTGGCGATCACGGCTGTCGCGTCGGGCGCGTCTTCAAGAATCTCGAGACCCATCGTTCCATGGCCGGCGATGAAATTGTGATCGTCGAACGGGTGCACAAACGTTCCTTCGGCTCCGGGGAACGAACGTTCATCGAGCGCTTTCCAAGCAACATCGTACGGGACGGGCAGTAATTTCGCGCCGAGCGCACGCATTCGCTCGAGCTTCGATTCAGGCGCGGTCTCGATCACGACAACGGTGCACAACACGCCTGCTTGTCGCGCCGCGTAGGCAACGCCTTGCCCTGCGTTTCCCGCACTGATCGTCCAGACGCCACGGTTGCGCTCGGACTCGGAGAGCATCGCCACGGCGTTGGCAGCTCCACGTAGTTTGTAAGCGTTGATCGGTTGCAGGTTCTCCAGCTTGAGCCGTATATCCGGATAGTCGGGTCCGAGATCGAGACGGATCATCGGCGTGCGCACGATAGTCGTTGCGATCCGTTTGCGTGCTTCCTGTATTTCCGACAGTTCGATCGGCCTGACAGGTTCGAGATTTGCGGGCATTGCCGATCTTCCTCTAGCGCGCGAATGACTCCGCGCCAGCCATATTTGGAGATGCGGAATGATTGAACGCTCTACGGCATGTGCGTGTCTCAGCATTCACCATGATCAAAACTACAGTTTCAGCATTAGTTGCGGCTGCGATGCTCATCGCGTCCAGCGCGTTCGCAGGGGACAAAGCGTGTTGTGCAAAGGGCGTGTCGAACACTGAGAAGACGGCATGCGCTGATTTAGCAGCGCTGAATCTCACTCCGGATCAAAAGACCAAAATCGAAGCCTGGCAAGCCGACTGCATGAAGGCTGGCTGCACCAAAGAAAGCCGCAGAACATTCCTTAAACAGGCAAAGGGAATTCTTTCGGCCGAGCAGTTCGCGCAGCTAAAAGCGGAGTGCAGGAAATCCGCACAGGCAAAGAAAACCGAGACCTAATCGTCCGATAGATACGATTTTCAAAAATCTCATTTCATGATCGCGCCGGAAGAGGTTTCGGCGCGATTTTTCTTTTTCAAAATCCGCACGCGCTAATTATTTTATTTTCGCTCGGGATGAGAACGCCCGACCTCATCTAAGAGTTCTTTCGAGTAGGTCGGCAAGACGCCAGCCGGCTTTGTGGAGTTCCTCGCGTACGACATTCACCGCCCAATTACGGTAAGCCAAATGGTCTGGCATAGGTTTTTCCTCAGCTTCACCAGCTGCTAGGACGCGATCTTCTTCCTGCAGTGAATGCACGTTTGTAAATTGCAATCGCTCATGTGCCTCGCATGCAACCGGCAAAATTTCGTCCGCCCATGCTTCCGCATATTTCTTGATATCGAGATTTGCCGGCATCCGCCAGTTCCTGGGTTCATGCGTGGCCATTTCGTGAACCAATTGCTTTTTGGCGGGATCGATTTGCTGCTGGTGTTCACTTTTCGGCAACGTGTTCAGCGCTTCCGGGAAGAGTGCGTTTACCGCATCATTGTCCCAAAACATGTGGAGTGTTTTCTTGTGCACACCACGACCACGCGGCGGTTCATCACTCAGTTGCAACGTAAATGTATTTCCGCCTTCGTCGCCCAAGGCTGAGGGGTCTTTGTCGGGATCGGCTGGGTGACCTTGAGTGTCGAAATACTCGGCGCCGACGTGGAGCGGCTGGTGAATATCTGCGACGTAATGGGCGAGCAAAATAACCGCGATTGATTTCGTGATCCTGCGTTCGTTTGTCTGTGGCAGTCGCCCCTGGAGCACGTCAATACAGTAGGGAATCATGTGCACCACGTCCCATTTACTGCGGCCAGCGTTACCTTCTGCGTATTTTTCCGTGCGCACAACCGGGACGTCTGTGTAGTGAAACCAATGATGCGAAGGCATCGTTGAGTTCATGTCGTGAATTGGCTGATTCGCGCGCCAAAAATCACGCAGCTGCTGGTCAATTTGCGGATGCGCGGAGTAATGAAAAGCCTTGCGATCATCGACGCCTTTTTTGTCCCACCCTTTAATCTGGTCCGGAATGACAGACGCTTTTTCCAATGTCATTCCATTAAGCAACGCTCTGATTTTCGCCGCAGTGGGCGTGTTCGCCAGCCGCTCATCAGCTATCGCCCCGACGATTTCGTGTCCAAGCGGGGCGTACGCTTGCAGCGGCGTAGCAAATCGGATGCTGAGAAAAATCGCCACGATCATGGCGTGACGAGGCGCGAATCTCATCTTAGGAACTGGCCGACGATACGATTGAATCCGCGGTTGCCCTACAAAAATCCAGACCAATTTTTTGCCCGACCTAAACAAGACCATCGAGCCGGTAACAAGAATCAATTAGGCTGCGCTCTTCGAAAACTGCGCGTGTAGTTCTGCGATCCGTTTTTGGAGTTTTGAGAAATGCGATCCGGGCCAGTAAATTTGCCCGCACCCCGAACAGCGCCGGAACTCTTCGTAATAGATTTTTGTGAGAGGCTTTAGCTTCTCCATTATTTCAGCTTTGCTAACTTTCTCGAGTGGCGCATTGCAGCGGAGGCAACGTGTGAACGGAGCGATCGAGCGGAGAAGGTCAAATCGACGGATCACCTCGATAGTTTGTTCTGTGGCGTATTGGGACCGCAGATAATAACCGTTTTGCACAACGGCATGCATCAGCAAACGCCGGTCGCGGGTAAGCAGCGCCCGATTCTCGCGCTGCATCGCCTTTAATAATTGTCGATCTTCAGCGGCGCTGAGATAAGCGACATCCAAGCCGAGCAGACGGAGACTGCGTGATAACCGCCCCAGATGCCCATCAGACACAAATTTATTGAAATGAGTTATTTGTAATCGTTTATTCGTAAAAAACGTTGGCAGAAATCCTACCGGATAGACATCAACATCCACATTCGCTCCCAGTGTGTGATGAAAATCGACCGGCTCCCCGTTGATGAGGATGAGATCAACCTCCGGATGCGGCACGCCGCACGACTCGATCACATCCTTTACAGACGGTTTTTCCGCTAACCCGCGTTCGATGATTTCGTGTCTCCTTTTGGATCGGACAAAAAAAGGAAGATCGCCGTGGAAATTGAGCCGAACTGTGAAGGAGTTCACGTCATTTCATTTCTGGATTCGCGCGTTCGAATAGGCGTACTCAAAAGGAGTTCCGCGTGGCCGGGCCATGAAGCGGCCGGGACCAAGCGGTTCATCTTCACCATAATAACAATCGATTTGCCATCGTCGCAGACCGCCGCCGGTATCGACAATTTTCCAACGCGTGCCACCAAAAACTTCGCGCACAGTAGACGAAGGCGTTTCGATGGCTACACCGCGACGCAACCCGCTCTGTCCCGGTTTTGCAGCCGCGGAGAAGCGCGCAACGAGAGTGCCACCGCCACCACTCGGGTTCGACCCAAAAGCAAATGAATCTCCGCCGTTGTAGCGAATGTAATGGTGGCCGTTGACTGGCTCACGCAGACGGCCAAAACCTTCTTTTTTCACTGAGCGCAGAAAATCGCGTGGATATTTGCGTCCATGCAGTCCAGGGCGCGTTATGGGCGTCGCGTCAAATCCGCGCTCGAAAGTGAAACCCGATTCCATCGGAGTGTAATAGAGAGTGCAGACGACGAAGTAATCGCCATTGTGACCCTGCGGGCGCTGCGCCAGTTTCTCATTTTCATAGGCAAGACGCTGCACCACCTCCGGCCACGGAATGTCCGCACGAATTTCGGGCAAGATCGACAATGACCCGGCGATAACAACCGTGCCGGCAACTAATCGCCGAAAATCGAGTCGATCGGGCCGCCAACTAAAACTTCGATGGGGAGATGTTTCCATTCGTATTCGTAGGGCGGTTGCCTCCACTGAAATTGTTCGGAGTAAATCTTGCGAATCCGCTTGATGATTTCCACTCCTGTCATAAACGGACAAAAAGTTTTACGGTCAATTACATGCAGTTGGGCGCCGCCACATAGTTCGCCGACGAACTTGTGAAAAGTCGGCTGAAAATAGCTTTCGCGAAAATAAACACCCGGCAGCTTCAAAACGTTTAGCTCATGACAAAGTACGGCGGCATCGATGAATGGTGCGCCGAAAATTTCAAACGGCCGCGTCGTGCCTCGACCTTCGGAGATATTTGTGCCCTCGACCAAGCACATCCCGGGATAAACCGTGGCGGTGTCGAGCGTCGGCATATTCGGCGACGGCATGGCCCAACGAAGGCCGGTTTGATCGAACCACATCGCGCGCTCCCAATTTTTCATCAGCAAGATCGACAAGCCACAATCGGGGAATGCTTCGTCTCGGAATTGTCGGGCCAATTCGCCTATCGTGCGGCCATGTCGCACCGGAATCGAATGTAAGCCGACAAACGATCGGTATTCCGGATCGAGACCTGGTCCTTCGGTTGTAACGCCGTTGATCGGGTTTGGCCGATCAAGGACCAGAACATGAACGCCTGCTTTCTCGCAGGCGCGAATGCAGAGATACATCGTCCAAATGAAAGTGTAATAGCGCGCGCCGATATCTTGAAGATCAACAAGGAGAAGATCGATATCTTCCAGCATCTCCGCGGTTGGCTCGCGGTGTTCGCCGTAGAGACTATAGATCGGAATGCCGAGGCGTGAGTGCTCGTAGCTTTTCCATTCCACCATATTGTCTTGTGTCTCGCCACGGAGACCGTGTTGTGGACCGAAGAACGCAGCAAGGTGAAATAGATCGCCGTTATGCTGCTCAAGAACATGCGACGTGTGATCGAGCTTTGCCGAAACTGATGCTGGATGAAGTAATGCGCCGACCCGCGCGCGCAGAAACTTTTCCGGCCAAAGCTCGCGCAAATGATCAACTGGCAGTTCGACAGCCATTTGCGCGAGTTGTACCACACGGAGGGGATTCTCGCGAGGTGGATCGAACAGTCCCTTGCTCGATGCCGAAATCACGCGCCTTTCGGGCCATGCTTAACATCGCGCGGTGGAACGCGCGATCCACCACGCCTGCGCCATCCGCGTAGCGAAACTGTCCCACCAATCGCGATCAATGTGATCCATGTGCACACTTTTGCGAACAGTTCGCCATTGCGCGTGTAAAAGGTCAGCTCGGGTCCAGTTGGAACGTCGATCTCCCCAGTAAGCACCCCTTCGGTGAACGTGCTGCTAGCTTCATCCTGCAACAGCTGCGTGACACGACCAAAATCATTCACAAAGCACGTCACGCCGGTGTTGGCCGCTCGAATCATTGGACGGCGCGTCTCGACGCAGCGAAAAATCGCGTTCGCCAGGTGTTGCTGCGAACCGGCAGAATGCAAGAACCATCCGTCGTTCGTCACGTCAACGAGGAGGCTCGCGCCAGCCAGCACAAATTTTCTTGTCAACTCGCCAATAGTGTCTTCGAAACAGATCAAGGGCGCGATCTGCACGTCTTGATTCGTTAGGCGAAACACCGTGTAATCCTTGCCAGCCTCAAAATCGCCCGGCACCCATTTGCTCGCCACAGCCGCAAACAGCGGAAACGAATGTCGTAGCGGAATGTATTCGCCGAACGGAACGAGATGGATCTTGCGATAAATTTGCATTTCGCCATTCCGTGAGACAAAAACCGCTGCGTTGTAAGCGTGGTCCTCTTTTTCATCGATGATGCCTGCGATAATATCGACGCCAGGATCTTCCGCCATAGCTCCAAGTAACTGAACGGTGTCGTAACCCTCGAATGTCCCTGGTATCGAACTTTCCGGATATGCGATCAATTCCGGCGTGAAATTCGCTTGGTGCGCGAGACTGCCCAAATAGTCCAATTTCTGTTTAACGACGTCGAAATACTTTGGGTCGAACTTTTCTCTCTGGGGAATATTTGCCTGCACTGCGGCGACGCGAAGAGGATTTGTTACCGGAGGGCTCCGAACGCTCTGAATGCCAAATGTGAAGAGGCCGACAATTCCAACCATCGTGAGTGTCAGATCAAAATGCGGCCGCATTCGACGTGTCCGTGCTTCGACAGAGAAGCGGAGCGGCGCCGTTACCGCAATGATGTTGACGAATGCGATCGCGAACGACAATCCGGTTACACCGGTGAATTCGGCGATTTGGATAAGTGGCCAATTGGCATGCAACGCGACACCAAGTCCGTTCCAACCGAATCCGCCAAACAACCAACCCCGTGTCCACTCATGCACGACCCAGGCGCTCGCGCCGCAGAATGCCGTCTGCAGATTTCGTCGTGAACTAAGAAAATCTGTGGGCGCAATTAGTCCGATAAACCAACTCCAGAATGCGAGGTGAACTCCGAGATAGAGCGAAAGCAGCAAGGGGAGCCCTTTCAGCCAAAAACTATCAAATAAGCTTCCGAGCGAACCAAGCCAGCTAAACGTCCCCGTGAAAAAAACGACTCCAGTCACGTACCCGAGCAGGAGATTGCGCAACCATCGCCGTGCTGAATTTCTTCCTGAAAACCAAACGGCGGCGATCAATGGCGTGAGCGCGATCCAGCAAAGCCAATTTTGGTTAAACGGCGGGAAGCAAAGCGTGCAAAGCACTCCACTGAAAATCGCTGCCAGCCATGGCCAGAACTGCAGCAATTTTCGGAACGCGTTCACGCCTGCGATCCGCTCAGACGCGACTGAGCATCCTCTTGTAGCCAATCCCAGAGCTGCTTGAGTTTCTCTTCCACTTTCGATTTGATTTGGTCGAGCTCCGCGGAATCGAACTCTCCGTTTTCGGGCCGACGCTGCGCAAAAAGATAATATTTGATTTTCGCCTCGGTCCCCGATCCACGCACCGCAATGCGTGTCCGATTTTCGAGTTCAAAGATCGACATCTTTTCCTTGGGAACTTCGTCCCCTTCGACGTCGCGAATTGTTTCCGTTTCGAAATTTCTGACACTCGTCACTTTCGAGTTCATTACTTCCGAAAACGGGTGCCTCGCGTAGGATTCAACCAATTGCTTGATTTTGCTAGCGCCCTGCGCGCCTTCGAAAACAAGCGAGCCATTTTTCTCCGCAAAATAGCCGAAGATTGCGAAGATTTCGTCGAGCAGCTCGTCAACTGTTTGGCCGCGAGACTTCGCATATGCAGCCACTTCGCAAAACATGATCACCGCGCCATTGCCGTCCTTGTCGCGAACGAAATCAGCGCCGCTGTAACCGTAACTTTCTTCCCCGCCAAAAACGTAAAACGAAGAATGGGCCAGACGAAGCTGCCGTGTTTCTTCTTCGTCAAGATCGACATAATTTTCGCGAACGTTTTTCGGAAGCGCTCGCTCGTATTTGCTCAGCTTCGCTCCGATGTATTTGAAGCCGGTGAGCGTTTCCACGCATCGCAAACCGTAGTATTCCGCGATCGCCTTCTGCAGATCCGTAGTGACAAATGTCTTGATGATTACAGCACGGGACGCGTTTTCTTTGTTCAGAATGCCCCGATCGAACAGCGTCTTCGTCCGGTAGTAAGCAATGAGCGAACCGATTTGATTGCCGGTCAGCAATTTCATTTTGCCGGTTTTTGTGCGTACTGCTGCGCCCATCCGGTCGCAATCCGGATCGGTCGCCACAACAAGATCGGCATCTTCCTTTCGCGCGAGATCGATCGCCATCGTCAGCGCCTCGGCGTTTTCCGGGTTGGGCGATTTCACTGTGGAGAATCGTCCATCGAAACGGTCCTGCTCTGCTACGACATCGAAATTGAATCCGAGCCGTTTAAGCATCGGCTCAATGATGACCCGTCCGGTTCCGTGAAGCGGCGAGTAAACGACACGCAGCGATTTTGCCTCGCGAATAATCTGCGGATCTAAAATCAACGTCTCAAGCCGTTGCATGTACGCTTCGTCGATTTCTTTTCCAAGCGTCGTGATCTTCCCTTGTCGATCTTTTGGCAGCGCTGTGAATGCCTCGCTTGTGATCGCGTTCACTTTTGCAATGATCCCGCTCGCGTGCGGTTCGATCACCTGCGCGCCATCACCGAAGTAAACTTTGTAGCCGTTGTCGTGCGGCGGATTGTGACTGGCAGTGATTACGACGCCAGCGTTTGCTTTCAGATAGCGAACAGCAAACGAAAGTTCCGGCGTCGAACGCGGTCCGTCGAATACGAAAGCGTCGCAACCATTTTCGGCTGCGATTTTTGCCGTCAGCTCGGAGAATTCTTCCGAAAAGAAACGCGGATCATGCGCGATCACAATTTTCGGCTTCGCCGAAATTTTCTCGCGCTGGTTCCAATCGTGCAGATAAGCGATGAGTCCCTGTGTCGCGCGACTGATATTGAAAAAATTCATCGCGTTCGTGCCGACACACGGAAATTCAGGCCGCTCGTTTTCACGTGAATCACCGCGCTCCGCTGCGGCTACGGTTTTGCCAATGGTGCGCCCGCGCAGACCGCCAGTGCCGAACGCAAGCGTCTGATAAAAACGGTCGTTTAATTCCGGCCATGCCCCCGCGGCGATAAGTTCATTGACGACTCGCATGTAAAGACCCGATGGCGCTCCGGCGAGCAGAGTCCGAATGTTCGCCGCCGCCGATTCCATCAATTGGCGATCAGCAACGGCGCGCTCGATTTTCGAATGCAGGTTTGCAACGTCGCCCGCCATCGCTGCCAACTGTTCCGCCGTGAACAGGCTTTGCAAGCGCTCTTCTCTCAGGCGCAGGTGGTGCCGCAGATTTTCGTTCAGCTTGCGGTTACTGATCGATAAACCAATAACGCCGCGGCGATGTCTTCTACGGCCATGCCGAGCGACTTGAAGATGGTCGTGTCGTTTGCGCGCGGCGGAACCTTCTCGGCGAGCGCTTCGCCAAGCTCGGCAGCAATCGTTGCGCCGGAAACAATGATGTCGCCGGATTCTTTCAGCGCGGCTTCGCGCGAATCGACGAAGACGACATTTCTCATTGCCTCATCATCCAACTCGCGCCAATCAGGACGACATGCGCCGACCGCGTTGACGTGACAACCGGGCTTCAACCAGGAACCTGCTAACACAGATGTCTTCGAGTTCGTCGCTGTGACCACGACATCTGCGCCGCGGACTGCCGCCTCCGCTGACATCGCTTTTGCGCCGATTTCTTTCGCGAAGCGCTCAGCATGCGCCTTTGTCGGACTCCACACCCGAATTTCTTCGAAACTCCTAACGAACCGCAGCGCCTCGACGTGACTGCGCGCTTGGACACCGCTGCCGAGAATCGTGAGAATCTTCGCGTTGGGCGACGCAAGAAGCTTTGTCGCCGCAGCGGAAACGGCTGCGGTGCGCATCTCGGTGATCAGTCTTCCATCCATTATCGCCAGCGGCGTTCCAGTTTGCGGATCGACAAGAAAAATTGTCGCCATGTGCGTTGGCAGACCGCGCTCCGTATTGGTCGCGTAGAACGTGACGATCTTTATGCCAAGACCCTCAGGAGTTAGCGCCGGCATCATCCCAAAAAACCCGCCCGGTGGATCGACCGTGATGACCGAACGCACTGGCTGAGTCACTTTGCCGGCCGAGAAATCAATCAGCGCTTTCTCCATCGCTGGGATCAAGTCCTCCATCCGCAGATGCTGCCGCACCTGTTCTTCGTCGAGATACAACGGCGTGGACATTGCGTTCATTATTTCACACGAAGGCCACGAAGGTCACGAAGTCTCGCGATGATTAGTGTCCGTTGTGTGCTTTGTTCGAGGTCATGCGATTTCTTCGCGTTCGTCGCCCGAGGATGTGATCTTACCTGTGGTTGACTCATATTTCGAATCGCGGACATAAGACCAATGCCTCTGGAGTTCGCCAAGATCCGAGCGGCGCATGAGCGGATTCGTGCGCACGTTCATCGCACGCCGGTGCTGACGAGCACGCGGTTGGATGCGGCGAGCGGGGCGTCGCTGTTTTTTAAGTGCGAAAATTTTCAAAAGATTGGCGCGTTCAAAGCACGTGGGGCGACAAACGCAGTCTTTTCGCTCGATGATGCGACAGCACAGCTTGGCGTGGCCACGCATTCGTCCGGCAATCATGGGACTGCGCTCGCACGCGCGGCGAAACTTCGCGGGATTCCAGCGCACATCGTTATGCCGTCGAACTCGGCGAAGGTAAAGGTGCGCGCAGTCGAAAGCTACGGCGCGCACATTGTCTTCTGTGAACCAACGCAGGCAGCGCGCGAGGCCGCATGTGCGGACGTGACGGCGAAGACAGGCGCAACGCTGATTCACTCGTTTGAAAACGAAGATGTGATGGCGGGGCAGGGGACAGCGGCGCTCGAATTGCTCGAAGAGATTTCCGATCTCGATCTTGTGATGTGTCCAGTCGGCGGTGGCGGATTGCTCTGCGGCGCGGCCGTGGCGGCGAAAACTATGCGGCCTAAGATCAAAGTCGTGGCCGCAGAACCGGCGAACGCCGACGATGCAGCGCAATCGTTTCGCGCCGGACGATTGATCCGCACCGACAAAAAATTCACGATCGCCGACGGACTGCGGACAAATGTCGGCACTCCGAATTTTCCGATCATCCAGCGCTACGTGGACGACATCGTGACGGTGAGCGAAGAAGCGATTATCTCGGCCATGCGCATGATCTGGGAAACGATGAAAATCATCATCGAACCGTCAGCCGCCGTTCCGTGTGCCGCGATTATGGAAGGCCAGCCTTCGGTCGCCGCGGCGAGCTACGACTCGGCAAGCAAGATCGACGTCAGCGGCAAACGCGTCGGAATCATTCTGACCGGCGGCAACGTCGATCTCGACGCGTTGCCGTGGATGTAGGTTTAGAAGCCAAAGATCAGGTTCGGATGTTAGATGTTAGAAGTTAGAAGTCATGCGACGATGAGCACGCCCGAAAAATTGCAAACTCGCTGCGTGATCGTGGGTGGCGGGCCAGCCGGGATGATGACCGGCTATTTGCTCGCCCGCGCAGGAGTGCCTGTTGCGGTGCTGGAAAAGCATGGTGATTTCAACCGCGATTTCCGCGGCGACACGATTCATCCGTCCACTCTTGAGTTAATGCACGAGCTCGGATTGCTCGATGAGTTTTTGAAGCAGCCACACCAGCAGGTGCGGGAATTACGCGGTGTCATCAATGGTCAGACCGTGCCGATCGCTGACTTCACACAACTTCCCACGCGCTGCAAATTCATCGCTTTCATGCCGCAGTGGGACTTTCTTAATTTTCTCTCCAGTCATGCCAAACGGTTTTTGACCTTCCAATTGCACATGCACACCGAAGTCGTCGATTTGCTTATTGAGAAAGAGCGAGTGATTGGCGTGCGCGCAAAAACTCCGCGCGGCGAAATGGATGTGCGCGCGGACCTCGTCATCGGTGCCGACGGGCGGCACTCGACCGTGCACACGCGAGCCGGTTTCAAGCTGTGCGAGTTTGGCGTGCCGATCGACGCGCTTTGGATGCGCATCTCGAAAAAACAGGACGATCCGGAACAGTCGCTCGGTTTTTTTCGACACGGTAAACTTCTGGTGCTGCTTGATCGCGGCGATTACTGGCAATGCGGTTTCGTGATTCCCAAAGGGGGCTTCGACGAGATCAAAGCGCGTGGGCTGCCGGAATTTCAAAATGAGATTACAAGCTTCGCCGGCTTTCTGCATGATCGCGTGGCGGAGCTGGATGACTGGTCGAAAATCAAGTTGCTTACGGTTCAGATCAATCGCCTGCGCGATTGGTGCCGCGAAGGATTGCTTTGTATTGGCGATTCTGCACACGCCATGTCGCCGGCAGGCGGTGTTGGTATCAATCTCGCCATTCAGGATGCGGTCGCGACGGCGAACTTACTCGCGGAAAGATTGCGGAGCGGTCCGGTCGCCGTCGACGCTCTGCGAAAAGTGCAGGCGCGGCGCGAATGGCCGACGCGCCTGATTCAGCGCGTCCAGGTCTTCATTCATCGCCGGGTTACCGGCCGAATGTCAGGCAGCGGCAATTCACTGCCGTTTGTCGTTCGTTTGCTGCAATGGTTTCCAATTCTGCGACAGCTGCCCGCGCGTTTTATTGGTCTCGGCCCCCGCCCCGAACATTTCCGCAGCCCAACTAAAGGGTAAGGCGTTTTTCGAAGCGCTGACGTGCCCCGCAAGATCGGCATTTCACTGCAGTGTCGCGACGTTGATCTCCTGGCGGCTACTCCACTTCAACTTCGATGCCGCCGATCCAGCCTGCGACAAGATTGTAGATGGCGGCGCCGATAACACCGAAGATGAACCCCATCACGCCGTAGATCACCGGCATGAAAATACCCATCCCGAACATGATTCCCGCCACAACTGCGCCCGGCGCAGTTGAAGAAGCTTGGGTTCCCTGCGCATGTTGCGCGAACGCGCCTGCCGCCGCAGCCAGCATAAAAATTGGCAGGAAGATCAAACCCATGCAGGCATAAAGTACGCCC